>FLOH01000334.1_pt1 | contig 113221 bp, 117 predicted proteins | sample 756751 | NCBI WGS metagenome assembly FLOH01 (sample SAMEA4026879, study PRJEB14308) | marine metagenome | biome: coastal water; material: water | depth 74 m
CAAGCTTTCCATCATTACGGAATGAGAGTTCGTATTCTCCAGGAGCGTTATTTCCAAACATCAACTTCTCCCTCAGTCGCATCCCCGGCCTTCAGCCGTTCGGTTTTGCTCGACCATTTTTTTGGTCTCGGTAGGGCGTTCTTTTTTTTCTATTTTCATAAAAACCCTTCCACGGGTACTGAATAACATCTCTCAGGCGGTAGCGCTTGGGGCACTAGCGTTTCAAGGTTCGAACCGGGCACCACACTCCTCTCAAGATTTAGTGGAATTGTGGCAATAAAACCAACAAGAAAAGCCATTAAGATCATATAGTTGCAAAACCGTACCATTTGCTCAAGGTCAACAGCTTGAGAGAGAATTGGCCATTAGAGAGAGATTTCGGTGATTTTGGATTAAAAGCGGGTCAACAGCTTCATTTTAAAAGGGGCGCAGAAGCTGGGAATTCTGGCGGCAACCGCTTCGCTGAGAGACAGTTGCCGATAGAATAGTGGCGGAGAGGGAGGGATTCGAACCCTCGGAACTCGTGAAAGCTCAACGGTTTTCGAGACCGCCCCATTCGACCACTCTGGCACCTCTCCGCATTTGATTTTCCACCGGAATCGTTGCCGGCGGTGGTCTGGTGGCGTTTTTTAACGCGCCCTATAGCGCCGTGTCCACCTTTTCCGCAGCTACTTTGTACGCGCCTGGGGGCATGGAAAATAGGCCTGAATAATAAGACCGTGAAATCCGGCGCGGAACTGGGGAAAATCAATCGGGCTAGCCGATTCCGGGTGGTGAATTTGCCAAAATCGGGGTATTTTTGAGCAGTTTTAGGCACCCTGGTTTTCTCGTTCGGTGGGTGATAACCGTCATTGTTATCATTAGTTTCGAGTATGAAACCGCAGCCCTTGATGAGGAACCACAAATATGACCCGTGACCCCCGCTACGATATTCTGTTTGAACCGGTCCGGATTGGCCCCGTCACGGCAAAAAACCGCTTTTATCAGGTTCCCCATTGCAACGGCATGGGGTTCAACTTGCCGCAATCCCATAACAAAATGCGGGAAGTGAAGGCCGAGGGCGGTTGGGCCGTGATCTGTACCGAGGAGTGCATGATCCATCCGTCATCGGACTATTCGCCGGAACCGCAGGCGCGGCTGTGGGATGGCTACGACGTTAAATGCCTGGGCCTGATGACCGATGCCATCCATCGTTACGATGCCCTGGCCGGCGTCGAATTGGCGCACAACGGTGTCGGCAGCCAGAACCTGTACACCCGGCTCAAGCCTATGGGGCCGTCGCCGCAAGCAGGCATTACCGGCATCCCGACCCAGACCCGGGGCATGGACAAATCCGATATCAAGGAATTCCGCCGCTGGCACCGTAACGCGGCGCTACGGGCCAAGGAAGCCGAGTCCGATATTGTCTATGTATACGCCGGTCACGATTCGACGCTGCTGATGCACTTCCTGCAGAAACGCCGCAACCACCGTACCGATGAATACGGCGGCAGCCTGGAAAACCGTGTCCGGCTGCTGCGCGAGGTTATCGAGGACACCAAGGAAGCCGTCGGCGACCGCTGCGCCATTGCCGTTCGCCTCGCCGTAGATGAACTTTTGGGCGATGACGGAATCACCAGTCAGGGAGAAGGAAGAGAGATCGTCGAGATGCTGGCCGAGTTACCGGACCTTTGGGATGTCAACGTCTCCGACTGGTCCAATGATTCGGTGACCTCGCGCTTTGGCGAGGAAGGCATCCAGGAATCACATATCTCGTTTGTCAAATCGGTGACCACAAAACCGGTGGTCGGCGTTGGCTGGTTCACCTCGCCGGACACCATGGTCAGCCAGATCAAGCGCGGCGTGCTTGACATGATCGGCGCGGCCAGGCCGTCGATCGCCGACCCGTTTCTGCCGAAAAAAATCGAAGAAGGCCGGGCCGATGAAATTCGGGAGTGCATAGGCTGTAACATCTGTGTTTCCGGCCAGCATACCTTCACGCCCATGCGCTGCACCCAAAACCCGAGCATGGGTGAGGAGTGGCGGCGCGGCTGGCACCCGGAAAACATCAACCCGAAGGGCTCAGATGACAGCATCCTGATCGTCGGTGCCGGCCCGGCCGGCCTGGAGGCCGCCCGCGGCCTCGGTCAGCGCGGCTACAAGGTCGCCCTTGCCGAGGCGACGACGGTTCTTGGCGGCCGGGTGACAGGGGAAAGCAGTTTGCCGGGCCTTGCCGCTTGGGCCCGGGTGCGCGACTGGCGGGTCGGTCGCCTCCGCGAAATGGCCAATGTGGACATTTACATGGACAGTGACCTGACGCCCGAGAACGTCCTCGATTTCGGCTTCGATCATGTGATCATCGCCACCGGCGCCAGGTGGCGCAAGGATGGCGTCGGCGTCAACAACACCTCGGCCATTGCCGGAAGCGAAGGGACCAATATTTTTACGCCAGAGGACATCATTGCCGGCGCCAAGGTTTCCGGCCCGGTCGTCCTGTTTGATGACGACAACTTCTACATGGGCGGCGTGGTCGCAGAAAAACTGCGCCGGGATGGCCACCAGGTAACTCTTGTCACAACCGGGTCCTGTGTTTCATCGTGGACAGAGAACACCCTGGAACAACACCGCATCCAGTCGCAGCTCATGAAGCTGGGCGTGGATGTCATCACCCATTACAAGATCAAGCAGGTAAAAAAAGGTGAGGTGGATATTGTCTGTGATTTCACGGACCAGGTCCGCAGCCTTCCGGCCGCATCGGTTGTGATGGTGACCTCGCGGCAACCCAACAATGGCCTCTATCTGGCTTTGGCCGCAGATCCGGAAAAGCTTGCGGCGGCCGGCATAAAATCGCTTCAGGCCATCGGCGATTGCGACGCGCCAGCGACCATCGCGCTTGCGGTATATGACGGCCACCGGACGGCACGCGAAATAGATTCACCGCCGGAAAACCCGGACCTGCCTTTCCGACGCGAATATATTCAACTGGATTCAGAATAGGAGAACATCATGAGCGGTAAAACCGTCGTGCGCTTGAACCCAAACGGCCCCGATGGTGCGGGGCTTGCGTTCTGGGGCCACTTGGAAAAAGAAAATGTCATCGAAGGGAATCCAACTGAAACGGGGCATAGCTTCTTTACAGATGAAACCGGCACGTTGACCTCCGGGGTTTGGGAATGCACGCCTTGCACGTCGCAGATCGACAGCTACCCGGTCGACGAATTCTGCTACATCATAAGCGGCACGGTGATCATCACCGACGGGGATGGCCATGCTGAAACGTTTAAGGCGGGCGACAGCTTTGTCATTCCAAAGGGTATGCCCTGCACTTGGCACATGCCCGAAACCACCCGCAAGTATTACGTCATTTTTGACCAGAAAGGCACAGCCAGCGAGGGCTGAGAGAGCAAAGCTACGCTCAGGGGCGCACCTTGTCGGGGTTGCGGCGCAGATGAAAAATGGTTAGCCCGGCGAAAATAATGGCGACCATCAACAGGAAGCTGGTAAAGCCATGGTCGGGCCAAAGGTCCATTGCCAGGCCGGACAGTGCCGGGCCACCGAAGCCACCCACTTCATAAAATATAATGAACACCGCATTGGCGGCGATCAGGTCCGAAGTCGGGTATTTGTCACCCAGCAAAATAAGCCCAAGGGTGTACATTCCGAAAATCATACCACCCCAGAAAAAAAGCAAGGCCAGCAATAAGGGCGTCGAGTAAACCGCATAGGGCATGGCGACAATGCCAAGAAGAATGCCGATTGCGGTAACCGCCATCAGAAAATCCCGGCCTTTGGTATCGGCCAGACGGCCGAGGGGCATTTGCAGAGCGATGCCGCCGGCACTGCAGGCACTCAGGGCGTAAAGGGATTCCATTTCAGATAAACCAGTGCGCAGTGTGAAAATCGGCAGCAGGGAATAGGCCGTCGTTTCAAACAGTCCTGCGGCCAGGGCAACCAGGAAAATCACAGGCGCAATCCAGAACAGGCTCATCTGAGCCGACCCGCCAATTTTGGTAACGCTTTCTCTGTTTGACAGCAAGATAAGCGGAATTGCCGAAACGGTTATGATCGCCGCCGTCACTACAAATGGAAAAGAGCCGATCGAACCGATGGTGGCGACCAATAACGGCCCGACAGCGAAGCCACTGGAAAAGGCGGCGCTATAATAGCCGATCATTCGACCGCGCCGTTCGTTGCTGGCCAGGCCATTAATCCAGCTTTCGCTCAACAACCAAAGGAAGCCAAGGCCGAGGGCCAGAGTGAAACGCAACACAAACCAGCCGGCGGCATGATCGATCAGCGGCATGATCAGCAGCGAGCCGACCGACAAGGCCGTCGCCGCAAGCAGGGGCATGAAGTTTCCAAATGAGCGCAGCAGGCGCCCGGTGAATAATCCGACAATAATAATACCCAGTGAGCCGGTGGCGGTGTTGATGCCGATAAGGGTCGAGCCGAATTCCAGCCTTTCCAGGGTCAGGCTGATCAACGGAAAGGTTATGCCGATTGCCGCCCCCATGCCGGCAACCGAGACAAGAAGCAGGGCAATAACCATTCTGGGGGAAGGGTTACGCAAATAAAGGGCTCTAAAATTCATCGTCGCTGACCCGTTGAAGCCGAGAAGGTGTTTATGATACCGTTGAATATAATGAGCAACAATAAAGCAAAACCGATTATCGGCATTTCCGGATGCCGAATGCTGGTAGAGAAGCATGAAATGGATGCGGCCGGGCATATGTATATGCGGGCCGTTGAAAGCGTTTGCCGGGGGATTCCCCTGGTGGTGCCGACCCTGGGCGATGCCCTGGACCGACAGGCCCTGCTCGGGCGGATCGACGGCATGATATTTACCGGCAGCGGCTCCAACGTCGAACCCCATCATTATGACGGCCCGGACAGCGCCCCCGGCACCCTCCACGATGCATACCGTGATGCCACGACCCTGCCGTTGATCCGTGATACCATTGATGCCGGATTGCCTGTTTTGTGCATCTGCCGGGGCCATCAGGAACTCAACGTCGCCTTTGGTGGCAGCCTGCATCAGAGGATTTTCGAGCTTGCGGACAAGATCGATCACGCCGACGATGAGGACCAGCCCATGGCCGTCCGCTATGGCCCGGCCCATGCCGTCACGATCGTCGCCGGCGGCATTTTGTCCGGGATCACCGGCCTCGCCGAGGCCCGTATAAATTCGCTTCACAACCAGGGGATTGACCGCTTGGGCGACGGCCTGACGGCCGAGGCCCACGCCCCCGATGGCCTTATCGAGGCGGTTTCGGTCGCGGCGGCGAAACGCTTTGCCATGGGGGTGCAGTGGCACCCGGAATGGGATGCCGACGACAATCCGCTGTCCCGCGCCCTGTTTCAGGCCTTCGCCGACGGCTGCCGGGATGTCTTGAGAGAACGTCAATTATATTGAACACTCGGGCTTTCTCGGGCAATATGTCGACATGATACAAAAACTCAACACCACCGAAGAATGGCAACGTCAGGATAGCGCCCATCACCTGCACCCGTTCACCGATACGAACGAGATAAACGCCCTCGGCGCGCGTATCATTACCCGTGCCGAGGGCGTTTATATCTGGGATTCCGAAGGCAACCGTCTGCTCGACGGCATGGCCGGGTTGTGGTGCGTCAACGTCGGCTATGGCCGACGGGAACTGGCCGATGCGGCATTCCGCCAGATGCAGGAACTGCCCTACTACAACACCTTTTTCAAGACCTCGACCATGCCGGCGACGGAACTGGCGGCGGTCCTGGCAGGCGTCACGCCGGATGGCTTCAACCACGCCTTTTTCGCCAATTCCGGATCGGAAGCCAACGACACCGTGGTGCGCATGGTGCGTCATTACTGGAATGCCATGGGCAAGCCCGACAAGTCGGTGATCATCAGCCGTAATAACGCCTATCACGGAACCACCATGGCCGGCGCCAGCCTTGGCGGCATGAGCTACATGCATGCCCAGGGTGGCCTGCCGATCCCCGGCATCGAACATATCGAGCAGCCTTACTGGTATCATCTGGGCGGCGATCTGAGCCCGGAAGAATTTGGCCTCAAGGCGGCACAAGCCCTGGAAACCAAAATCAAGGAACTGGGCCCGGACAAGGTTGCCGCATTTATTGGCGAGCCGGTCCAGGGCGCCGGCGGGGTCATCGTACCGCCAGCCACCTATTGGCCGGAAATTCAGCGCATCTGTGACGAATACAATATCTTGCTGGTCGCCGACGAAGTTATTTGCGGCTTCGGGCGGACCGGCAGTTGGTTCGGCAGCGACACTTTCGGCATAAAGCCGGATCTGATGTCCATGGCCAAGGGCCTGTCATCGGGCTATCAGCCTATTTCCGCCGTCATGGTTCATGACCGTGTCGCCGATGGGCTGATTGAAAAGGGCGGCGCCTTCGAACACGGATTCACCTATTCGGGCCATCCGGTCGCCGCCGCCGTTGCCCTGGCCAATATAGAAATCCTCAAGCGCGAAAAAATCATCGAAACCGTCGGCGCCGATACCGGCCCCTATTTCCAGCAGCGCCTGCGCGAACTTGTGGACCATCCTCTGGTTGGCGAGGTTCGCGGTGTTGGCATGGTCGCCGCCATCGAGATGGTCAAGGACAAGAAAACCCGCACCCTGTTCGACAAGGTGGGCGACACCGGCACCATATGCCGCGATCACTGTATGAATAACGGTCTGATCATGCGCGCCACCCAGGACAGCATGCTGGCGTCTCCGCCCTTGATCATCAGCACCAAGGAAATTGATGAACTGGTTGATACGTTTCGTGGCTGTCTGGATGCGACGGCCAAGGACGTCGGCATTTCCTAGAAGTTTGGCGGCGTCGCGGCGCTGATAATTTCACAAACCTCGTCTGAAATATTGTTGAAGGCGTGAGGAATCTGGCTGTCGATATAATAAGCCTCGCCCTCGTGCAGCACGCGCACTTCCTTGCCGACGGTGATCTGAATCGAGCCCTTGGTAATGACGCCGGCTTCTTCGCCCGGATGGCTAATCATGGTGTCGCCGGAATTGCCGCCGGGCGGGTATATCTCATGCAGTACGCGCAGCTTCCTGTCTTTGCGGGTCGCCCCGACCAGCAACAGGGAAGCCTGGCCATCTGACAGCTCGACAAGATCCTTGCGGGAAAAGAAGGATGTTTCCTTGGACTCCATATCCATGGTGAAAAAATCAATCAGGGTCAGGGGGAAGCCTTCCAGCACCTTCTTCAGGGAATCGACGGACGGGCTAACCCGGTTCTGTTCTATCAGCGAGATGGTTGAATTGGTAACCCCGGCGCGGCGCGCCAGTTCGCGCTGGGAAAAATTATAAATTCCCCGGATGGTTTTCAGGCGTTCACCAATATCGGCAGTCATTCTGTCAACACCAGGGTATCGGCGGCCGACCATGAAATCCACATGTCGTCGCCTTCGACAATGCGCCCCTGCGCTTCACGGCTGTCGTTGGGCACATTAGCGGTGATCACCACGCCGGTCGGATTTTCCAGGAGAATATGACTTTCATCGCCGTAATAGGCGACCTGAATGACCTTGCCGCTGATCTTGATGGCATCGCCGCTGGGCTCGGTGCCGCTCAGGCGTACTTTTTCCGGGCGGATGGCGATCGAGATATCATTTTCGGCCTGCCCTTTAAAAGGGATCGCGACCTCGCCCAGGCCTTTAATTTCAAGGATAACGTTACTTCCTTCCGTGCCGCGGGTGGTCGCCTTGAACAAATTTGTTTTGCCGATGAAATCAGCGACAAAGCGGCAATTGGGGAACTCATACAGTTCGCTCGGCGGGGCCAGTTGACGGACCCGACCGTCTTCCATGACGGCGATGCGGTCTGCCATGGACAGGGCCTCGTCCTGGTCGTGGGTGACGATGACGAAGGTGATGCCGACGGATTGCTGAAGGCGCACCAGTTCAAGCTGCATCTGCTCGCGCAGTTTGGCATCAAGCGCCGATAAGGGCTCGTCGAGCAGCAACACTTTTGGCTTTTTGATCAATGCCCGCGCCAAGGCAACGCGCTGGCGCTGGCCGCCGGAAAGCTGATCGGGCATGCGGTCCTCGTAGCCGTCAAGCTGCACCAGAGAAAGCGCCTCGGTAATGCGGGGCCTGGCTTCCGCCATATTGACGCCATCGACCTTGAGTCCATAACCGACATTTTCCGCCACCGTCATATGGGGAAACACGGCATAGGATTGAAACACCATGTTGACGGGCCTGCGGTTCGGCTGGATACCGACCATATCCTGACCATCAATCAGGATACGCCCCTCGTTGGGGTTTTCGAATCCGGCGAGCATGCGAAGTAAAGTTGTCTTGCCGCAACCGGACGGTCCCAGCAGGGCAAAAAACTCGCCCTCGATAATATCGATTGTCACATTATCGACGGCGACGACCACGTCACCGAAGGTCTTGGTCAGGTTGTTTATGGAAATGATGGCTCTGTTATCGTTCATAATTTTTCCGGTTGTCAGCGCTTGTTTGCACGCGCCTGAATGGTCATGGCGAGAATGGTCAGGGTTAGGGTCAGAACGATCAGCACCGTGGAAGCAGCATTTACTTCGGGCGTGACGCTGAACCGCAGCATGGAATAAATCTTGATCGGCAGCGTCGTCGAGCCGATGCCGGCGGTGAAGAAGGTGATGACAAAATCATCGATGGACAGGGTGAACGCCAAAAGTGCACCGGCGACGACGCCGGGCCTTAAGTAAGGGAAGGTGACATTCCAGAAGGTCTGCCACTGGGACGCACCCAAATCGTAGGACACCTCTTCATAGGAGGTGTCGAACCCTGACATGCGGGCCCGGATAACGACGGCGACAAAGGGAATGGTGAAGGCGATGTGGCTGACGGTAATGGTAAACAGGCTCAACGGCATATTGATTAACGAGAAAAATACCAGCATGGCAATGCCCATGCAAATTTCCGGAATCATGATCGGCAGGTGGGCAAATCCTTCATATGCAGGTTTGAAGGGGAACCGATAGCGGTAAAGGGCTAGGCCCAGCATGGTCCCCAGAAGGGTCGACACAACGGTGGATATGGACGCCACCGTAATCGAATTCATGAACGAAGAATGCAGGGCCTCGTTGTTGTAGGCCTTGATGTAATATTTGAAGGTAAAGCCCTTCCAGACGATGTTGCGCTTCGAATCGTTGAAGCTGAAGGCGACCAGGGCGACAATCGGGAAATACAGGAAAAAGAAATTTATCCCCAGAAGCGTCTGCATCCAGCCCTTGCGGGTGTAGTCGAGCGGATTGACCAGCTTGCCGTACCGCTTCTTTTTCAATGGCGCGTCCTTCATGGCCTTCATATCCCCGTCGCCTCGCCGTCCTTGGCATTGACGGTCTTGATCCACAGAATGATGAAGGTGGCGTACATCAAAAGAAACGACAGCGCCGAGCCGAAGGCCCAGTCCCGAGATGATCCGAACTGTTGGGCGATCAGGTTGCCGATCATCATGCTCTCGGTGCCGCCCAGAAGATCCGGCGTCAGGAAGCTGCCAATGGACAGGATATAGGTCAGCAGCACGCCCGACAGGATGCCGGGCTTGACCAGCGGCACGGTTACATTAAACAGGGTCCGCCAGTGACCGGCACCAAGATCAAGGCTGGCTTCCAGGTACGACCGGTCGAGTTTTTCCATGGACGCATAGAGCGGCAGCACCATAAACGGCAGGTGGACATAGACCAGCCCGATAATCACGGCGCTCTGATTATAGAGTAACGCCAGGGGATGAAACGTGCCCATCAATTCCGGCAGGCCCAAGAAGGTCATGGCCATGTCGGTCTTGTCGTGCAGCCATTCCAGGGCAAAGTTGAGATGCCCACGGGTCCTGAGCACGGCGATCCATGAATAGGTACGGATCAGCAAGTTCGTCCAGAACGGCAGAATAACGATCAGCAGCAGCGGGTTTTTCCATTTTGCCGGCGCGAAGGCGATGCCCTTGGCCAGCGGGAAGCCCATCAACAGGCACAACAGGGTCGCGATACCGGCGATCCAGGCTGATTTCCAGATAATGCCCAGATGAATCCATTCCAGCGCCCGTTGGTAATTGGCCAACGAAAAAGTAATGATGGTCTGGCCCTGGGGGCCGCGCCCGCCAAAGCTGTAGACCCAGACGACCGCCAGCGGCAGCATGAAAAAAAGCACCAGCCAGAACGTCGCCGGGCCGATGAATATTCCGAACGCGAATTTGTTTTTTCGCCAGTCTTCCATGCTTCAGATGCCGCTGATCGAATAGAGAAAAGGTGCAGGAAGTGCCGTCCGTTTCCAAATCCGGAAACGGACGGCAACCCCCCTTGGATTTGGCCCCCTAGGCGGCCTGAACCGCGGTCCAGGCTTCGTCGTAAAGCCGGGCGTCGTCGCCGACGCTAAGGATGGCTTCGCAACGGGACAACACGTCGGCCGGCGCAAACACGGCCGGGTTTTCGGTGTAATCCGCCGACATCTTGGCTTTCGCCGACGCATTCGGCGTGGCGAAGTAGATGGTGTTGGCGATTTCCATATGGACTTCCACATCATGCAGGAAGTTGATGAACGTATGCGCGTTGCCTGGGTGCGGCGCGCCCTTCGGAATGCACAGGTTATCGACCCAGACGTTCGAGCCTTCCTTGGGCACGACGTAGTTCAGGTCGCTGTCATCGGCCATAACGGCGGCAATATCGCCACTCCATTCCAGGCACAGGTCAACCTCGCCGGAGACCAGCAAGTCCTGACCGTTATCTTCGGCGAAGGTCAGGATGTCTTTTTTGGCAGAGATGACCAGGTCGCGGGCCTTGCCGATTTCGGTGGCACTATGGCTGTTCATGGAATAGCCAAGATACTTCAACGCACCGCCGAGAACGGCCCGCTGATCGCTGAGCAGCGACATGCGTTTGCTCAACGACGGATCCTTGTTTTCAAGAATGTGGGACCAGCTGTCCGGCGTCCCCTTGACCTTCGACTTGCGATAGCCATAGCCCATGGTGCCCCACATATAGGGCAGGGAATGCTTCAGGCCCGGATCGTAGGCCGGGTTAAGGAACGCCTTGTCCAGATGGGACATGTTGGGCAGTTTGCTGTGATCCAGCGTCTCCAGCATGTCCAGGGTCAGCATGTCCTCGACCATGTAATCGGTCGGCACGATGATGTCATAACCCGGGTTTCCGGCTTTCAGCTTGGCGAACATTTCCTCGTTGTCGCCGAACAGGTCGTATTGAACCTTGATGCCCGTTTGCTTGGTAAAGTTGGGCAACGTGGTCTCGCCGATATAGGTATCCCAGTTATAGACGTTCAGTTGTTTTTCTTCCGCCGACCAGGCTTCGTAGGGAATAAACTGCAGCGCAGCGACGCCTGCCGAGGCGCCTAGGAAACGCCGCCGGGTCATAAATTTAAAGAAGTTATCACTCATAGTTTTCCTCCACTGTGTTTATGGGGACGCGTTCAAAAGTTCCCCGACGCATTCATTGAAAACAGTTGTATGCCGATCGACATGTTCCGCCGTAGTTTTCGGCGATGTTAGCAGCATATTGTGCATCGGCGTCACAAGAATGCCACGGTTAAGAAAATATAGGTGGATGAAGCGGTCCAGCTCGCCATCCTTGCCAAGCAGGGCTTCGCTGCCGTTTTTCGGGGCTGTTGGCTGGAACCGGTACTCGACCCTGGCCCCGATCCGGGTCACATACCAGTCAAGATCATATTCCCGGATTACGCCCTCGACTCCACCCGCCAGCCGCTCGGCCAGCGGGATCATATGGGCGAAGGCTTGTTCGGTAATGACGTATTCAAGGGCCGCGCGCATGGCGCCAAGGGCCAGGGCATTGGCCGTCAAGGTGCCGCCGATACCGGCGATCGACGTGCCGGGGCCGATGGTCCGGGCCTTGATCTTGGCGGCGATGTCGGCGGTAAAGCCGTACACGGCGACGGGGATGCCGCCGGCCAGCGGCTTGCCGATGGTCAGCATATCCGGCTCCAATCCATGGGCGGCGGTGTAACCGCCCGGCCCCGACGAAATGGTATGGGTTTCATCGATGATCAGAAGCACATCATGTTTTTTGGTCAGTGCCCGCAGCGCCTCGTGGAAACCGGGATCGGGCAGCACGATGCCGCTGTGATTGGTCAGGGCCGGTTCGGTCAAAACGCAGGCGACGTCCCCTTTCGCCAGTTCTGCTGCAAGCCCGTCCAAGTCATTGAATTCAACCACGCGGGTGGTCTCGGCCAGATCGGACGGCGGGCCCACATTGCCGCCGCGGCTGACCACCTTGCCGTTTTCCACGGTCGCAATGGTTTCATCGACGGTGCCGTGATAACAGCCCTCAAACACCAGCACCTTGGGCCGCCCGGTAATATCGCGGGCCAGCCGCAGGGCAAAACGGTTGGCGTCGGTGGCGGTCATGGCGAATTGCCAGAACGGAAGTCCGAACCGCCGGGAAAGATCCTTGCCGATCCAGGCCGCGTCCTCGGTCGGCATCATGAACGTCAGGCCCCTGGATGCCTGATCGACCACGGCCTTGGCTACGGGGTCGGGGGAATGGCCAAACATGGCGCCGGTATCGCCGAGGCAGAAATCAAGATAGTCATGGCCGTCCACATCGGTGACCGTGACCCCTTTGGCCTGACGCACAAACAGCGGGAAAGAGCCGGGCCATTCAATCATCCATTGCATGGGGACGCCGCCGACAAGGCTGCCCTCAGCGCTTTCGAACAATTCCTGGGATTTTGGGTTCTCGGACCGGAAACGCTCAATTTCACGGTCCATCAGCTGGCTCAGCCGGCGACGGTCGACGGCGCCCTTAAGGGGCGGGGCGGCTGAAAGCGGTTGATTGGTTGCTGCGATCCCCATGCCGTCAATTTTATTCAACACTTGATCTACCCGTCAACAGCCCCGGTGATATGGAGGGAAAATTCTGGTTGTTTCGGCGAGATGCGGGTCAGGCCGATGCCCCGCCATCGACAAGAAACGCCGTTCCGGTGATGAAAGAGGCACTTTCAGAAGCCATAAACACAACCGTATTGGCTATTTCTTCAGGGCTGCCGATGCGCCCCAACGGGATATCGGCGGCCGATACGACTCTGCCCTCAGCGTTGCTCAGGCCAAGCTCGGCGTATTCCCTTTCAAGCATTGGTGTATCGGTCTCGCCCGGGCAAATGGCGTTGACGCGGATGCCGTCGCTGGCGTGATCCAGGGCCATGCAGCGGGTCAATTGAACGACGGCGCCCTTGCTGACACAGTAGGCGGCGGCCCGGCGGCCGCCACTCAGGCCCCAGTCAGACGCGATATTGACAATATTGCCGCCGCCGCGTTTTTTTAAGGCCGGAACGGCGGCCCGGCTCAGATAGAAAACCGCATCCACATTGACCGACATGGTATCGCGCCATTGGCTGTCGGTGGTGTCCTCGGCGGTGGCCCGGTGAATGATACCGGCGTTGTTGACCAGTACATCAAGGCCGCCGAAGCGGGAAGCTGCCGCGTCAATCAGGGTCTGGCAGAAACCGGGGTCGGTGACGTCGCCGGCCATAAAGGCGGCGTTGTCCACGGCAAGTCCTTCCAGCACCGCCTTGCCGCGGGCCTGGTCGCGGCCGGTCAGTAGCAGGGATGCGCCTTCGATGGCGAAGGCCCTTGCAATGGCCGTCCCGATACCCGACGTGGCGCCGGTAACCACAACGATTTTGCCTTTAAGATCATTCATCAGAAGATCCCTTTTTTATCAAAAGACACAGATAGGTCCAGACAAAGGTCGCCGCCGCCAGCGCCGTGATCTGGGCTTGATCGTAGGCGGGGGCGACCTCGACCATGTCCATACCGATCCAGTTGATGCCGCCCAGACGTTTCAGGATCGCCAGCGCCTGCCAGGTGAACAGGCCGCCGACCTCGGGCGTGCCGGTGCCGGGGGCCTGGCCGGGGTCGATGGCGTCGATGTCGAAGGTCAGGTAGGCCGGGTTGTTGCCGACGGTTTTTTCAATGGCCGCGATCACCTGTTCGATGCCGCCGACGTGAACATCTTCGGCGGTGATGACCGTGAACCCCAACGCGTCCCTGGTGTAATCCATGGTCTCATTATCGACCGGCGAACGGATGCCGATCTGGATGCTGCGCTTCGGGTCGATCAGGCCTTCCTGGGCCGCGTAATGGAACGGCGTGCCATGGCCGACGGGGCCGCCGAAATTATCTTTCCAGGTGTCCACGTGGGCATCGAAGTGAACCAGGCTGATGCCCTTGCCATCCCGGCCAGCCCGGGCCCGCAAAATCGGCAGGGTCACCGTATGGTCGCCGCCCAGGGTAATCACATGGCCGGGAATATCGGCAATCTGACGCTCGATCAGGGCCAGACTTTCATCCATATAACCATTGACGATATCCAGATCCCCGCCATCGATGGCGCGCAGGGTGGTTGCCGGATTGACGCGCAATTCCGGATGGCCCCCATCGACCAGCATCAGGCTGGCCTCGCGGATGGCCGCCGGACCAAAGCGGCTACCGGGCCGATTGGTGGTACCAAGATCGAAGGGAACGCCGACAATCGTTACGTCGGGGGCGCTGCCATCGGCCAGGGCGGCGGGGAGTTGCAGGAATGTCCTCGGTCCGGAAAATGTTGGCTGCATTTTTTATATCCTGCTCTGTTTTCTAGTAGGGGCCAAGGGCCGCCAGTTCGCGCCGGAACGACGGCGCATCAATGTTGACCGGTTCATCCAGTTCGCGGGCGTATCGGTGGCCGGCATAGACCGCCGCCGCGATGGTCGCCGGGGCCAGACAATCGCCGATCCGCACCAGCGATAGGGCGTCACTTTTGACAAGCTGTTGATAGAGATTATCTTCTGGTAGCCGCATGGTCACCAGTATAACCGAGGCCGCCTGAACGGGCTTCTGTTTGCCCGTATAGACGCAGGCGATATCCACATTGCCGGGCTTAATGGCAGCAAGATTATGCAGGGGGATTATATCAACCCCCATTTCCAGCAGCCGGGTCTGGATGCGGCCCTGTTCCAGCGTGTTGTGGGTCCATGTGGAGGCGTCGGCGGCCGGCGTCACATAGGTGACGTCCAGGCCGCGCCCGCGCAAGGCTTCGGCCATGATGCCGCCCATGTAATAATGGTCGTCATCAAAGATCACCACCGGCCCGGCGATGTCGGCACCGGCCATAACGTCATCGGGGGTCAGAACCCCGGCCCCGCCGGACCCGGCAATGGCCTTGCAATTGGCGCGCCCGATGCCGTCCCGGCGCCAGCGGCTGCCGGTCGCCAGCACCACCTGGGTGGCCCCGAATTCGATCACATGATCTGGCGTAAGATCGCTATCCAGATAAATCTCGACGTTGGTCATGGGCTGGATTTGCCCGACCCGGTAATCGACGACGCGCTTCCATGCGGCCAGTCCCGGCAGCAGGCATTCGCGGTTGACCCGGCCGCCGAGCGCCGTCCCGGCTTCAGCCAGCACCACATCGTAGCCACGCTTGCCCAGGGCGTGGGTGCATTCCAGCCCGGCCGGACCGCTGCCGACGACCAGGATGCGGGACTCTGTTTTCTTTGCGGCTATCCGTTCCGGGTGCCAGCCGCGCCGCCATTCTTCGCCCATGGTCGGGTTCTGGGTGCAGCGGATCGGTGTCTTGGTGAAGTCGTTGCTGACGCAGATATTGCAGCCGATGCATTCGCGGATGTCTTCGAGGCGGCCTTCCTCGATTTTTTTTGGCAGGAACGGATCGGCAATGGACGGCCTTGCCGCCCCGATCATATCGAGGATACCGCGCTTGATTTGGCTGACCATGGCGTCGGGCGAGGTAAAGCGGCCAACGCCGACCACCGGCTTCGTCGTTACCTGCTTGACGAAATTGACATAAGGCTCCTGGGCACCTTCTTCGCCGAAGCGCGAGGTTACGGAATCGTTGGCCCAGTCGCTGACGTTGACGTCCCACAAATCCGGCAGTTCGGCCAGCATTTCGATAACGTCATGGCTTTCGTCAACCGTGATGCCGTCGTTGCCCAACAGCTCGTCGGTCACCAGCCGGACGGCGACGGCGCAGGTGTCGCCGACGGCATCCTTGGTGTCCTCGATCATTTCACGCAGCAACCGCACCCTGTTTTCCAGGGAGCCACCATATTCGTCGATACGGTCATTATAGCGGCGGGACAAAAAATGCATGGGCAGGGACAGGTAATGGCCGGCGTAAACATAAACGATATCGAACCCGGCGGCCTTCGACCGGATCGCCGCTTCCCGGTGCCAGCGCCGGACATTTTTGATGTCCTGCTTGTCCATGGCATAGGCCTGAACCGGGTCGTAAGCCCCGCCGACCAGATGGGAAACGCCCATGGGCACTTCCCGGGAATACCGGTTGGTCGTTTCGTGGCCCTGAAAGACCAGCTCGATTCCGGCCAGTCCGCCGTGTTCATGAACGGCGTCGGTCATGCGCCGCAGGTGCGGGATGTCGGAGTCGTCCCAAATTCGTTCCTCGGCATGGGGCGAGACATCTGATTTCGGATGGATCTCGGCTTCTTCCGTGCACACCACGGCCCAGCCGCCTTCTGCCTTGATGCCGCGCATGGCGGCGGTGCTGGATGGATTGCGATGGCCCATGCCGTTGCAGTGGGGCACCTGATAAAACCGGTTTTTGGCCGTTACCGGGCCCAGTTTGATGGGCTCGAACAGAATGTCGTAGCGGGGATCGCGGGTCATGGCCGCACCCTCAACCGTCAGGCCGGAGATACCAGGCATATTCCTGCCGCGAAACGACCGACATGAATCTGTCAAGTTCGTCACTTTTGCAGGCGACATAGGCGCGCACATAGTTTGCACCCAGGTATTCGGCCATCACCTCCGATGCGGCCAGCATATCCAGTGCCGGCCCCCACTTGAAGGGAAGGCCGGGATCCAGCTCAGTGCCGGCGTTGCCGGTTGAAATTTCGGGCGGGTGAATTTTGTTTGTGATGCCGTAATGGATGCCGGCCAGGGTCGCGGCGAGGGCCAGATAGGGGTTGGCGTCGGCACCGGCGATCCGATGCTCGATCCGGCGATTGGTATCGTCGCCGCCGGGAATGCGGATCGCAACCGAGCGGTTATTGACACCCCACGTGCGGCCCACGGGAACATAAATATCGGGGACAAAACGACGGAATGAATTGATGTTGGGGCAAAAAATGGCCATGGCGTCGGGCATGGTTTCTATCATTCCGCCGACCGCATGGCGCAGTGTCTCGCTGCCGGTTTCGTCGCCGCCGGAAAAAACATTATTACCCTTGTCGTCGAGCAGGCTGACATGCATGTGCAGGCCACTGCCCGATTGATCAATATAGGGTTTGGCCATGAACGTGGCGTCGACTCCATGCTGGTGCGCCACGCCCTTAACGGTGCGGGGCAGCAGCACGGCCGCGTCGGCGGCGGCCAGCGGATCGTCGGTATGCATAAGATTGATTTCATACTGGCCGATGGCGAATTCGGCACTCATGGGGCCGATCGGAATTTTCTGCGCCTTGCATGATTCCGTCACCTGATCGAGGAACAGGGCAAAACCTTCCAGTTCGCTGATCGAAAGCACCTGCATGCCGGAGGCGCGTCGTCCCGTCGCAGGCAGGATCGGCGGTTGCGGCTTGCCATCGAGGGCGCCTTCAGGGTCGAGCAAATAAAATTCCTGCTCCAGGGCGACGACGGGGCGCAGGCCAAGCGCCGAAAAACGCGCGACGACGCTTGCCAGAATACCCCTGGGGTCTGTTTCAATAGGTGCGCCGTCATCATCGAACAGGCTGACCAACACCTGTGCCATCGGCTTTTTAAACCATGGCACCGTCACCAGGGTGCCCGCTACAGGCCTGGCCGTGGCATCCGGGTCGCCATCGCTGAAGCCGATGCCTTCCGGGTCGTCGCTGTCGCCGGTAACTTCCAGCACAACCGTTGATGCCGGAATCTGGAATCCGGATTTGAAGATTTTTTCCAGATCGTTGCGGGCAATCCGTTTGCCGCGGATATATCCACTCATATCCGGCAGCAGTGCGTCGATGGTTTCCACATCAGGGTTGTCGCGCAGAAAATCAGAAACTTCAGTCATGGTGTCCCTTTAGCTCAAAATATCACGTATTCTATAATACAGCATGCCCAATGCCAGCATCGGTGTTCGGATCGGGCCGCCCGGGAACGGCTGATGCTTGATGCGGGCCAGAACATCAAAACGCTCGGCGGTTCCGGCAATGGCGTCTGCAATCAGTTTACCGCTCATGCCGGAAAGGGCCACCCCATGGCCGCAGTAGCCGTGGGCAAAGAACACATTGCCACCGATCGACCCCATGTGCGGCATACGGTCCAGCGTGATCGCAATGTTGCCGCCCCACGCGTATTCAAGTTTGGCGTCGGCCAACTGGGGGAATACCTTGAGCATCCGCGGCCGCATATAGGAGAACAAATCCTTGGGCTCGTAGCCGGAATAATTGGCGCGGCCGCCGAATAGCATGCGCCGGTCAGCCGACAGCCGGTAATAATCGACGATGAAGTTGGTATCGGAAATAGCGTCATTGTCGCGGATCAGGGAGCGGGCGCGTTCCCCGGACAACGGCTCGGTGGCGACAATGAAACTGCCGACCGGCATCACCCGGTGATAAAGGCTCGGCACAAGTTTTCCCAAATAGGCATTTCCCGCGGTGACCACGAAGCGCGCCTTGACGGTGCCGTGAGCCGTAGAAACAACCGGGTTGGTTCCTGCTTCAAGCTTGATGACACGGGAATCTTCGAAAATACGCACACCGGCTTCGGCGGCCGCACGGGCCAGGCCGAGGGCATAGTTGAGGGGATGCAGGTGGCCGGCATTCCCTTCCCAAAGGGCACCATGGTAAATGCCGGTGCCTAGACGTTCCTGAAGCGCCGACTTGTCGAGAACGGCGGTATCCTCGTAACCGTAGCGCGCCCATTCATCGCGGGTTTCATTGATTCCCGACATATGGCTGGGCTTTACCGCCGTATGCAGATAACCCCATTTCAGGTCGCAATCGATTTTATGCTGCTGGACACGGTCACGAATCAGGTCTTTCGACTCGCGTTCGATCTGCCAGCAGATTTGCGCACCTTCCTTGCCGACCAACCCTTCGATGTGCGCCATGGATTTGTTAAAGGCAGTGCAGATTTGGCCGCCGTTGCGCCCCGATGCCCCCCAGCCGGCGCGCATCTCTTCCAGCAAAACCACATCATAGCCGCGCTCGGCCAGATGCAGGGCCGCCGAGATCCCGGTGTAGCCACCACCGACAACGCAGACATCGGCGCTAATGTCGCCCACCAAATGTGGATGGCGGGCGTCATCGTTGGCGGTGGCGGCGTAATAGGAGGCAGGGAAATCGCTCATAATGGGGAAACGCGCCTTTTAATCTTCGAACATTTTATGCGAAAAAGGATTTTCCCTGATTCCACGCGAGTGTTCAATATAATTTACACTCTCCGGGGCCGAACGGCTCGCCGAGCATCTGGAAGTCTCGCCGAGGGCAGCCCTACCAGGTCAGCCATTTAAGGACGAACGGATTGCCGCGGCGCACGAAAACCCGGCGCAGCTCGTCGCCCAGTAAAATCAAGATGGCGAAGGGCACACTCAACATCAGATGCCAGCCTTGCAGCGGCGCCGTGCCGAAGAACGTGTTAAATGCCGGCACATAGGCAATCAGCCCGAGCATCGCCAATTCCGAGGCGATGCCGAACAGCACCAGCCGGTTGGTGAAAAAACCGACGGTGAACAGGCTTTGCCGCCGGGTCCGGCAGATGATGACGTCGGCAATCTGGCAAATAATGATCGAGGCGAAGAAACCGGTAATCGCCGTCCGGTATAAGGGGTCGGCAGGTGCCAGTTGCTGGCCCCATTGCCAGTCGCCGGAATACAGTATGACGAAATAAGTAAAAAATCCGGCCGCCGCCTGCACCATGCCGATGATGCCGTAGCTCATGCCGAGCAGGTTACGGGTCAGCAGGCGTTCACCACGCGGCCTCGGTTTCTTGTGCATGACATCGGTTTCCGGCGCTTCCGCCCCAAGGCCCAGCGCCGGTATAATATCGGTGCCAAGATCAATACTAAGAATCAGTACCACGGTCAGCGGTAGCGGAATATCGAGCAGCACATAGGCGATGAACGGCAGGATTTGCGGAATGTTGCTGGTCAGGATGTAGGCGATAAATTTCTTGATGTTATCGAAGATGGCGCGGCCTTCTTCTATGGCCGCGACGATGGTCGCAAAATTGTCGTCCATCAGCACCATGTTGCTGGCTTCCTTGGCCACGTCGGTGCCGATCACGCCCATGGCTACCCCCATGTCGGCGTTTTTCAGCGCTGGCGCATCGTTGACGCCATCGCCGGTCACGGTGACGATTTCCCCTTCCGCCTGAAAGGCGCGCACCACCCGAAGTTTCTGTGCCGGCGAAATGCGCGCAAAAATAAGCTCATCTTTATGAAGCACGGCGGACAGCTGCCGGTCGTCCATGGCCATCAGTTCATTGCCATAAACGACGGTGCCGTGTCCGGTGATCATGCCGATCTGGCGGGCGATGGTTTTCGCCGTCAGGCCGTGGTCACCGGTCACCATGGCGACCTTGATGCCGGCGGTCCGGCATTTTGACAGCGCATCGGGAACTTCCGGGCGCGGCGGGTCGATCATGCCGACAATGGCGATAAAGGCATAACCGGATTGCGGTATCCCGAATTCTTTTTCCTCCCGCCAGGCAAGGGCAAGGCCGCGCTCGCCACGCGCCGCCAGCCGCCTGAAATCATCGAGAACATTTTTTCTGGTGTCGTCGGTCAGCGGCTGAATCGCGCCATCAATAAACAGGCTATCGCACATATCCAGAACGATTTCAGGCGCCCCCTTCAGATACGCTTCCTGGCGGTTCGTATGGGGCATTTCGCAAACCGTCACCATCCACTTCTTTACGGAATCAAATGGAATTTCATGAATGCGAACAACATCTTGCAGGTCACTGACCGGCCGGATGCCATTGGCGAAAACAAGCATCGCCCCTTCCGTCGGATCGCCCGTATAGCCACCTTCGATCAGATGGGCGTTGTTGCAAAGGCTCATCACCTTCCACGCGTATTCCAGCCCCGCCTCATCGAGAAGGCCAAGACTGGTCGAGCTGTGTTCATGATGGCCGAGCACCAGAGTCGATACGGCCAGTCTGTTTTGCGTCAGGGTGCCCGTCTTGTCGGTGCAGATCACCGTCGTGCTGCCCAGGGTTTCGACACTTTCAAGGTTTTTAATCAACGCCTTTTTAATCGCCATGCGCTTGCTGGCCATGGTCAGCGACAGGGTGACGGTCGGCAGCAGGCCTTCGGGCACGTTGGCGACAATGATGCCGATGGCGAATATAAGGCTGCCGATCTCGCCTTTGCCGATGGCGATACTGACAAGGAAAAATAAAACCCCAAGAAAAATGGCGATGCCGGAAATAACCTTGATGAAATATTTCAGCTCCTTATGGATCGGCGTTTCAACATGGTCCGTTGCCTTGGTCAGCGTGACGATATCGCCGATCTGGGTCGTCATGCCCGTATTGCAGACAATCGCCTTGCCGACACCGCTGTTGATCAACATGCCGGAAAAAACCATGTTGCGGCTTTCCTGAATATTGTCATGGCTGTCGTTGACATCCAGCCATTGTGGTTCGCTCTCGCCGGTCAGGCTGCTGATGTCTTCTTTCAGGTGGGTTTGTTCAATCAATCGCCCGTCGGCGGGCACCCGGTCGCCTTCGTAAAGCAGGAACACATCCCCCGGCACCAGCCACTTGGCCTCGACCTCCTGAACCCGGTCATCGCGCATAACCTTGACCACGGAAGGCAGCATCTTCTTGAAACTTTCCATGATCTTTTCGCTTTGGTGTTCCTGGGCGTAGGTGAACATGGCGTTCAGCACCACCACTCCCAAAAGCGCATAGGCGATGTAAAGGTTGCCTTGTCCGGGGTCGAGCCGTTCGGCGAGCAAGGCCAGGCCGCCCCCGAACATCAGCAACAGGGCGAAAAAATTTTTAAACTGGTGAAGAAACTTGACGATTTCCGGCGTCCGCTGGCGGACCCGGAGTTCGTTAAGGCCGAATTGTCCCAGGCGTCTTTCGGCCTCGGCAGTCGTCAGTCCATTTTCCCTGCTTTCCAGCAGCGTATAGAGCTCGTCAAGCGGAACCTTATGCGGGTTTCTTAGGTCGGCCATTTCCCCGCACTATATCAGCTTATGGCCAAAAAACGGGGCAATTTACGCAAGCCTATTAGCGGCCAAGGCGAAAATATCCTATAACCATAGCAACCTGCCCGTATCCTGTTGGAGCGCCGGGGAGTGGGTGGAAAATTTTTATAATCGGCTAGGGAGGCAATCAATGAAGCTCAACCTGGGGTGCGGCCAAAACCATATGCCCGGTTATGTTAACGTCGACAAGGAACAGGCCGCCAACCCGGACCGTCAAGTCGATCTTGAGACCTTTCCGTGGCCGTTTGATGACAATTCAGCCGAGGAAATTGTCATGTCCCACGTGCTTGAACATTTAGGCCAGGATCCACAGGTCTTTCTGGGCATCATCAAAGAGCTTTACCGAATCTCGACACCCAATGCGCAAATAACCATCGTGGTTCCCCATCCGCGTCATGATCATTACCTCTCCGACCCGACCCACGTTCGCCCCGTGCTTCCCGAAATGATGCACCTTTTTTCCAAGTCATTGAACCGGGAATGTAAGGAAAAGGGCATATCCAACTCGCCCTTGGGGCTGTACCTGGACGTTGATTTTCATCTTGTAAATGTGAATTTTTATGTCGATGACCGGATCCAGAAGGAAATGAGCGAAGGCAAGCTTAGCCAGGATGACGTTTCCAAATTAATGATTACTCAAAACAACATCGTTCAGTCGATCACCATGACCTTGCGCGCGATAAAGGCATAAATGGAATCTGAGCGGTCGATGCCTCATGGGGCAACCTTGTGCGGGCCGATACGAAGACGGCTCTCGCGGTACCATACGTAAATGCCACTGCTGATAATCACGCCCGCCCCGCCCGCCGTCCAGATGCTTGGCACGTCGCCAAAAACCAGATACCCCCAGACAATAGCGGCGACCACCTGGGAATAGGTGAAAGGAGCAAGCATGGAGGCTTCCGCCGAGTGAAAAGCTTTGACCAACAAGTAATGCCCGATGGCTCCGGCCATCCCCATGGTCACCATCAATCCCCATTGGGCGGGTGTCAGGGCTTGCCAGTAAAACGGGGCCAGGGCTGACAGAGCCAGCGCCCCCACCGCCGTCGAATAAAAGGTGGTCGAGTCCGGGTTATCCTTGCTGCGAATAATCCGTGTCATCACCATGTATATGGCAAGCAGAACCGCCGTCGCCAACGGTAACAGGGCCGACCAGCCGAGCACGCCGGAGCCGGGCCGGGCCACCAGCAGGACGCCAATAAAGGCAAATATCACGGCGGCCAAGCGCCGTGGACCCACATGCTCACCGAGGAACAGACCGGAAAGAGCGGTGACCAGCACCGGGGCCAGGAACTGAATGGCCGCCGCGTCCCCCAATGGCATTCGCGTGATCGCCACATACATGAATGAGGTTGCCCCGAACAGGGCAGCGGCACGTATGAATTGCAGGCCCGGGCTGCGGGCGCGCAGGAAATGGAGCGAGCGCCTTTTCCCGGCATAGAGGGCGAAGGTAATCACCGTGTGAAAAAAATACCGCCCCCAGAGGACCAGCAGGACGGGGACCTCGATGGCCAAATGCTTGGCGGTGGCGTCCATGCCCGCCAGAACACCGCCGGTGACGATGATCATCACGATGGCCAAGGCCGGAGCAATCTGGGCGTGGGGATGGGGGAGAATCGTCATTATAAAATGTATAACACACCCGACATGCCATACCACCTACGCCATGCCCCCCTGAAACCCTTGTCAGCCGGGCATTATAAGGCCCTGTGATTGGCGTCACTGCGGGCCCGGGGTGATCGCGATACGCTAACACAATCAATGGGCGCGCATGACCGGGCGTTGTTTCCTCCCTTAGAAAGGCCCGGTCAGGTGTTTTCCACGATAACGGCAAACCGGCGGAAACGTCGGGACGCAAAGCCACCGGCCTAAGGCAATCGCTAGGGCAGCGGGGTTACCGAAAAGGAGAAATGCCATGGTTGTCAGTTTTCATACCATGATTCAGGACTCTTGGGATGTCTGGAGCGGGCTGTTTTCGCCCCTTCCATACGGCGATCCATATATGGCCTCTGCCGTGCTGTTGGGGGCCATCGCCTATATCTCAAGGCAGATCTTCGGCAATTATAACGATTGACCGAAGTTCGGTTAAAAAGGGCCTCTCGCGGTATCTCGCGAGGGCCCTTTTTTGTTGTTTGCCGCCTCCCCGCAAGCTGTTGACAAGCGGGGTTTTAAGGGTATATTGCCGCCTCGATTCAAGGGTCCCCGAGGAAGTGTCTCCGGGCCCTTGATGCATATGGTTTCTGCGGGTCCCGGCACTGGCCGGATTCCCGCCCCTTGAATGGAATGGTCATGTTCGCAGTCATTAAAACCGGCGGAAAACAATATAAAGTCGCCGAAAACGACGTCATTAAAGTCGAGAAACTGGCAGGCATCGCCGGCGCCACGATTGAACTCGGCGACGTGCTGATGCTGGCTGAGAAGGGCCAGGCCCCGAAAACCGCCGCCGCCGATCTAGGCAAGGCCGCCGTGTTCGCCGAAGTGCTGGAACAGGGCCGTGCCGCCAAGATCATCGTTTTCAAGAAAAAGCGCCGTCATAATTACCGCCGCAAGGCCGGCCATCGTCAGGATCAGACGGTTCTGCGTATCACCGGAATCAGCGCCACCGGCACCAAGCCTGCCGCGGTCAAGAAGGCGGCCCCGAAGAAAGAGATCGCCGAGGTTAAGGAAGCGGCGCCAAAGAAGGCAGCGGCTAAAAAAGCCGCGCCGAAGAAGGCAGCAGCTAAAAAAGCCGCGCCCAAGAAGGCAGCGGCTAAAAAAGCAGCCCCCAAGAAAGCGGCTGCAAAAGCCAAGTCGAAGTCGAAGGAGTAGTCCCGGATGGCACATAAAAAAGCAGGTGGTAGTTCCCGCAACGGTCGCGATACTGCCGGACGTCGGCTCGGCGTTAAGAAATTCGGCGGCGAACAGGTTATCGCCGGCAACATCATCATCCGCCAGCGCGGCACCAAGTGGCATCCCGGTAATAATGTCGGTATCGGTCGGGACCACACCATTTTCGCGCTTGTCGATGGCCATGTGAAATTTCATCACAAGGCCCTTGGCCGTGTGTTTGTTGCGGTGGAGCCGTCGGCGGGTTAATTGATCGGCCGCCGTTCGCTTTGCGTTTTATTAGGGGAATGGCTGGCCATTCCCCTTTTTTCATGCCCGAATACCCGGGCTAAAGGCGAAGAGTATGAAGTTTCTCGACGAGGCAAAAATTTACATAAAAAGTGGCGCCGGCGGCGACGGTTGCGTCAGTTTTCGGCGCGAGAAAAACATCCCTCTCGGCGGCCCCAATGGGGGCGACGGTGGCCGTGGCGGTGATGTCATCATCGAATGCGTCGATGGCCTCAACACCCTGATCGATTTTCGCTACCAGCAACATTTTAAAGGCAAGCGCGGAACCCACGGCATGGGCTCTAACCGCAGCGGTCCCAAGGGACAGACCATGGTCATCAAGGTCCCCGTCGGCACCCAGGTTTTGGGCGAAGACAAGGAAACGGTCCTCGCCGACTTTACCCAAGTTGGCCAATCCCAGGTTCTGGCCAAGGGCGGTGATGGCGGCTTTGGCAATGCCCATTTCAAGACCTCGACCAACCAGGCGCCGCGCCGTTTCGATGCCGGCTGGCCGGGTCAGGAATTGTGGGTCTGGCTGCGTTTGAAGCTGATCGCCGACGCCGGCCTGGTCGGCCTGCCCAATGCCGGAAAATCGACCTTCCTGGCTGCCGTCAGCCGGGCCCGGCCGAAGATTGCCGATTATCCGTTCACCACCTTGCATCCCAATCTTGGCGTCGTCGGCGTCGATGAACAGGAATTCGTCATCGCCGATATTCCCGGCCTGATCGAAGGGGCCCACGAAGGCGCCGGTCTCGGCACCCGCTTCCTCGGCCATGTGGAACGCTGCGGCGTGCTGTTGCATCTGGTAGATGGCACCGCCGAGGACGTCGCCGCATCCTATAATATCATCCGCGGCGAGCTCGATGCCTATGGCGGCATCCTGAAAGACAAGGTCGAGATCGTCGCCCTGAATAAATGTGATGCCCTTACCGAAGACGACATTGCCGATAAACTGGCGGCCTTGCGCAAGGCGTCAGGGGCCGATGTGATGAAGCTGTCCTCCATCGCCGGTCTGGGCGTCCAGGAAATGCTCAGGGCCCTGAACGCCATCATCCATGAAGAGCGCGGCGATAATATTATCGCTGAACGAACGGTCTTTGTCCCATGAGCCCGCACCGCCAGACAACCGACTTGAGCCAGGCCAAGCGCATCGTTATCAAGATCGGCTCGGCCCTGCTGGTCGACCAGGCGCAAGGCACCATCCACCGCAAATGGCTGGCCGCATTGGCAAGCGACGTTGCGCGCATGATCAAACGCGGCCAGCAGGTGGTGCTGGTATCGTCCGGCGCCATTGCCGTCGGCCGTCGCCATCTCGGCTTTGAAGATAACCGCCAGCTCAGGCTCGATGAAAAACAGGCGGCCGCCGCCACCGGCATGTTGCGTCTGGCCCATGCCTATCAAGAAGAGCTCGCCCATTTCGATTTGACCGTCGCCCAGGTGCTGCTCAGCCTGGACGACAGTGAAAACCGCAAGCGTTACCTGAACGCCCGCAATACCCTGGAAACCCTGCTGCGGCTCGGTGCGGTGCCGCTGATCAACGAAAACGATACCGTCGCCACCGCCGAAATCCGCCTGGGCGACAACGATCGTCTGGGGGCCCGCGTCGCCGCCATGATTTCCGCCGACACCCTGATTCTGCTATCCGACGTCGACGGCCTTTATACCGCCGACCCGGCCACCGACCCGAATGCCACCGTGGTCGCCATCGTTGATGATATTACCCCCGAGATTGAGGCCATGGCGGGCCACGCCAAGGCCGGCGACGGCACCGGCGGCATGGTCACCAAGCTGCTCGCCGCCAGGATCGCCACCGATGCCGGGTGCCGCATGGTCATCGCCAGTGGTCGGGAAGAAAATCCCGTCCGCCGCATCGAGGAAGGCGCGACGACAACCTGGTTCATGCCCCGCGCCACCCCGCGCACCGCGCGCCAACACTGGATTGCCGGTTCCCTTAAACCGGCAGGAACGCTAACCGTCGATGACGGCGCGGGCAAGGCGCTGAAAAGCGGCAAAAGCCTGCTGCCGGCCGGCGTTACAGCGGCCACCGGGGCCTTTGAAAAAGGCGATGCGGTGATTATCCAGAGCGCGGCCGGCAAAGAGCTGGGGCGCGGGCTGATTGCCTATTCGGCCGCCGATGCGCAGGCATTGATGGGCCACAAAAGCAGTGAAATAGAACAACTGCTGGGCTACCGTGGCCCGGACGAGTTGATCCACAGGGATAATCTGGTGCTGTCATGACCGCTAAAACGGAAGATATCACCATTCTGATGCGGGACTTAGGGCTCGCCGCCCGGGATGCCGCCCAGACCCTGGCCGTGGCCTCGACCGAGGCCAAGAACCGCGCCCTGACCGAAGCCGCCGCATCCTTGCGAGAGAACCAGCAGGCGATACTGACCGCCAACATCAAGGACCTGGCCGGCGGTGAGCAGAAAGGCTTGAGCGTGGCCATGATCGACCGATTGATGCTCAATAATGAACGTATCGAAGCCATGGCAGGCGGCCTGGAAGCGATCGCCGCCCTGCCCGATCCGGTTGGCACCTCCCTGGCCCAATGGGACCGACCCAACGGCCTTCACTTTGAACGGGTGCGCACGCCCTTGGGGGTTATCGGCGTCATTTATGAATCCCGGCCCAACGTCACGGCGGATGCCGGCGCCTTGTGCCTGAAAGCCGGCAACGCGGTGATCTTGCGCGGTGGCTCGGAAAGTTTTCATTCATCCAGCGCCATCGCATCGTGCTTAAGCGACGGCCTCAGGGCTGCCAACCTGCCGGTTGCCGCCATCCAGCTGGTGCCGACCCCGGACCGGGCCGCCGTCGGCGAGATGCTGCGCCTCAGCGAATACATAGATGTCATCGTGCCCCGTGGCGGCAAGTCGTTGATCCAGCGGGTGACGGACGAAAGCCGCATCCCGCTGTTCAAGCACCTGGAAGGCATCTGCCATACATATATAGATGTCGCCGCCGATCCTGCCATGGCCCGCAAAGTCGCCTTCAACGCCAAGATGCGGCGCACCGGCGTTTGTGGCGCCATGGAAACCCTGCTCGTCCACCAGGACGTCGCCGCCGCCATACTGCCCGGCATCGTTGACGACCTGACCGAGGCCGGCTGCCAGGTGCGCGGCGATGGTGCATCAATGGCCATCGACGGACGCATTGCCTGCGCAACCGATGACGACTGGGACACCGAATATCTGGACAGCATCTTGTCGGTGCGCCTGGTCGGCGGTGTCGATGATGCCATTCGCCATATCGCCGAGCATGGCTCCCGGCACACCGACGCCATCATCACCGAGGACGCGGCGTCGGCGCAGAAGTTCCTGGACCAAGTCGACAGCGCCATCGTCATGGTCAACGCCTCTACCCAGTACGCCGATGGCGGTGAATTCGGCATGGGTGCCGAAATCGGCATCTCAACCGGCAAGCTGCATGCCCGCGGCCCGGTCGGCGTCGAGCAGTTGACCAGCTTTAAATATGTGGTGCGCGGGACCGGTCAATGCCGTCCGTGAAAAACTGCCGTATCGGCTTGCTCGGGGGCTCCTTCAATCCGGCCCACGAAGGCCATCTGCACATCAGCCGACTGGCCCTGGAAGAATTGCGCCTCGATCAAGTGTGGTGGCTGGTGGCACCGCAGAACCCGCTTAAAAGCGCCGATGATATGGCGCCCTTTGCCACAAGGCTGGCCCTGGCTGAAAAGGCCACCGCCGAAGACACGCGAATCGTCGTCACCGGCATCGAGCAGGAACTGGGAACCCGCTACACCCTCGATACGGTCCGGGCCTTGAAAAAAAAATACCCGGAGGCCCGTTTTGTCCTGGTCATGGGCGCGGATTTGCTGGCCGAATTACCCAAATGGAAGGGCTGGCGGAGCCTGTTCCGGACGGTTCCCATTGCGGTTTTCGCCCGGCCAACCTATTCTTTAAGGGCGTTGTCGGGAACGGCGGCGCGGCGCTTCGCAAGGTTCCGTATTAAATGGTATCGGGCGGGCAGTTTGGCGGCAAAGCGACCGCCGGTGTGGGCTTTCCTGCACACCCGGCCCAATGCGCAGTCCGCCACCAAGATTCGCGCCCGACGTCAGGGCCAAGGATGACGTCGGAAATTTGCCTAACCCCTGGTATTAAGGAGTCGATCATAGCTCAAGTGAAAAAGAAGCTACCGCTACCGGCAGAATTGCTGGAGCTGGTGGAAACGTCCCTCGAAGACGGCAAGGCTGATTCAATTGTCGTCATCGATCTCGCAGGCAAGACCTCGTTAACCGACTATATGGTTATTGCCAGTGGCACATCGCAACGCCATGTCGGCGGAATGGCCTCTCATCTCTGTGAAACAATCAAGGCTAGTGGCATCAAGGGCGTCGCCGTTGAGGGCGAACCCCAGTGCGATTGGGTTTTGGTTGATGCGGGCGATGTGATCATTCATCTGTTCCGGCCGGAGGTTCGGGAATTTTACAACCTCGAGAAAATGTGGGGGGTTGCCCTCCCGGATGTTGCCGCCGACACGAAAGCCGCCACCGTAACGGCTTGAACGAATGCGAATCCTGATTGCCGCCGTCGGCCGCGCCAAGGCCGGACCGGAGCGTGAGCTCTATGAGCATTATCGTGGCCGCGTCATCCAACCCTTTTCATTGGAGCTGAAAGAGGTCGAGGAGAAGCGCTCTTTGAGCGCCCCCGAACTAAAACAGCGGGAAGGCGAATTGTTGCTGGCCGCCATCCCCGATGGCGCCATCACCGTGGCGCTGGATGAAAGAGGCAAGGCGGCCTCCAGTGCCGAATTTGCCAAAATGCTAGGGCATTGGCGCGATGACGGAATCCGCGACGTGGTTTTCCTGATTGGCGGGGCGGGGGGCCTTGCCGATCCGGTTCGCGCCGCCGCCAGCCATGTCATGTCGTTCGGGGCGGCGACCTGGCCGCATATGCTGGTCAGGGGACTGCTGGCCGAGCAGGTCTACCGGGCACAGTCTATTCTGTCCGGCCATCCGTATCACCGGGAGTAATCGCCGGGCGCCCTTAAAAGATTTGCCGCCCCAGCCCGAGAAGGCAAAGCGAGATTAACAGCAAAAGACAAACCCGCTTGTAGAGGTGGGCTAATGAGGGCCGGAAAAGTAAGCTGCCTAAAAAGACGCCAACAAGCACGATCGGCGAAAGGATCACCCCGCGCCAAAACGCCTGCAGGTTCATCACGTCATAGAGCAGCAAATAAACAAGTGAGGTGAACATGCCAATGAACAAGAACATAACCAGCGAGGCACGCATTATTTTGGCATCTGCCCGGCGCGCAAGAACGTAAAGAGCCACAACCATTCCCCCCACCGAGGCAAGGCCCGTGGCAATACCTGCTGTAACGCCGCTTGCGGAAAGCCCCATTTTCGTCGCCAGGAATTTGGGGCGGATGTGGAATAGTTGAGCGGCAGTCAGGCAAAAAATAATGAGGAGCGCAATCAGCTTTGACAATTCCGGGTCTATGGTGGTGGTTGCAAAAAGACCGATAGGAACCCCGATTGCAGAGCCAATGACCAACCCCCAAACAACAGTCATATCGGCGTCTTTCATGCCGCCTCGAAACATCGCGATGCTGGCGGCACCTTCAAGGATGTAGCAAATCGGAATGAGCTCCACCGGCGGAATGATCGTGACGATACTGGCCATGAGAATCGCCGAAAGGCCAAACCCGGCAAACCCCCTGACCAGGCCCGCCGTAAAAACCGCCGCCACGGCTATGGCGAAGCTCTGCGCAGACAGGCCGGTAAGGTGAATCAGGCTGTCAAACATTGCGTATCCTCAAAATCTATATCTGGAACGTGTACCGTGTTAGATTGGTTACGCAACTTATTTGAATGTGTGCTGCGGAGAATGCCGCAGAAGCCACTTTTATGGCGCGTTATGAGCGCGCCTCGATATAACAATATATAAAGTATTTCAGAGATAATTTAAGCTATGACGTTGAACGAAAAAGAATCCCTGACAAGGCCGAAACCGGTCGTCCTGTGTATCCTCGACGGCTGGGGCGAAAGACAGGCCGCCGCCGATAATGCGGTATCCTCTGCCGATACCCCCAATCTTGATAAATTCCGGTTCCTGGCGGCGCAGGCGGGCTTGATGTCCCGGCTCCAGGCCTCGGAAGATCATGTCGGCCTGCCGCACGGACAAATGGGCAATTCCGAGGTCGGGCACACCAATATCGGCGCCGGGCGGGTGGTCATGCAGGACCTGCCGCGTATCAACGCTGCCGTGGCCGACGGCACGTTGGCAACAAATCCGGCGCTCAAATATATTATCGACAGATTGAAGGCCAGCGGCGGCACCTGTCATCTGGCCGGCCTGTTGTCGCCGGGCGGCGTCCATTCCCATTCCAGCCACCTGATGGCGCTGACGGAAATCCTCAGCGCCGCCGGCATCCCGGTGGCCATACATGCGTTTCTCGATGGCCGGGACACGCCACCGAAAAGCGGACTCGATTACATGACCGTTTTTCTGAGCTGTATCGAAGATCTTAAAGGAGTCCGCGTCGCCACCGTATGCGGGCGCTATTACGCCATGGACCGGGACAACCGCTGGGACCGGGTCGAACAGGCCTACCGGGCGCTGGTCGATGCCGAAGGGGGCAGGGAACCGGACGCCCTGGCCGCCATTACCGGCGGCTATGGCCGCGGCGAGACCGATGAATTCATCCGGCCATCGGTGATCGGCGATTACGGAGGCATGAACGATGGCGACGGCCTGCTGATGGCCAATTTTCGAGCCGACCGGGCCCGGGAAATTCTGACCGCCCTGGTCGATCCCGGTTTCGACGGCTTCCAGCGCACGCGCAAGGTCGACTTTGCCGCGCGCCTTGGCATGATCAGCTATTCCAGCCATCTGGACGGCTTTTTAGCCATCCTGTTCCCGTCGGGTGAATTGAAAAATATTTTGGGCGAGGTCGTTGCCGATGCCGGCATGAAGCAGTTACGGATTGCCGAGACCGAGAAATACGCCCACGTCACCTTTTTCTTTAACGGCGGCCGGGAACGCGTCTTTGATGGCGAAGAACGTATCATGGTGCCGTCGCCGAAAGTTGCCACCTATGATCTTAAGCCGGAAATGTCGGCCGTGGAAGTCACCGACCGGCTGGTCGAGGCCATTGCCGGCGGCACCTTCGATCTGATCATCGTCAACTACGCCAACGGCGATATGGTCGGCCATAGCGGCGTCATGGCGGCCGCTATCAAGGCCGTCGAAACCGTCGATGCCTGTTTAGGGTCCCTGAACAATGCGGTCGCCGCGGCCGGCGGGGTTTTGCTGGTTACCGCCGATCACGGCAATTGCGAGCAGATGCAGGACAATTCTAAAGATACGTCGCAGCCCCACACCGCCCACACCATCAACCCGGTTCCCTTGATCATGCTGAATGCGCCGCCCTGGGTTCAGGGCAGCCTCAGGGACGGCGCTTTGTCCGATATCGCGCCGACGCTGCTCGCCCTGATGGGGCTTGAACAACCGGCTGAAATGACCGGCCGCTCCCTGATCGACGGGCGGGCCGCCCCATGAGGCTCCTTGCCTGTATGATTGTGGCTATGGCGCTGGTCTTGGTTGCTGATATTGCCCCGGCGGCAGAGCAACCGGGCGCCAAGTTGCAAGACGTCGAACGCGCCCTCGATGCCGGCAAGAAACAGCGCGATGCCCTCAAGAAAAAATCCGGCGATCTGGCTGCTGAGCTACAAAGCCTGAAGGTGGCGACGGTCAAGGCGGCGGCCCTTATTCAAAATCACGAGGCATCGGTGCTGGAACTGGAAGCCCGCATCAAACGGCTGTCGGAAATATCCCGGGAAAAAACCCAGCGCCTGCAAGCCCGGCGGGGACAATTCGGCCGCGTGCTCCAGGCCCTGTTGCGCATGGCCCGCCACCCACCGGAAGCGATGATCGCCGCCCCGGTAACGCCGTCGGAAATGGTCCGCGGCGCGATCTTGTTGCGGGCCGCAGTTCCGGAAATAGAACGCCGCGCCGATGCCTTGAGGGACGATCTGGAAAGCCTGTTTCGGGCCGGCCAGCAGGCCACGGAAAGACGCCAGCAACTGGCCTTGGAAATGACCGGTCTTGCCGAGCAGCGCAGCAACCTGGGCCAGTTGATGGCCCGTAAAACCACATTGAAAAGTCAGGCCGACACCGAAACGCAAAAAGCCGAGCGCCGGGTCCGGGCCCTGGCCAACGAGGCGAAAAGCCTGCGCGAGCTCATGGAAAAACTGCAAGCTGATCGCCAAAGCCGCGAAGCAAAGGCCAAAATTACAGAGAAAAAAGACACCAAAAAGAAAACCCAGGTGGCCTCATTACCAGCCCTGGCAAAGCCCGCTGATCCCATATCCGGGGCCAAGGGGCGGTTGCCCTACCCGGTGGTCGGCAGCCTTGTCGGGCGCTATGGGCAGACCATGGAAACCGGGCTGACTCGCAAGGGTATCACCATCGAGGCCCGCCCCGGCTCACAGGTCGTTGCTCCCTATGACGGACAGGTGGTTTTTGCCGGCCCTTTCAAGGGGTACGGGCAGCTCTTGATCATCGAACATGACGAGGGATATCATAGCCTTCTGGCGGGTGTGACCCGTATCGACAGCGTCATCGGGCAGCATGTGCTTTCCGGTGAACCGGTCGGCATTATGGGCAGCCCGGCCGACGGATTTCCGATATTGTATGTGGAGTTGCGACGTAATGGTCAACCCATCAATCCCGTGCCGTGGTTGGCGGCGCGCAAAGCTAAGGTAAGTGGATAAAGAGTATGAAAAACAAACTGGTTGCGGCAACCTATGTGGTCTGCCTTTTGATCGCCCCCTTGAGCTTCATTATGGCTCCGGCGGCCCTGGCAGAAGAAAATAGCAACAATACCGAGGAAACCTATCGGTTGCTTAACCTGTTCGGCGACGTTTTCGAACGCGTGCGCGCCGATTACGTCGAAGCGTCATCGGACGAGGAATTGATAGAGGCGGCGATCGCCGGCATGCTGACGTCCCTTGATCCGCACTCCAGCTACCTTAACGCCAAAGACTATACCGATATGCAGGTGCAGACCCGTGGCCGCTTCGGCGGATTGGGCATCGAGGTAACCATGGAAAGCGGCGTCATCAAGGTAGTGTCCCCCATCGATGACACGCCGGCCTTTCGCGCCGGAATCGAGGCCGGTGATTTTGTCACCCATCTTGACGGTGAAGCGGTTCTTGGCCTGACCTTATCCCAGGCGGTCGAGAAAATGCGGGGCAAGGTTGGCACCGACATCATCCTGACCGTTCGCCGCATCGGCCGTGATGATGCTTTCGATGTGACGATTACCCGCGCCATTATAAAAATCCGTTCGGTGCGCTCACACATGGAAGACAAGGTTGGATATTTACGCATCACATCGTTTAGTGAACAAGCCGACAAAGGCATCAAGATGGCCATGGAGGATTTCCGCAAAGAAGTCGGCGATGACCTTCAGGGCGTCGTCCTGGACCTTCGCAATAATCCGGGCGGCCTGCTCGATCAGGCGATCAACGTATCGGATGTATTCCTCGATGCCGGCGAAATCGTTTCCACCCGGTCGCGCAAGCCGGAAGAAACCCAGCGTTTCAATGCCCGGACCGGCGATATGGCCAAGGGCCTGCCGATCGTCGTTCTGATTAATGGCGGCTCGGCATCGGCGTCTGAAATTGTTGCCGGCGCGCTGCAGGATCACAAACGGGCGATCCTTCTGGGCACCAAGTCATTCGGCAAGGGGTCTGTGCAGACGATCATCCCGCTTTCCGGGCAGGGCGCCATGCGCCTGACGACGGCGCGCTATTATACGCCGTCGGGCCGTTCCATTCAGGCAGTCGGCATCGAGCCGGACATCAAGGTCGAACAGTCGAAGGTGGAATCCATTACCACCCCGCGTTCCAGGCGCGAATCCGATTTGCGCGGCGCCCTTGATAACGGTAATGAGGACAGCCCGGAAAAGACCAAGGGTGAAGGGGCGGATACAAAGAAAGAAGATGATAAGGTGCAAGATTACCAGTTGGACCGTGCCCTCGATCTGATCCGTGGCGTTTCAATGTTTACCAGCAAGACTGCCAGCGCCCCATGAACATTGTTTATGTGACGGCTTAACAGGTGAAATAAGTGAAGCTGCCTTTCAAAATACCCAGCATCAAAATGCCCAAACTGCCCGGGTTTGGTAAGAAGAAAAAGCCGTCCGGAGACTCAGGCGAGTCCGGCGGTGATGACGACTTAGACCAATTCGACGAGCCCGGCGAGATCGAAGATTCCGACGACTCCGATGAGTCCAAGTCATCCAAGAAGGGCAAACCGTCCGGACTGCTGGGCAAGCTTTCGAAAATTAAATTTTCGGGAATCAAGTTTCCGAAATTTGGCAAAAAGAAATCCGGCGAAGACGACGATGATGATTTAGACTTCAGCGAATTTGAGGGTATGGACGACCTCAAACCATCCGCAAGCGTCGCGCCGGCGGAAGCCGGTGATGCCGGCCCCGCCGCCGAGGGTGATGCGGTTCCTGATGGCCCGCCTGAAACACCTCCGGACGGCGGCGGTGGCCCGGCCGAAGATGTGGGCGACCTGGAAGACATCGATTTCGGTGACGACGACGATGATGAAGGCGGGGAAGGCGGCGGCAAGCCAAAGGACAAGAAAAAGCTGATCCTTATTGCCTCTGCTGGGTTGGCGGTGCTGGTGATCGGCGGCGCATCATGGTTCTTTTTGACAGGGGACGGCGGCGACGGCAAACGAGTCGTAGACCCGGATGTCCCGCTTGCTTCCATCGATCTGCCGCCACCGGGGAGGGCATCGAGTGCCGGCTCTTTGAATGCGATCATCGCTGGGGATAAGGGACCGGGGGCCGGTGTGGTTGTTCCCGTCGCCATCGAAACGGCGTTTGCCAACATGCTGTCACCGTCCGCCGCCGGACCGGCGCTGGCCGAGCCGACCGATGAGACGATGATCGAAAACTCCCCGCAAGGTCCGTTGCCTAAAATATCCAGCGAAGGGCGTACGCCCATGCAGGTCTTTTCACGGCCTTTCGATGGTCCCCCTGATGGCGCGCGCCTGGCAGCAATCGTTACCGGACTCGGCTTCAGCAAGGCGGTGACGCAAGCCGCCATCGATTTACTGCCAAGTGAGGTTGCCCTGGCGTTTAACCCCTATGCGCCCAATATCAATGAATGGGCGATCATGGCCCGCACCGCCGGACATGAAGTGTTAATCATGGTGCCACTGGAGCCGGACAACTTCCCGCTTACCGATCCCGGCCCACAAGCATTGATGACTTTTAACGCCGAGGACGAAAACCGCTTTCGCCTGGAATTTCTGCTCAGCCGCATGTCCGGCTACGTGGGCATGATGACATTTTTGGGCTCCAAGTATAATAAGTCGGAAGATCATGTCAGGACGCTGCTGAATGAGTTAAGGGTCCGTGGCCTAATGTTCATCGAAGGCGCTCCCCACCTTGGATCGCTTGCACCGGCCCTGGCCACGGAAATGGGCGTGCCCAGGGCCGTGTCGGACCTGATGGTCGACGAAATTCCAAGCAACGTCGACATTAATGCCAAACTGGCCGAACTTGAAAAGGTCATACTGGACCAGAAGGCGGTTGTTATCCAGATTGGCCCCTATCCGATTTCGATCAGGCGGCTGGCGACCTGGATGGAAACCCTGGGCCAAAAAAATATCGCGCTGGCCCCGATCACGGCCCTTGCCGACAGGCAAAAACTGATCCAGCAGCCTACCCAATGATCGCCGGCCCTATGGAAACCTTGCCCTATCGGTCTTGCGTCGGGGCCATGCTGATAAACGGGCAAGGCCGGGTCTTTGTCGCCCAGCGTATCGATAATCCCGGTCCGGCCTGGCAAATGCCCCAGGGCGGCATAGATGCGGGCGAGGCACCCCGGGATGCGGTGCTCAGGGAACTGTTAGAGGAAACCGGAACCGACAAGGCGGAAATTATCGCTGAAAGCAGTGACTGGCGGGACTATGATCTGCCCGATGTGCTGATTGGTAAGTTGTGGGGCGGCAAGTACCGGGGCCAGCGCCAGAAATGGTTCGCCCTCAGGTTTTTAGGGGACGACGGGGATATCGATATTCATTCCGTCCAGGAGCCCGAATTCAGCGCCTGGAAATGGGCCGCCATCGATGACTTGGCCGATCTGATTGTGCCTTTCAAACGCACCCTTTACAAAGACATCGTGGCCGAGTTCAGGCCGTTGACCGTGGTAATGGGGAAGATGCCTTGATGTATCTGCAAATTCTCGGTGGCTTCATTTTTCTGCTCGGCGGGGCCGATATTCTGGTCCGTGGGGCCGTCGGCCTGGCCGAAAAAATGAATGTGTCGCCATTGTTGATCGGCATGACGATCATTGCCTTCGGCACCTCGGCACCGGAATTCGTGGTCAGCCTGGATGCCGCCATGGCCGGGTCTTCCGGCATGGCCATCGGCAATGTTATTGGCTCCAACATGGCAAATATACTGCTGATCCTCGGTGCCGCAGCGCTGGTAAAGCCCATTGTGGTGAAACCTTATGCCCTGATGCGCGACGGCATCAGCCTGCTGCTCGGCAGCCTGTTGTTTGTGTGGTTCTGTTTCTCCGGCGATATCGGCACCTGGCAGGGTGTGGTGCTGGTCGTTGTGTTCGCCGGCTTCCTGGGCAACACCTACTACCGGGAAGTCCACGGCGATGACGCGGCGGCCGAAATCCATACCCAGGAAGTCGAGGAATACAAAGGCCTTAAAACCCACCGGACCATCTGGATGGCGATTATGGCCGGTCTGGCGGGGGTCATCTATGGGGCCGAGTTGCTGGTTGCTGGCGGCGTCCAGCTGGCCACCATCCATGGTGTGCCCGACGAAGTCATCGGCCTGACCGTGCTGGCCATCGGCACCTCGCTGCCGGAACTGGCGGCTTCCGTGGTCGCCGCAATGCGCGGTCACGCCGATGTGGCCCTCGGCAACGTGGTCGGCTCCAACCTGTTCAACGCCATGCCGGTGATCGGCATTGTTGCCATGGTAACGCCGCTTTCCGTCCCCGATCAGATTTTGAACTTCGATCTATGGGTAATGTTGGCTGTAACCGTCGGGTTAATTCCGTTTCTGGTCGGCGGCCTGCGCCTTGGCCGACCGGTGGCGGCATCCTTTCTTGTCGCCTATGGGCTCTATATCGGGGCCCAGGCTTATGGCATTCCCGGTGTGTTTTAGGGTCTTGAAACTGGCCCGGTGATAGATCATTGTCCCGGCATGACCGACACATCCATCAAAACCGCCCTGATTACCGGCTCGGCCCGGCGGATTGGCCGCGCCCTCGCCCTGGGTCTGGCCGCCGATGGATGGGCCGTGGCGCTCCATCATCACCAGGCGAGCGACGATGCCGATAAACTGGCCGACACCATCAATTCAGGCGGCGGCCGGGCTGTCACCGTCGCCGCCGACCTGGCCGATGAGATTCAGGCGGTCGGGCTGATCACCCAGGCGGTCGAAAAAATCGGCCCGCTGACCTGCCTGATCAACAATGCCTCGCTGTTCGAGGAAGATACGGTGGTGACGGCTACCCGCCATTCGTGGGATGCCCATATGCAGGTCAACCTGCGCGCCCCCTTCGTGCTGATTCAGGGGTTCGCCGAACAACTGGCCACGGGGGCAGGGCAGGGCAACGTCATTAACATTATCGACCAGCGGGTATGGAACCTGCCGCCGACGTTTACATCCTATACCCTCAGCAAGGCCGGCCTGTGGACACTGACCCAGACCCTGGCCCAGGCCCTGGCCCCGGATATTCGCATTAACGCCATCGGCCCGGGACCGGTGCTGCCGAGCGCCCGGCAGACCGATGCGGCGTTTCGCGAACAATGGTCGTCGCTTCCATTACCGCGTAGGATCGAGCCTGAGGAAATAGTTGATGCGGCTCGGTATATTCTACAGGCTAGGTCGTTGACCGGGCAGATGATCGCGGTTGATGGTGGCCAGCATCTGGGTTGGGCCCAGGCGACAAAAGATAAGAATCAGGGGGAATAGATGACGAAGACGCAAATGGAACTCGTCCAGCCACGTAACATCGCCGACGCGCGGGCCGCAATCCGCCACGTTTTTGTCCGCGATCTTGAATTGAAATGTTCGATCGGCGTGCATCAGCACGAACGCGAAGCCAAACAAAGGGTACGCATCAACCTGGACCTGGCGGTCCGCGAGGCCGATATGAATGGTCAGCTGAACGACGATCTGGGCAACGTGGTCTGCTACGAGAGCCTGACCGACGGGGTGCGGGCGATCGTCGCCGGCGATCACGTCAATCTGGTCGAAACCCTGGCCGAGGATATCGCCGCCATGTGCCTGGAAGACACGCGGGTCCGCTCGGCCCGGGTCAGGGTGGAAAAACTGGACATCGTCAGCGATGCCGCCAGCGTCGGCGTCGAGATCGAAAGATTTAACCCGGACACCTGATTGCAGGGTTAAAAAAATTGCTGCAACCCTTTGCAAAACCGACATTTATTTCTCCACTCCCGGGCGAGTTGTGCACAGCCCTCATGGCGGGATTGTTTCGATGCGAAAATGAAGCCGGGTTGATCGTGTCGCCACCACTTTTTTCCCAATCAGATAATTTCTGTTTAATTTCAACCTATTAATGGGGTGATGATTTTTGGCGTAAATAAGGTTAAAGAATGCCGGATGATGCCCCATGCCAATTGGCAGGCATATATCAACAACCTTATCCACATGAATCGTCTATATATAGTCGCCTAGCGCCCGCACACTCTAGGCGATGCGTTGACGGCGCCCCGGGGATGGCAAGAATAACCGTTATGGCACAGAAACAGCCCCAAAAGGCGGTTCCGAAAGGGGCCGAAGTGGTCGCCGCCTATCTCCCCGGCCTGCCCGGCAGCCCCGGGGTTTACCGGATGATCAACGGCGACGGCGATGTGCTGTACGTGGGCAAGGCCAAGAGCCTGAAAAAAAGGGTCGCCAGCTACACCAACCTGAAGCGCCAATCGACCCGCCTCCGCCGCATGATCGGCGAAACCGTAACCATGGAATTCGTCACCACCCACACCGAGGCCGAGGCCCTGCTGCTGGAAGCCAACCTGATCAAACGCTACCGGCCGCGCTATAACATCTTGCTGCGCGACGACAAGTCGTTCCCGAAAATCCGGTTGACCGGCGGCCATGAATTTCCCCAGGTACTCAAGCACCGGGGTGCCGATACGGCGAAGGGCGAATACTTCGGCCCCTTCGCATCGGCCTGGGCGGTCAACGAAACGCTCACCATCCTGCAGCGGGCGTTCTTTCTAAGAACCTGTTCCGACAGCGTTTTTTCCAGCCGCACCCGACCCTGCCTGCTGTTCCAGATCAAGCGCTGCTCAGGCCCGTGTGTCGGGCGCATCAATGAAGCGGACTACGGCCGGTTGGTCGCCGAGGCGCGCGCCTTCCTCAGGGGCGACAGCCGCAAAATCCAGACCGGCCTGGCGCGGCGCATGCAGCAGGCCAGCGACGGGCTGGATTACGAGGCCGCCGCCCTTTACCGGGACCGCATCTCGGCCTTGACCCAGATCCAGTCCCGCCAGGAAATTAATCTTGCCGGCCTTGGCGAAGCCGATGTCATGGCCGCCCATCAGGCCGGCGGCCATACCTGTGTCGAGGTATTTTTCTTTCGCGGTGGCCGCAATTTCGGCAACCGCGCCTATTTCCCCATCCATGCCAAGGACCAGGACGAGGCCCAGGTGCTGGAAGCCTTCATCGGCCAGTTTTATGACAACAAGGTGGCCCCGAAGACGGTGCTGCTCAGCCACCGGCTGGAAAACCAGTCGCTGCTCGCCGCCGCCCTGGCCGTCACCGCCGGGCGCAAGGTCGCCGTGACCTGCCCGACCCGCGGCGACAAACGTAAACTGGTCGAACACGCGCTGACCAATGCCCGCGAGGCCCTGGGACGCCGGTTGTCGGAAAGCGCCAGCCAGCGCCGCCTGCTGGAAGGCGTGGCCGAAACCCTTGGCCTCGACGGGCCGCCGGAACGGATCGAGGTCTATGACAACAGCCATGTATCGGGCACCAACGCCATCGGCGCCATGATCGTCGCCGGCCCCGAAGGGCTGGTTAAAAACGCCTACCGCAAGTTCAACATCAAGGGCAAGGACATCACCCCGGGGGATGATTACGCCATGATGCATCAGGTCCTGACCCGGCGCTTCGCCCGCGCCCTGAAGGAAGACCCGGAACGCAAATCCGGCCAGTGGCCCGATCTGGTGCTCATCGATGGCGGCCCCGGTCAACTGGGGGTCGGACTCAAGGTGCTGGAGGAACTCGGCATCGAGGACATGACCATGGCCGGCATCGCCAAGGGCCCGGACCGCAACGCCGGGCGCGAGCGCATCCACATGGCCGGCCGCGAGCCGTTCACCCTGAAGCCCCGCGACCCGGTGCTTTATTTCCTGCAACGGCTGCGCGACGAAGCCCACCGCTTCGCCATCGGCTTTCATCGGGCCAAGCGCGGCAAGGCCATATCCAAATCGGCCCTCGATGGGGTGCCCGGCATCGGGCCGGGGCGCAAAAAGGCTTTGCTCCATCATTTTGGCTCGGCGGCTTCCGTCAAATCGGCGGGCCTTGCCGACCTTCAATCCGTCGATGGCATTAGTCACGCCACGGCCAAGAAAATCTATGACTGGTTCAACGGCTAAGGCTAAACTCCTATTATGTGGAATCTACCCAATATTCTGACCTTTTCGCGGATCGTCGCCATTCCGGTGATTGTCGGGCTGATGTTTCTGCCGCTGCCTCTCGGCAACTGGCTGGCGTTCACGGTCTACACCTACGCCTGCATCACCGATTTTTTCGACGGCTACCTGGCCCGTGCCTGGCATCAGCAATCGGCGTTCGGGCGGTTCCTTGACCCCATCGCCGACAAGCTGCTGGTCGCCGGTGTGCTGCTGATGCTGGTCGCCACCGACAGCGTCACCGGCCTCACCATCCTGCCGGCCGCCATCATCTTGTTCCGGGAAATTCTGGTCTCCGGCTTGCGCGAATTTCTGGCCGAGGTTCAGGTCCGGGTGCCGGTGACCATATTGGCCAAGTGGAAAACGGCGATCCAGATGCTGGCCCTGGGCTTCCTGGTGGTCGGCGCCGCCGGTCCCGATTTCGGCCCGGTCAGCACCGCAGAGATCGGCATCATCGGCCTGTGGGTGGCCGCCGTTCTGACCGTCGGCACCGGCTATGATTACCTGAAGGCCGGCATCAGGCACATTACCGAGAGCGATACCTGAGCCGTCATGGATATGAAAATTTTTGGCATGGTCGGGTGGAGTGGCAACGGCAAGACAACGCTGATGAAACAGCTGCTGCCGGAACTGATCAAGCGCGGCTACAAGGTGTCGACCATGAAGCACACCCATCATAGTGTCGATCTGGATCAACCGGGCAAGGATTCCTACGAGCACCGCATGGCCGGCGCCGCCGAGGTGCTGATCACATCGTCCACCCGCTGGGCCTTGATGTGCGAGTTGCGCGATGATCCGGAGCCGGACATGGATGAACTGATCGCCCGCATGACCCCGGTCGACCTGCTGCTGATCGAGGGCTTCAAGCGACACCGCCATGACAAGATAGAAATTTACCGCGCCGCTACCGGCAAATCGCTAATCGCCGACGACGAGGCCTCCATCGTCGCCGTCGCCTCCGATGTGGCGCTCGATCATCTGAAAATTCCGGTGATCGACCTGAACGACGTTGCCGCCGTCGCTGACTTCATCGTTGGCCACTGTGGGCTGGAAGGGGCGGGACCTGATGGCGCAGCTTAAAGATGATTGTTTCGCCCATGGCGGCGCGCTGACGCCGCTTGATGTTGCCTTGCTGGCCCTGGAAGCCAAACTTGTGCCCGTCGTCGGCATCGAAACCGTGCCTCTGGCCGAGGCCCTGGGCCGCATCGCCGCCGCCGACGTGGTCGCCGGGCGCCCTGTGCCGCCCCACGATAATTCGGCGGTCGACGGCTACGCGGTTTATTTTGACGACTTAAACCCAGGTGGCGATACCCGGCTTGCGGTCACCGGGCGCATTGCCGCCGGTCATCCCCTCGGCCGCCCGGCGAAACCGGGTGAAGCGCTCAGGATTTTTACCGGCGCCCCCATGCCGGACGGCCCCGACACCATCTTCATGCAGGAAGATGTCACCCTTGATGGCGATGATGTTATTTTACCGCAAGGGTTGAAGCGGGGGGCCAACCACCGTTCCCGGGGCGAGGATGTGACCGAAGGCTCGGTCATTATTCCGGCCGGGAAAATATTGCGGCCACAGGAAATCGGCCTGGCAGCCTCGGTTGGATTGGCTTTTCTGCACGTTCACAAGCGGCTAAGGGTCGCCGTGTTCTCGACCGGCGACGAGGTCCGCGACCCGTCTGGCGAAGCGCCGGACGGCTGTATCTTCGATTCCAACCGTTTCACGGTCATGGGCCTGCTTGAACAACTGGGCGCGGCGATCACCGACCTTGGCATCCTGCCCGACGATGAAAACATTATTCGAGCGGCTCTGGAAGCCAGCTCTGCCGATCATGACCTGTTGTTCACATCCGGCGGGGTTTCCGTCGGCGATGAGGACCACGTCAAGGCGGCGGTGGAAAGTCTGGGCCAGCTCAACTTCTGGCGTCTGGCCATCAAGCCCGGTCGCCCCATCGCCCTTGGCACCATCGGCGGGGCGGCGTTCATCGGCCTGCCCGGTAACCCGGTGGCGGCCATGGTGACGTTCATACGGGTGGCCCGCCCGGTGGTGCTGTTACTGGCCGGTGCGACCGACATCACCCCCGATCTGTACCGGGTCCGGGCCGGCTTTTCCTATGATAAAAAGACCGGCCGCCGGGAATGGGTACGCTGCCGCCTGCAACGGGGCGGCGATGGCGTCCTGACCGCCCACAAGCACAGCTCCGGCGGGGCCGGGGTGCTGTCATCCATGGTCTGGGCCCATGGACTGGTTGAATTGCCCGAGGATCGGACGCATGTTGATGAAGGAGAGACGGTCGATTTTCTCCCCTTCAACGGAGTCCTGTCATGAAGATCATCTATTTCGCCTGGGTCCGCGAAAAAACCGGCACGGCTGAGGAAACCTTCGAGCGCCCGGATGGTGTCGACGATGTCGCCGCCCTGATCCAATGGCTGAAGGGCCGCGGCGAAGGCTACCAGACGGCTTTTGCCGATCCGGCCATGGTCCGCGTCGCCGTCAACCAGGAGCATGTGGGCGTGGATCACCGGCTCGCCGATGGTGACGAGGTCGCCTTCTTCCCGCCGGTGACCGGAGGATAAGATGATCCGGGTACAGACAGAAGATTTCGACTTTGCCACCGAAGTGGCGCGCCTCAGCGACGGCAACGCTTCCGTCGGCGGCGTCTGTTCCTTTGTCGGTCTGGTCCGCGATATGGCCGGCGACGAAGAAATTTCCGCCATGACCCTTGAACATTATCCCGGCATGACCGAAAAGGCGCTGGCTGGGATAGAGGCCGAGGCCCACGCCCGCTGGCCCCTGCAAGACACCCTGATTATTCACCGCTATGGCAAACTGCTGCCCAGCGAGCGCATCGTGCTGGTGGCGGCATCGTCGGCCCACCGGGACGCCGCGTTTGATGCCTGCCGGTTCCTCATCGACTGGCTGAAAACCAAGGCCCCGTTCTGGAAACTGGAAGAGGCCGGCGGCGAGGCCCGCTGGGTCGATGCCAAATCGTCCGACGATACGGCGGCGGCGCGCTGGGGCGGTGGCGGCGGCGACAAAGCAGAATAACCCGGCCCATTAAAAGGATACCAACATGACCGAAAACAATCACGACGACTGGCCGGTCAAGGCTTACAAGAACGCCGATTTCCTGAAACGCCGCGAGGCGCGCACCCTGCGCATCATGGCCGAATACCTGGAACCCGAGACCCGCTTCGAAGACCTCAAGGTCAGCGACACCATCGTCTTTTTCGGCTCCGCCCGCACCCCGTCCCGCGAGGATGCCGAGGCCGCCCTGAAAGCCGCCAAGGGCCTCAAAGGAAAGAAGGGCGGCGCCGCGGAAATCAAAAAGGCCACCCGTGATCTGGCCATGTCGCGCTATTACGAAGATTCCCGCCAACTGGCCAAGCGCCTGACCACATGGTCGAAGGGGCTGGAAAAGGGGCGGCGGCGGTTTGTGGTGTGCACCGGCGGCGGCCCCGGCGTGATGGAAGCCGCCAACCGGGGGGCGTCTGAAGCCAAGGGCCTGAACATCGGCCTCAACATCACCATTCCCCATGAACAGACGAACAATCCCTACATCTCCCGGGAACTGGCGTTCGAGTTTAATTACTTCTTCATGCGTAAATTCTGGTTTACGTACCTGGCCAAGGCGCTGATCGCCTTTCCCGGCGGCTTCGGCACCATGGATGAATTTTTTGAACTGATGACCCTGATCCAGACCCGCAAGCTCGGCAAAAAAATTCCCATCGTGCTCTACGGCACCGAGTACTGGGGCGATGTGATCAACTTCGACGCCATGGTCAAGCACGGCACCATCTCGGCCAAGGACCTGAACCTGTTCAAGCGCCTGGACAGCGTCGATGAGGCGTTTGACTTCATCACCGGCGAGCTTAACAAGGCATCGTTTCTGAACAAACCCGGCGGCAGTTTGTAGGAACGGACATTCCACTGACGGCGATGCGGTGCTATCCTTCGCATTCAAATAGATAAGGAAGGTAGGAAACAGCTATGAAACGAATGAGCGCTTTATTTACCTTTATCTTGGGACTGGCCCTTGTAGCCGGTACGGCGAAGGCCGAGGAAAATGCTCTTTTTTCCAGTCAATCCATGACGCCCGAAACGGCATTGTTGGCTGCGACGGTGGCTTTGAAGAAATGCCGGGGCGATGGATATCAAGTGGCCGTCGCCGTTGTTGACCGCATGGGCGTCCTGCAAGTCCTGCTGCGCGATCGCTATGCCGGGGCACATACTCCGGACACGGCCAAGGGCAAAGCTTGGACGGCGGCCAGTTTCCGATCCAACACCACCGCAATGGCGGAAGCGACGCAATCCGGAGCGACACAATCAGGCGCCCGCCATGTCGCCGGCGCTCTGATGATCGGTGGCGGCCTGATTATTGAGGCCGCCGGCTCGCTGGTCGGCGCCATCGGCGTTTCTGGTGCCCCCGGCGGTGAACTGGATGATGTGTGCGCTGCCGCTGGAATAGAGGCAATTGAGGATATGATCGCATTTTAGCGTCTTTTGCTGAAGGCGGCTTTCCTTTGAGCCCGCCTATTCACGCCGCTTCATATCGATGGGCTGAACGCGCATCAGGGCCGGGCATGGCAAACAACACCGAACACGATGACTGCCTGAGCAATTGCGTTGCCGTGCTATTGGTCAGCGCGGTACTGATCAGGCCTCCGATCTTCCCGTCGATGACCAATAGATCAGCCCCCTTTTCCTCAACATAATTGATAATTACTTTGCCTGGGGGGCCATGGGCCGTCACCGCCGTACATCCATGAGAGCTGCCAAGAACGTGCCCTATCAGCGTGGTGACGTCATCAAGGTGTTTCAAACGCGCCCGTTCGGTATATTCCGAGTATTTACCGTGGGGCAGTTCCGATGCCATCATATCGCGCTCCGTACCGATATAATCCCAGGCAAAGACAACATGTAAATCCGCCTGTTCAAGGGTGGCAAGCGATGCGCCGATCTCCAGAATGCGGCGGTTTGAAAGACAATCCAACGCGCCGGTTTTCCCGGCGTTTACTGCGGCGACGATACGGCTGTAGTTGTTCGCTTTCTGTGGGCGAACGATCCATACGGGACAATCTGCCCGACGCAGCAGCTCGGTCGAGGTGTCAAAACCGAAAAGCTGCAAGTAAAACCACTGCGATACATCGGGCGCCACGATCAGATCCGCTTGAATGGTGCGCGCATCTTCAAGAATTTGCTCTGCCTGCGGACCATGCCGGACTAGATAAGATTTTTTCGCCTTGGGCAAGGGGATGCTGGCGAGAATACGCGTGAGGAGGCGCTCTCGTTCGGCAAGTATACTCAGTGGCTTATCACTCGAAAAAATTGCGTTGATCACAGTCAGATAGGCATCGTTTCGCTTCGCCAGGTCTACGGCTCGTTGCAGGGTTTCGTCGCAACCGGGAACAAGATCGTAAACCACCAAGATATTTTTGAAGCGCTTCATATCCGATTCCCTTATCTAAATTTGATTTATTGATCTCGGTATGCCGGATGCAGTCATGACCTGTATCGGGGCAGGCCGAACCAAGGTACGGCGCAACACCACGACCCCGAGGCTGGCGGACAGCACCGAGGCCATCAGGACGCCCAGTCGCACGGCATTTAGCTGCTCGTGAGAGTCGAAGGCGAGAGTGCCTATAAATAGACTCATGGTGAAGCCGATGCCTGCCAGGCAGGCCACGCCATAGGTTTGACGCCATGTTATGCCGTCGGGCAACCGGCACAGTCCGGATCGGACACTAATCCAGCTGAAAGACATGATGCCCAGCTGCTTGCCGATAAAAAGACCCAGCACAATACCCAGAGGAAGCGGTGCCGATAAATCGCCAAGCGATAGCCCGCCCAATGAGACGCCGGCATTTGCGAACGCGAACAAGGGCATAATGAAAAAGCTTACCCATGGATAGAGCGCATGTTCGGCTCTTCCCAGTGGCGAGGTCTCTGCCTTATCGCCAATAGGCACTGTCAAGGCAACGAGTACGCCCGCAAGGGTCGCGTGCACACCCGATTTTAGAACGCAGACCCAGACCAGCACTCCGATCAGCGCATAGGGCGCGATCTTGCGAACGCCGAACCGGTTCATCCCGATAAGGATCACCATGCCAACGCTGCCCAGGGCGAGCGATTGGACCGAAAGATCGTCCGTATAAAGGATTGCAATGGCCAAGATCGCGCCCAGGTCGTCAATGATGGCGATGCCGAGCAAAAACACCTTGAGGGCTGCCGGGACCGCAGGACCGAGAAGCGCCAGAACCCCGAGGGCAAATGCGATGTCCGTCGCTGCCGGAATCGCCCAGCCACCTAAATTTTCAGGAGAACCGGCGTTAACCGCCAAATAGATCAGTGCCGGGATAGCCATGCCGCCGACCGCGGCGATCAGCGGTAAGGCGGCCCGGTCTAGGGAAGACAGTTGACCCTCGAGGACTTCCCGCTTGATTTCGAGTCCAATAAGGAAAAAGAAAATGGCCATCAAGCCGTCGTTCACCCACAGCAAAAGCGGTTTGTCGATACTGAGGGGGCCAGCAGATACGGCGACGGGGATATTGAGGAATGCAGAATAATAACCGGAATAAGACGAGTTACTGATGATCAGGGCCAACACGGCCGCCGCCGTCAAAATCAACCCGCCGATCATCTCCTTGCTCACGAAAGCCTTTCCGCTGTTGAAAACTGAATTCGCCATAAAAAGTGTCCCGGCCGATCCCCGAGACGCTGAGTCGCCCCGGTTTGCTATGTCGATCAACTATAGAGGCAGGGATTTCCATTGATCCAATAGAAATATATATGCTATTTTGATAGAAATTATCTATGAGAATACCGAAAAGACAGGCCCTATGCCGACACTCAAGCAACTTACCTACCTTGTTGCCATCGCCGATGAGCAGCATTTCGGGCGCGCCGCAGATCGGGTCAATGTGGCGCAACCAACGTTGAGCGCGCAGTTCGCCGAGCTCGAACGAAAGCTCGGAACGCGGCTTGTCGAGCGCGGGAGAAGTGGCGTGTCGGTGACCCCGCTGGGGCGTGAACTGGTCGAACGTGCCCGCACGGTTCTCAGCCATGTGCAGGAGATCATCGACTTGGCTGCTTCTGAGAAGCATGGATTCGCCGGCAAGCTCAAACTCGGCGTTCCGCCGACCCTCGGGCCTTATCTGCTGCCTTACGTCGTTCCGGAATTGCACAAACGTTACCCGCGCCTGAAACTCCACGTAAAGGAAGGGACACCGCGCGATATTCAGAACGCGGTCGTGGCAGGCGACCTTGATATAGTGCTGACGCCGCTGCCGGTTGAGCACCGGGCCCTGGAGGTTCATTCCTTGTTCAAGGAGCCTCTCCGCGTCGTCTGCGCGCCTGATCATCCCCTGGCCAAGCATGACAGGATTTCGCCAAAGGATTTAAAGGGCCAGAAAGTACTGACCCTTGCGTCCGGCTTTCACCTTCACTCACAGGTGCGCGGGCTTTGTGACAGCTATGGCGCCGAATTGCTCTATGACTACGAGGGGACAAGCCTCGATACATTGCGCCACATGGTCGGCATGGGGGTCGGTATTTCCTTCTTTCCGGAATTATACATCCTTTCGGAAATACACAGTGATAAGGAGCTTAAAGTATTGCACCTGGACACGGCTGATCTATCACGGGAAATCTGCATGGCATGGCGATCCAGATCGACAATCGCCACGCAGAGCTTGGAAATGGCGGCCCTCATTCAGGATGCATTCGCAGCACGGTATGCCACCCCCCTTTCCGCGTAGAGAGCTCCGACAGCAATCGACGGCACTCGACGGCACTCCGGAAACGGTTTGGGGTTGTTGTCATCGGGATTCTCTATTGGATAGTTGAGGTTATTTTTTTCGGCTCCCGGGTTAGGCTCCCGAAATAGCCGAAGCCTGCCGTGTCCCCGGTTAAAGGCTCCGGGTGCCGACAAGCCCCTTCAGAATCTATGGGCGGCACCGCACACATTGACAAATCCCCAAAATAGGGATATAGTCATATATTGCTCTTGGCCATTGTGAATAACCACCCGAAACCCAGCCCATCCAAAATGGCTTTGGAATCATGTGTTGAAAGAACGGCCCTTGATTTCATTGGATTAATTGGCTTTCGTTTCTTCACTTTTTTTTACGAAAAAGGCCCTGGGCGGTCTTGCCTCAGCTTTTGCCTCAGCTTTTGCCAACGGCTTTATCGTAGTCCTCGATCATCATCCGGCAAACGTCGCCCGGTGTGAATTTGTAATGATCGATCTCGCCGACCGGGGTCACTTCCGCCGCCGTGCCGGTCAGGAATACTTCCGAGGCGTCGGCGAATTCTTCCGGCATGATCGCCCGCTCGACCACTTCGATGCCCCGCGCCTTGGCCAGTTCGATCACCGTTTGCCGGGTGATGCCATTGAGAAAACAATCGGGGGTCGGCGTGTGCAGGCGCTTGTCGCCCATATACAGGAAAATATTGGCGCCGGTGGATTCCGCCACCTGGCCCCGGTAGTCGAGCATCAGGGCATCGTCGTAGCCGTCGTTCTCGACCATATGCTTGGACAGGGTGCAGATCATATACAGCCCGGCGGCCTTGGCGTGCACCGGTTCGGTTTCCGGGCTCGGGCGCTTCCACGGGCCGGTTTTCAGGCGGATGCCCTTCATGCGGGCTTCTGGCGAAAAATACGACGGCCATTGCCAGGTGGCGATGGCCAGGTTGATCTTGGTGGCCTGTGCGCTGACTCCCATCATCTCGCTGCCGCGCCAGGCAACCGGGCGGATGTAAGCATCGATCAGGTTATTGGCGGCGCAGGTCTCCATACAGGCGTCATTGATTTGCTGGACCGTGTAGGGAATTTCGAAACCCAGGGTCTTTGCCGAGGTATGCAGCCGCTCCGTATGCTCGGTCAGCTTGAAGATATTGCCGGCGTAAGATCGCTCCCCCTCGAACACCGACGAGGCATAATGCAGGGCATGGCTGAGCACATGCACCTTGGCGTCGCGCCAGTCGACCAGCGCGCCGTTCATCCAGATAAGACCATCACGATCATCAAAAGCCGGGCCTGCCATGTAATTATCTTTCTCAAACAGGTGTTAAACCAAAAGTATCTTGCGTTTTCTATCAAATCAAGGCATATATGTCAATAAGGCTGTCGTATTATTTTTGAAAGCTTGGTCATGACCAAAAACCTCGACTGTTCGGAAGAAAGCCTGCGTCAGGCCATCGAGCTGTTGTTCTACGCCTACCGGGATTTTACCGCCGAGCCGGACGCTATCCTGGCCGAATCGGGTTTCGGGCGGGCCCATCACCGGGTCATCTATTTCGTCGGCCGCAACCCGGGGATCACCGTCAGCGCGCTGCTCGACATATTAAAGATTACCAAGCAGAGTCTGGCCCGGGTGCTGCGCCAGCTGGTTGACGAAGGCTATATCGAGCAGAAAACAGGTGAGCAGGACCGGCGCCAGCGCATGTTGTATCTTAAAGGCAAGGGCACGCGCCTGGAACGGCTGCTGACCGAGCAACAGGGACGGCGCATCCAGGCCGCCTATCAGCAGGCCGGGGCCGATGCGATTGACGGTTTCAGGGATATCTTGCGTGCTATCATTAATACCGAAGACCGGGGCCGGATCGGCGATTAACGGAAGAAGGATGTTCGACAACGCGATGAATGACGATCTTCCCCATATCCTTGTGGTCGACGACGATGATCGTTTGCGCGAACTACTGCGCCAGTTCCTCAGCGAAAACGGCTTTCGGGTATCGACCGCATCGGACGCGGCGGATGCTAGGGCCAGGCTCTCCGGGCTGGTCTTCGATCTGCTGGTGCTGGACCTGATGATGCCCGGGGAAAGCGGCCTGGATTTTGCTGCAAGCTACCGCAAGAACAGCACCGTGCCGATTCTGATGCTGACCGCCATGGCCGAAACCGAAGACCGCATAGCCGGACTGGAACGGGGCGCCGACGATTACCTGACCAAGCCGTTCGAGCCCCGGGAGCTGTTGCTCAGGATCAACAATATCTTGCGCCGGGTACCGGCCGCGCCGGAACTGCCCGATCAGGTGCGCTTGGGTGATGTGGTCTACGACATGGTGCGCGGTGAACTTAGCCGGGGTGGTGAGATGATCCGGCTGACCGATATCGAAGCGGCCTTGCTGAAGGCGCTGGCCATGCGCGCCGGGGCGGTGCTGTCCCGCGACGATCTGACCGAATTGACCGGGGCCAGTGGCGAGGGCCGCGCCGTCGATGTGCAGGTAACCCGGCTCCGGCGCAAGATCGAATCGAATCCGAAACTTCCAGTCTATTTACAGACGGTACGTGGCAAGGGCTACGTCCTCAGGCCCGATTGATATGACAAAATCATTTGTGAAACGAATACTGCCGCAAAGCCTGTTTGGGCGCTCGTTGATGATCATCGTCATGCCGTTGATCATCCTGCAGGTGATTCTCGGCGGAATTTTCTATGAGAACCACTGGTACAAGGTGTCGCTCAGGCTGTCCCGTGACGTAGCTGGTGATATCGCCGCCGTTATCGACCTGGTGCAGCAGAATCCGGGGCAGGAAAATTACACCTGGATATTCGACCTGGCCTCCGACAACCTGGCGATGACGGTGAACTTCAACGACGGAGCAATCCTCGGGCCGGAACAGGTTGATCTGTCGGGCAAGATGGAAGAATCCCTGCAGCGCGCCTTATTCGAAGCCGTCGCCCGACCGTTCAGGATTTACACGGAACAGATAGACCACCATGTGATCGTAGATGTTCAACTGCCCGATGGCGTGATCCGCGTTGTCGTTAACCGCAAAAGGTTGTTCAGCTCGACCACATATGTGTTCGTGCTGTGGATGATCGGCACCTCGCTGATCCTGTTCGCGGTTGCGACCATTTTCATGCGCAACCAGGTCAAGCCGATTCGCCGGCTGGCCGAGGCCGCCGACGATTTTGGCAAGGGCCGGGACGTTCATTCGTTCAAGCTGGAGGGCGCCAGCGAAGTCCGCCAGGCGGCATCGGCCTTCGTTGCCATGCGCGATCGCATCCAGCGCCAGATCAGCCAACGCACCGACATGCTGGCCGGTGTCTCCCACGATCTCAGGACGCCGCTGACCCGTATGAAGCTGCAACTGGAAATGGCTGGCGGTGGCGACGGACTGGACGATCTGAAAGGCGATATCGCCGAAATGGAGCATATGCTGGAAGGCTATCTGGCCTTCGCCCGCGGCGAGGGCGACGAGGAGCCCCGGCCCATGGATCTGGGCGCGCTGATGGGGGGCATCGTTCAGCAGGCACGGCGCAAGGGCAGCGTCATCGATCTTCATGTGGAAAGTGACATCATGGTGCCGCTTCGGCCCAATGCCTTCAAGCGCGCCTTAACCAACCTGATCGAAAACGCCGCCCGCTACGGCGAACACGTTTCGGTTCGCGCCGGATGCCGCGAAGATGCCATCGAAATCATTGTCGATGACGATGGCCCCGGCATAAACGCCGAGTTTCGCGACGACGTATTCAAGCCGTTCTTTCGGGTAGAAGGATCACGCAATACCGGTACCGGTGGTGTCGGCTTGGGGCTCACCATCGCCCGCGATGTGGTTCGCGGCCATGGCGGTGATATTGAACTACAAGACAGCCCCGGCGGCGGCCTGCGCGTACGCATCCGCCTGCCGGTGTAAGGCGCTTAATGAAGCTTGCCGCCGTTGGCGACGGCTTGCTCCGGGCCGATCAGCACCACGCCTCCGTCGGCATCGGGAAAGCCCAGCACCAGCACTTCGGACATAAACTTGCCGATCTGGCGGGGCGGGAAATTAACCACCGCGGCGACCTGCCGGCCGACCAGGTTTTCCGGTGTGTAGTGCTTGGTCACTTGGGCCGATGTTTTTTTCTCGCCGATGCCGGGGCCGAAATCGACCCAGATCTTGTAGGCCGGGTGGCGGGCTTCCGGGTATGGCTCGGCACGAATCACGGTACCGACCCGGATATCGACCTTGGCGAAGTCGTCGTAGCTTATTTCGGTCATTTCCCCCTCCGAATGAAAAGCAAGGCTGGCCCATGGGAGGGGCAATGACAAGTCCAAAAAAAGGGCCGCCCCCGAAGGGACGGCCCCGAAATCCTCAGGAATTGGAGAGAGGAGGAATTACTTGGAAAGCTTCTTGGCCAGCGCCTTGACTTCATCAAGGTTCTCGGCGATGCGTGTGTTGATCACTTCGCTCGCTTCGCCGCTCGACTTGGCGACCATATCGGCCAGTTCGCTCATGTTGGCCAGGGCCTTTTCGAAGGCGACGCTGAAAAGCTCGGTCTGCTTGGCGGTGATGTCCTTGGCGTCGGTCGATTTGCCAAGATTGGCAAGCGACTTGGATGCTTCGTCAAGGGTGGTCTGAAGAATTTCGGCCTGACGCTTGGCGACCTGCTGCATGCCGGCGACGGCGGCCTGGTTGGCGGCGGTCAGCGCTTCGATGTTCTTGCGTTGGCTGGCCATGATGGCGTCAACGTCAAAACCGGGAAGCTTGTACTGTCCGGCGACCTTGGAAAATTCATCGGCCATTTTGGTCGGGTCGAAATTGGCCATCATCGAGGTCATATCAAAGTTGAGAAACGGGTTGGTCTGTTTTGCCATGGTATTGCTCCAAAAATGGGGTTTATGCTGCACTGCACAATAGGGACAATATGGGGCATAGGTTGGGGTTTGTCAACGACTATGTTGCACTGCACCATAAATTATAAATGAAGAAAAATCAGCCTTTTACGGGGCCAATCAGCCGCCCAGTTGCCGGGATCGGGCGGTGGCGGCGGCAATCGCCCGAGTCAGCAGCGATTGCAAGCCGTCACCTTCCATCAGCACCTTCAGGGCCTCGGCGGTGGTGCCGCCGGGGCTGGTGACGTTGTGGCGCAGGGTCGCCGGGTCATCGTCGCTTAAATGCAGCAGCTCGCCGGAACCGGCGACGGTGGCGCGGGCGAGCTTTCTCGATAAGTCCTCGGGAAGCCCGGCTTGAAGTCCGGCCTCGGCCAGACACTCGACCAGCAGGAAGACATAGGCCGGCCCGCCCCCTGACAGCGCCGTCACCGCATCAAGCAGTCCTTCGTCGTCGACCCAGGCAACCTCGCCGATGGCGGCAAGAAGATCGCCGCACTGGGCCGCCTGCTGCTTACCGACGGCGCCATTGGCGACGGCCACCGAGATGCCGCGGCCGACGGCGGCCGGGGTGTTGGGCATGGCGCGAACAACCGCCGCCTCACGCCCCAGATGGCCCTCGAAATAGGCGATGGTGCGGCCTGCTGCAATCGACAGGAAAACCGTGTCGGGGCCGGCAAAGCGGGCATAGGCCGGCACCACATCGTCCATGATCTGTGGTTTAACGGCAAACACCACCACGTCGGGAACAAGGCTTTTGGCCAAGTCGTCCGGCGTCGATACGGCGACAATGCCTCGATCGCTTAAATTTTTGGCAAGTTCCGGGTTGGGCTCAACCACGATGATGTCGCCGCCGGGGTGGCCGCACTCCAGCAAACCGGCGACCATGGCGCCGCCCATTTTACCGCAACCGGCGAACAGCAGCTTGATGGCCATTTCAGTGCTCTCAGGCTTCGCCGACCGTATCGATCATGGCGGCGGCGACGGCTTCGGCAGCGGTCTTGCCGCCCCAGATTGCATACTGAAAGGCCGGGTAAAAACGTTCGCATTCTACGATGGCAGTTTCGACAAGGTCTTCCATCTGCGCCAGGCTTGGCCCCGATGATCCGCGCAACGGCAGGGCGTGGCGGAACATGGGCAGCCCCTCTTCATCCCATAGCCCGAAATGACCGAGCCACATCTTTTCGTTGATTAGGGCCAGCAGGCCATAAATCAGGGTGCGTCGTTCCTCTGGTACCCGCATGTCGAAGGCGCAGGTGAAATGAATGGCCCCCGCGTCGTCGTTCCAGGCGAAAAACAAGCTGTAGTCGCACCAGCGTCCGGGCACCTGGACCGCCATTTCCTGGTCATTGCGGCGATCGGAAATCCAGTCGTTGTCGCTGACAAGCCGTTCGATGACATCCAGGGGATGCTGTTTAGTGGAATTTCTGGCTAGGCTGAGGGCGGTCATGAGCGAATCTCCTCATGCTTGATGGGCTGGCATGATGCCAAATGTATGGTTTAGAAGCAAAAAACCGCAATATCTAGCCCATGGGGCAACATGTTGTAGAATTTCCCACCCAAACCACTAGGTGTAGCCTAGCCAATAGGAGGAGGTCGGCGCAACACCGGAGTTGCCCGGCCCCATCATTAATCTGTGGATAAGGTGTAATGCCTTGAAATGAAACGGATTACCGTACTACTCAACGGCCTTGGTTTTCTTTTTCGTCGATGCCTTGGCGGCGGACTGGCCCTGTTTGGTCACTTTGAGTCCGAGATGCGCTTCCAGTTCGCTGAGGCGGGCCTGCAATTTTTCCTGTTCAGCCCGGGCCTTGGTGGCGACCGCCTTGATGGCGTCGAACTCGTCACGGCTGACCATATTGGCATCGCTGAGCAGGCGTTGCAGTTGCTGACGCACCATGGTTTCGGCCTCGGCCTTCAACCCGACAATGCCGGACGCGGCCCCGTTGGCCACCTTGGCCAGATCGTCGAGAAGGCGGTTAGATGTCTGCATGGCCTGAACTCCTGCTTGAACAATATATAAAGCGCGGTAACCAGCAATGATTATGCGCCGCCCGCTGGTAACTCGCAACCTGCCCGCTTGTAAGGGTCGGGTGGCGGCTTTATAAACGAGCCTCCTTGGAATAATGACACAGGTTTACTGACCATGTATGTGGTAACCGGCGGGGCTGGCTTTATCGGCTCCAATATCGTGGCGGCGCTTGAAGAAAGCGGCACCGGACAAATAGCCGTCTGCGACCATCTCAATGGTGAGGCTGGCGACGAGGACAAATGGCGCAACCTGGCGAAGCGTGAACTGGCCACCATAATCGCCCCGGACGAGCTGCTGGATTTTCTGGGCGACAATCAGGCCGGCATCCAGGCGGTTATCCATATGGGCGCCATTTCGTCGACCACGGAAACCGACGTCGACAAGATATTCACCAACAATTTCAGATTATCCATGGACCTGTGGGACTGGTGTACCAAATACAAGGTGCCCTACATCTACGCATCATCTGCGGCGACCTATGGCGACGGCAGTCAGGGCTTTTCAGATGATGCCTCGCCGGAGGCTCTGTCAAAGCTCAGGCCGCTTAATCCCTATGGTTGGTCCAAGCATCTTTTTGATCGCCGGGTCGTGCGCATGATCAAAAACGGCGATCCTTCACCGCCGCAATGGGCGGGACTGAAATTCTTCAACGTGTTCGGTCCCAATGAATACCACAAGGGTGATATGCAAAGCGTTGCCTCGAAAGTATTTCGAGACGCCAGCGCCGGCAAGCAGGCGACCTTGTTCAAGTCCCATCACCCGGATTTTGAGGACGGCGGTCAGTCGCGGGATTTCGTCTGGGTTGGTGATTGCGTCAATATCGTCATGTGGCTGCTCGAAACCCCGGGCGTCAGTGGCCTATTCAACTGCGGCAGCGCCCGGGCGCGCTCGTTCCTTGATCTGGTCACCGCCGTTTACCGGGCCATGGGCAAAGAGCCGGACATAAATTTTGTGCCGACACCGATCGAGATCCGCGATAAATACCAGTACTTCACCGAGGCTGCCATGGGCAGCCTGCTGGCCGCCGGCTACGACCGGCCGATGACAACGCTGGAAAACGGTGTCACATCTTATGTGCGCGATTTCCTTGCGACCAATGACCGCTATCGCTGAAAGAAGTAATAATGAGCTTACTCGCCTTGCCGTTCCCCAATATTGACCCGGTCATCTTCGAGATCGGGCCGCTTGCGATCCGCTGGTATTCGCTTGCCTATATCGCCGGGCTGATGCTCGGTTGGCGCTATATGCTGCATCAGTCGGAGAAACCGCCGCAGGCGGCGACCCGCGAGGATGTCGATGATTTTCTTGTTTGGGCAACCTTGGGTGTGGTCCTCGGCGGTCGCCTCGGTTATGTGATTTTTTATAATTTCAGTTTCTATCTGCAAAATCCGTTGGCCGCCTTGCAGGTATGGCAGGGCGGCATGTCGTTTCACGGCGGCGTCCTTGGTGTTGTCGCCGCCGGATGGTTATTCGTACACAAACGATCCATCCCGGCCCTTCGCTTCGCCGACATGATCGCCGGGGCGGCCCCCATAGGCCTGTTTTTCGGACGTATCGCCAACTTCATCAACGGTGAATTGTTCGGGCGCGTTTCGGATGTGCCATGGGCCATGGTTTTTCCCCGCGGCGGGCTGTCGCCCCGTCATCCGAGCCAGCTATACGAAGCGGCGCTCGAGGGATTGTTGCTGTTCGTGGTACTGTGGGCGCTGTCGAGGAATGAAACCGTCCGTAACCGTCCCGGTATTATCACCGGGGTTTTCCTGGCCGGTTACGCGCTGGCCCGTGCCAGCATCGAGATGTTCCGCCAACCGGATGCGCACTTGGGTTTTCTTGCCGCCGGCCTGACCATGGGCCAGTGGTTGTCGCTACCGATGCTGCTGGGCGGCGTTTACCTGATTATCCGCGCCCGCCGACCTGCCAAAGGATGAGGTGATGAATTCGCTTGAGAAAATTCTGATTGACCAGATTGGCGATAATGGCCCCTTAAGCATTGCCGAATACATGGGGCTGGCCCTTGGCCATCCCGAATACGGATATTACCGACGCGGCGATCCGTTCGGCGTTGCCGGAGATTTCATCACGGCCCCAGAAATAAGTCAGATGTTCGGCGAAATCATCGGCCTGTGGGCGGCTGTCATGTGGCAGGTGGCGGGATCGCCCAAGTCCTTCAACTTGGTAGAACTGGGTCCGGGCCGCGGCACACTGATGGCCGACATGCTGCGCGCCAGCGCCATGATGGAAGGTTTCGGCGATGCGGTTTCGGTGCATATGGTTGAAACCAGCCCGGCCATGCGCACTCTTCAGGAACAATCCCTGAAAGATAGCCCCCTGACCCGTGCCGCCCAATGGCACGATTCCCTGGACAGTGTTCCCGATGGGCCGCTGATTGTTATCGGTAACGAGTTCCTCGACGCCCTGCCCATCGAGCAGTATTTCCGTGCCGGTGATTACTGGTGCCCCCGGGTTGTGGATGTCAAACCGGATGGAGACGGCTTGTGCTTCGTGCTGCTGCCGCCTTTCGATCAGGTCGACCTGCCGCCGGGCCTCGCCGATGCCAAGCCCGATTCCATGATTGAATTCTGCCCGGCCGGGCTTGATCTTGCCGCCGACATTTCCCGGCGATTTGCGCGCCATGGCGGCGCCGCGCTGTTCATCGATTACGGTCACAGCAAAAGTGGCTCTTCCGAGACGTTGCAGGCGGTCAAGGCGCATGAGTTTCATGATCCGTTGACCGATCCCGGCGAGGCCGATCTGACCGCCCATGTGGATTTTGGCGCCTTGGCGCAGCGGGTCTTCGCTTCCGGCGCCCGCGCTCACGGTCCCGTCACGCAAGGCAAGTTTCTGGAAGATCTGGGTATCTTCGAGCGGGCGGACATGCTGCTCGAGTCGGCCACCGAAGAACAGGCGGAAGATATCAAAGGGGCGCTGAAAAGGCTGACCGGTGGCCACGAAATGGGCGCCCTGTTCAAGGTTCTGGCGATTACGTCCCTGGAATCAGCCGTCCCGCCGGGCTTCGAATAGACCCTTCCCCAAGGCGCGCCGGAACCCCCATAATGGCGACCATGTTGAAGGCAGAAAATCTTGAAAATAGGGGTGCCGTCGGCCATGGCTTCTTCACCCGCGAGGGCGGGGCGAGCCTGGCCCCATACCGGGGCCTCAACTGCGGTTACGGTTCCGGCGATGATCCCGAGGCGGTGTCAGAGAACCGCCACCGGGCCCTTCATATGCTGGGGTTGGGCGGGACGGCGCTGGTCACTGCCTATCAGGTCCATTCCGCCGACGCGGTGGTCGTCACCGAACCGTGGACACCGGACGCCGCGCCGAAAGCCGACGCCATGGTCACCGACCGCCCCGGTATCGCCCTCGGTATCCTGACCGCCGATTGCGCGCCGGTCCTGTTCGCCGATGCGGGTGCCGGCGTCATCGGCGCCGCCCATGCGGGCTGGCGCGGGGCGCAGGCGGGCGTGCTCGAGGCGTGCGTCGCCGCGATGCAGGATATGGGGGCAACACTGGGCGCTATCTCCGCCGCCGTCGGCCCCTGCATTGGTCAGGCGTCTTACGAGGTCGGGCCCGAATTCCATGGCGAATTTTTGAGTGACGATTCCAGCAATGAAACTTTTTTTGTGCCATCCGTGCGCGATGACCATTATCTTTTCGACCTGCCGGGCTATGTCCAGTCGCGGTTGGCGGGATTGGGGCTGGCCTCGGTCGAGGGGCTTGATGCCGACACCCTTGCCGACGAAGGACGATTTTTCAGCTACCGCCGCGCCACCCTGGCCGGGAAAACAGAATACGGCCGTTTGCTGTCGGCGATCACCATTAAGGAATAGCTATGGCGTTGCACTTTACCGAAGATGAACTGTCCGGGCGCCGTAAGCGTGCCTGTGATGACATGGCGGCGCGCGGCCTCGATGGGCTGCTGATGTTCCGTCAGGAAAGCATGTATTACCTGACTGGCTACGACACCTTCGGCTACGTCTATTTCCAGTGCCTTTACCTGGGAGCCGACGGCGATATGACTCTGCTGACCCGGGCCCCGGATCTGCGTCAGGCTCGCCATACGTCGGTCATTCAGGATATCCGCATCTGGGTCGATGGTCCGGACGCCGAACCGGTGGTTGAGCTTGCCGACCTTCTTGACGGGCACGGCATGACGGGCAAAAAACTTGGCGTCGAGTGGGAGGCTTATGGCCTGACGGCATGGAACGGGCAGCGGCTGACGGCGGCTTTGGACGGCAAATATGAAACCGAGAATGCTTCCGATCTGGTCAGCCGCCTGCGTCTGATCAAAAGCCCGGCCGAGATGGACTATGTGCGCCGGGCCGCCGGGTTGGCCGACGACGCCCTAGACGAAGCGGTGCGGCTGGCCGGCCCCGGAGCCTTCGAAGGCGACATCCTGGCTGCCATGCAAAGTGCCGTGTTCCGGGGCGGTGGCGACGATCCGGCCAATGAAACCATTATTGGTTCGGGCAGCGATGCGCTGCTCTGCCGTTATTTTACCGGCCGCAAGCACCTTCAGGATACGGACCAGCTGACCCTGGAATGGGCCGGGGTCTATCGCCATTATCATGCCTGCATGATGCGGACTATCTGTGTCGGCCCGGTGCCCGACCGCCAGCTGATGCTTTATGACGCCGCCCTAGAAGCCCTGCATGCCGTGCGCGAAGCATTAACGCCGGGCACCCCCATCGGCGAGGCCTTCGATGCCCATGCCCGCGTCCTCGACGCCCATGGCCTGGCCGAACATCGCCTCAACGCCTGTGGCTACAGTATGGGCACCACCTTCGCTCCCAACTGGATGGACTGGCCCATGCTCTATCACGGCAACCCGCACGCCGCCGAGCCGGACATGGTGTTCTTCCTGCACATGATCATCGCCGACAGTGAAAGCGGTCTGGCCATGACTCTGGGCGAAACCGTGCGGGTCACGGATACGACGCCGGAACGCCTGTCCCGTTCATCCCTGGACCTGATCCGGAAATAAACCAATGCCTTACGTTTTTTTCATGATGCTTTTTGGTTTTCTGTTCCTTGTCGCGACCTGCGTGATGGGCTAGGGCGATGAGGTGGATAAAAACCCTGTCCACCCTTGTCGCGGTGGTGTTGATGGTTTCCTGCGGGAGCGGCTCGGACAAGGTGGTGATTCCGCCGCTGGCGCCGATCATCAAGGTCGCCGAACTCACCCAGGTCCGCGTCGACCTGGTCGAAGGACCGGCCCTGCCCATGGCGCAGCTTTTGTCTTTGTCGGTCGTCGATGGCCTGAACGAGCATGAAATCAAGTCGACCACGGCACAGGACACAATCACCCGTTACATTCTCAAAGGCCGGGTCGAAGCAAACTGGAGTGACCGCCGCGTTCCTTTCGTTATGTTGATCTACTGGACCCTGTCGGACACTGCGGGCAATGAGATCGGAACCTATACGCAAGGCGTGCGCGGGGCGCGCTGGAAATGGGAATATGGCGATCCGCGCATCATCCGCGCCGTCGGTAGCGGGGCGGCCAAGCCGATCTCGGCGATGATCACCGAAGATGACGAGACGCCCTTGCCATTCCTGCTGATGGGGTCGGGAATCCTGGTCAAGCCCGTCGAGGGCGCGCCCGGTGACGGCAACAGGGCGCTGACCGAAGCCCTGAAAAGCGCACTCATCGATGCCGACGTATCAATCACCGAAGACAGCCGCCAGGCCAGCGTTATCGTTGCCGGAAAGGTTGCCGTGCAACCTGAGGCAAACGGTCGTGACCGGGTCATCATTGTCTGGCGGGTGACCACGCTGAACGGCTTCGAGGTCGGCCAGGCGACCCAGGAAAATACCGTTCCTGCTGGCCGTCTGGGCGGGGCGTGGGGGAAAGAAGCAAGATTGGTGGCCGAATCAGCCGTTGCCGGGCTGGACCGGATTCTCGGCTCCGGGGGCCGAACCAGCCGCAAGTCCCCGGCGATGGGCCTCGGGCTGCCGCCGCTGCTACCGAAACTGGACCAGATTCCGGGTCGCGCACCGCCACCGCCGGGTTAATCGGGGAAATGATTCAGGTTAGCCGTTTACAGGTGCCGGGGACGCTGATAAATTCCGCCCTGTCCCGCGCGGATAATCTGATTCTTGGCCGGTGTCATTGGTTTTGGCGCCAGGATCGGTGCGACGCAAGGGGGGACCGAAAATATGAAAATAGTTGCCTGCAACAGCAACAGACCCCTTGCAGAAGCCATCTCGGCATATTTGAATCTGCCACTCACCAAAGCCAGTGTCCGCCGCTTTTCGGATATGGAAATTTTCGTGGAAATCCAGGAAAACGTGCGCGGTGAGGATGTTTTCGTCATCCAGTCGACCTCGTTTCCGGCCAACGATAACCTGATGGAACTGCTGGTCGCCATTGATGCGCTCAGGCGCGGCTCGTCAAGCCGCATCACCGCCGTCATCCCTTATTTCGGATATGCCCGGCAGGACCGTAAATCGGGCCCACGGACGCCGATTTCGGCGAAACTGGTGGCCAACATGATCACCACGGCGGGTGCCGACAGGGTCCTGACCATGGATCTGCATGCCGGCCAAATTCAGGGGTTTTTCGACATCCCCGTGGATAACCTGTATGCCGCCCCGGTGCTGACCAAGGATATAGAGGACTCCCTGAACGGCGACGATCTGGTCATCGTCTCGCCGGATGTGGGCGGCGTTATCCGGGCCCGCGCCATCGCCAAAAGGCTCAACGCCGATCTGGCGATCATCGACAAACGGCGCGAAAAGGCGGGTGTGTCCGAGGTCATGAACATCATCGGCGAGGTCGATGGACGGCGCTGTGTGCTGGTCGATGATATCGTCGATTCGGCAGGAACGCTGTGTAATGCGGCGGTGGCCCTTAAAGGGGCAGGTGCGGCATCGGTGGCGGCTTATGTCACCCATGGGGTGCTGTCGGGTGGGGCGGTCGCCAGGGTGACCTCGTCGCCCATGGACAATATGGTCATCACCGATTCAATCCAGGCCACCGAGGCCCTCCGGGTTTCCCATAATATCAAGCAGTTAACCATCGCTCCCCTCATTGGCGAGGCGATGCGACGGATCAGCGACGAAAGCTCGGTTTCCAGCCTGTTCGACTAGATCGGATCAGGGTTTGACTGTTTCCGCCTAACCCATTAAAACCACGCCACTCCTTGAAACATTGTTTTTTAAGCCGTGTTTCAAAACCGCCGGCACCCCTGGAGGCTGGCACGTATTAATATGAGATTTTAGGAGAAAACAAATGGCTCAAGCATCAACGATGGCTGTCGAGCTGCGCGACCGGGCAGGTAAGGGGGCAGCCCGGCTAACACGCAGGAACGGCCGCGTGCCCGCCGTCATCTACGGCAACAAGCAAGACCCCGTCATGATATCCCTCGATCCCGTGGAGCTTATGCTTCAATTGAAGGGCGGGGGCTTCTTTTCCCGCGTCTTCGAATTCGACATTAACGGCGAAAAGCAGCGCGTCCTGCCCCGCGACTTGCAGCAGCACCCGGTCAGCGACCGGCCCATACACGTGGATTTCATGCGCTTCAGCGCCAAGACGCGCCTCAACATCGAAGTCAATGTGATCTTCGAGAACGAAGAGGAGTGCCCGGGCCTCAAGGGTGGCGGCGTGCTCAACATCGTTCGCCACACGGTCGAACTGCGCTGTTCGCCGGATCATGTTCCGGAAAGCCTGAACGTTGATTTGACCGGCCTTGAAGTCGGCGACAGCGTCCACATCAGCTCCATCAAGTTGCCGGGTGACGTCGAGTTGACGATCACCGATCGTGACTTCACTATCGCCACCATCGCCGCCCCGACGGTTAACGTCGAGGTCGAAGAAGTTGAAGTTGAAGAAGGCGAAGAGGGAGCCGAAGGCGAGGCCACAGAAGGCGACGCCAAGGAAGGCGACGCCAAGGACGACGCCTCGAAAGATTAGTTCCGGCTGCGAAAGGCGGGCGTTATGCTGCTACTCGTTGGACTGGGCAACCCCGGTGCCGATTACGCCGCGAACAGGCACAACATCGGATTTATGGCGGTGGACGAAATTGTCCGCCGCCATTCCTTTCAACCGTTCCGTTCCAAGTTTTCCGGTGACATCGCCGAGGGGCGCATCGGCAATACCAAGGTGCTGGCCCTGAAACCCATGACCTATATGAACGATTCGGGGCAGGCGGTGGGCTTGTCTGCCGGATTTTTCAAGATAGCGCCCGAAAACATCCTGGTTATTCATGACGAAATCGATCTGGAAGCCGGAAAAATCCGCACCAAGTCAGGCGGCGGCCATGCCGGTCATAATGGGTTGCGCTCTATCCACGCCCATATCGGAGATGGCTACCGGCGTCTGCGCATTGGCGTCGGCCATCCCGGCGACAAGGACATGGTCGCCGACCACGTGCTGAAGAACTTCGCCAAATCTGATCGCCTGTGGCTGGAGCCGCTGCTGACGGGCATCGCCGATCACATCGGCCTGTTGATCGACGGCGACGACGCCGGTTTCACCAATAACGTGGCACGCGACATGCCAAAACCGGAGGCTTTGACTTAAGTGGGTTTTAATTGTGGAATTGTCGGATTGCCCAACGTTGGTAAATCGACCCTGTTCAATGCGCTGACGGCGACGGCGGCGGCCGAGGCCGCCAATTTTCCGTTCTGCACGATAGAGCCCAACACCGGCCGGGTCTCGGTGCCCGACCCACGGCTCGACATCATCGCCGAAATTGGCAAATCGGCCAAGGTGGTGCCGACCCAGCTTGAATTCGTCGATATCGCTGGCCTGGTGCGGGGCGCGTCGAAGGGCGAGGGCCTTGGCAACCAGTTTTTGGCCAATATCCGCGAGGTCGACGCCATCATCCATGTGTTGCGCTGCTTCGAGGACGAAAACGTCACCCATGTGGAGGGTGGCATCGAGCCGGTGCGCGACGCCGAAACGGTGGAGACGGAACTGATGCTGGCCGATCTGGAAAGCCTTGAAAAGCGGGTTACGCCGCTAACCAAAAAGGCCCGCGGCAACGACAAGGAAGCCGCCATCCAGTTGGCCATTGTCGAGCGCGCCCTGATCGAGCTGGGCGAAGGCCGGCCAGCGCGCAATATGGACATTTCCGAAGACGATAAAAAGGCCTTCGACATGCTGCAACTGCTGAGCGCCAAGCCGGTGCTGTATGTCTGCAATGTTGAAGAAGACGCCGCCGCCACTGGCAATGGGTTATCTGAACGAGTCGCCGTCATGGCCGCTGAACAAGGCGCCGGGTCGGTGGTGATCTCGGCCAAGATAGAAGAAGAGGTCTCAGGCCTGGATGATGAAGCTGAAAAAGCGGAATACCTGGAAACCCTGGGCCTGAAGGAAACCGGCCTGACCCGCGTTATTCGCGCCGGCTATGAGCTGCTGCATCTGATCACGTTCTTCACCGTCGGCCCGAAAGAAGCCCGCGCCTGGACCGTCAGTAAAGGGGCGAAGGCGCCCCAGGCCGCCGGCGTCATCCACAGCGATTTCGAGAAAGGCTTCATCCGCGCCGAGACCACCGCCTATGACGATTTTGTAGGCTTAGGCGGCGAGCAGGCAGCCAAGGAAGCCGGTAAGGTGCGCCAGGAAGGCAAGGTCTATACCGTTCAGGACGGCGATATCCTGCTGTTCAAGTTTAACGTCTGATTCTTATTCTGCGGCGGCGAGGGGTCCGGCTTTTCGTGCCCCTTCGATGCCGTGAAAAAATCCATTGGAAAACGCCATCCCGCCGACCAACCCGGAAAGCCGGCACTCTGCCGTCACCAGGTCCAGGTTGCCGTCCAGCACATCCCGAAAAATGCTGGCGACGGCGACCATGTCCGCATCCTGAGGCGACAGGCGCAGGCGTCGGATGCCTGCGCCGGCAAGCGTCGCCAGATCACCGATCAGATTACAACAGCTATGGGAAAGGGTCTGGGTCCCGTTGACGGTCAGGAAAGGCGCCCCGTCCAGGGTCTCCAGTTCCATGCCGTCCGGGTCCTGGTCACAGACATAGGCGCAATTATCCTTGTGCAGGCCATTGGCGCGGGCATGGTAGCACCGCGCCGAGACCGCCAACGGCAACCGTCCGAACGCGATTACTTCCAATTCCGGTTTTGCACCTTCGTTGGCGGCAATCAATTTTGAGATGGCAATTCCCGACAATTCCACGGGCAGGCAGACCCTGACGGCGCCGTTGCCCACGAACCAGGCCAGGGTGCCTTCGTTATAGATGTTGACGAAGGGGCCGATTACATGGGGCCGCCCGGCCAGCAGGGCGGCGGTCGAAACGTCGTTGGCCTCGGTCATAATGTCGCCGCTAGCCGCGAGTTCGCGGACGATGTTCATTTCGCGTTTACTCATGATCAAGGCCAGGGTTGAAACAACCACTTCCTTGCCCGCCGCTTCAAGACGCTCTACCACTTCGGGGATAACCGCCTCAATAAGGGGAAGCCGCTTGGAGCACACCACCTCGCCAAGGTGAACCGTATCAAGAGGTGCTTCATCGGCTATGCGAAAATAAAAGTCTCGCCACTTCTCCGGCGGCCAGTTGAAGAATGTCGGCCCTAGGCTAAGTTTTACTTTACGCATCATTTGTTATCGCCAAGTTTTTTCATAAACGCCGGTGGTCTGACGCTGGCCTTCGGTCAGCGCTGACATATCCAGGGGCGGGGGTGGCTGGCCTGCGGCAATGGCATCAAGGGCCTTGCGGAACGCCGTGACGACCTGGCTGATATAGGCCCGGCCCCTTTGCCGGCCCTCAATTTTCAGGGCCGTGACACCGGCCGCTTGCAATTCGGGCAACAACATAGCGGCGCTGAGGCTGGTCGGTTCCTCGAACAGGTAAGAAGCCTTGCCGTTGGTAACGAAGCGCCCCTTGCACAGGGTCGGATATCCGGCTGGTTCGTCGGCATGGAATTGGTTAATGGTGAATGCGCCCAGTTTTGACACCATCTTGCCTCGCTGGTTCTCGTAATGGACGTGGCTGGCCGGCGAGCAGGCGCCGTTCTTGTTGGGGGAAATACCGGTCGCATAGGACGACAGGGCGCATCGCCCCTCGGCCATGACACACAGGCCACCGAACACGAAAACCTCGGTTTCCACATCGATTCCCGCGATTTCCCGGTTCAGGGCGGCGATCTCGGGCACCGTCAGGACTCGTGGCAAGACGACGCGCCGGACACCGAAGGCATTACAGTAAAAACGGATGGCCTCAGGGTTTGACGCCGAAGCCTGAACCGACAGATGGCGTCGCAGGCTGGGATGATGGCTTGCGGTATAATCAAGCAGGCCGATATCGGCCAGGATCACCGCATCGGCACCAAGGTCGGCAGCACAGTCAACGGCCCGGTGCCAGGGGGCGGGGTTGCCGGCTTCCGGGAAGGTATTGATGGCGACGAGAATTCGAGTCCCGTTATCATGGGCATATTTGAGACCCTCGGCCAGTTCCTTGTGATTGAAGTTAAGGCCGGGAAAATTGCGGGCATTTGTTTCGTCACGGAAACCCAGATAGACGCTATCGGCTCCGGCCTCAACTGCGGCCCTGAGCGCCGCCGGTGTTCCGGCCGGACAAACCAGTTCAAGCGGCCGGTTCATGTGGCTGATTTCCGATCGATGGCATCAATTTTTTCCGTCAACTTGCGCAACTGGGATTCATTCGCCGCGTGGCGGTGCATGGACGGCGCGATTACCGCATCGCGAAGGAATGCAAGGTCCTGGGTGGCCCGGGAAAAGATCACATCGCCAGCCTTCTTGGCGATGCGCAACGGCCCGGCCAAGGGACCAAACAGGGCCAGGATGTCTTCCGTCACATTAATTTCCGCCCCGTCAACGGCATTACGGAGGGCGACCACACACTCGGTATTACCCTCGATCATGAGGTCGCGAGAAAAGAACAGGGAGTCGCCGTCGATTCGTCCCTCAAGCAGATCCATGAGCGACATCAGTGGCCCGCGAATAACGGCGTCAGCGGTTTCCAGAATGGTTTTCGGATCGTATTCGGCGACGGCGACGACACGGGGGTTTCGGGTTTCGGGGGTAAGAATAAACGCGCACGGAAGGTCGATGGGGTCGATCAAAAAAACTGGGTTTTGGAATCCGGACAGTCGATCAAACACATCCGGGTGGCGTCGATGGATAATCAGCATGACGGCATCAAGAACCGGCTGCAACATCACCACAGGAAATGGCCTGAGGGCAAGCCCAGCCAACAACACGGGCGACAGCGGCGGCACATCTGGTGAGCGCTGCACGAAACTCCTCCATGATCCATGGACCGACAAGGCCCTAAACAGCCGTTACTCTAGAATCATCGGGCAGGAGCGAGGTTGATCGGGGTCAAGAATGGACCAGATTAGAAAGGTTTTAACACAGGGCGGCTTATGGTTTGACCACCGGGTTGCCATCGGCCAGCCACTTCACCATGCCGTCCTGCACATTGTAGATTTTGCTATAGCCGAAATTCCTGGACAGCATGTTTGACAGATACCCGGTGCGGTTGCCGGTGCGGCAGATCAAAATTACCGGCTCGTCCTGGCCCACGTATTGCTTGAGCCCTTCCATGAAGCCAGCCGTCAATCGGCCTTTGTCGTCGAACGACATGATCAGCTTGCTACCTTCGACGACGCCGGTTTCTTTCCATTCCTCTGGCCTGCGTACGTCGATGATCTTGGTGCCCTTGGCCAGCAGGCCTTTCAACTGTGGGTTAGAGATGCTGTCGAATTTTGGCGGTTCGACGGCGAGCAAGGAAACTTCGAACTTAAGGGTCGAATCCGGTGGGATCAGGTTGCCGGCACCCTGCTTGCCATAGGCCAGATCGGGCGGAATAATCAGCTCGCGCTTGCCGCCGATGCGCATGCCCTGAACGCCCAGTTCCCAGCCCTGAATCACTTGTCCGGCGCCGAGCATAAAGGCGAACGGATCGCCACGGTCGAGGCTGGAATCAAATTTTGTGCCGTTCATCAGCCATCCGGTGTAATGAACCTTGACCGCCGAATAGGGGACCGCCTCGGCGCCATCGCCGATGGTGATTTCGGTGATTTTCGGCATCACATGGCCAGCCCATGCCGGGGTCGTGGCAATGCCAAAGAAAAAGACGATAAAGGCGACAAATATATTTTTCATGGCTGTGTATTTAGAATTTTTGCCGCCCGGACGCCATTAAAATCGACATTTACGCCGAATATTGACGGCTTTTGACCTTTCCCTTGAAGGCGGCGGCTGAACCTGAAAAAATGCCGCAACACCGCAATCAAGGTGGTGAACGAATAGATCGTCCAGGGAGAATTTCATGTCGGAAGCGGGAACCCCATGCGTCATCGGTGTCATTGGCGGTAGCGGTGTCTACGAAATAGACGGGCTGGAAAACACCCGTTGGGAAAAGGTCGCCTCTCCTTTTGGCGAGCCATCCGATGAGCTTTTGTTTGGGACTCTGGATGGCCAGTCCATGGTTTTCCTGCCGCGCCACGGCCGCGGCCACCGGATTCCGCCCAGCGAGCTTAACTTCCGCGCCAACATTGATGCCCTCAAGCGTTCCGGGGTCACCGAAATTATTTCGGTCAGTGCCTGCGGTTCGTTGAAGGCGGAGCTGCCGCCCGGCCATTTCGTGATTGCCGATCAGTTCATCGACCGCACCTTTGCCCGCGCCAAAAGCTTTTTCGGGACCGGACTGGTGGCCCATGTGGGCCTCGGCCATCCGGTATGCGCGCGCCTCGGGGATGCGCTTGAAGAATCGATCAAGGAACTGGGTATCCCCTACCAGCGCGGCGGTACGTACCTGGCCATGGAAGGACCGCAATTTTCAACCTTGGCGGAATCCGAACTATACCGAAGCTGGGGGTGCGACGTCATCGGCATGACCAACATGCCGGAGGCCAAATTAGCCCGCGAAGCCGAGATGTGTTACGCCACCGTCGCCATGGTCACGGATTTTGACTGCTGGCACCCGGACCACGATCATGTTTCCGTCGATGCCATCATCAAGGTGCTGTTTGACAACGCCGACAAGGGCCGGGCGTTGGTCAAAAATGTTGCGCCAAGGCTCAGCCGGCGTCAGGAAAGCTGTTCCGACGGCTGCCATACGGCCCTGGAAATGGCGATCATTACGGCGCCTGACGCCCGCGACCCGGCCATGGTCAAAAAGCTCGACGCCGTCGCCGGCCGCGTGTTGAAGGGATAAGCCATGATCGTCAACGGCAAACCGACCCGTACCATCTGGCTCGGCGATGACGGCTACACGGTCGAGATCATCGACCAGACCCGGCTGCCCCATGAATTCATCGTCGTCCGTATGGAGACCCTGGATGATGCGGCCCGTGCTATCTCCCATATGCTGGTCCGCGGCGCGCCGCTGATCGGCGCCACGGCGGCCTACGGCATGGCCCTGGCCATGGGCCAGGACGCCAGCGATGAGGGATTGGAAAATGCCTACAAGGTGCTTTACGCAACCCGGCCGACGGCGGTCAACCTGCGCTGGGCCCTGGATGACCTGAAGGCCCTGTTGGCACCCCTGTCGGCAGACGCACGGCAAGCGGCTGCCTACGCCCGGGCCGCCGATATCGCCGACGAAGACGTAGAAATGTGCTCGTCTTTGGGCGAACACGGGGCCGCCATCATCCGTGATATCTGGGAAAACAAGGGCAAGCCCGACCGCATCAACGTGCTCACCCATTGCAACGCCGGCTGGCTTGCCACCGTCGATTGGGGAACGGCGCTGGCCCCCGTTTACAAGGCCCATGACGCCGGTATTCCGGTCCATGTCTGGGTCGACGAGACACGGCCCCGCAATCAGGGCGCATCGTTGACGTGCTGGGAACTGGGCCAGCACGGCGTCCCGCACACGCTGATCGTCGATAATGTGGGCGGCCATTTGATGCAGCATGGGCAAGTGGACCTTTGCATTACCGGCACCGACCGCACCACGGCGGCCGGTGACGTTTGCAACAAGATCGGCACCTATCTGAAGGCGCTGGCGGCGATGGACAATGGGGTGCCGTTTTACGTCGGTCTGCCGGGCCCGACCATCGACTGGACGATCACCGACGGCGTCCGCGATGTGCCGATCGAAGAACGCGATCCGGGCGAAGTCACCCGCCTGACCGGGTTGACCGACGACGGTAAGATAGAAACCATAACCATCACGCCGGCGGGTAGCCCGGCCGCCAATTATGCCTTTGATGTCACGCCGGCACGGCTGGTGACCGGGTTGATTACCGAGCGCGGCGTCGCCACCGCCTCTATCGAGGGCCTCAAGGCCCTATATCCGGAACGGGTGGGCTAGATTCCATGTCAGACGATTATTCTGAAAAACGCCAGCACCAACGCCACCCCCTGAAGACGGAAGTGCGGGTTGAAATCAACGGCGAGACTATTATTGGTGAAAGCCAGGACATTTCCATGGGCGGCATTTCGATCAATGCCGGAGTCGATTTTGAAAACGATGCCTTCGTACAAATGCATGTGGAAGCCATCGGCGAGATGACCGGCCACGTGGTGCGCAAATTCGACGAAGGCTTCGCCGTCGAATTTGAAGAGAACGAAGAAGAAAAAATGCGATTGGAAGAAAGCTTGCGGACGATGTTCAATCCGGATCAGAAGCAAGGTAATACCCTTGCCGAAGATGCCGAAACACTGAACGAGAAAGCCAGACTGGAAGCCGAGTTGAGTTCCATGTTCGGCAGCGACGATACTGAGGATAAAAAATGAAAAATAATTGGTCGGACGGTGATGCCCGGAGCCTTGTTTCGCGTTATGGCCGCCTGGGGATCAACCGGGATCTGGCGCTCAGGGTCTATACCTCGCGCCTGCTTGGGCTTCAGCCCAGACTGGTGTTGCACGGTGGCGGCAACACCTCGGTCAAGACAACCATGACGGATGTGCTTGGGCAGAAGACCGACGTGCTGTGTGTTAAGGGCAGCGGCTGGGATATGGGCGACATCGAACCGCAAGGCCTGCCCGCCGTTCGGCTTGACAACCTGCGCAAGATGATCGCCCTCGATGAGCTGTCCGACGAGGACATGGTCAACGCCCAACGCGCCAATCTTCTTGATAGCACCTCGCCCAATCCATCGGTGGAAACCCTGTTGCACGCTTTCCTGCCGCACAAATTCATCGATCACACCCATTCCAACGCCGTTCTTGCCGTCACCGACCAGCCGGGCGGCGATGATCTTTGCCGTAAAGTGTTCGGCAAATCCATGGGTTATGTGCCTTACATCATGCCCGGCTTCGCACTGGCCAAAAAAGCCTATCAGGTCTTTATGAAAGACCCGGACGTGGAGGGATTGATCCTGTTCAAGCACGGAATTTTCACCTTCGGCGGCACGGCCAAGGAAGCTTATTCGCGGATGATAGGGCAAGTCTCGCTGGCCGAGCGTCAGTTGAAGAAGGGCCGCAAGCGGGTGTTTGTGCCGGTAAAACTACCGGGCAAGGTGGCGCCGGTGGCGCAAGTGGCGCCGATTCTGCGCGGCCTGGTCGCCGAAAATTTGGGCGATGGGGCGCACCGAAGGATGATTATGGATTTCCGCAGCGGCCCTGCCGTTCGCGCCTTCGTCGATGGCAAGGATCTGAAACGCTATGCCACCCAGGGCACGGCGACCCCCGACCACGTGATCCGCACCAAGCAAAAACCCCTGATCGTACCGGCCCCGGAGGCCGGGGATCTGGACGGTTTTGCCAAGGCGGCGAAGCGGGCACTGGCGGCTTACGCCAAATCCTATGACGCCTATTTTGAACGCCAGAACAAGCGCCAGACTTTTCCGAAGACCGAACTGGATACCATGCCGCGCATGATCATGGTGCCGGGGCTTGGCCTGTTCGGGCTGGGGGCCAATGCCAAGGCTGCCGCCATCGCCGCCGATCTGGCCGAAACCAATGTGGAAGTCATCACCGGGGCGGAATCTTTAAGTTCATACAAGGTGATTCCCGAGCGTGATATTTTCGATCTCGAGTACTGGTCCCTGGAACAGGCGAAACTCGGCAAGGGGACGGAAAAGCCATTGGCCCGCCAGGTTTGCGTGGTCACCGGCGGCGGTTCCGGTATCGGGGCGGCAACGGCGGCGGCATTCCGGGCCGAGGGCGCGGAAGTCGCCGTGCTCGACCGGGACGCAAAGGCGGCGCTTGCGGTGGCGGCGAATATTGGCGGCCTGGGTATTGCCTGTGATGTGACCAAAGTGGGGTCGGTCCATGCCGCGTTCGATAAGGTGGCGGCCGCCTTTGGCGGTGTCGACATTGTGGTGTCCAACGCCGGGGCCGCCTGGCAGGGAAAAATCGGCCAGGTCTCAGACAAAGTCCTGCGTCAGAGCTTCGAGCTGAATTTCTGGGGCCATCAGAACGTCGCCCAAAAAGCGGTATCGATCATGACCCTGCAAGGAACCGGCGGCTGCCTGCTGTTCAATACCTCCAAACAGGCAGTTAACCCGGGCCCGGATTTCGGCCCCTATGGTCTGCCCAAGGCGGCGGCTTTGTTCCTGATGCGCCAGTATGCGGTCGATCATGGGGCCGATGGCATCCGCTCCAACGCCGTCAACGCCGACCGCATCCGTTCCGGCCTGTTGACCGGCGACATGATCGCGTCTCGTTCCAAGGCCCGTGGGCTGACGGAAAAGGATTACCTGTCCGGTAACCTGCTGGGCCGCGAGGTCACCGCCGAAGATGTGGCCAATGCCTTCGTCGATCTGGCCAAGGCGGAAAAAACCTCGGCCGCCATCCTCACCGTTGACGGCGGCAATATTGCGGCGGCCTTGCGTTAAGCCGCTTCCGCCGCCTGTGCGGCACGGCGTTTCAGGTGTAGCCACAGGGACGCCAGCCCGGCAATGGTGATCGGCACGATGGCAGCCATATTGACGGCCCGCCAGTCGAAGAAGTGCAGCAGCGCGCCGGATGACAGCGATGCCGTTGCCACCATGCCGAACACAATAAAGTCGTTCATGGCCTGTACCTTGGCCCGTTCGGATGGCTCATAGGTTTCCGTGAGCAGGGTCGAGCCGCCGATAAAGGTAAAGTTCCAGCCGAAGCCGAGGGCGAACATAGCCAGCCAGAAATGAACAAGGGTTTCCCCCATGAGCGCGGCCACAACGGCCAGCGCCAGCATCACGGCACCGGCCAGCATAACGCGAACCACACCGAAGTTGCGGATGACATGGCCGGTGATGAAGGCCGGGGCAAACATGGCCAGCATGTGCCATTGAATGACGAACGAGGCATCGCTGATGTCGTAGCCATGACCGGTCATGGCCAGGGGCGTCGCCGTCATCAGCAGGGTCATCACCGAGTAGCCGAACATGGCGACAATAACGGCGACGATCACCGCCGGCTGGGTGGCAATTTCGGCCAACGGGCGGCCGCTTGTTGCACGTTCCTCAAGGCTCGGGCTGGGAATGTCGAGCAATGTCAGCAACAAAACCGCACATACCGTCAGCCCGGCGATGGCCAGGTATGTTCCCAGAAATGGCACCCCATCGACAAGACCGTGGGTCAGTTTTGTCAATTCCGGCCCGGCCACGGCGGCGGCGACGCCGCCGGAAATCACCCATGAAATGGCGCGGCTTTTAAAGTTTGCTTCGACTGTTTCGGCGGCGGCAAAACGGTAGTATTGGGCGCTGCCGCCATACACGCCATAGATCAGGTTGCCCAGACAGAACAGCCAGAAATCTGAGGTCAATACAGCATAGGCCGATAAGCTGACGCCTGTGATGCCGAAGGATGCCGCCAGCATGAAGCCATAGCGCCGCCCGATGCGCTTCATCAGCAGCGATGCCGGGATGGTCGTCAGCATCCCGGCAATGACGATGGCCGTGAGCGGCAGGGTCGCCAGTGCCGGGTCGTCGGCGATGGCAAAGCCAACCAGGCCACTCAGGATAAACGTCATCACCTGACCTGTCATGAACAGGGCCTGACAGACGGTCAGAACGCCAACGTTGCGGTATTTATGTGCGAGCGGCATATGGGCTCCAGTTATCCTAACGGCGGCCCATGGCCTTTGGTTACCGCCGGACACTGAACCCTTTATTTGGAGTTTTCAAGCACCCAATCGGCTCAGTTGACCCTTATCAATGCACTTGTTTCTCATGGGCCTAGAATGACACGAATATTATGTTAAATATGCGCGTACGCATCCTTCTCGTTCGGAGAACGAAGCCATGATCAGGCGCTTGTGGAAACGGTTCTGGAGGCCGGCCACAAAGTTTTCATTTGGATCAATTTTAATTGCTGGTGGCGTGGCGGGGCTTATCTTCTGGAGCGGCTTTTCCGTATTCCTGGAATATTCGAACACGCTCGAATTTTGTACTTCGTGCCACGAAATGGATCAGCTGGTTTATCAGGAATACAAAAAAACCATCCACTACACCAACCGGACCGGAGTCCGCGTCATCTGCTCCGACTGTCATGTGCCAAAAGCCTTGGGGCCTAAATTGCTGCGCAAGATCAAGGCCAGCAACGAACTCTATCACAAGATGCTGGGCTCGGTGAACACACTGGCAAAATTCGAGTCCAAACGCATGGAGTTGGCGCAAAACGTCTGGCGAACAATGGAGGCCAATGATTCCCTTGAATGCCGCAACTGCCACACCTATGAGGCCATGGATTTCCATAAGCAGACGGAGTTTGCCCGGGAAACCATGCAACTGGCCATGGAGGAAAACATGACCTGCATCGACTGTCACAAGGGTATTGCCCACAAGTTGCCTGACGAATTCGAGGAGTAGGATGATGAAATATAAGGTTTGCGGGCGGTTAGGAAAAAACCTGAAGGCGGGGTGGCTGGCCTTGGTCCTTTCCGTTTTGCCGGCCTTCGTTGTTGCCGACGAGCCGCCGGAAGACCCGGCCCACGCCCATGATCCGGCCAACGTCTGGTTTATCGGGCGTGGCGGCCAGCTCTACGATAGCTGGATGGCGACGACCATGGCCGAAAAACCGTGGGGCAATCATCCGGCCTATCCGGCCATCGGCAACAAGCGGGGATATCCCACATGGCGTTGCAAGGAATGCCATGGCTGGGATTACAAGGGCAAGGACGGTGCCTATCGCTATGGTGCCCACCGAACCGACATTAAAGGAGTCAGGGGTGTTTTGGGTATGGAGCCTGCGGAAATACAGAAAATAATCATGAACGAAACCCATGCCTTCACCGAGGACCAGTTGCCCCATTCGGCCGTGGAGATGCTGTCGTATTTTCTCAGCTTCGAACAGATAGATATGGACAAGTATATAGACCGGCGTACCAAAAAGGCGTTGGGTGACTTCGACGAGGGGGCCCACGCCTACCAGTCTGTTTGTGCGCTCTGTCACGGCTATGACGGTAAGAAAATCAATTTTGCTTCACAGAAATACCCGTCCTACGTGGGCAGTGTGTGTGCCCGAAACCCTTGGCAGGCCCTGCACAAGATCAGGTATGGGCAACCCGGTACGGGGATGGTGGCGCTGAGCAACGTGGATTTGGGTATCGTCGTTGATATCCTGTCCTACTGCCAGACTTTGCCGGAAGAATAGGAAATGAGGGTTGAAATGGCTGAAATAGCCGGGGAGTGAGGCCCTGAACATTGATCGTAGTCAATGCAGGGTTAAGACGGAAATGCTTTATTTTACCAACCTTCCGATGAGGGTGAATGAGGCCTATACAGAAATAGGAGGTCGCGATGCTTGATCTCAATATTTTCCACCGTTCAAAAATACTGGCGAGTGCCGTCGCCGTCGCCATGCTGGCGGCTTTTCCGGCCGCTACGGCGCGGGCCGACCACGCCACTTTCCTGGGTGAAATCCTGCCGATCTTTCAAAAACATTGCACCGAATGCCATATCCCGGGTCAGCAGGGTTACGAGGATAGTGGTTTGGACATGCGCACCTACGAAGGCGTGATGAAGGGCACCAAGCACGGCCCCATCGTTGTTCCAGGCGACGGGTTCTCAAGCAATATAATGGTCCTGATCGAAGGCCGGGCGGCCCCCGAATTGAAAATGCCACATGGCCGAAAGGAACTGAACAAGTGGGAGAAATTGATGATCCGGCGCTGGATCAACCGTGGAGCCCTGAACAACTAGCGATGGAGCCCCTATAAATGACCGCCGCCAAATCCCTGATCCTGATCGCCCACCAACGGATGGCGGAACCGTTGGTCAAGCTCATCAAGAGCCGCCGAGACATATTTGAATCCTACCGCCTGCTATCCACCAATGAGACCGGAAAGGTGATAGAGGATGAATTGGGCTTGGAGGTATCGCACCTGCATTCAATCCAGCAGGCCGGCGAGATGCATTTGTGTGGCCTGATTTGCGCCACCGGCGTGATCCGCGCCGTGTTCTTCCTGCGCGATCCCATGGCGTCCACCGACGAGCCTGACATTACGCCATTCTATCGGGCATGCGATCTTAACAAGGTGCCGTTGGCGACCAATGTGGTGGGCGCGGCGGCGCTGTTGCCGTGGCTGGGGCGCAAGGGCGAAGAAGCTCAGGTCGGGGATGGCGAAGAATCCTCAAGCATTTCCATCCAGACGCCGGCCAATCAATCGACCCGCCATTGAATGCGAACAAACACTCTAATAATTGATGTTGATCAATGTGTTAATGGGCCGGATTGATATGATCGCAGCCAATCAAAGAACCTTAAAAATTGTTTGTCACAGGAGCAATCCCATGAAATTGAAAATGATATTGGCGTTATCAACGCTTTTGATGGTGGGCATGGTATCCGGTCCGGCGCTGGCCGATGGCGACGGCGCCGAGGTTTTCAAGAAAAGATGCAAAGTCTGTCATTCGATCGAGGCCGGAAAGCACAAGATGGGACCTTCCCTGGCTGGCATCATGGGCAGCAAGGCGGGGACAACGGACTTCGCCAAATATATAGGCATTAAAGATTTCGGCATCGTTTGGGACGCCGAAAATATGGATAAATTTCTCGCCGACCCAAAGAAGTTTGTCGGTGCCAAAACCATGGCCTACAAGCTCAAAAAAGAGGAAGACCGGGCCGCTGTCATCGCCTACCTGCAAACTCTTAAATAAAGTCTCCGGCCGGGCGTTTGCCATAGGGCACCGGCCATCAATCGGAAGAAGGCGGTCATGTCAAATCCTTCCCCCAAGGCACATCTTGTTCGTTTGGCGGCGGTTCTGGTCGGTGTTCTGGTTGTTTTCCTGATCATTAAACAAATGGTCGTTCCGGACAGCTGGAACTACGAGGAATGGTACCGTGAGGGCGCCTTGGCGCTTAACGCGAGTGAGCCGCTGGCTTATGGCGGCAACGAATCCTGTGCCGCCTGCCATCAGGAAACCAACGACGAGTTGGCCGAATTCAAGCACAAGGCGCTGTCGTGCGAATCCTGCCATGGGGCTCTTGCCGATCACGTTACCGATGGCGTTAAAACCGCCGCCGCCCAGGTCGACGACGAATCCACATGGCAATGCCTGAACTGCCACGAGGCGCGGGTGAGCAAGCCGGAAGGCTTCCCGCAATTCGACAAGGTGGCGATCAAGGAACACACGGAAATTGAAGAAGGCATGCTCTGCCTGGCCTGTCATACGCCTCACGACCCAACGCCTTAGGATGATGCAAGGGTTCCAGAAATGAAGAACATGAAGAAAATAGTCGAAATGGAAATGCCTTCGATCCCTGATTCCCGCCGGGAATTTCTGATCCGCCTGTTGGAGGGAACGGCGACGGCGACCGTGTTGATGGTGTTCGGGCCCGGTGCCTCGGCCCACGGACCGGAAACGGGTATCTCCGGAAGCCTAGAACCGGCTAAACATAACTATGCCTATATCATCGACATCAACAAATGCATCGGCTGTGGAAATTGCGTGCGCGCCTGCAAGCGCGAGAACAGCGTGCCGGCGGATTATTTCCGGACCTGGGTAGAGCGCTATGTGGTGCGGGCCGATGGTGTCTATGTGGATTCACCGAACGGCGCGCTGGAGGGCTTCGAGAAGCTCAATAAGAAATTCCGCGACAACATACAATTAAGCCGTACGGTCCCGAAAATGTGCAACCACTGCCATAATCCGCCGTGTGTGCAGGTATGTCCCGTCGGTGCCACATTTAAATCGCCGGAAGGTTTCGTTCTGGTCGATCACGATTATTGCCTGGGCTGCGCCTACTGCGTCCAGGCCTGTCCTTATGCGGCGCGCTTCATCAACCCGGTGAAACATAAATCCGACAAGTGCACTTGGTGCTATCACCGGGTGAAAAAGGGCAAGCTGCCGGCTTGCGTCACCGTGTGCCCACAAAAGGCCCGCCTGTTTGGTGATCTCAACGATGTTGAGAGTGAAGTCTCAAAAATATTTGAGAAAGATCATTGGATGGTGTTGAAGCCCGAGATGCACACGGATCCGACCTGCTTTTATATTGGCCTGCCGAGGGAGGTGGTGTGATGGAAACCTTGGGACTGCCCGGCGGCGCACTGGTCAACTACATTTTCCCCAACAATGCCCATGTGGTCTGGTCGATCATGATCGTCCTTTATCCCTATATCACCGGATTGGTGGCCGGGGCCTTCGTGGTTTCGTCCATGTACCACGTGTTCGGCGTCAAGGAATTCAAGCCGATTGCCAACTTCGCCCTGATTGCGGCGTTCAGCTTCGGCCTGTTTGCCGCCGTGCCCCTGCTATTTCATCTGGGCCAGCCGCAGCGCGCCTATGAAATATATACGACACCACACACGACCTCGGCCATGAGCATCTTCGGCTACGTTTATTCCAGCTATCTGGTTCTGCTGATGATCGAGATATGGATCATTTATCGCCGGGTGTTCATCGAGAAAGCCAATGAAGCGACCGGGGTTATGGCCATATTCTGGCGTGTGCTGTGTCTTGACATTACCACCTACAATCCGGAATCGGCTCAATTCGACAAGAAAGTTGCCAAGTTTCTGGCCGGCATCGGCATTCCCTGGGCCTGCTTGCTGCACGGGTATGTCGGCTTCGTGTTCGGATCGGTAAAGGCGGTCGCCTGGTGGGCGACGGCGTTGCAGCCGTTTATCTTTTTATCATCGGCGATCGTCAGCGGCATGGCCATGTTGTTCGTCATGTACAGCTTCATTATGTGGCGGCGTGGCGGGCACTATGATTATGTTCTGATCAAGAAATTCATGATCTCGCTATGGATGGCGTTCATCCTGGACTATTCGCTTGAGGTGCTGGAAGTCACCTTTGTCAGCTATGAGCAGGGGGCCCATTGGGCGGTTATCAAGCCGCTGCTTTTAGGCCCCTTGTATGAGTCCTACGTGCTTGGCCAGATGGGGCTCCTGTCCATAGGGCCGCTGCTGGTGCTTGGCATCGTCTCGCTGCTCGATATCAGGGGCAAGGCGCTGCTCTATCTTGCCAATCTGGGCAGCCTGATGCTGGTCTTCCAGGTTCTGGTCATGCGCTTCAACGTGGTCGTCGGTGGTCAGTTGATTTCAAAATCGGAACGCGGTTTCGTCGATTACGAGTTTGAATTCTTCTCCAAGGAAGGATTGCTGACGGCGATCATCATTTTTGTCGCCCCCTTCGTTACCTATTACGTGATCAGCCGGTTCATCCCGATCTTCGAGGGAAAAAGCATGGATACGGAACCGAAAAGGGGCATCCTTTAAGGATGCCCCCTGGTTGCTGGGTGGGCTTATTGAAAGGCCGACCCTAATCAGTGCAGCTTCGCCCAAATCTTGCGTTTCAGGGCGTATAACATGCCGGTCCACACGAACAGGAACAGCAGCACCTTGATGCCCAGCTTTTTACGGGCTTCCATTTCCGGGCTCGCCGCCCATGCCAGGAACGTGGTGATGTCCTTGGCGTGCTGCTCAAGCGTCGCCGGGGTGCCGTCTTCGTATTCGACGGTCTCGTCATACAGGGGCGGGCCCATGGCGATCTGGTGGCCGGGGAAAACTTCGTTGTAGTTCATGCCGTCGGCCAATTCGAAGCCCTCGGGCAGATCTTCTTTATAGCCGATCAGCAATCCATACAGATAATCCGGGCCGCCTTTGCGGGCCTTGACCATTAAGGAAAGATCGGGTGGAAAAGCGCCAGCGTTATTGGCGCGGGATGCCTGCTCGTTGGCATAGGGTGGAACGAAGCGGTCCGATGGGCGGGCCGGGCGCGAATACATGTCGCCTTCGTCGTTGGGGCCGTCGGTGACTTCGAACTCGGCGGCGAGTTCTTTGACCGCATCTTCGGTGAAGCCAATATCCTGAAGGTTGCGATAGGCAACCAGCTTGAGCGAATGGCAACTGGCGCAAACTTCGGAATAGATCTGAAATCCGCGCTTTAAGGCACCCCGGTCATAGGTTCCAAAGACACCGTTGAATGACCAGTCATGCTTCTGCAAGGCCGGGCCGCCTTCTGAGGCGAGGGCAACGGGTGCGGCAAGTCCGCTCAGCATGCCGGCGGCAGCGATGGCAATCAGGGTCTTTCGCGGGGTAAAGATGTTGGTCATCATCATCCGGCCCCTTTCGCGGTTTTTTCCTGTTCGGATTTCAATATGGCGGAACTGATGCTTTCCGGCGGCTCCAGCGGTTTTTCAAATTTGCAGATCATCGGGCAAACGATCAGGAAATGGGCGAAGTAATACGCCGTGGCGATGCGTCCGATGGTGACATAGGGTTCGACCGCAGCCTGTGCGCCGATGTAACCGAGAACCAGGCAATCGAAGACGAAGATCCAGAAAAACTGTCGGTAAATGGGCCGGAACTTGGCGCTACGCACCCGGCAGCGGTCCATCCACGGCAACGCGAACAAGATACCGACGCCGGCGAACATGGCGATAACGCCGACCAGCTTGTTCTCGATCGAGCGCAAAATGGCGTAGAACGGCAGGAAGTACCATTCGGGCACAATGTGCGGCGGTGTCACCAGTGGGTTGGCTTCGATATAGTTATCCGGCTCGCCGAACATGTCCGGCGCAAAGAACACGATTCCCATATAAATAATCATGAACACGCCAAGCCCGAACATATCCTTGATGGTGTAATAGGGATGGAACGGAATGCTGTCGGCCGTGCTCTTCATATCGACGCCAAGCGGGTTGTTGGATTTATGCTGATGCAGGGCCCACATATGGACGATCACCAGCATATAGATGACGGCCGGCATCAGGTAATGGCCAACGAAAAAACGGGTCAGGGTGTTGTTGTCGATAACGAAACCACCCCACAGCCAGGTAACGATGGTATCGCCAATAATCGGAACGGCGGAAAACAGGCTGGTGATGACGGTGGCGCCCCAATAGCTCATCTGGCCCCACGGCAGCACATAGCCCATGAACGCGGTGCCCATCATGGCCAGATAAATGCAGACGCCGATGATCCACAGAAGCTCGCGCGGTGCCTTGTAAGAGCCGTAATACAAGCCGCGGAACATGTGGATATAAACCAGGACGAAGAACATGGAGGCGCCGTTGGAATGCATGAACCTGAGCAGCCAGCCATAGTTAACGTCGCGCATCACGTGTTCAACGCTGGCGAAAGCGAATTCCGTATGCGGCGAATAATTGATGGCCAGGAAGAAGCCGGTGATGATCATGATCATCAGCAGGATTCCGGCCAGCGAGCCGAAATTCCACCAGTAATTCAGGTTCTTCGGTGTCGGGTAATCAATCAGGTTATCGCGCGCATAGGAAAATACCGGTAGCCGGTAATCGACCCAGTCGAGAATGGGCAGGATGAGATTAGTTCCGAATTTCATTTTTTGTGTTCCCCTCAGCCTATCTTGATGGTTGTGTCGGTAAGGAACGAATAGGCGGGAACTTCCAGGTTGGCTGGTGCCGGTCCCTTGCGGATGCGTCCAGAGGTATCGTAGTGCGATCCGTGGCACGGGCAGAACCAGCCGCCAAATTCACCCTTCGGTTCGGTTTCACGCTGGCCAATGGGAATGCATCCCAGGTGCGTGCAGACCCCGACCATGATCAGCCATTCCGGCTTTTGGGTCCGATCGGCATCTGACTGGGGATCGGGTAAGTCGGCAAGCGAAACAGACACTGCTTGCTCAATCTCGTCGGCCGTGCGATGGCGGATGAACACCGGCCGGCCGCGCCAGACGACGGTAATGCTTTGGCCTTCCTCGATCGGCTCAATATCAACTTCCGTCGATGATAGCGCCAGCACATCGGCCGGCGGGTTGATGCTGTCGATGATCGGCCAGGTGGCGAGCGCCGCCCCGACGGCACCGACGGTGTAGGTGGCCAGTTGCAGAAAATCGCGGCGGTCTTCGCCGTCGTCTCCTGAACCGTTTGCTGTTTCGTCACTCATTTATAGGACCTCATGGGTATTCTCGGAAGGCCGAACGGGAATCATTCTAATAAGGGCGGGATGCCTAAGCTTAGTTTGCCATTCAGGAGGGATTGGGCGAAGCATATAATGCAATTTTCTGTACAAGCAAAGGGCAAACATGGTCTTTTTCAGGTTCCCCAAACATTAACCCAGGTCAATTACCTGTACCTGAACGGTAAAATATATGCGACTGGCCCTTTTCGAGCCCGATATCCCGCAAAATACTGGCACCCTGATGCGCACGGCGGCGTGTCTGGGTGTTTCTGTGGATATCATCGAGCCCTGCGGATTCGTCTTTTCCGATAAACAGTTACGCCGGGCCGGCATGGATTATCTGGACCTGGGGCAGGTTGAACGGCACACCTCCTGGGAGGCTTTTCAAGCATCTCTGGAATCCCGGCTGGTATTGCTCTCGACCAGGGCCGCGGCGGTCTATACGGATTTTCGCTTTCAGGAGACCGATATACTGATGGTCGGGCGGGAGAGTGCCGGCGTGCCGGACCATGTGTTTGAAGCCACCGATGCCCAAGTTCGGGTGGCGATGAGCCCAGGTGCACGCTCGTTGAACGTCGCCCAGGCTGCGGCCATGGTGCTCGGTGAGGCGCTCCGCCAGACTCTCTAAGCTTTGCTGGTCAGCAGTTCGTAGCGGATAAGAATCCAGCGCAGGGCTAAAATCGCCGTGGCGGCGATAATGCCGGTCACCAGCACGTCGAACATGGACGACAGCGGCGTGTGGAAAAAGCGGCTGGAAACGGAACCGGAAATCCAGATGTAGCGCTCCAGCCAGGTCCCGGCCAGGATAAACATGGCGACGATGACGATAATCGCCCGGGAATGCCGGCTGCGGGTGATGGCCAGGGTGCAGAACGGAATGATGAACTTGAATAGCAGGAATATGACGCCGGGAACGTAGTAGCCGCCCTCGATCATGCGGATATAGCGATCCATGTCGCCGGGCAGCCTGCCGTACCAGAACACCAGATACTGGGTGAAGTAGAAATATACCCACATGATGGTCATGCCGAGCATGAACTGGGCCATGTAGTTGTAGATTTTCCGGTCGAAGCGATCTTTCAGGCGGCCCGACTTGTCGAGCACGTAAAGCATCAGTGTGAAATACGCCAGATAACCGTGGAAATTGCTCTGGAAATGATAGGCCGCGTAACTGGCGCTGTGCCAGCCGGCTTCCAGGGTCATTTCGAAGTCCCAGGCGACCATGGTGCCATAGAGGACATAGACGAACGGGATCAGGATAGCGACCCTGTGAAAGCGCTCCAGGGCTTCCGGCGTGCCTTCAGTCTCGCTCAGGCGTTGGCGGCGCACGAAGATGCAGCACAGCAGGAAGGTAACGACGAAGCCGGCAATCTCGCGGATGACCAGGAAGGTATAGTTGTGCCAGCCGACAAGATGGACGCCCTCGTCATGGGCGCCGGCCAGCCACGGGAAGGTTGCCTCACCGTTGGCCAGCAGAACCAGCAGCAACACGAAGGCAATGGGGAACAGAACCATGTTGGCGCACGCCAACCGGCGCACTTGAAAACGCCACTTGCCGCCGACCAGATGCAGCAGGGATGAAAAGATGACGCCGCCCAGCGCCATATAAAGAACGATCAGGAAATTTGTCGTGATGATCGACCAGCTACCAAAATTTTCCATTTACTGTCCCTCTTGCGCCAGGCCGTTGCGAACATAATTAACGACGTGCCAGCGTTCTTCGACCGATAGATCGTTTGAGCCGCGCCCCTCTGTCGCTTCGGTAGGTACCCCGTAGGCAGGCATGATGGCGCTGCCGAAGGTAATGGTTCCGTAGATCCAGCCATCGGTCAGGTCGCCCATGAGGTCCTGATCGGTCAGGTCGATGGCGCCGATCAATTCGGCGACCGGGGTGTCGCCGTTGCCGGACGGCCCGTGGCAGGCGGCGCAATATATCTGGAACAGGGTGTGGCCCTTGGCAATGGACGCGTCCGATACGGGGAACGGGTTTTTCAAATCCTCGGTTTCGTCGCGATCGGCTTGAATCGTCGGGAAACCGGTGACCGGCACCGAGCGTTTGGGAAACGGCTTCATAACCCCTTCCTGCGGCTTGAAGCTGGGCTGGTTCATCATGTCTGTCGACCACGGCCAGGCAAATGCTTCAGTCGGCATCAGCAGCACTGCGACGAGGGCAAAGGCCGAAACGGCGACCATATGGCGAAGGGTACGGCTCATTACTCTTCCAGCTCCCTGTCCCTGATTTCCAGAACCTTGTGTTTTCTGAACAGGTCGCGAAGCGGATCGGCGTTGCCTTCTTCGACTTCGACGACGATTCCGACCTGATCGAGGTTGATTTTTTCATCGTCGAGGGCGGTGCGCTTGCGCATGAAGCGTCCACCAATAAGGAATCCGATAAAGGTTGATAGGACACCGAACAGGATCAGCATCTCGTAAATCAGCACCAGGTTGGATGTGATGGTGATGACCGGCTTGCCGCCCTGTGGCTGGACCAGGAAGTTGGCTTGGGCGGCGGCCAGGAAGAAGGCACCGAAAATCAATCCGAACAGGGCACCTGAAAGCGCGAACTTGGGCACGTGCGACGAGCGTTCACCGAGAATTTCCTCGATCTCGGGATGCTCGATGGGCGATTTGATGGTGATATCGTCAACGGTGACGCCGGGAACTTCGTATTGGCGAATACCGACAACCACCGCGATGGCTTGGTCGAAGTCGCTGAACAGGCCGAGGATGCGTTTTTTCATATCACGATCCCTCCTGTCTCGAAGGCTTCATGACCCGCTCTTCGGCGTCATCAAAAACGACGCGGCGGCGGTGATAGACCATTTCCTTGACTTCGTACATGGACACCGACGGGAAAACCTTGACGAAAATAAGGAACAACAGGCCGAACCAGCCGATAGAGCCGATAACAATTCCCCACTCGACCCAGCTTGGCCACATGACGCCCCAGGTCCACGGATGGTAGGCCAGAGACAGGGTCGGCGCGACGATCATGTAGCGCTCCAGCCACATGCCGATATTCAGCAGGATGGAGACAATGAAGATCAGCGGCATGTTGTGGCGGATTTTCGGGACGATCAGCGCGAACGGCAAGATCATGCCGAAGAACAGCATGGTCAGGAAGAACGGCGAGTAGGGGCCAAAGAACTTGGCTAACAGAACTTCCTTAGACGTCACGTCATGGCCGTACCAGACGGAGGCGAACTCGATCAGGTTCAGGTACGTCCACACCATGGCGATGGCGAAGGTCAGGCGGCAGGTTTTATCCAGGATCGGCAGGGTCATGTACTGTTCGAACTTAAAGAAATAGCGTAGCAGCACGAACAGGCTGATGATCCCGGCGCAGCCCGAATACAGGGCACCGGCGACGAAATAGGGCGGGAAGCTGGTGACGTGCCAGCCCGGCATAATCGCCATGGCGAAGTCGGCGGCGACGATGGAGTGCACGGAAACCGCCAGCGGAATCAGGAAGCACGCCATCAGCAGATAGGTTTTGCGGAAATTCCGCCATTGCCGGTCATCGCCACGCCAGCCGACAGACATGAAGGTGTAAAGCTTCCGGCGCCAGCCCTTGACGTTGTCGCGGCAGATGGCAAGGTCGGGAATCATGCCGATATAAAGAAACAATACCGATGCGGTCAGGTAGGTGGTGATGGCAAAGGCATCCCAGACCAGCGGTGATCTGAAATTGGGCCAGATGCCGCGATCGCTCAGGTACGGCACAACCCAGTGCATGTTCCACACACGGCCCAGATGGATGATCGGGAACAGCAGCGCCGTCAACAGCGAAAACGTGGTCATGGCCTCGGCAAACCGGTAGATCGGCTTGCGCCAGTCGGCGTGGAAAATATGCAGAATCGCCGACAGCAAGGTGCCCGAATGGCTCATGCCGATCCAGAACACGAAGGTGGAGATATAAAGATCCCACATGTGCGGATTGTTCAGGTTCGACGGCCCCATGCCGATGTCGTACTGATGAACTTCGGCATAGATGCCAACGCTAAGAAGCCCGACGCAGAAGGCGAGCGCCACCCAATAGCCCTTGCGCGGGTTTTGCATGGAACGCAGCACGTCGGCGTTGATTTTCGCCCAGGCGATCTTCTCGTCGATGTCTTTTGTGGCTGCTGTATGTTCGGCCATCGATTAAACCTCACGTACCCGTTCAAGATAAGTCACGGACGGTTCCGTATTAAGTTGCTCGTACAACCGGTAGCCGCGAAGCTCCGGATTTTTCTTGTCCTGCTTCGGCGTGCCCAGTTTGGTCTGATGTTTGTGCCAAAGCAGATGAACGTCACTTTCGTGGTCCATCAGGTCGCCAAACACGATCGCTGATGTCGGACAGGTCTGCTGGCATGCCGTCTTGATATCGCCGTCCTGGATTTTGCGGTCGTCCATCTTGGCGTCGCTCTTGGCCGTCCTGATACGCTGCACACAGAACGTGCATTTTTCCATGACGCCCTTGTCGCGAACCGTGATGTCAGGGTTGAGTTGCATATCCAGGGGCGACGGCCATGACGTTTCATAATAGGAATAGAAATTGAAATAACGCAGACGATAAGGGCAGTTGTTGGCGCAATAGCGCGACCCGATACAGCGGTTGTAGATCTGCGCATTTAGGCCATCCGGCGTGTGATAGGCGGCGGCAACCGGGCAAACCGGCTCGCAGGTTGCCGCGTTGCACTGCTGGCACATCATCGGCATAAACGAGGCGCCGTGCTCTTGCGTGTCCTTGCTCGCCTTGTCGCCCAAGTTAGGCTCGTCCCAATAGCGTTCGATCCGCATCCAGTGCATGGCCTGTCCGTGGGCGAAATAATCCTCGCCGACCACGGCCAGGTTGTTTTCCGCATAACACGCGACCGAGCACGCATTGCAGCCGGTGCATTTGTCCAGGTCGATAACCATGCCCCACATGTGTTCGTATTCGTGGAAGCCGCCATCCTCGATGCCCTTGCGGTAACGCGACCAGTCCTGAATGAAGTTTCTGACGATGGACATGGCTTAACTCCCTTCCGTGCGGCGCAATTGATCGCCGGTAATGGTGGCGACGATCTTGCGGCCATGCTGGGTTTCCGTGGCACCGGTCTTGACCAGGCGCCCGGCCCGGCCAGTTGCCTCGACCTTGATACGGGTGCCGTAAAGGGCCATTTCGCCGGTCTTGCCGTCGTTGCCGGGGTCCAGGATACTCAGCGGGTTGACGCCGCGTCCTTGGGCGTAGCGGCCATACTCGGTGTGTCCTTGTCCCATGGGGACGGCGACCACTTCCGGGTGGATGCCTTTGTGGATGTAGGCCATGGCCTCGATAACGCCGCCGGCCGCCGTGATCTTGACGATATCGCCTTCTTCGACTCCCAACCGGGCCGCCATGGATGGATGCAACTCGGCCCATGAATTCCACACCACCTTGGTGATCTGGTCGGGGGCTTCCTGCAACCACGGAATATTGGCGTGGCGGCCGTCGTAAAAGCCAGCCCGGGGTGTCGGCACCAGATGGTAGGGGTATCCGGCATTGTCGCTGTGGTCACTTAGGGTGATGGCCGGAATCGATGTCTCGAAGGTTGTGGTTTCGGCAGGAACTTCGAGCACGCCTTTTTGTAAAATATGATTCCAAAGTTGGGTGTTAATTTCATCTTCGCCGTCACCCTTGATGGCGCCGGGGATGGTGCCGATGGCGCTTTGCAGGTAGCCGTAAAAATCATCAATCTCGTCAAAGGGGCCGGGCTTGCGCATCTTGATCAGCGCCAGCAACAGATCGCCGGTGCTGCGGGTGCCGGGGAATATGGGTTCCATCAACGGCTGCTGGAATGAAATGGCAGTCTCGTCGCCCATATAAGAAGCCACATGGGTGCCCCAATCTTCCAGGGCAGAAGCCACCGGAAGGACAACGTCAGCCCGCGCCGTGGTCTCATCCATGAACTGGCTGAACGCGACCTTGAACGGAACCGCATCCAGCTTTTCACCCAGCTTCAGATGGCCCGGCGCGGCAAACAACGGATTGGCTCCGTCATAAAAAACCACGTCCAGCTGTCCGGCTTCAAGCGCCTTGGCGAAGCGGCCAAGGTCGGCCGTGCCGCCTTCGATGGGCTTCAGTTGCGGGAACGGAAATTCATTGGTCGGCAAGATTGTCTTGCCCACATTGCCGAGCACCATATTAAGAAGCATGGCGGCGGCGACCGCTTGATACCCTTCTGCATGGCCGGCAGCCGAGGCGCCGGCAATGACAAGACTCGGAGACTTGTTTTTCAGGTGGCGGGCGATCCGCACCAATCGGTCGCCGGAAACACCGGTGTTGCTTGACGTGGTCGCCACATCGTAGCGATCGATGAGCTGACGGGCCGCCGCCGGCAACATGGAAGCATCCATTTTTTCCTTGTGGATCAGCAGGTTGGCGATACCAAGGGCGAGGATACCTTCGGTTCCCGGGCGCAATGCAACCCACAGGTCGGCATTGGCGCCGGTCAATGTCATGGATGGCTCGGCCTGGATCAGCATGCCCCGGTCAGGCGCCGAACGGAATTTTCCGTACTGGCCCGAGAAATGAATGGGCGACATCCATGTGCCAAGGAAGTCGGCACCAAATGACAGCACAAGCTTGGCCTTGTCCAGGCGCAACGTCGGCATTGACTGGCCCAGCATGTCGCGGCTAACGGCCTGCCAGACCTTTGTGTTGATGACTTCGTGGACAAAATGATTAGAAGATCCCATGGCTTCCAGGTGGGCCTTCAGAAGAACACCCTGATGGCCGCTCGTGGGGCCAGTCAGCCACGCGAAGCGGGAGCCGGAAATGCCTGAATTGGGGCCGGTCTTTTCCTCGATCAGGGCCAGCGCCTGCTCCCATGTGGCTTCCTTGAGCGCGCCGCCGTCGCGGATCATGGGGGCTGTGACGCGGTCCGGATTGTAATGGTTTTGCAGGCCAGCCTGGCCCATCTGGCACAGTTTCCCGGCATTCAGGCTGGTATCCGGGTTGCCTTCCAGCTTCAGCACCCGGCCTTCACGAACCCGGCCACGCACCCCGCAACCAGCGGGACATTGCAGACAGGTGGAGGCATACCAGACACCCTTGCCGGGAATGACATATTCCTCGGGCGACAGGTAAGGGATGACCTGTTCGGCACCCTGTTCAGATGTGATGTAAGACGGCCCGTCGCAAGCGGCAACGGATGCGGCGACGCCGCCGACGCCCATTACCTTCAGAAAATCCCTGCGATCCAGTTTACCGTTACTCATTTTCTTCCTACTTGTGACACTTCTGGCAATCAAACGGGCCATCGTTGGCTTCGTGGCAGCGTGTGCAGAACCCCATGGTCAGGGACTTCTGTTTTTTTGCTACGGTCATCTTTTTAACGTCGCCATGGCACAGCGCACACACCTCATCGACCCGCTCGACGCCCATATCCGGGTTGTCGAACAGGAACTTCTTCAAATGGCGTTCGTGGGTGAAACGCACATAGTCGGGCAGGTCATGGACCTTTTTCCACGGCGGAGATTCGCCCTTTTCCCAGTATTCCGCCAGTTTTTGAATGCGTGGCTGGTCGGTGGCGATAACGCTGTGACAGCCCATGCACTTGGACGTTGGCGGAATGCCCGCAACATCGCTGCGCCGGGCATAGGTGTGGCAGTAAAGGCAGTTGATCTTGTTGGTGTCGGCATGGACGTTATGGGGAAATTCGATCGGCTGCTCTACATCATCGCCGTCAAAGGGTTCGTCATTAATGGTCACGCCCGGGAACGGGCCAGGCTCTTTTTCCAGCCAGCCGGACCAGGCCGACGGCTCGCCCTGCTTCGGGCTGGTAAAGATTTCGTCCGCATAGGACGGGGCGGGAACGAGGGCTGCGGTAATGAAAACGCCGACAAGGAACATAATCAGGCCGAGGAAGCGAACACCGGAACGCCTCCCCGGACGGGGCAAGCGAAAGAGTACGCGATTTGGCTCCAGATCACCGTTCATACTTGTCGACCTAATAAAAGAGACGTTTGGAACAGGCAGGCTATTGTTGTTATATTAGATTTTTATAATTTATTAGTCTCGTCTTCTTTGTATCTATTCAAACCACTTGGGTGACACATTTATATAATTCAGTCGCCGATTGCCAGCATTACTAAGCGCGGCTTTGAAAAAGATTACCTGGAGGCCAGGAGAGTCATGGCAAAATCAGTATATTCGTCATTTATTTCAATATGTTAACAGTATAACTTCGTCACGATACAGGAATATGGCGGGGCCGGTAATAAAGTCGCATGCGTTACTGTCAGCGCGACAGAGGCGACATAAGTACATAGTGATAAAATTTGTTATACATTAAAGACAGGCTTGGCAGGCTCATGAAATCAAACGATTCGCATTCTCAACGCCCGCTTTTGATCACCGATTGCAGTCTTTCCAGGCACTGATCCCGCCCCGCCTGAAAGTCGCCATCGCGCCACCAGTCTTCGACGGTGGCCAGGGCGGCCCCGACCTGTGGCCCGTGTTCCATGCCCATATCAAGCGCATCGCGGCCTTTGATCGGGAAAATATGCGGTGTCCAGGCATCGATCTCGCCGATTAGCGCTTGCCAGGCCTGTTTGCGTATCGGCGGCCGGCGCGGGTCCTGATTTGATTCCTCGGCCCAGGCCAGCAGTACCAGGTCGCGGTAATCGTCGCGGCCCAGCTGTTGCAGGTCCCGGCGGCGCTGCTGCGGACCGGTATCCGGCGTCGCCTCGATGTCGCCACCGAGCATGTTGGCCAGCCGGTGGGCTTCCATGTTGGACAGCCGCAGGCGTCCAGCAACCGATGCGTGTATACCGGCATCATCAGACAGCATGGCGGCCAGGCGGCGCAGGGGGTCGGGCGCGATGCTCGCCACATTCAGGGCCGTCGATTCAAGCCAGGAAATCATACGCAGGCGGCCAAAATTGATGGCCTCGGGCAGAATGTAGTCAAGCACCCTTTCGCCCTTCATCAGCAACAAGGTGTCGGCCGGATTGGGGGCCAGCAGAATACGGAACATCTCGCTATGGATGCGCTCGCCGGAAAGCTCTTTCAGGCGCGGCGCCAGCGCCCGGCAGGCGGCCAGGGCATGAACATTGGGCGGCGGGTTGGCGTAGGTCGCGTAAAAACGGAAATAACGCAACAGCCGAAGCACGTCTTCATTGATCCGGTCGCGGGGCTCGCCGACGAAGCGTACCCAGCGTTTGCCCAGATCATCAAGGGCCTCAAGGGGATCGTATATGTCGCCGTCCGGGGTGCACGACAGGGTGTTGATGGTGAAATCCCGGCGCCGGGCGTCGGCTTCCCAGTCGTCGGTGAAGGCGACGGTGGCATGGCGGCCATGACTTTCAACATCGACCCTCAGCGACGTTACCTCGAAATGTTTATCACCGATAACGGCGGTAATGGTGCCGTGGTCAAAGCCGGTGGGAATTGCCCGGATACCCGCCGCCGCCAGCAATTCCAGAACCCTGTCCGGCGGCTCCGGGGTGGCGATGTCGATGTCGCGGACCTCGGTTTTAAGAATGGCATCGCGCACGCAGCCGCCGATGAAGCGGGCCTCTTTTCCCCCCGCCATTAGCGCCTTGAACACGGCCATGGCCTCCGGCGCCTGCATCCACGGCAGCGGCGTCACTTTGCCTGTTGGCTCTAGGGCGGCGTGTGTGTTCTGGTTCACGGTTGCAAGCTGCCGGGTGGCGCCGGGGCTGTCAAGAACGCTTGAAGCCGCGCCGGCTCATTTCGCCCCACGACGCCTTGGCCCCAGTCACATACTGCCAAGTTCCGGCGATGCGCCACAGGCTGTTGAGTTGCCGGTAGCCGAAATTCTCGAGGATGGCATCGCCGACAGCAGCAATCCGCCCACAAGCAGGGGTAGCAATCGGATCATGTGCGAACTTTGCTATTGATCAGGCGTTTGATGCGGACGATCAGCTCTTCGGGCATGAACGGCTTGACCAGATATTCCTCCGCCCCCAGGTTGAGCCCACTGACGATGTCGCGCTCCATGGTGCGTCCCGTCAGCATGACCACGGGAATATGGCGGGTGTCGTCGCCTTCCTTCAGGTTTCTAAGCACGTCGAAGCCGTCCATTCCCGGCATCATGCCGTCGAGCACGATCAGGTCCGGTTTTTCGGCGCGGGCCGCTTCCAGCGCATGTTCGCCATCCTCGACGCAGGTTACGCTGTAGCCTTGTTGGGCCAGCTTGTGCTCCAGCAGTTTGAGCAAAAGGTCGTCGTCATCGGCGACCAGTACCCGTATGGATTGAGACGTATCGTTCATTTTCGGGCCATGAAGTTTATAGGAAAGGTCAATATAGGGTGCCCCGAGGGCCTTATCCACTTGGTTTTGCGGCCTACTTGTTAAGCGGCGGCTGCATGCCGCCGGGGATGATTTTGCCGTCCTCGGCGTAGGGCGCCCGGTAGGTGCCTTCCGGGGACATGCTGCCGGTCATGGTCAATATGCCGAGACCCATCAGCATCAGGAAAAAACCGGCCAGCAGCAGCCGGAACCATGGCCCGTCCTTGAGCAGCAGCGGCGGCTCGCCGGCTTCGGCCCGATGGCGGGCCAGCAGGGTCCAGGCCACATAGGCCAGGCTCGGCAGCACGATCGGCAGTAAATAATATAAGAGTAGACGGCTCATGATTTCAGGTTCTCATAAAGGTTGAGCATCATGCCCGCGGTCGCCCCCCATATATAGTAATCTTTATAGGCGATGGCATGAAATTGCCGATCTATGCCTTCAAAGCCACGGCTGTGGCGCTGATGATTGGCGGAATCCAGCAGGAACGCCAGCGGCACCTCGAAAATCTCGGCGACCTCATCGGGGTCGGCGGTCAGTTCGAACGGCGGCGTCACCAGGGCGACCACCGGCGTAATCCGGAATCCAGTGCGCGTTTCGTAAATGTCGAGCCGTCCGATGATGTTTATGTGGCGGCGGTCGAGGCCGGTTTCCTCTTCCGTTTCGCGGATCGCCGTGGCCTCCGGCGATTCGTCGCCGGGTTCAAAATGGCCGCCGGGGAAACTGATCTGTCCGGGGTGGTGCTCCAGATGATCGGTGCGCCGGGTCAGCATCACCGCCATGCCATCCGCCCGCTCGATGAGGGGGACCAGCACGGCGGCGGGGACCAGTTCCCGGATCGGCATCATGCCCGGGTTCAGGTCATGATCGCCGTGCCGGGCGGCGCTTTCCCGACCGCTCAGAAGTTTGATAAGGGTGTCTCTTTCAATCATTTTTTTCAAGCTGGCCAAGGCTGAAAAAAGTGCCGGCGCTCCACACACCGAACCCGCTGTCTGCTTCAACCCCCAGCGCGACCAGATCGTAGAAAACCGGGCGGCTGATTTTGGCTTCCAGCCGGCCACGGACCAGCACATAGGGGGCCGGCTCTTTTGTCTCCGGGTTGGTTTCGACGCGAATGGGATTGTTTGGCCCGACCGCGATCGGATCGCCGACGTTTGTTTCGAAATGAATGGTTTGCCCTTCGCCGGCGCCGTCAACGGTCATGATGACGGCCAGGAACGGCGCATCCTCGACCTGGATGCGGCCCTTTTCAACCGGCGTTTCCAGCCAGTAGTCGCCGGCCGCGTCGCGATGAAGGATGGTGGAAAACAGCCGCACCAGTTCCTTGCGGCCAATGGGCGAGCCCAGGTAATGCCATGTGCCGGCGCGGTCAATGCGGATATCGATCTCGCCGCACACGGCATTTAGCGGCAGCGAAGAGGCCTCGTTTTCTGTCATTTCAACCGAATTCCTTGTTGTCGATGCCCATATCCATGCACAATAGTATAAATCCGGCTTTCCCGGAACCTGGGACGAACAGCCCCCCGATATCCCTGCGCGCCGGGGTGGTGGTGCTCGATCTGCCATAAATTTCGGATGATTGCAGGCCGGGTGACAGGTGTCCTTTTCACAGCTAAACTGGCAGGCAGAATTTCTGGCCAAGGGGAGCGGACATGCCATTCATAAAGCGCGATACAGACGGTAAAATTCTCGCCGTTTACGCCAATGCCGTGCAAAAGGGGCTGGAACAGGTCAACGGCGACGATCCGCAACTGATCGAATTTCTGTATGACGGCAACGAAGATGCGGCAAGCCGCAAGGATATGCTCGAATCCGATCTTGGCCTGGCCCGTGTGCTCGAGGATCTGATCGATTTGCTGATCGAAAAGGGCACCTTCCGCTTTACCGACCTGCCCAATGCGGCACAGGAAAAATTGCTGGCCCGCCGGGGTCTGCGCAAGGAATTCGCATACGTCGAGACGCTGTTTTCCGAAGAAGAGGACGACTTCCCCAGCGACGGCAGCGGTGGCGGCGGGTTCCTTTAAGCGAGCGAACTTTTAAACTTTGGATTCTATGGCTGAGATCCGGTTGCGAAGGTTTTTCACCACATCGGTAATTTCGCTTGTCGCTCGTGCGGTCTGTCCGGAAAGGTTCTTTACCTCGCCGGCCACCACGGCAAAACCCTTGCCAGCCTCTCCTGCGCGGGCCGCTTCGATGGTGGCGTTCAATGCCAGAAGATTGGTTTGTTTTGCGATATCGTCAATTTCCTTGCGCAGTTGCTCAATATCGTCACGTATCGGGGCATTATTCGTCGGTTCGTCGGGCATAGACGGGGCAACAGCTATTGGCTGTACGTCCGCCGCTACTTCGCTGGAAAATTGTTCAGGCATGGCTTCTTTCATAACACTAAAAAATTTTCGAGGTTGATTCAGGCATCAAGCGCATCACCATATTATGCTTCACCCAAGGCCTGCACAAGTATCAACAGCAATAGAGCGCCATAAGACCTTTGAAGCACTAAAATCTTCACGCTTAGTATGCCTACTGTCTAGGACTTTTCCTCATCGCCGCCGGGGGCCCATCGTAATATGGGGTTGCGGGCGGCTCCCGTCTCATCCAGCCGGCGGCGCGGCGTTAGCTGCGGCGCGTCGTGGAAATATTTGGCGTCGCCGGATTTAGCCCGCGCCGTCAGCCCCTTCACCGCATGAATATACTGATCCAGGGTTTCCCGGCTTTCCGACTCGGTCGGCTCCATCAACAGGGCGCCGTGAACGACCAGCGGAAAATACATGGTCATGGGATGGAAGCCCTCGTCGATCATCGCCTTGGCGAAATCCAGGGTCGAGACATCGGTGTCCTTCAGGAAATGATCATCGAACAGGCACTCGTGCATACACGGGCCATCGAATGACGGGCTTAAGGTGTCCTTCAACTCGGCCAGCAGGTAATTGGCGTTGAGGACCGCATCGGAACTGGCTTGCCGCAGGCCATCGCTGCCGTGGCTCATCATATAGCCGAGGGCCCGGATAAACATGCCCATCTGGCCATGGAAGCCCTTGATCCGGCCATAGGATTTTTTCCCGGCACCGGATTTATGTTCGACCAGATCAAAACCGTTCTCGCCATGTACGACGAACGGCAATGGCGCGAACGCGGCCAATGGCTCGGACAACACCACCGGCCCGGCGCCCGGTCCGCCGCCGCCGTGGGGGGTGGAAAACGTCTTGTGCAGGTTGATGTGCATGCAGTCGATGCCAAGATCGCCGGGCCTGATGCGGCCCATGATGGCATTCAGGTTGGCCCCGTCGCAGTAGAAAAACGCCCCGGCATCGTGCACCGCATCAGCGATTTTAATGATGTCGTTTTCAAACAGGCCGCAGGTGTTGGGATTGGTCAGCATGATGCCGGCCACATCCTCGTCAAGCTTCGACAGGAAAGCATCCAGATCGACCCGGCCGCGGTCGTTGGCGGGGATCGAATCGACCGAATAGCCGCATGCCGCCGCCGTTGCCGGATTGGTGCCGTGGGCCGATTCGGGAACCAGCACGCGGGTCCGCTGGGCCCCTTCGCCGCGGTCTTCCAGCGCCGCCTTGATGGCCATCATGCCGCACAACTCGCCTTGCGCGCCGGCGGCCGGCGACATGGCGATGGCCGGCATGTTGCAGATGACTTTTAACCAGTGGGCGCAGGTGTCCATAAGTTCCAGCGCCCCTTGCGTGGTCGAGGTCGGCTGCATCGGGTGCAGGGATGCAAAGCCGGGCAGGCGGGCCAGTTTTTCGTTGACCCTGGGGTTATGTTTCATGGTGCACGAGCCGAGCGGATAGAAGCCGGAATCGATGCCGTAGTTTTTCTGGCTGATGCGCGTGTAGTGACGCACGGTTTGCGGCTCCGACAGGTTGGGTAGGCCGACCGGCCCCTGGCGTTCCAGTCCACCGAGGCGGTTATCGGAAAGATCGGTGTCCGGAAAATCGACGCCGACGCGGCCGGGGCTGTCCTGTTCGAAGATCAGCGGTTCTTCCAGTTGCAGGCCGCGGTTGCCGGTAATGGTGCTTTGGGTATCGGCCATTTTACAATTCCTCGCCCAGGGCAGCGACAAGGGCGTCCATGTCGGCGTCGGTAGTGGTTTCCGTTGCCGCCACCAACAGCAGGTTTTCAAGTTCTTTTTCCCCGGGGTACAGGCGCGACACCGGCACCCCGCCAAGGATGCCCTTGGCCGCCAGCGCTTCGACAACACCGGCCGCCGGCTTGGGAAGCCGGACCGTGAATTCGTTGAAGAAGGTGTCGTTGATGATCTCGATGGCTTGAATTCCAGAGAGCTTATTAGCCAACGTCACCGCGCGGGCGTGGTTCAGTCTGGCCAGCCGCGAGAAACCGGTTTCGCCCAGCAATGTCATGTGGACGGTGAAGGCCAGCGCGCACAGGCCCGAATTGGTGCAGATGTTGGACGTCGCCTTTTCCCGGCGGATATGCTGCTCGCGGGTCGACAGGGTCAGCACGAAACCGCGCTTGCCGTCGACGTCCGTTGACTGGCCGCAAATCCGGCCCGGCATCTGGCGCAGGTGCTTGTTTCTGACGGCGAGCAGGCCGACCGTCGGGCCGCCGTAGTTAAGGGCATTGCCGATGGATTGGCCTTCACAGGCGACGATGTCGGCACCCATGTCGCCCGGCGCCATAAGTGCGCCCAGGGAGATCACCTCGGTCACCACCGCGACCAGCAGCGTCCCGGCGGCGTGGCATTTTTCGGCGAGGGGGGCGAGGTCACGCACATGGCCGAAGAAGTCCGGGTTCTGGACGACCACACAGGCCGTGTCGGCATCGATCAGCGAAGTTATATCTTCGTTACACTGGAAGTCCGGCTTTGCCGCCGTCATGGTTATGCCTTGGTAGCCGGCGATGGTGGTGGTGGCGTCCCGGTAATGGGGGTGCAGGCCGCCGGACAGAATTGCTTTTTTACGCTTGGTCACGCGGCCCGCCATCAAGACGGCTTCCGCCGTCGCCGTCGCCCCGTCGTACATGGAGGCATTGGCGACCTCCATGCCGGTAATCAGCGCCACCTGGGTCTGAAATTCGAACAGGTATTGCAAGGTGCCTTGGGATACTTCCGGCTGATACGGGGTATAGGCGGTCAGGAATTCGCCGCGCTGTATCATTGCATCAACGGTCGCCGGCACATGGTGACGATAGGCCCCGGCGCCCAGGAATGACGGTGCATCGGATGTATTCAGGTTCTTTGCCGCCATCGCTGATATGGCGCGCTCGACTTCCAATTCGCCCTGATGGGCAGGCAGGTCGACGGGCCCGGCGAGCAGGGCGGCGGCCGGTACGTCGGTATAAAGATCCTCGATTTTACCGGCCCCGATGGCCGATAGCATGGTAGCCCTGTCGTTATCGGTGAGCGGCAGATAGCGCATAATTAAGTGCCCTTATTCCAGCCCGGCGACATGCGTCTTGTAGTCGGCGGCGTCCATCATGTCGTCCAGTTCACTGGCATCGCTAATGGTCATCTTGAAGATCCAGCCGGCGCTTTCGGCATCTGAATTAATGGTCGCCGGGGCATCCTCCAGGGCGGGGTTGCCTGCGGTAACCTCGCCGGTAATCGGGGCATAGATTTCACTGGCCGCCTTGACCGATTCGACGACCGCTGCCTCGTCGCCTTGAGAAAGCTGTTTGCCGGCGTCGGGAACCTCGACGAAAACAACATCCCCCAGCTGTTCCTGGGCATAATTTGTAATGCCCACGGTGGCGATATCGCCATCAACGACAATCCATTCATGTTCCTTGGTGTATTTGGTGCTCATTTGAAAGTGCCTCCTCTGATTCTTAACCCTTAAAATAATGATGTTCGGCAAATGGCATTTTGGTAACGACGGCCGGGTTCGCCTTGCCGCGCACCATCAGGTTGACGGCCGTGCCGGCCTTGGCAAAATCCGTAGCCACATATCCCATGGCGATGGGGCCGCCGACGGTCGGGCCGAAGCCGCCGCTGGTGATTTCGCCGATGCCATTGCCGTCCTTGTCGGTAATTTCCGTATGGGCGCGGGCCGGGGCCTTGCCTTCGGGGACAATGCCGACGCGCTTGCGCGCAGGCCCGTTTTCGATCTGGCCTTGAATAATGGCGGCGCCGGGAAAGCCCCCCTCGCTGCGGCGGCGTTTGGAAATCGACCAGATCAGCCCGGCTTCGATGGGCGTCGTCGTGGTGTCTATGTCGCTGCCGTAAAGACACAAGCCGGCTTCCAGCCTGAGGGAATCACGCGCCCCCAAACCAATGGGCCGGACTTCTTCTCCATCAAGCAGCATGCGGGCCAGTTGTTCGGCCTGCTCAGCGGGTACGGAAATTTCGTAGCCGTCCTCGCCGGTGTAGCCGGACCGGGACACGATGCACGGGATGTCACCGATGTGCAGGGATTCCGACGTCATGAACATCATATGCCGGGCGGCCGAGGCATAACGCGACAGCACGGCGGCGGCCTTTGGCCCTTGCAGGGCCAGCAGGGCACGGTCTGGCATGATTTCAAACTCGTTGCCGGGGGGCAGGTTGGCGGCGATGTGGGCAAAATCGGCATCCTTGCAACCGGCGTTGACGATGATGAACAGGTGATCGCCGCGCCGGGTCACCATCAGGTCGTCCAGGATACCGCCCTGATCATTGGTCAGCATGGTGTAACGCGTGTATCCGTCGTCAAGCGATCTGAGATCGCCGGGCACCAGGTTTTCCAGGGCGGTGGCCGGGTGTTTGCCCCGGATTGCCGCCTGTCCCATGTGCGAAACGTCAAATAATCCCGCCTGCTCGCGGGTGTGGGTGTGTTCGGCGAGGATGCCCGTATATTGCACCGGCATGTGGTAACCGGCGAATGGCACCATCTTGGCGCCGAGTTCCCGATGCAGGGCATCAAGCGGCGTCTGCTTAAGATTTTCGGTTTTTTCGGACATTCGGCTCTCCAACAGCTTTAACGGCGCATCCGACCGAAAATCCGGTCATTCGACGCCCCCTCTGTCTTTGAACCTGAAAGATTCCCCGGCCCGGCCCGAAAGGGCATTACAAGGCGGCCAAGTTACATCTTCGGTGAGGCCTTGGGTCTAAGCGCCGACCCAAAACCTGCTTTCCAGAGTCTCATCCCGTTGCGGTCCATTTGCCTGAGAGTTTCCGGGGCGGTTGCTCCTTCGGCGCCGGCGGCCCTTAGATTGAGGGGCAACCGGACTCTCCCGCAACGGTTTTCCTGAGAAAACCTGATGGCTCAATCGAGCCCTTATCTTCAATACGGATCAGTGTAGCGTCTCTTGGCAACAGGTCAACCGGCAGGTTGGGGATAACGGGCGTAATTATTGTCGCCATTTTGCGCGGTTGTATTCCAGTTCTTCCCGGGAAATCTGGAACCCGACCAGAATGTTGAAATCATCCCCGCTTTGCCCGAATTTGACCGGGATGGTCAATTCCAGGGGCGCGTCTTCATCGACAATCGTCGTCTTGTTGCCCTTGAATTTAAGGGCAAAGGGGAACGTCTGTTTTTCGATCACCTGACCTTCGGCGTCCACCAGGCTGGCAAAATACAGGAATTCGACCTGGCGGGTTTTGTTGGCGGCCCCCCGGCTGATTTTGAATTCGGGTCTCGCTTCCAGGTTGATGACGCCCTCACCGGTATCTTCGTCGATGTTGTAGGCGCAACTGCCGCTGAGGCCGCTGATGGTGCCTTCGAAATCTATGTCGATGATGTCGCGGCCCGTGGCATTTATAAATCGGGTAACACTGGACGCGTCCGCCAGAACCGTGGTTTTCGGGCACGGCAGCGGGATATTGTCCTGGGCCGCGCTACAGGCCCCAAGCAGCAAGGCAAGGGCGGCAAAAACCCCCTTGCGGAGAGGATCGTGTTTTGTTTTTGTCCCTGAAGTCATCGTTGTCCTTGCCGCCGGTATTGTGGATTGAGATTGGACCCTAGAGCATATCCGGGCTAATTTGAACCATTCTGATGGGGCAGATCGCGTTGCGGCGCGTTCCTAGTGACGAAGTAAAATAACAGGGTCAGAATGATTCAAATTAGCCCGGATATGCTCTGGTATCGGTTCCATGGCCTGTCATTCTTTTTCATCCGGGCCGGGCACTTCGATCAGCGTCGAGGCCAACCGCGCCAGGGCGCGGGCGCGAGCCCAGGCATTGGTGATGGTTTTGCTGATGGCGATGGCTTCGGCGAGGACCGTCCGTGCCTGGCCGGTTTGTCCTTCGGCAAGACGCTCCAGGGCGATTTCCGTGAACATCCAGGCCTGGGTCAGCTTGCTTTTTATCATTTCCGTCGCCTCGGCGGCCTCAGTTTCTACCGTTTCCGCCTGGGCCGTGTGGCCCAAGGCGCGGCGGGCGGCGGCAATCGACCACAGTCGGTGGGCGCGTAGCTTGTTGTCGCTGATCTGGGCAGCCGATACCATGGCCAGCTCGAAGGCCTCGCTATTTCCGATTTTGCCAATTTCGGTCAGGGCCAGGGCGATTCGGTCATAGGCATAGGCGCGGGCGAACGGCAGTTTGATTTTTTCGGTGGCGGCGAGGGCCAGGTTGATGGTGTCCTCGGCCATGTCTGTTTGGCCGTCTTTGGCCTCGGCGACGGCGATGCGGCCAAGCACCACGGCCCGATAGCGCTCACCCTCGATATGGCTGGCCGTGGAAATGGCCAACGCGGCGTTTCCCGCATTGGCCTGGGCGGTCGCCGCCATGACCAGCACCGCCGTGTGCTCCGATGGCTCGGGCACTTTTTCAAGCATGGCCAGCGCCTGCTCGGTTTTTGACATCTCGGCCAGGGCGCCGGCTATATAACGATAGGCAGAGGGGTTTCCGTTGGCCAGCGCCTCCATGCGTGTCAGCTCCGCCATGGCTGCCGTCTCATCACCGGCCTTGTACAAGATAACGGCGGCCCGGGTGACAAGTTCAATGGGCTTTAAGGTGTCTTCTACTTGGCCCAGGGCGTCGATCAGCCGCTCTGCCGCAATTCTGGCGCCAGCGGCGTTGCCTCGTTTCAACTGGATGGCGGCAATGTCAGCCAGGGCTTCGGCCTGCTTCAGCAGGGAAGGGATGATCGCCACCGCGGCCAACGCCTCGGCCGGGCGTCCGGCATCGGCAAGGGATTTGGCAATATCGCGCAAGGCCAGCAAAATCAGCCGGGGGTCGCCCATGCGGCGCACGCTGGCCAGGGCCTCATCGACCATGCCGGCTTTCGCCTGGGCCACAAGAATTTCGCCGAAAGCCCAATCGCGCAGTTCTTCCTTGCCGATGGCCTTGGCGCTTTCGACGGCCTCGGCGAGCAGGCATTCGGGCGACGGGATGGCAAAACACGACGCCACATCCCGCGACGGGTTTGCCACCCGGTCATCTTCGCCGTTCAGCAGGTCTTTGGTTTCCGGGCTCGACAGCAGCGCCTCGCGGGCCATCTTGATGTTGAGCTCCCGGCTCTGTTGCAGTTTATTCAGCAACGATTGAACCTTGATGCTGGTTTCCATATGACCGACCAGCGCCTCGCTGGCGATACCATCAATGACCAGGCTTTCTCTGGCCTGGTATTTGCGAATGGCGGCGATGGTGTCCTCGTTCATGCGGCCGTCAGCGTCACCGGAATAATATCCGGCATCGATCAACGCCTGTTGCACACGTTTGACCAGCGGGTTGGCGATGGTGCTGTCGAGCTGATCGAGGATCTGAGTCTCGGGCACGTCCTTGGGTGTCGCCGCCGTCACGGCGCCGGGAACGGCGAGGATGCAAACCGCCAGAACAAGGATTTTGAAGAAAGTCATCACAATTTAAAGACTATCGCGCCGCCGCCAAGGTGACACAAGATGTTGTTTAGGTTAAAGAGTGCTGAGTGGGATTCCTGAGGGTTTGGGCCATGGCCGTTTATACGGAAATAACCGATGATGAACTGTTCGCCTTTGTCGATGGCTATGCCATCGGCCGGGTATTGTCGTGCAAGGGCATCGCCGAGGGGGTCGAAAACTCCAATTATCTGCTCAAGACGGAAACCGGGTCTTTCATCCTGACTCTCTATGAAAAGCGGGTCAGTGTCGATGATCTGCCGTTTTTCCTAGGCCTCATGACGCATCTGGCGAAAAAAAACGTTCCGTGCCCGACCCCGATTATCAACAATGCCGGCAACACCCTCGGCACCCTCTGTGGCCGTCCGGCGGCGATCATTAGCTTCCTCGATGGCCTGTGGCCGAAGCGCCCGACGGCCGAGCATTGCGCCGGTCTCGGCGAGGCCATGGCCAACATGCATTTATGTGGGGCGGATTTCGAAATCCGCCGGGAAAATAATTTGTCGGTGGCTTCGTGGCGGCCGCTGCTGGAATCCTGCGGCCCCCGCGCCGATGAAGTGCGCCCCGGCCTCGCCGGTTTGCTGGCGGGCGAGCTGGACGCCCTCGAAAAAGGCTGGCCCGGCCCCGGCGACCTGCCGTCCGGGGTCATCCACGCCGACCTGTTTCCGGACAATGTGTTCTTTCAAGGCAAGGAATTATCTGGCCTGATCGATTATTATTTCGCCTGTAACGATTGCTTCGCCTACGACCTGGCCATCTGCCTCAACGCCTGGTGCTTCGAGTCCGAAGGCAGCTTCAACATCACCAAGGCGCGGCGCATGTTGACCGCCTATCGCCGGGTCCGTGATTTTTCCCAAGCCGAACTGGCGGCCCTGCCGTTGCTGGCCCGGGGCAGCGCCATGCGCTTTTTGCTGACCCGCCTTTATGACTGGCTCAATACCCCGAAGGATGCCCTGGTAACGCCCAAGGACCCGCTCGAATATCTGGAAAAACTGCGCTTCCATCAGGGCACTTCCGGCCCCGGCGCCTACGGGCTGGAGTAGGGCGTTGTCGGAAACAACGAGAGTCAGGCTGTATACGGACGGCGCGTGCAGCGGCAACCCCGGCCCCGGCGGTTGGGGCGTATTGCTGCTGTGGAACGACCATGAAAAGGAGCTGACCGGCGGCGAGTTTGAAACCACCAACAACCGCATGGAACTGATGGCGGCGATCATGGGTCTGGAAAGTCTGAAGCACGGCATTGGCGTCGATGTTTACACGGACAGCACCTACGTGCGCGATGGCATCACCAAGTGGATTCATAACTGGAAGAAAAACAACTGGCGGACATCGGCCAAAAAACCGGTCAAGAACGTCGATCTGTGGCAGCGCCTTGAAGAAGCTTTAAGCGATCATGATATCCAATGGCACTGGGTCAAAGGCCACGCCGGCCATCCGGAAAACGAGCGGGCCGACGAACTGGCCCGCCAGGGCATGACCATTTACCTGGGCGACTAGGCCGTCGGCGCGCGCTTATTTGGAGGTCAGGATCTTTTTCTTGGCCTTGAATTCTTCTTCGTCAATCTCGCCGTTGGCGAATCTTTGGCCCAGCGTATCCAAGGCGCTGCCGTTGCCATGGGGGCAGATTGACCGCCCGTGCAGCAGGCGGCTGGCAATCCAGAACGTGGCGATCACCACCAGGATCAAGACGATCAACGATACTGGACCGTGCATATAGGGCGTCCACGATCCGTCGGCGTAATTGGCGTTTATCATGGCGTTCATTTTCCAATGCCTCTGTTAAAAATCATTATAAAAACGGGGCGGCCGACCCCCGGGGGATGGGGGGAGAGAGAAGAGGCCGGCCGCCCCAGTGCTTCCGTCATAGGGGGAACTATGGCGCGGAAGAATTAGTGGACTCGATGATGGCTGCCGGTCTTGCGGTCGAACGTGACTTTCCTGACCAGCGAGTCATCGACGGTAACGATTTCGGCGACGATGGTGTCGTCGTCAACGGCCTCAATCTTGCCGGCTTTCAACCGGTCGTTGCCGTGCATGACCAACATGCCGTCGACGATCTTGCGAACGTCATCGACGCTGAGGTTACGGTCAACATCCTGCTGATAGTTGCTCATGTGGCCATAGCCACCGCTTCCCATCATGCCGTTGCCCATATGGCCGCCCATGCGACCGCCCATATGTCCGCCCATATAAGCGGAGCCCGGGCCGGTTTCGGTGTTAGGGGCGCTTCCCTCGGGGCCATGGGCATATGTGGGCAGGGCGGTGAAGGCGGCGGCGCCGAGCGCGATGGCGGCGGCAGCGGCGGTCAGGGTCAATGTTCTGGTTTTCATTTCATGTCCTCCTTTGCAGGGGTTAATCTTCCATGAGGACGAGTAAAACAGCCTTTTGTTGCCGGGATGTTTCCGGGGGCAGGGCGTTTTGTAACCAAATGTTTCAGGGCTGCGCCCGGCAACGAACCGTAACCAAGAATTAGCCAGATTATTGCCGGGCCGCGCTATAGTCGGCATATGAATACATCCGCTCATATCCTGATTGTCGATGATGACAAGGAAATCCGCGACCTGCTGGCGCGCTTTCTTGACAAGCACGGCTTGCGCGTCACCGTCGCCGCCGATGGCCGCGACATGAAAAAGGCGCTGGCCGACTGGAAAATCGATCTCATCGTTCTCGACCTGATGCTGCCCGGCGAAGATGGCCTGACCCTGTGCCGTAATCTCAGGTCGGAATCGTCGATTCCGGTCATTATGCTGACTGCCATGGGCGAGGAAATGGACCGCATCGTCGGCCTTGAAATGGGGGCCGACGATTATCTGGCCAAGCCGTTCAACCCGCGCGAATTGCTGGCCCGCATCAAGGCCGTGCTCAGGCGCGCCGATGAATTACCCCAGGCCAGCGACAGGGGCACCGGCGACGATGGCGACAGGGATAGGGTCTATGTATTTTCCGGGTGGAACCTCGATGCCCAAAGGCGGGACCTGATATCGCCGGACGGCGTTATGGTTTCTTTAAGCGGCGGTGAATTCGAATTGCTCATGGCCTTCGTCAGCCACCCGGGACGGGTGCTCAGCCGCGATCAGTTGCTCGATCTGGCCCGCGGCCGCGAGGCTCAGCCCTTTGATCGCAGCATGGATGTTCAGGTCAGCCGCTTGCGCCACAAGATCGAAATTGATCCGAAAAACCCGGCGTTGATCAAGACGGTACGCAGTGGCGGCTACATGTTCACCGCAAAAGTCCAGCTTGCCCCGGTCAATGGGGATAAGGGCGCACCATGAAAAAACTGTGGCCCAGGTCAATCGCCGGACGGATGGTGCTGGTTCTGATGGCCGGGTTGGTGATTTCCCATGTCATCAGCTTGGCTATTCTTTCCGACGATCGCCGCTCCGAATTGGCCAGTCTGGGCGGCCAGCGAATCGCCCAGCAAATAACCGACGCCTATGATGTGGCTAATGTGACAGCGCCAGCGGACCGTAACCGTGTCATTCGCGCCATGTGGGGGCCGGGCCTGAGCCTGACCTGGACACAAACTAGCATGATCACAGACACCGAGGGCGAGGGGTGGCGCGGCCATCTTATTCGTAAAACCATTGCCGGGTATCTGGACAATCTGGCAACCGATCGCATCCGGGTTGCCTACCGCACCCTGCCGCCTATTGATCCGGCTACCCCCGCCGCCGGCGCGCCGGATGATCCCATGCACGCCATGGGCCAGCATATGGGCCGCATGATGGCTGACCCGTCGTCGCCCATGCAGCAGCGTTTCAGTCACATGTCGCGCTATTGGCAGGGTGGCGAGGTGCTGGCCGTATCGCTTCGCCTCGATGATGGCAGCTGGATTAACGCGGCCGCCCCGGCGGTACGCTTAAAGCCGTTCTGGTGGTCTAAAATGTTCGGAAGCATTGTCATCTTGACGTTGCTGATTATCGCCATTTCCGTGTGGGCGGTGCACCGTTCGACGGCGCCCCTGGCGCTGTTCGCCAAGGCCTCGGAAAGGTTGGGCCGGGATGTCAACGCGCCGCCCCTACCCGAAGACGGCCCGCGCGAGGTCAGGCGCGCATCCCGCGCCTTCAACGAAATGCAGCGACGCTTGCGCGCCTATCTGGATGACCGTATGCAGATGCTGGCGGCCATTTCCCATGATCTCAGGACACCGATTACCCGCATGCGCCTCAGGGCAGAATTTATCGCCGATGAGGAACAGCAGAAAAAAATGCTCGCGGACCTGGATCAGATGGAACAGATGATCACCGCCACCCTGGCCTTCGCCCGCGACGAGGCCAGCGCCGAGCCGAGCATACTTTTTGATCTGGCGGCGATGCTGGAAAGCCTCATCGATGATGATTGCGCCGCCGGGGCCAATGCTTCTTACCATGGCCCCGAAACGCTGATCTTTACCGGGCGGCCCATTGCCCTTAAACGGGCTTTTCAGAACCTGATCGACAACGCCGTCAAATATGGTGGCCGCGCCGCCGTCACCCTTGCCGAGGACAAAGGCCAAGGCCGGTTGGTGATTTCCGTCGCCGACGACGGGCCGGGCATCCCCGAGGCGGAACAGAAAAATGTGTTCGCCCCGTTCTACCGGGTCGAACGTTCGCGCAGCCGCGACACCGGCGGTGTCGGTTTGGGCCTGGCCGTCGTTCGTTCGGTGGTCGGTGCCCATGGCGGCGAAGTTACCTTCGCCGCCGTCGATGGCGGCGGGTTCCGGGTGATGGTGAGCCTGCCGGGGGGGTGATGGGGGCATCTGGCAGAGCACACAGGGCCTGCGTCTATTCCCGTTTAGAGCCCAGCCGCGGGTGCAGGCGTCCGGCGATCGACCAGGCGATGAGCAGTCCGGCCCCGGCGGCGGCGAACACACCGGATAGGGGGGCGACAAGCAGAACCAGCCACGCGGCGCCGGGGGTCAGGACGCTGGAAACGTCGCGAAAGCTCGAATATACCGCCGACATTTCCGTGCGCTCCGAAGGCCGGACCGCCATCAGGAACGGAAGCCCGCCGTAAATATCAAGCAAGATAAGAAACATCGATCCGACCATCAGAAATCCGATGACCAGCCACGGCCAGCCAGCGACGAACGTGGCGACGATAAAAGCCAGGCCGCTGAACCCGAAGCCGATGCGCACCGCATGGCGGACCGAATGCCTCTCGGCCCACCTGAGCATGAAAGGTGTCAGAAACAGCATGCCGTTGCTGATCGACAGCACCGTTCCGCCGACATTTTCCCCCAGGCCTGATTCGATGGCAAAGACCGGAACATAGACCACATAGACCCACCAGCCGCATGAGCGCAGAACCGCAAACAACCATCCGGCAATCAGCCGCGGCTGGGCGAAGAAACGCCCTAAATAGGCGACCGGGTTCAGGGTCGGGGCCCGGGCCCGGGTGATCTGCTTGCCGTTTCCAAGCCGCATCCACCAGAAGATGACAAGCAGTGCGAAAGCCGCCGTCCCGGCCAGAATAAACGGCGCCGGCGCCCACCACTGCATAAGCCAAACCCCTCCGGCCGGGCCTGCCGTCCAGGCAAACGCGCTGTAAAACATCCGCAGGGTTTCGCAGCGCCCGAGTTCTTTATTGCCAACATAGTCCAGCACATAGGCATTCAGGCAGATGAAGATCGTCACGGTCGCCGCCATGCTCATCATCAGTGCGACCGCGATCATGTGGCTGTCGCCGAAAATCACCAACAGGGCGCTTGCCATGTAGGTCAGTATTCCGGATGTGTATAGCCAGCGGCGCGGGATATATCGGGTAAGCCACGGAACCAGCAGGCCCCAGAGCATCGAGAAAACGCCGATCGCAAAATAGACTTCCGTGACCAGGCTCGAATCCTGAAAGACCCGGTACATGGCGATGGGAAAGACCGAGATCAAAATGCCCCGGACGATCGCTTCGGTCCCGGTAAGAATAGCGAAACCCCGAGCGCTAGGCCTCGGGGCATATCGAACCCATTCCGGAATGCGTCGCTGGAACATGGCGTCTCACATATTGGTAATGACCAGACAAACCACATCTTCAGCCGGGGTGTTTATCTGGATGCGACCTCGGCGGGACTTAATTTTAGGGGGATTGGTTTATTTGCGACAAAAACCGGGTGCCGGTACCTGGAAACATTAACGGCTCAGGCTCTCAATGATTTTCATCAACGACCAGATTAATGGAGAGATATAAGTGACTTTCGAAGGTGTCTAAAAGCGGCTGTTTCAGCTAGCACCTGAAAATGACGGCTTATCTACGGATTCTGTTGCAAAACTCTTAGAAGAGAGACTAGTAAGAAATTTCTTGCGCACTGAATAGCAACGTGCAGTCTTGATAAGTAGGACCGAGTAAAACAACGTGAAATGACTTCCTTGCGACGCTAAATGCCGTCTAGACCACTTCTGAGGCGAAGCGTCCGATGCAAAGAAAATTTAGGCAATTTCATGCATCCCCCAACAGTCGAGTTTTGCAACACAATCCCGCGTATAACGGACATCAGATTGGGGCTGCGTTTAGGTTTGCTTATGACGGCGGTCTCACTTGCCTTTATGACCGGTGGGTTCATCTTTAGAAATATCAGCAACATCTAAGTCGGCTCTACCACCCTTTCGGCAGGGAACCTTGCCGTTGCCGTCGTTCCGAATTTGGGGCTGCTCTCAATTGTCAGCACCCCCTCATGAGCCTCAACCAAAGACTTGGTCAACGGCAGTCCGAGACCTGCTCCTTCTTGTTTGCGGTTCAATCCGCTATCCACTTGGCCGAACGGCTCCAGGGATTTCTTGATGCCATCTTTATCCATCCCGATTCCAGTATCATGGACCTTGATTGCCATATAACCCTCGCTGTCGATTTCTGCTTTCAGGCAAACCGTGCCCCCTTCTGGCGTAAATTTCACAGCGTTACTTAAAAGATTCACAAGTATTTGTTTTATGCGCCTCATGTCCCCAAGCAAGGGCGGAAAGTCTGCCGGGATTTCTACTTCTAACTGAACAGTCTTATTCTCGTATTGGGCCTGCACAAGTTGAACAGCCGACTGTGTAACCGTATTTATGCAGAGTCGATCCTCGTCCAGGCTCAGCTTGCCAGCCTCAATAGCCGAGACATCGAGAATGTCATTGATCAACGATAGAAGATGGGCGGCGGAATCATAAATACTTTCAATATAGCTTTCATATTTCTCATTGCTTCCAAGAGGCCCGAACATCTTCATCTTGATGATCTCGGAAAAGCCGATGATGGCGTTTAAAGGTGTGCGAAGTTCATGGCTAGTATTGGCAAGGAACTGGGATTTTACCACGTTGGCCGCGTGAAGCTTTCTCTGCGCATGAAAAACTTCAATCACGCGATGCAAAAACAACCAGATGAAAAGGCCCGTGAAGAAGACGGCGAAGGCGATAGGAATACCTACAGATGCCAGGAATCGGTATCCGACCGACTCAAAGTTCCAGGTCAAATTCCTCAATATCTTACCGTCCGGATCTTTCAATGGAATGGACGCATCCGAACGTGGCACTGGTTCGATGGCCAGTCCCGGCAACTGCAATATGTCGGCGTATTCTGCCAGAAGGGGTTCATCCAAAACCCGGCTTAGGATGAGTGCGGGACGCGGATTGCCGAGTTCTATCCCGTCATCGGGGTTTTCCTGCATGAAAACGCTCGCGGTTACGAGATGCACTTGCCCTTCCGATAGAAACAGACCGGACACGGGAATGGGTTGCGCGATGGAGGCCGCCTCGGATTTGGCGATCAATTGAGCAAGTCCCTCAGAGAAACGATCAAAGACGTGAACGGAGCTCAAATTACCGTCCTCGAATGCTATCAAGGTTCGGCTGTCATTGGAAACAACAAATGCGCCTGTGATTCCGTTAGTTTCGAGTAAGTACTTACCAATATTATCGGAGGCCCATTCGACATTGGGCTCCAGGACCAGATTCTGAATGGCTTCGTTCCAATAGCTGTAATCACCGGCCACAGAAGAGACATCGTCGCCGATTAGGCGGGTGGTCGAACGGGCCAACCGGATTTCCCGTTGTAGGTTGGTCGTATCGATCTCGCTGGTGGCCATATACACTATCGAGATAACGGCCGCCCAACTGACGACGAGCCCCATGATAACGGGCGTTGCGATCCACGATGTGCTGATCGAGGTTGGTTGCATGTTCAAGTCTTCAGAAAGCCCCTCTTTTAAGAATAATTATAATAATACTCGTATTAAATGAATTTAGCCCTTTTTATCTGTCTCCCTCGATGTTGCTTTGTCGTTCAGGATCTTGCCCGAGGTGATCCAATTTGGACGTTCGGCAGGGTCAAGCAGTCTGGGAGAAACCCATGCAAACATTACGTTTCTCCCAATTGGCGGCTGCGCCCCACGGATTAGCATTCTCGACGTTGGCCCGACGGAATGCCACACATAAGTATTGGCGCATGCACCGTTGATAGAAAAGTGAATATAACGTAGAATGAATGTAATCGCAGAGCCTTTAAACTAGCGAGTCAATAATAACCTCAATGATTGTTTTAGTATAAAAAATACTCCGCTGGTAAAGTTCATAATTGTGAGTGAATTAGAGTGCGCCTTAGTGAGATTGAGCTGCCGGGCGCTTTATCGTTAACGGGGCAGAAGTTACGTGACAGTTTTCAATAGGCACTTATCCATCGCCATCACCGTCCTCGCGGTTGGATTTGTGTGCCTGCTGGCTACCCCCGGGTCTGCCGACGACAGGATGACGACAACGATGATCATGGCGCCGCTGAACGATAGCGGGCAAATTCATGTTGCAGCCACCCTCAAGGAAGGTGAGTGGAACGTTGTTGATGCTTCCGGCAACATATCGGTTCGGCGGGGTGAGACAGGTTCCTGGCGACCGCTGGACAAGAATACGACTTTGACTTTATCGAGTCAGGTCAAGAGCGGCCCCAATGGATGGGGTATTTTGTCTAACACGGAAGGTACCATTGCCATCGCCGCGAATACCCGCATGGCCCTGCCGGAGAAAGCCGAGAGCGCCGGAACCCGTATAATTCAATCCATTGGCAATATGCTGTTCAAGGTTACTAAAAAACCTCTTCGCCATTTCCTGATTGAAACCCCCTATTTGGTTGCCGGCGTCAAAGGCACGACTTTCGGCGTCAGCGTCAGCAACAACAATGCATCTGTAAGTGTAAGCGAGGGAACAGTCGGCGTTTCCAATGGCCGTGGAGGAAGAGAAAGTGACGTAACGGCCGGTAAGACCGCCAGTGTCGGCGGTTCCCCGGGTGCCGAGGTTGATGTGCAAACGACGACTCCTGGTATCGGCGGCCCTGGTCAACCGGGTGCGCCAAACTCAAAGAACGCGCCTGGAACACCCGGCAGTGGAGCGCCATCCAGCAAGGGGATTGGCAATAGCGGCGGAGTGTCTAACGTCAGCGCCTATGGAACAAATTAGCGGTATTGCATAAGAGAGGATTTCTGGCTCATCGTAGTGACCGAAGGGAACGAAGATGAGACAGAAATCGCAGACAAGACAGACGGGTGCCG
>FLOH01000335.1_pt1 | contig 113156 bp, 99 predicted proteins | sample 756751 | NCBI WGS metagenome assembly FLOH01 (sample SAMEA4026879, study PRJEB14308) | marine metagenome | biome: coastal water; material: water | depth 74 m
TACGCTTGCATCCCATTATATAGGCCCCGGTCTCTCATACCCCCATAATATAGGTTGAGAAATGTATGAAATATCAAAAGGAACATTTGACACCTTAGTGTTTTGCGATTTTCAGAAAAATCCAACATGTCCAACGGAAATACTTGAAATTGCTGGATGATTGTTTTTCGAACATGTTTAAAATGTCTCAAACAAAGTCGTTGAAATTTTTGGAATAAATGTGTTCCCAAAAAGTACCAACAGTGTCCCAGGAATAATAAGTTGAAACTTATAATTCTGTCATCACAAATGTAACAAACTCCTATGAATCATCATAGATGGAACTTCTGCAATACTTTTCAAACAGTCAAACATGTTTCCAACAAAACATGATGTTTATGTATGTGTAGGCATAATTATACATGTGCTATGTATGTTCATGTGTTTGTTTGTATTCGCCATGCGTTTTTTTTATTTATGAGTATGTATTGTTTGTGAATGGTTAACGACGTGTGATGCTTCTTTTTTTGTTTATGAATTTCCTAACAGGTTTATGATGTCAAACATTTCCAAAGAGGTGTTTTTTCTTGGCAGTTAAAGGTGATCAATGATATGTTATTTGGTATAATCACTGGTACCTATGATGAGATCTGGAGCTTCTAAGACAAATAGTTCCCCAACAATATCTGTCATCCAAAATCAATTGAATTATGGTCCTATGAGTCCTCCAAGATTATCAAATATATCAGATCTGATCAAAATGATGTTTCATGGCATCCTTCAAAAAAATAAAGTGCTTTATTTGTTTATATGTTTTGTGATTGTCTGAGCTAGAATATATGGCTGGCTGAGCTATAACGCTGCTCTCGGCATCATCAACTATTTAAAACAAAACTCAGCTCTCGGCATCATTTCCCAGTCCCTCATACCCCCATTATACAGGGCCCCACTCCCTCATACCCCCATTATATAGGTCCCCAGTCCGTCATACCCCCATTATATAGGATGACTGTTTGTCAAAAGTGATTCAAACAAAGTAGTTTAGACTTCTGGATGATTTTGTGTTTCAAAAAAGTTCAAAATTGTTTCAACAAATAATAGTTGGAACTTCCGGGATATTTGTTGTTCGAAAATGCAAAAAACATGAAGAGGAAGAAGCAAGCGTTTAAACAGTTTGAGCAGTTTTTTATAAGGGCGCCTGAAGGTCTATGCCCAACTTTCTGCACATCGGAGTCATGTGCGCTTTGACTCTGGCATTGCACTTAAACGGCAGACCTGTTCTTCCTCAAACATATCATAAACAGTCTAACAACTAATAGTTGGAGCTTCTGGAATGTATTTCTCGAAAAGTCAAACACGTCTACAACATGCTTTCGATTATGTATTTGTAGGAATGCTTATACATGGTTTATGCATGTCTACGTACTTGTATGCATTATTAAACATCATTATGTATGGTTTGAGCTTTTCAATTTATGTTATTTGTTATTCGTTATATATTTTTCCAGATGTGTATGTATGTTTCATGCATTTTCACAATTCTTAAAGAAGTGTAACGCTTGCGTTAAACGAATTTTCAGAATATTCAAGTTGTCAAGAGACAGAAACATATTTCTTGAAAGTGAAAGGTTATCAATAATGTGTTATTTGGTATCATCACTGGTACTTACGATGAGATCTAGAGCCTCCAAAGAAATATTGTGTTTCAAATAATATGCTCCGCCCAATACCGATTTAAAATGATTAATCATAGTCATACTGGTCCGTCAAAATTATCGAATGAAGCAGATCACATAAAAATAGCTGCTCTATAGCATTTTCTTCAATGGCTGCCTGCAGCATATTTTTTTTTATTGCGGGTTGTGAAGCGCTAAATGCCTGTCCTCGATAGAGTCCCTGTGCAGCGACTTCACCAGCATTATTCACTCTCATTAAACCGGAAACATGCCTGTTTTCAGTGTCAGTTAAGTCTGGAAAAGGCAGTATTTCGGCAGGATAGGGACGAGCTCCTCGAGCAGGCTTGACATGGCATGTGCGCAAGTTATGTTCGAGCTCTATCAGAATCCGGTCGATGAAGGAGAAAGTTTTCATTATGTGAATCAGTTTGAAAGAAAAATGGAGGAGTCAGGTTGACAAGGAAGTATCTATATTAGATAATTCTTATATGCTGAATATTGAAGGCGCCCCTCGTCTTCCTCAGCATAACTCCTCCATCCTCCTTTGGTGGTTTTGGCGTGGCATTTTGCCACGCCCTTTTTTAACAATTTTTTACTCACTCTTCAATGTTTTTTATATTCTTATAATGAATAATAAAATTAAACAGGTAATATATAAAATAACAATGGAGGGGGTATTGTCAACATGCTCTGAATCCGTTAGTATTCGCGCCCTTTCTATATGAAGACAATCGCTCGAAAGCGAGTTAGGAATATTTATGAAAACCTTTAGTGCAAAACCAGAATCAGTAAAGCGTGACTGGTTCATTGTTGACGCGACTGACAAAACTTTGGGACGTCTGTCAACAGAGATAGCTCGTAGATTACGTGGCAAACATAAACCGGAATATACCCCTCACGTGGATACGGGTGACTACATCGTAGTCATTAATGCAGAGAAGGTGAAGGTTACGGGTAATAAGGAACAGGATAAGATGTATCACCATGTGACTGGTTATGTGGGGCATCTTAAATCTATAAATCTGGCAAAGCTTCGTGCATCGCATCCTGATCGTATTTTGAAAACAGCGGTCAAAGGAATGCTTCCAAAAAATTCGCTCGGACGAGCTATGTTTAAGAAGCTTAAAGTTTATGCAGGTGAAAACCACCAGCATACTGCTCAGCAACCCCAAGTATTAGATATTTAAGAGAAAGCTATGACTACAGAACAGTATTATGGAACAGGTCGTCGCAAGAGTTCTTCTGCTCGTGTTTATTTAAAATCGGGCAGCGGCAGTATCACGATCAATAAAAAGTCTATCGATGATTACTTCGGTCGTGAAACTTCTCGTATGGTGGTTCGTCAGCCATTAGAAACTGTAGATCTACTGGAGAAATTTGACATTAATGTGAATGTTGCTGGTGGTGGCCCAAGCGGTCAGGCTGGAGCAATCAGATTAGGTATCACACGCGCCCTGTTACAGTATGATGAAACATTTCGTCCTGCATTAAGAAAAGAAGGTTTCGTGACACGTGATGCACGTGAAGTTGAACGTAAAAAGGTTGGCCTACGTAAAGCACGTAGAGCGACACAGTTCTCCAAGCGTTAATTTTATTCAGTTCAAAAAAACCTGCTCAGGCAGGTTTTTTTTTGCCTGTTATAAATTAAAGTGAATTGATATTTTTTTTAAAAAAATACTGTAAGTCTGTGTATATTAGAGATATTTATTAATATAGATCCTTGACACCGAGTGGGAGCGCGACTAATCTTTTAGCTAAATAAAAACTTATAAAAGACATCCAGCAATTACTATTATTATATCGAGATGCTTTTTTCAGAATCCTTTTCTCAACTACTGCATTGATGTATTTCGTTCGGAATAATCAAGTGCATATGGGTGCCTTGCTGTTTTCAGTGGCGCTGCTTTTTCTGTGGCCTGGCCAAAAAAGTTATGCTCAGGTGAGTTCAAAATATATGGAGACTCTGGAGGGGGAAGCCTCAGGTTTGAAGCTTGATACCCAGACCAGGGTTCAGCCGCAGAAAGAGGCGGCCCTGAATGAGAATTTTGACAAGGCTAAGGGTGGAGCGATTTCCGATCTGAAACAGGGGTTTAGCCTGGAGCGGTTTGAGGATGTGCTGAAAAATAACTATATTGGAAGCTATCTGTTCTATAAGCGTTTAAATGATCAGCAGAAGGCAGAAGTGTTTGGCTACTATCAAAACAATCCTGACCCGCAAAAAGTAAGGGAAAAAATTTTGCAGGTCACTAAATCTGAATGAGGCGGCATATGTTCTTGAGGGTACTCTTCCCTTTTCTATTAATCTGTTTTAGTACTGCGCAGGCTCTGGATGTCAAGTTAACGGCTGACAAGGAGTATGTAGAGGTTATTCATGATAATAAACTGGTCAGGATTCAGCGAATTCAGGATCAGGATCATGTGCTGGAGGGTGGATTTGCTAAAACCTCCCGAAAGTGTCCCCCATTCTGTATTCAGCCGATGAGTGCAGGCGAAGGTGTCAGAACCGTGGGGCAGCTCGAAATCTTCGAATTTATGGAAAAAGAGCTGCTGGATGGCACCGGGGTTATTGTGGATTCAAGAACGCCGTCCTGGTGGAAAAGGGGGACGATTCCGGGTTCGATTAATATTCCTTTTACGACATTCTCTCTTGAAGTAAACGACCCTCAGCTGATAGAGGTTATGAAGACGCTGGGGGCAAAACGTCGTGGGAAAGTGAGTGGCTTGTCGAGGGCTATCGAGCAGTTTGGTCTGATGGGTGGCTCACAGAAAAACGATGAGTGGGATTTTACCACGGCCAAAAAAATACTGTTATGGTGTAACGGAATGTGGTGTGGGCAATCGCCGCGCGCTATCCGTGGGCTGCTGGAGCTGGGTTATCCGGCAGATAATATACTATATTATCGAGGCGGAATGCAGGCCTGGCAATCACTAGGGCTGACGGTTATTGTTCCTGAAGATTGAACCAGAAAAAAAATTTAAAATAAAAAAAGAGCCCTGACCGGGGCTCTTTTTTTGCTGCTAGACTGGGTTAAGGCTTGATCACCTGAACGCCTTTTTCAGATCCCAGTAGCAGGACATCCGCTGGACGGTGGGCGAAGAGACCCACGGTGACAACCCCTGCAATCTGATTGATAAAAGTTTCCATTTTCATCGGTTCCATGATTTCCAGGTTGTGAACATCGAGAATCTGATTGCCATTGTCGGTGATAAAATGTTCTCTCCATACCGGCTTTCCGCCAAGCTTAACCAGTTCGCGCGCGACCAGGCTTCGGGCCATAGGAATGACTTCAACAGGCAGTGGGAACTTTCCCAGAAATGGAACCAGCTTGGTATCATCCGCGATGCAGACAAATGTTTTACTGGCAGCGGCCACGATTTTTTCGCGTGTTAATGCGCCGCCACCACCTTTTATCAGCTGTAAGTGACGGTTGGATTCGTCTGCACCATCCACATAGATGGATAATTCTCCTGCGCTATTCAGGTCAATAACGCGGATTCCATGTTTTTTCATGCGCTCGGATGAGGCTTCTGAACTGGAGACGGCCGCATCGATAGCACCTTTCATTTTTTCTGCGATGGCATCAATGAAATGGTTAACCGTCGAACCGGTGCCAACACCGATAATGGAACCTTTTTCCACATAGTCCAGAGCTGCATAAGCAGCCATTTTTTTCTTATCGTCTGAGGTCATGTTTTTTCCAGAAATTTATTGATCGCCGGATTCTAACGATTGAACGGGCAAAAGTCACCGCATTATATAGATTTGAGGTATAAGGTTAAAACTCCGTGCCGCAATGTGCTATTGCTTAACCGACCGCCATTCCCGATAATGGCGCCTCAATATTGAGGGTCAGGCATGTCGACATCCAATTTTCTGGAAAAAGTATTAACAGCCCGTGTTTATGATGTGGCTATCGTGTCACCACTGGATCCACTGCCGGGAATTTCCCAACGTCTGGAAAATCGTGTGTTACTAAAAAGAGAGGATCTGCAGTCAGTATTTTCTTTCAAACTGCGCGGAGCCTTTAATAAAGTCTTTCAGGTGGTCAGGGATAATCCTGCACTTAAAGGCGTAATAACGGCATCGGCAGGGAATCATGCGCAGGGTGTTTCACTGGCGGCCAAAAAGTTACAGATTAGTGCCATTATTGTGATGCCTTTGACTACCCCGTTGATTAAGGTTAATGCGGTTAAGTCTTATGGTGCCAAAGTGGTACTGAAGGGGGATAACTTCGATGAAGCCTATAAATACTCGCTTGAGCTGGCGGCACAAGAAAAGCTCGCATTTATTCACCCCTATGACGATATCGATGTAATGGCTGGCCAGGGCACCATCGCGCTGGAGATCATCCGCCAGCATCCGAATGACATCGACGCGATTTTTGTTCCAGTTGGTGGCGGCGGTCTACTCGCCGGTATTCTGGGTTTTCTTAAGATCGTTAAACCATCGATCAAGATTATTGGCGTAGAGCCTGAGGATGCGGCCTGTCTGGCGGCGGCTATGCAGGCAAAACGCAGAGTGAAACTGAAAGAGGTAGGGATTTTTGCTGATGGCGTAGCGGTCAGGCAGATCGGTCAGAATACCTTTAAAATGATTCAGAAGCGCATCGATGATGTGATTACAGTTTCGACCGATCAGATCTGTGCGGCAATCAAGGATACCTACGATGATACGCGTGCGATCTGTGAGCCTGCCGGAGCGGTTTCGCTGGCCGGGCTGAAGAAGTATGTCGAGCTGCATGGGCTGAAAGGAAAAACGCTGATTGCCATTAATAGTGGTGCAAACATGAACTTTGACCGGTTACGTCATGTTGCCGAGCGTGCAGAAATTGGTGAGCGACGAGAGGCATTGCTGGCGGTTGAAATCGCAGAAAAGCCCGGTAGCTTCAAGACGTTCTGTCAGTTGATCGGAAAGCGCCAGATCACCGAGTTTAACTATCGTTACTCGGATACAAAAAGGGCGATGGTGTTTGCTGGAATTCAGCTGAGTCACGGCTCCGAAGAGAAAGAGCAGATTATTAGTCTGCTTGAAAGTAAGCATTATACCGTGTCGGATATGACCGATAACGAAGTGGCTAAGCTGCACACCCGCTATATGGTGGGTGGTTGCCCCGGTAACGGCGTGATGAATGAGTTGTTGTTCCGCTTCCAGTTTCCGGAAAAGCCAGGTGCGCTGTTAAAATTTTTAAGCGAGATTGGGCAGCGCTGGAATATCAGTCTTTTCCACTACCGTAATCATGGTGCAGATTATGGGCGGATATTGATGGGCATACAGGTTGATGCGGCAGAGCATAAGGTGTTCAGGCAGTTTCTAAAGGGGCTCAAATTTCCTTATTGGGAAGAAACCGATAACAGGGCTTACCGGCTATTTCTAAAATAATTCTGCGGGGCGTAAAAGTCAGCCGGCAGGATAAATTATTTCATTCTCGGTAATGATGCAGTCGAGCGGTATATCCCATGCCTGTTGCGGGAGTTGAGGATGCTGCTGGCAGCTATGGGCGACACCGACAAGGCGTGGTTTGAGCCAGTGTGTACGGCTGCGGCGGAAGGCGAGGCTGCGATCATAATAGCCACCGCCCATTCCAAGTCGGTTACCGCTGCTGTCAAAAGCTACCAGCGGCATCAGGATGATGTCAAGCTGGTTGGCTTCCAGGGTCTCTCCCCATCCACAATCCGGTTCGAGTATTTTGAATCGGTTGTGGGTCCATACCGTTTTCTCGCTAAGTGCGGCAAACCTGAGTTTTGTGGTGGTTACTTCGTAAAGTTTTGGTAGGTAAATCTTGTGTTTTTGATTGCCAGCTATCCAGGGGTTTAGTGAAATCTCGCCTTGCACCGAAAGATATGCAGCGATTTTCTGCGCTCTGATCCGACCAAGATAGGAGTCGATTCGGTGTTTTAATAGCAGGGCGTTTTGATTCAGTTCGTCACTGGACAGGGCCTGTCGTGTCTTGCGGTAATGCTGACGAATAAGTTGAACAGTCATATTTTATTAGGTAATACCAACCACGGTGCCGTCGCGTTCTATCAACCTTGAACCGAAGGTTCAGGTGGGATAAGCGGGCGTCCTTCAGGCTTCCCGATAAATCTCGGGCATGCACACCAGGGCGACTCAAAAATCCCTAAGTTGATGAATAGGCTCAAGGATTATGAAGGTGCTAACAAACACCGCAGTTGGTAATAAAGACTATACGCCAGTTTTTCCAGCAATGCACGACTGAGAGAGTCAATTTTTTTTATGGACGTTTAAGGTTAATTAAATTTCTATCTGGCGCGCTTTCTGCAGCGCTGCGCTAATTTTAAGTTCCAGATTTTTCAGGCGCGGTGGCAGCGCACCGTGCAGAGAGTCTTTCTGCTGGGTTGAATTCAGCAGTTCATGAGTGATGTTGAGGGCGGTAATAACAGCAATTCGTTCAGAACCGATAATGCTGCCACTGGCTCTGACTTCACGCATTTTAGTATCCAGGTACTCGGCTGACGCCAGCAGTGCGGTTTGCTCACCCGCCGGGCAGGCGATTTTATATTCCTTATCGAGAATCGAAATGTTTATCGGTAGTGCTTTACTCATGAACTTATTTCCAGTGATCTTAATCGTGTAATCATGGCTTCAACGCGGGTTCTCGCCAGCTCTGTTTTTTCGATTAATTGCGAACGTTCAGACATCAGGTTGTCCTGCTGGTGTCGTAAGCTGGTGTTTTCATTCTTGAGCTGATTCAGGGTATCGATTAGTTCGTCGATCTGGTTTTCAAGCTTTTGCAGGTCTGATTCGGAGAAATTTTTATTGTTGGAGTCCATGGCATATTTTTGGTGATAGATGATAATCTGTCAACTGACGGTTAAATTATAAGGCTGTTATGTTATATCACAAAATGAATGCTTTGCACGTTACATCTTCGTATCCGGGCGGGTGCTGAAAAATTGCCTTAAAATGAAACTCTAGACTGTGTAAACTGCGCATTTGCAGAATTGTGCTGTCTATCCTGCGAGGATTGAATACCCGTTTCCCTGTAAAGGCCCTGAACCACTGTTTAACGATATAGATGATAGATCAAAGCTTACCCGAATTCGATGATGTCCAGAATGCACTGGATAGATTGCACGCGATTACCGATGCTGCCGAAGCGCATGGTACCCTGTGCGGATTACTGCTGGGGCACAAGGATTTGTCGCAATGGCTGAACTTGACCCTGGACAATGAGCCGGATAAGGGCGATCTGCTGGCGCGGGAAAACTTGCAACTGCTGGAGCTGTTATTCGAGCAGACCAAGGTACAGTTGAATGCAGATGATATGTCGCTGGAGCTGTTATTACCGGATGATTCGCATGAGTTTGCGATCCGCTTGATCGGTCTTGCATCCTGGTGTCGCGGGTTCCTGTATGGACTGGCAGCGAATGGTGAAAAAATCTTAAAAGCGTTGTCAGAGCAGGGATTGGAGTGTATGAACGATTTACTCGAAATCAGTCAGTTTGGACATGACGAAGAGGAAACGAATGAAACCGAAGTCGTTTACAGTGAAGTTATTGAGCATGTTAGATTATCGGTCATCTATATGAATGATGAGATTAATCCATTGCTGTCGTCATCAAAGTTGCATTAAAGAGGTTTTTCGGTGAATCAGGCAGAGTTTAAACGTCGTCGTCAGCAGCTGATGAAAATGGTCGGCAAGGGCAGTATCGCACTGGTTTCTTCTTCCTCACAGCAGGTGCGTAACCGCGATGTAGATTATCCATTCCGTCAGGATAGTGATTTTCTATACCTCACCGGATTCAACGAACCGGATGCTCTGCTGGTACTGGTTCCGGGGCGTAAGCATGGCGAATATATTCTATTCTGCCGGGAAAAAGATCCGGAACAGGAAACCTGGCATGGCCGGCGTGCTGGTCAGCAGGGCGCTATCGAGCACTATGGTGCCGACGACTCCTTTCCGATTGATGATATCGATGACATTCTGCCCGGCCTGCTGGAAGGGCGCCAGAAAGTGTTTCATTTTATGGGGCGTTACCCCGAGTTTGATCAGCATCTAATGAGTTGGGTCAGCCAGATCAAGGCGCAGTCACGCTCTGGTGCGCATGTGCCCTACGAATACGTGTCACTGGATAACCTGGTTCACGATATGCGCCTGTATAAGAGCAAGGCAGAGATTCGGTTGATGAAAAAGACCGCAAAGATTTCCATCACGGCACATAAAAGGGCGATGCAGCAATGTCAGCCGGGTAAATATGAGTACATGATTGCAGCGGAGTATAACCACGAATTCAGCCTGAATAACGCCCAGCATGCCTATCCGCCGATTGTTGGTGCGGGTGAAAATGGCTGCATCCTGCATTACACCGAGAATTCAGATCAGCTTAAGGACGGTGATTTACTGCTCATCGATGCGGGTTGTGAGGTGGAGGGCTATGCTTCGGATATTACCCGCACCTTTCCGGTAAATGGTCGTTATAGCGCTGCACAGCGTGATATTTATGAAATTGTACTGCAGGCGCAGAAGGCTGCGATCAGTAAGGTACGGCCGGGTAATCACTGGAATGATCCGCATGATGCTGCCGTACGTACCATCACCAAAGGGCTGATCGAGCTGAAGATCCTGAAAGGCACATTGGCGAAGCTGCTAAAAGATAACGCCTATCGGCGTTTTTATATGCATAGAACGGGGCACTGGCTGGGACTGGATGTGCATGATGTGGGCGATTACAAGGTCGGCGATCAGTGGCGTCTGCTGGAGCCGGGCATGGTGTTAACGGTGGAGCCGGGAATCTATATTGCTGGGGATAGTAAGGGTGTCCACCGTAAATGGTGGAATATCGGCATCCGCATCGAGGATGATGTACTGGTCACGCGGGACGGACATGAAGTGTTAACCGCCGGGTTACCTTCCGCCATTGACGAGGTCGAGGCCTTGATGGCGTCATGAAATGAAGTCTGTTCAGATCTGTATTGCAGGCGGTGGGCTGGTCGGTCTGGTTGCTGCGCTGGCGTTTAGCCGCCAGGGGCATTCTGTCTGTGTACTGGAAGCCAGAGATCCTGCGCTGGAACAGCCGGCGCAGATGGATGCACGCTCTATCGCCCTTTCTTTATCCACGATTCAAATTTTTAACGCCCTTGGTGTGTGGCCACAGTTGCAGCAGCAAACCGCCGCAATCCGTCATGTGCATGTTTCCAGTGCCGGACATTTCGGCGTTAGCCGCCTGCATGCCAGCGATTTGCAGCGCGAAGCCATGGGGTTCGTGGTTGAGTATCATGTGCTGCTGCGCTATCTACTGGAAGCAGTCAGCAGGGACTCGGCGATTGAGTTGATTACTCCAGCCCGGCTACTCGACCTGCAGCAGACTGAACACAAGGTAACGCTCCACTATCAACGCGAAAATAAAACGGTCCGGCTCGAAACCTCGTTACTGGTGGTCGCCGATGGGGCTCATTCATCGATCAGGGAAATGCTGGGAATAGCCGCACACACAGACGATTATCATCAGAGTGCCATCGTGGCGAATGTAAAAACAACCCACGCTTTTAACGGTTATGCCTATGAGCGCTTTACCGTGAATGGGCCACTGGCTTTATTGCCTCTGCCCGATCAGCGCTATGCGCTGGTGTGGACCAATCCACCGCAACGGTCCGAGCTGTTGATGCGGCTATCCGATCAGCCGTTTATCGATGAACTCCATCGGCAATTTGGTTATCGCCTGGGGTATTTCAGCGCGGTCGGCAAACGCGTGCAGTTCGGGTTGACGCGCACCCGTTCCGAGCGGTTGGCGGACGGACGCTGTGTACTGATCGGCAATGCCGCGAATACCCTGCATCCGGTGGCTGGACAGGGCTTTAATCTGGCATTACGCGATGTCGGGCAGTTGTATGATGCTATCGAAGCGCTCGATCTGGCATCATCCGGGCTAAGCGTCGGGCTGACGGAGTATGAGTCCGCGCGTAAAAAAGATCAGCAGCGCACCGTGCAGCTGGGCGATGCGCTGGTCAGTCTGTTCTCGAATGATCTGCCGCTAATCAATCATCTACGCGCCGGCGCGCTGGTCGCACTCGATGTCTGCCCGCTGCTGAAACAGGAGTTTAGCTGGCAGGGCATGGGATTTGGTGCAGGATATTCATCTTTGATGCGAGGTGTGCCGCGATGAAGACAAAGTTTGATGCGCTGATACTGGGTGCCGGCATGGTCGGTGCCACGGCTGCACTGATGCTGGCGCGCAAGGGCTTTAGCGTTGCGCTGATTGAAAGGCAGGCGTTACAGCTGATGGAAGATAAATTCAGTGCAACATCCTTGCCGGCGGAGGTGGATCAACGCGTATCGGCGATCAGTCCCGCTTCTCAGCAGTTACTGCATGAGCTGGGTGTGTGGAAACAGGCGAGCCGGCTCAGAAGCTGTGATTACCATAAAATGACGGTCTGGCACGAAAACGGTTCGGCGCAGATGCAGTTTGCCTGTGAGCAGGTCGGGCGCAGTCATCTCGGCACCATCATTGAAAACGAATTGCTGCAATCGGTGCTGATCCATCAGCTATCGCAGCTGCCGAATGTACAGCTTTTCGATCAACAGCAAGTCACGGCAATCGAACAGAATGACACTGCGGTGCAGCTGACGACTTCGGCCGGGATCACCTTGCCGGGTGAACTACTGATTGCTGCCGATGGGCGCGCTTCGAGTGCGCGCAAACTATTGCACCTGCCAGTCACCAGAGGCAGCTATCAGCAGACGGCCATCGTGGCGAATGTCAGTACGGAAAAAAGCCATCAAAATACCGCCTGGCAACGCTTCCTATCCACCGGCCCGCTGGCTTTTCTACCCCTGTCCAACGGGCAAAGCTCTATCGTCTGGTCAGCCGATAGTGACAGAGCCGAAGAACTGTTAAGTCTGAGCGATGACGAATTTTGCCTGCAGCTGGCGCAGGCGTTTGAAAATCGACTGGGGAAAATTATTGAAATCGGTCCGCGTGCCGGGTTTCCGCTTGGCTGGCATACGGCCGAGCGCTGGTTGCAGGGCCGCGTGTTGCTAATCGGTGATGCGGCGCATGGCGTGCATCCCCTGGCCGGTCAGGGCGTGAATCTGGGGTTTGCGGATGTGGCCTTGCTGTCACACAAAATCAGCGTCGGGCAGGCTATTTTTCAGACCCGACTGCTGCGCCAGTTTGAACGTCAGCGTAAGGCGGAAGCTGTAACCGCCACCCATCTGTTTTCCGCGCTTAAACTGATCTATGGTCAGCCTTCGCCGCTGTTCAGTAAATTCAGAGATCTGGGTATGATGGCAGTTGAACAAAATATACTGTTAAAAAGGCTGGTTTTAAACAGTGCTATGCAGAACATGGCATAACAAAAATAGCACAAACAGGTCTTCCAAAATAAATTGGACATGCCACTGAGCAGTGATTATGCTTAATTTCCTGCAAGCAAAAAATATAATAAAGTCATGCGACTTCGCGAAGGAATTCTCTTTGGGCTAATTTTTATTTCTTTAGTAGTAAACTCGGCCTCCGCTCAGGTGGGTTATGAACCCGTCAAGTTTACCGTCAGTAGCTTCAATATCAGTGGTGATAACCCGATCGGGGCTAATAGTGCGCAGAAGGTTTTACAGCCTTATCTGGGCGAACAGTCTGGTCTGGATGGGATATCTGCCGCTGCCGATGCACTGGAGCAGGCGCTGATTACTGCCGGTTTCAGCTTCCACCGGGTGTCCCTTCCGCCGCAGCAACTGACCTCGGGTAGTGTCGATTTTAAAATAGTTCGCTTTAGCATCGGGGCCATCAAAATCTCCGGCAATCAGTTTTTTGATCAGCAAAACATCGAACGCTCCCTGCCCACACTCAAGCCCGGCTCAACCCCGAATACCAAAGCGCTTTCCAGCTCGCTGAAGCAGGCCAATAATCATGCCGCAAAGAATATTCTGCTGCGCTTCAAGGAGGGTGAGGCCGGTGATACGATCGATGCCGAACTCACCGTTCGAGATCAAAATCCGCAGCTGTTTTTTGTGACGCTGGATAATACCGGCAGTGCCGACTCGGAAGAGTTCCGCACCACCCTGGGCTATCAGCATGGCAACCTGTTTAATCGCGATCACGCGTTAACAGCAACCCTGACGGTCGCGCCGGAAGATATCGATGCTACCACTCAGATAGGCCTGAGTTACCATATTCCGCTGTATGAAAATGGTGGAAACCTGGATTTTCTGTTATCAGATTCTGAAGTTAATACCGGTGAAGTTGCAAATGTAACCGTCAATGGTAAGGGGTCGGTATTCGGGGTGAGTTATGCGCGCCCGTTCTTACCGGGCGCAAACCTGAATCACCAATGGTCCATCGGTAGCCAGTATAAAGCCTTCGATAATGAGATAGATTTCAGCGGTGGCCTGTTACAGAGTAAAGTGCTCAGCTTTCCGCTGGAGCTGGGATACGGCTTCAGCTACAGCTCTAAAATTGGGGTAGTGAATGGCGGCGTAAAGTATGCGATGAATCTGGATGCTGGTGATAATAATACCGATGCCGATTATGCGGCTTCCAGAACAGGTGCTGATAATGGCTGGTCGGCACTGCGCTATAATCTGTCCTATGATCGCGGCTTCGCCCAGAACTGGCTGTTCCACGCGGGGCTGAGCGGGCAGAAAAGTAGCGATCTGCTGATTTCCGGTGAACAGTTCGGGGTTGGTGGCAGCAGTACCCTGCGCGGTTTTGAAGAGCGTTCGGTCACAGGTGATTCCGGCAATCAGCTTTCTCTGGAGGTGTGGACACCCGCCTGGTATAGCACCCGATTTCTGGTATTTATCGATCAGGCCAGTGTTAAGCTGAATGATGGGCCCACAATCAACGATGGCGCCAGCTTTGATCTTTCATCCTCCGGCCTGGGTCTGCGCTGGGCCTGGAAACAGCAGCTAAGTATTGCGCTGGATTATGCAGTAATCAATAAAGGTGGCGGGGTCGATACCACGATCAATCAAGATGGTGACGATAAAGTGCACTTTAATCTGATTTACCGCTTTTGATGAGGCAGAGATATGGATAGGAAAACACAGTTTTATCGTGGCCTGATGATTGCAGGACTGCTGCTAATCAATAGCTCGGCCATCGCAGCCACTCAGGTCGGCGAGGTCAGTTTTGCACGTGGCGTGATTACCGGTCAGCTGGGCAATGAACCGCCACGAATCCTTGGTAAAGGCCTGCCGTTGCATAATGGTGAAACCCTGAATACCAGCTCCAGAGGCTTTGCCGTGATCAAGCTGGATGATGGTTCACGCATGACCCTGCGCCCTAATACCACCTTTAAGATTGTCAATGTCGATAGCCGTAAAGGTTCTGAAAATGCCTTCATGAGCCTGTTACGCGGCGGTTTTCGTGCGATTACCGGGGCCATCAGTAAGGCCAGTGCGGATGCCTTTCGGGTCAGTACTTCGGTGGCCACCATCGGCATCCGCGGTACCGAGTTTGATGCGCGCCTGTGTGAAGGCGCCGAATGCGATAAGGAAAACCGCGCCACCGGTAAAAAGGCACAGAATGAATCCCGGGTTGTTGGTCGGGTAGCCCTGTTACGTGGTGTCGGCAGTGCTACCGGTGCCGATGAAAAGTCGCGCCCGATCACTACCGGTGCAGCGGTGTACGAACGTGACCAACTAACCACTGGAATCAAATCGTTTGCAGTGATTGCGTTTAACGATAAAAGCCGTATCACCATGAGTGCCGGCACCGTTTTCCGCATCGAAGAACATCAATACAAGCCGGAACAGCCGGATGAAAACAATGCTTTTTTCAGCTTCGTGCGCGGCGGTCTGCGTCTGGTGACAGGCCTGATCGGCAAGCTCAATCAAAAGTCGTTCCGTATCGGCACGCCGACGGCGACTATCGGTATTCGTGGCACCGGCTTTGACCTGGCCTGCGAAAACGACTGCGTGGATACCACAGCCCGTTTCAATCCATTACGTGATACCGCGATTTCAGCCCTGTTTAATTATTTCCTTCGGCCGGCCTATGCGCAGACCGGCAGCGGCATGTATGCACGGGTGTGGGATGGCGCGATCGAGTTCCAGTTTCAGGGTGGCAAGCTGTTGCTGGAAAATGGTAAAGCGGCTTTCCTTCGCAATGGTTTTACCCGACCGGTGATCATCCCTGATTTTCCCGTTCATCTCAGACAGATGGGCGGCGCGCCAAGACCGGATGGTGTCGAAGTCAATGATGATCTGTTCGGCGGAGTCGATCAGGAAGAGATGAAACCGGGACTGTATGTGAATGTACGCGATGGTGATGTCGCGGTGCTGGGCAATGATGGTAATACCATCAATCTGGGTAAAGGCGAAGCTTCGCTTTCAGTACTGGATGGGGCGACCGTACGCCTCAGTTTTGTGCCGCCATTCCAGAAGTTCGACAAGATCCCCAACCCTGCACAGGTAACCCCCAAAATGCAGCAGATGATCGATCTGTTTGGTGACAAGGGGCAGGAAAAACAGGAATTTGAATGCCGGCTGCAATAATGTCATTGCAGACATCGGGAGTGAGAGTAATGAGACAAACACAGTTAACCCTATCCATCGTATTGTTGCTGGGCAGCCAGGTGCTACTGGCGAACCCGAATGGTGCTCAGGTTGTGCGCGGGACGGCAAGCTTTGCCAACCCCTCCGCCAATGTGCTGAATGTCACCAATAGCAACAACGCGATCATCAACTGGCAGTCATTCAATATCAATGCGGGGCAGACCACTAATTTTATCCAGCCCTCGGCGGCCAGCTCGGTACTCAATCGGGTCACCAGCGCCAACCCCAGTCAGATTCTGGGTAATCTGAATTCCAACGGTAGAGTCTTCCTGATCAACCAGCATGGCATCCTGGTCGGAGCCGGCGCGCATATCAACACCAATGGCTTCTTCGGCTCTACGCTGAATATTACCGATCAAGATTTCCTCAATGGCAAGCTCAAGTTTAATGGCGGCGGTCAGGGTGATCTGGAGAATCAGGGCTACATCCATGCCGGCGGCGACGGCAACATCGTACTGATCGCGCCGAACATCGCAAACGGCGGTGTGATCGAAGTCGAAGACGGCAATATCATTCTGGCGGCTGGCAAGTCGATTACCATCAGTAGCCTGCAGAATTCCTCGATCCAGTTTGAAGTTTCTGCCAGCGAAAATAAAATCACCAATCTGGGTCAGATTATCGCCAACCGTGGCGCCGCCAGTCTGTTCGCCGGCAGCCTGCAACATAGCGGATCGATCCGTGCCAACGGTCTGGTTCAGAATGCCGATGGCAGTATCAGTCTAGTCGCCACCGGCAGCAACCGCATCAGTGGCAGTGTCGAAGCGAGTGGAGAGCAGGGCGGTTCAGTCAAGATTCTCGGCGATGTTGTCGAGATTCAGGATGGCGCGGTTATCGATGCCTCCGGCATCCGGGGCGGTGGTGAATTAGTTATAACCTTTGCAAAGAAATATTACTATCTACTTTCTAGCCTAATGGTTAAGGATAAGCTAATCTATTTTAAAGAAGATGAATATATGCCTGCGAAATATGATCAACGATATCACTTGCAATCATGGATTCAAAACCTAATTTCATAGCTGCTATATCGCCAGCTAATCCATGCAGATAAACACCCAAAATACAAGATTCTTTTGGTGAATAATTTTGAGCCATTAGTGAAAGTATCATTCCGGTAAGCACATCTCCACTTCCAGCGGTTGCCATGCCAGGATTTCCAGTTGAGTTGATAAATATCTGTCCATCAGGACAGCTAATACTTGTATTTGCTCCTTTTAAAACTATATACAAACCATGTTTTTGACTCAACTCAATCTGTTTTATGCGACGTTCTTCACTTGTTTTTGAATTTCCAGCTAATCGATCAAACTCTTTGGGATGGGGTGTTAATATACTTCCTTGGGGAAGAAATGCTAACCAAGTTTTGTTTTCTGACAAAATGTTAATTCCATCAGCATCAATTACTAATGGCATGTTTGCCTCTTGTACTAGCAGTTTCATGGCAAGTTGACTGGCTTTTAATGTTCCTAATCCAGGGCCAATTGCAATGGCATTATAAGCTGTCAAGTCTGGTAATTGGGAAAAACTATGCTCATCTATGTCCAAGCTTAGCATGGCTTCTGGAATCGCAATTGGAAAAATATTGATTCCTGATTTTGGAATATGACTTGTTAAAAGTCCTAGTCCTGTGCGCAAAGCAGCTTTTGAAGCTAATATCGCTGCACCCATTTTATCAGAGCTTCCTGCAATCAGCAAGGCATGGCCAAATTGTCCTTTGTGGGCAAATTTTGACCTAATTTTAATCATCAACTGAACATCAATTGCTTCTGTTAAATAAGCTTGCTGTTTAACGTTTTGAATAAATTCAGGATGAATACCTATATCAAGCAAGTGCCATTGGCCAACCATAGCTTCATTCTCTGGATAGAAGAAAGCCATTTTAGGAAAAGCCAAACTTAAGGTATGCTTGGGATAAATAGCACTTACATTCTTATCTGAATTGAGTTTGTCAGCCATTAATCCACTGGCAATATCGATGCTAATTACCTCTAATCGAGATTGATTAATTTGGTGAATAATATTGGCTACAAAGCCAGTAATACCTCTGCTTAATCCAGAACCAAATATTCCATCTATTACAAAACTATTTGGTAAAAGCTCAAATTTATGATCGTCTTCTCTAAGAAAATGGATATTTATTGCACTATTTTTCAGCCGCTCTAAATTGATTTTAAAATCTGGAGAATAGTTTGAAGAATACTCTACAACATAAAGTGAAACTTGGTAGGAGCAAATGCTCAAAAGTCTTGCGATGACCAAAGCGTCACCGCCATTATTACCCACGCCAGCAAATATACTTACAGGTTTATTGATATTATAATTCTCTAAAATCCAGTCAACACAAACGGAAGCAGCTCTTTCCATTAAATCAATAGAACTGATAGGTTCATGTGCTATAGTAAAAGCATCTCCTTCTCGTATTTGACTGACATTTAGAACTTTCATAATTTACTTGGCTTCTATTTTGGCTCTCGTTTCTGGGATGTTGATGCTGAATCCGAACACAACATTCAACTGGGTGAAAAAGAAATCTTGGCTAGCTTTATCTGATGCATCCGGTGTAGTTCTAATATCTGGCATATTGATATAGCCTGCTTTAAATTCGGATTGAATAAAAAACCTTTTGTAAAAAGTAAAATTTAATCCCACAACGGCACCTAATCCATAACCTGCTAAGTGAAACTCATCATTTCGTGCATTATTCATTAAAGTGGCATTAGTTTTAGGCATCAAAGCACCAGCACCAAAGCCTTCTGTTAAATTAAGCGTCACTTTTTTGTATTTAAAAATTTCATCAAAACGACGAATTTCAAAGTTCAAATAATTGAGTCCATCGGTATGTTCAAACATCAGAAAGTCATTGCTTAGCTCGATGTCGTCATCACTATAAGTTCCATCATAAACAGTCCCAGTACTATCAATTTGGCCGTTTATTTTAACAATATTATCAGCCTGCATTACATATTTCATATGATCAACACCAAATGATAATTCATATTTTTCCCAGAAAAAATATCCTAATCTAAAATTATATTGGGGAATGGTAAGTCTGGAAATCTTAAAATATGGATCCCAAGCAAATTCACTTTGGCGATCTTTGGCGATTACATTGCTTAGTATGAAATCGTAATTATCACCTTTAAAACTGATATCAGAGTTCGTATACCATCCTCGATTCCAGCCCCAATAAATATAGATATTTCCTTTATGAACAGTTGACTTAATTGGCTCAACCTCTTGTGCAGAAATGAAGCTTGTGCTGAAAAATATAATGGCTAAAAATGTAAGTATAGACTTCATTATAATTTGAAATTTTGAAAAATAAAATATTAATTATATTGCTTATCAAGTATTTATAAAAATACTATTTGATAAATTGCATATCCTTATACTTAGTAATTTTCTCACAATAATGGCATTTTACTTTAAGGTTGTCCTTATCCACTACGTTAAATCGTGTAGTAATTTGCTCGCGATTGGTAATGCATTTAGGATTAAAACACCTAATTTGACCAATTACTTCATTTGGTATAACAACACCATTTTTTTTCACTACATCAAAATCCCTTATTTCAATGAGGGTAGCAGTAGGGGCAACCAACGCAATTCTGTTGATTTCGTCAGCCTTAAAAAAACGATTGCTCACTTTAATCAAGCCTTTTTTTCCATATTTTTTACTATCTAAATTAGCGCCAAAATATATTTGATCGTCAAAATTTTCCAGATTTAATATATTCATTACCTCCAAAACATGTCCTTGAGGAATATGATCAATCACAGTTCCATTTTCTAGAGCTGATACTTGTAATTCTCTTTTCTTATCCATAATATCAATTATTTTCAAAAATTTTAAAACTAATTATCTTAAACCTAATATACTAGCTAATAGTGCTTGACGAACATAAACTCCATTCTCAGCTTGTTGAAAATAGTATGCTTTTTTGTTCGAATCCACATTTTCGTTAATTTCGTTTACACGTGGAAGTGGATGCAATATTCGCAAGTTCTCTTTTGAATTATCCAGCATAGAATTTTCCAAAATATAAGAGTTTTTCACTCTTTCATATTCCATTTGGTCAGCAAATCGTTCGCCCTGAATCCTTGTCATATATAAGATATCCGTTTTATTGATTACCTCATTAATGTCAGTATGCTGCTCATAAGTTAGTCCCGATTGAATGATAAATTCCTTTATAGAGCGAGGTAATTTAAGCTCAACAGGTGAAATTAAATGAAACCTAGTGTTTTTGAACATACTCATTGCAATAACTAAGGAATGCACAGTTCTACCATATTTCAAATCGCCTACAAAAGTGATGTCAAGATTGTCGAGAGTACCTTGTGTTTTCATGATTGAATACAAATCGAGCAAACATTGTGTTGGATGTTGATTCGCTCCATCACCAGCATTAATGATGGGTGTATTATTTAATTCGCTAGCGAATCGTGCACTACCTTCAAGTGGATGACGCATCACAATTAAATCAGAATAAAGCGAAACTGTTTGAATTGTATCTCTCAGTGACTCACCTTTTGACACGCTGCTACTTGAAGCATCGGTAAAACCAATTACACGGCCTCCTAATTGATTAATTGCGCTCTCAAAACTAAGGCGCGTACGAGTTGAAGGCTCAAAAAAGAGACAAGCAATTACGTAATTACTTAAAATCTTTTGGCGGGGATCTGCTTCAAATTCTTCCGCAATTTTAAGTATTTGCAGCAATTCCTCCTTGCTGTAATCATTGATAGAAATTAGACTTCTGTTCTTCATTGTAAACAATATTATAAAATTATTACCAAAAAAAGAGCTACTTTTTAAAAAAGTAGCTCAAAATTAAAGATTCTATATGTTATTTAAAAAGATATTTAAATCGTCGAAATTGCCGTCAAATGAGTTTTGAAAGAATGTCGAGTTGGGAGATATCTTTTCTTTTTGAGTCATTATGCTTGGATGCTAATTAACTCAACTTCAAATATTAATGCTTGATTTGGACCAATATCACCGCCAGCACCTTGTGCACCATAAGCCAGGTCTGAAGGAATAAAAAGTCGGTATTTACTGCCTGTATTCATCAATTGCAAAGCTTCAACCCAACCTTTGATAACTCCACCAACAGGAAAAGTAGCAGGTTGACCTCTCTCTACAGAACTATCGAAAACTTTTCCATTAAGCAATGTACCATGATAATGAGTGGTTACTTTGTCGGTAATTTTTGGTTTTGGGCCATCACCTTCAACGAGTATTTCATACTGTAAACCACTAGGAAGCACCGTTACTTCATCACGCTTAGCATTCTCTGTTAAAAAGGCTGTGCCTTCTGCACTTTGTGCTTCAATCACTTCTTTTTGTACCCGCTGATATTCATCATTAAGCAAGGTATTCATTTCGTCAGGACTAATATCTATTTTACCTTGTAAAGCATCCTGAACTCCTTTTGTAAATGATGCAACATCATTAATATCAAAGCCTTGCTGCTTCATTCCTTCTCCAATATTTACTCCTAAACTATAACTTAATTTATCCATCGATCTATTTTAATAATTCGCTGCAAAGATAGGCTAGCTTTTATGATTTATAGAAACTTCATTATATTTGTATTAACAAATTTTGAACATTATTTTGCTTGACTTAAGACCAATATTTTTGTCTAAGTCAAAATTATTGATTGTGTTGGTTTATTGCTTCACAAATTTACCACTAAAAACCAATCCCTCATCAGACTCCAACTTAATAAAATAAACTCCTGCTTTTAAACTTTGAATATCTATTGGCTCATGGGCGCTTATATTATGCAGACTTATTAAATTTTGTCCAGCGATATTGAAAATATTAAGATGTTTAATATTTTGAGTTTCATCTCCAAAGTCAAAATTAATATGGGTTTGGGCAGGGTTAGGGAATATTCTAATATTAGTATGACTTTTAAAATTATAATTAAATCCATTATTATTAGATGTATAAAGAATGATAGGGTAAAACTCAAGTAGTCCATCAGTCGGATTGTATAAGGTGAGCGATATATTATATAAACTTTTTATAGGACCCATATTAAACCATTTGAAAGTGATTAAGCTGTCATTCACTATGTTAAAATCCCAAGTTGAATCAGGTAGATAATACACTTGTGTGTTATTTGTAAAATGTGTTTTATGTCCATAAATTTTTGCATTATATATTATAAATTCAAAAATTCGAGATGGAGTTACACTATCAATTTGAGTAGAATTTGAGTTTTTTACTAAAATAGCATCGTATAAGTGGTAAATTGTATCAGGATTGTTTTTTACTAAAAGAGTATAATAGCCTGCATTTGATGTTGCAGGAATATTAAAATATAATCGGTATCGATTAGGATTTAAATAAGAAAAGCTATCTACTTGTATGCTGTCATTTTTTATATTTACGAAACAAGCGGGTGTGAATTTAGGAAAAGTATCTTGTACAGTGCTAAATACTGTAACATCGATTTGGCCATTATCTCCAGCTAAATGACTAGATAAAGAGTCTAATTCAAAATAGTAAGTAGGCGAATTGCTAACTGTTAGCCCATTTGATATTGTTATTACACCGTCTGAGTCATTACTTACTGATATATCATAAATTCCAGGATTTGTAAAATTAACACTAACAAATAATAAATCATTCCTTACTCCATAAACGGAATATTTTAAAGTGTCGTTGAAAGAGGTAAAAGTTACATCCATTTGCGTGCCTAATCTAAAGTGAGTCTTATAACCCAAAATATAAATAGTTGTATTCGTGGAATGATAGCAATATCGTGAATGGTCTGCAATTTCTTGTCCGTTAAGCCTTGTAAAAATAAGAGCTAGAAGTGTAAAAATTATTATTCTCATGATTAAAACTTTTATTGTTTAGAATTTAAAAAGATAAACCAAACTCTCATCAGGCACTATTTTGATAAAGTAAACTCCTGCTTTAAGAATACATGGTTTCTAAATACAAGCTTGCCAATTCCTAAGGCTTTTAAGGGTATTTTCATTCGCAACAAATGTAATAAATTTATAGCATAATCATAATTCTGAAATCAATATTAAATAACTGTTAATTATTAAAGGATAATCTTTTATGGTTAGAATTAATAATGTACTTTTGTCATGTTTTGAAAAAGGTGTTTTAATTATTGAAACATATTGATTTTCAAACGCTTTAGTCACTTATGTTGTCATTATAATGTCATATTTAAAATTCGATAAGAGTAAGCTCATCAATTTATCCTATTCTTTGGATCGAGAACTTATTCGTTCAAATCGTAAAGGTGCTTATTCAAGTACCAGTATTATTAGAAGTAATACACGCAAATATCATGGTTTATTGGTTGTGCCACAGCCTGCTATAGATAATGAGCTGCATGTTTTATTATCTTCTTTAGATCCAACGGTTATTCAGCATGATGCATCCTTTAATTTGGGTGTACATCGTTATCCAGGAGGTGTTTATAGCCCCAAAGGCCATAAGTATGTTCGCGAATTATCTTTAGATCCAATTCCTTTTCTTATCTATAGAGTTGGTGGTGTTGTGCTAAAAGTGGAGGCTTTGTTTTCTTCTGATAACGACCGTATTTTGTTGAAATACACTTTGTTAGAAGCAAATTCTCCAACTACTATTCAACTCAGACCTCATCTTGCTTTTAGATCGCGTCACAGCCTCAGCAAAGCCAATGAGTTTGCCAATACAAAATTTGAACAAGCCGATAATGGCGTTTCTTTCAAAATGTATCAAGGTTATACGCCCTTGTTTATTCAAGCAAACAAAGCAGTTGAGTATATTCATTCTCCCAACTGGTATTATAATATTGAGTATTTTCAAGAGGAGCAAAGGGGTTATGATTTTCAAGAAGATTTATTAGTTCCTGGATATTTTGAGTTTAAAATGAAGCTAGGCGAAAGTATAATTATTGCCGCAGGGACAGTTGAAGTTAAACCTGCTACACTAACTCGTGCCTTTAATGCTGAATTGAAAAAGAGAATTCCACGCGATAGTTTTAAGCATAGTTTACTAAATTCTGCAGAACAGTTTATTGAAAAGCGTGAAGGCAAAACTGAGATAATTGCTGGCTATCCATGGTTCGGTAGATGGGGTCGAGATACATTTATTGCACTGCCCGGACTAACTTTAGCTCAAGGTAAAATAGATGTTTGTAAAGCGGTTTTAGATACGATGGTGTCGGAACTTTCTGGCCCTTTATTTCCTAATTTAGGAACTAAAAATACGGCAGCTTATAATTCTGCCGATACTTCTTTGTGGTTTTTCTGGACTTTGCAACAATATGCCAAGTATTCAAAATCAAAGCAAGAGGTTTGGAAATTATATGGTGAAAAAATGAAAATGATCTTGCGCGGTTATCGTGCAGGAACTTTATATAATATCAAGATTGAAGATAACGGACTTGTTTATGCTGGTGAAAAAGGCATGGCATTGACATGGATGGATGCCATTGTTGGTGGAAAACCAGTCACTGCTAGAAGTGGTTATGCTGTTGATATTAACGCTTTGGCATATAATGCCATGATGTTTGCTTTGGAATTGGCCAAGGAAAATGATGACCAAGTATTTATCAATGAATTTCAATCTTTAGCAGATGCTTTTCCAGCAGCTTTTAATCTTAAGTTTTGGAATGATAAATATGCATATCTAGCTGATTATGTGGATGGAGATTATAAAGATTGGGCCATTCGCCCTAATATGTTGCTTGCTGCTAGCTTGCCATATTCTCCATTGACCGTTAAAGAAATGAAAGCCGTATTGGTAATTATTGAACGCGAATTATTAACCATCAGAGGTTTGAGGTCTTTATCTCCAAATCACAATGATTATGAAGGCGTTTATTCTGGCAATCAGCCTGAAAGAGATAAACAATATCACCAAGGCACGGTTTGGCCATGGTTAATGGGACAATTTGTAGAAGCCTATTTGAAAGTAAATAAAAAATCGGGTATTCGCAAAATGGAATGGTATATGGAACAATTTGAGGGAGTTATGACCGAACATGGTATCGGAAGTATTTCTGAAATTTATGATGGAAATCCACCACATTTTCCCAAAGGAGCCATTTCCCAAGCTTGGAGCGTTGGTGAAGTTTTGCGCGCTATCGACTTGATTGAAAATTACAAACTTAATGATGGGAGGGTAGCGATATGAAGATATTAATGTTTGGTTGGGAATTTCCTCCTCATATTACTGGCGGTTTAGGAACTGCTTGTTACGGATTGACTAAAGGGCTGATGAATAATCAGCAAGAGGTGATCTTTGTTGTGCCTAAAGCCTATGGCGATGAGTCGAAAGATATTAGATTGCTTAGCGCAAGCGATGTGAATTTAGATATGCGAAATACTGCTTTTTCTGAATATTGGACACATTTAAAATACATAGAAATAGACTCTATATTAGTGCCTTATGCTGATGATGAGGAGTTTTATCGCATCACAAGAAATAAAGAACATCATACTGCAGAAAATGAATCTGTTTTTTCTAAAAATTTCAAATTTTCAGGAAAATACGGAAATAGTTTGATGGAAGAGGTGAAACGCTATGCTTTAATTGCTGCACAAGTAGCTAGCGAACAAGAGCATGATATTATTCACGCTCACGATTGGTTAACTTATGAAGCAGGAATTTCGGCCAAAGCTGTAAGTGGAAAACCTTTGGTTGTGCATATGCATGCTACTGAATTTGACCGTTCTGGAGAACATGTTAACCAAACGGTATATGATATTGAGTTGCGCGGAATGCAAGCTGCTGATCGCGTAATTACCGTGAGTAATCTAACTCGTAATATCGTAATTGAGCGCTATGGCATCGATCCAGCAAAAGTATTTACAGTACATAATGCAGTTGAATATTCTGATATTTCTGGATATCATAATGTAGAAAGACATGTCAAGGAAAAAGTGGTCACTTTCTTAGGGAGAATCACTTTCCAGAAAGGACCAGAGTATTTTGTGGAGGCTGCTGCTAAAATTTTGAAGCGAGATAAAAATGTGCGCTTTGTTATGGCTGGTTCTGGCGATATGCTCAATAAAATGATAAAACGTGTTGCGCAACTTAAAATAGCCACCAAATTTCACTTTACAGGCTTTCTGAAAGGTGAGGAGGTTGACCACATGTTTGCTTTGAGCGATGTGTATGTAATGCCTTCAGTTTCTGAGCCTTTTGGTATTTCACCATTGGAAGCAATGCGCTCTAATGTTCCTGTAATCATTTCAAAACAATCTGGAGTTTCAGAGGTTTTGCATCATGCCATCAAGGTTGATTTTTGGGATATTGATGCTTTAGCGGATTCTATTTGGGGACTTACTCATTATGATGGATTGTCGAAAATGTTCGTTTCTTTAGGAAAAACGGAAGTAGACAACATGAAATGGGACAATGCTGCGGCTAAAGTCATTGATGTTTATAATACCTTGAATTAAAATATTTTAAATAAATTATAAGACTGGAGGCGAAAATTCATCCATGTTTTATTTCACAATATAAAAACTATATATATGAAATCAATTTGCTTTTATTTCCAAGTTCACCAACCATATCGTTTAAAACAATATCGCTTTTTTGATATAGGAAAAGATCATCATTATTACGATGATTATGAAAATGAATTTATTGCACGTCGCGTTGCAGATAAGTGTTATCTTCCTATGAATCAGCTTTTGTTGGAAGCCATTCAGGAATTTGGAAGTATGTTTAAGGTGAGTTTTTCTATTTCTGGTACAGCCCTCGATCAGTTTGAGCAATATACTCCAGAAGTAATTGATAGCTTCAGACGTTTGGCCGACACAGGTTGTGTTGAATTTATGTCAGAAACATATACCCACTCACTTTCTGCCTTGAAATCGAAGGAAGAGTTCACTACTCAGGTACATAAACATCAGCAAAAGATAATGGATTTATTTGGCGTGAAACCAAGTACTTTTAGAAATACGGAGTTGATTTATTCTGATGCTATAGGTGCTATGGTGGCTGACATGGGTTTCAATACCATGTTGACAGAAGGAGCAAAGCATATTTTGGGATGGAAATCACCAAATTACGCTTATACCAATGCCATTAATCCAAAATTAAAATTATTGCTGAAGAATTTTCAATTGAGCGATGATATCGCTTTTAGATTTTCACAGCAAAGCTGGCCATCATGGCCATTAACCACTGAAAAATTTGTGGGCTGGTTGAACGAAATTGATGAAAAAGAAGAAGTGGTTAATCTATTTATGGATTATGAAACTTTTGGAGAACATCAATGGCCAGAAACTGGAATTTTTGAATTTATGCGTGCGCTTCCAGAGCGTGTGATGAGCAATACTAATTTTACTTTCAATACACCTTCTGAAGTGAGCAGTCACTTGCAGCCAGTTGCCCCGATTCATGTGCCAACCCCAATTTCATGGGCTGACGAGGAAAGAGATTTAACAGCATGGCTTGGTAATGAGTTGCAAGATGAAGCTTTCGATAAATTATATGAGCTTGAGCCATTGGTGAATAAGTGTAGAGATGACCACCAATTGATTAAGGATTGGGAGTATTTGCAAACCAGTGACCATTTTTACTATATGTGTACAAAATGGTTTTCTGATGGTGACGTGCATAAATATTTCAACCCATATGGCACTCCATACGATGCATTTGTGAATTATATGAACGTACTTTCTGACTTTATTATCAGAGTTGAAGAATCGGTTAAGAACCAAGTTAAGCCTATTGCTGAGCCTAAAGTAATTAAGCAAGTTGTAAAAAAAAAAGTTGAAGTAAGTCCTAAAATCAAATATAAATTTGTTGATTTATTGACAATTCCTAAGCAAAAGCTTAAAAATATATTGGCCAATATGGATGCAGAAACCTTGGCTTTTGCATTACAAAATGTGGATAATAATTTGAAAGATAGGGTATTGTCGAGCATAACGAATAAGGTTTTGTCTGAATATGAACAAATTGTGGAGCAAACCGCCTCATTTAATGAAGTTCAAATACGTAATGCTAAACGACGTTTGCTTAATAAGTTGAACAAGTAGGAGTGAATAATTTTTGCCCATTCTATGATTGAAATAACAACAGTATATAATATTTGGTGGTTGCTACTAATTGTCGCTTTGTCGGCAGCACTTTCCTTTTTGCTGTATTTTAGGAACAAAAAAGACGGATTTCCAACTTGGCTCAATTTGGGTTTAGGGACTTTCCGATTTATTGTGTTCTTCATTTTGGGCTTTTTATTATTGTCGCCGCTGATTAAAAACTGGGAATCACAAATTGAAAAACCTGTTATTCTATTAGCCATCGACAACAGTCAATCCATGACTTTATATGGAGATTCTATCCAATTAGCCAATCAAAATTCAGCATTAATACAAGATGTAAAGCAACAACTCGAAGATAAATTTGATGTTATTTCCTATACTTTTGGCAGTGAAATCGCTGAATTAAAAGATCTTAATTTTGCTGAGCAGTCTACAGATATCAATCAGCTTTTTGAGAATTTACTTCCTAAATTTCAATATAGGAATGTGGGAGCAATGGTGCTTATTAGCGATGGAATTTCTAATGTGGGTCAAAATCCCATTTATGGAATTGGAGATGCTAAATTCCCAATTTATACCGTCGGTATAGGTGATACTACGGTATATAGTGACTACGCTATCAAGCATTTGATTTATAATAAAAACGTTTTTATCAATAATGCTTTTCCTGTTGAAGTAAGTTTAATGGCGAAAAAAATGAAGGGAAAACGTGCTAAAATAAGTATCAAGCAAAAGAATGAAATTATTGCTAGCAAAGAAGTTAGTCTACAATCTGACCACGATTTGGTTAAGGAAGTATTTTTAATCAATGCTAAAACTGCTGGTCTTATTTCCTATCAAGTTGTGGTCGAAAGTTTTGAAGGTGAGCGTAATATTACCAATAATAAAGAAGTTTTCTTTGTGGAAGTTTTAGGCGAAAAACGTAAAATCCTTATGCTTTACGATAGCCCACATCCTGATGTATCAGCACTGAGTCAGGTGATGAATGCAAGTGATGAGTATGAACTACACTTGATGCAGTTTGGACAATCAACTTTCAATACGAAAGATTATAGTTTGATCATTTTTCACCAAATACCCAATTCAAGCTCCCGAAGTGCATCCATTATACAAAAGGCAAATAGTGAGCATATTCCAACTTTAATTATGCTGGGAAATAACAGCAATATTCCACTTTTTAATTCACTTAATTTGGGAGTGAGGATAGAGGCTGGTAAAACTTCATTTGTTGAGTCTGGTGCAATTGTAGATAATAGTTTTGTGGATTTTGCTTTGCCAAAAAATTTCAAACAAGATGTAAATCAATATCCACCTTTGATAAATCCTTATGGTAAATATATTGTTTCCAGCGCTTTTCATAATATTATCAATCAACGTATTGGCTCTGTAGCGACGGATTATCCGCTGATATCGGTTTCAGGAAATAGCGGGCAAAGAAATGCTTTTATTTTTGGTGAAGGAATTTGGCGATGGAGAATGTATGATTTTATCCAGCATCAAAATCATCAAGCTGTGGATGAGTTTCTGCTTAAACTCTTACGATTTGTAAGTTTAAATAAAACCTTTACCCGATTCGATTTGCAATCCGAAAATAGATATAGCAATCAAGAAGATATAGATTTCAATGCCACCTTTTATAATGCCTCCTATGAGCCCGTTTTAGATGCCGACGTTCGCCTTGAAATCACCAATGAATCTGGCGATGTTTTTTCTTACGCTTTCGGCTCGGGAGATATTTCATATTACCTTAGCGCTGGACGTTTTGCCGAAGGCACCTATCGTTTTAAATCTTGGGTGGATTATGCTGGTGAGCATTTTGAAAAAACAGGTCAATTTATTGTTGATGCCATGAACCTCGAAGCGGCTAATTTAGTGGCCAATTACCCATTATTGCAAAAGATAGCTTTAAATTCGGATGCGGCCTTTTATGAGCCATCAGAGAGTCAATCGCTTATTGATGAGTTAATTGGAAAGAAAGAAATTGTAAATATCGAGCGTAAAACAATTCAATATCAAGATTTGATTAAGTTCAGAGAAATATTATTCCTCTTATTAATTTTGCTTTCTGTAGAATGGTTTTTCAGAAAGCAAATGGGTAGTTATTAGGGGAGTTTTATTGTTTTCTAGGGTTTTGAAAATTATTAATTTTATAATTTACAGCAATGCAATGGAGTGAATGGATTTTTTGGACGGTGGTTTTGCTGCTTATTTTTGATTTTGGTTTTGAGAAATGGCTTGGGCATTTGAATCATCAGCAATGGCACAAAAGCCTCCCTGCCGCATTGAAGTCTCTTTATCCTAAAGAAAAGTATCAAGAGGCAAAAGCTTATGCTAGGAGTAATTATAAAATGAGCCTTTTGACTTCTGCTTTTAGTTTTGTGCTGATTTTGCTGGTATTGTATTTTGGACTTATTGGCACACTCGATAAACTTGTATATCAATGGGTAGGAGAGTTACCTATTTTATCCGCACTTGTTTTCTTTGGTGTGGCTGGCGCAATTTCTTTTCTAATCAATCTGCCGTTTTCAGTTTATTCCACCTTTGTTATTGAGGAAAAATTCGGTTTCAATAAAACCAATATCAAGACTTTTATACTCGATATTCTTAAGTCCTCCTTATTATCAATCGTTATTGGTGGTGCAATTCTGGCATTAATAGTTAAGTTATATTTGATTTTTGGTAGCAATTTCTGGATTCTGACATGGGTGTTTTTATCCGTACTGATGCTGTTTATCAGCATGTTTTATTCTAGTCTTATCGTTCCTTTGTTTAATAAACAAACACCACTAGAGCCTGGAGAACTGCGTGATAAAATTGATAGCTTTGCTCAAAAGGTTGGTTTTAAGTTAGACAATATCTACGTAATTGATGGCTCAAAAAGAAGCACCAAGGCAAATGCTTATTTCTCTGGTCTGGGTGCAAAAAAGAGAATTGTTTTATACGATACGCTTATAAAAGATCATACTGCTGATGAACTTGTAGCGGTATTGGCACATGAAATAGGACATTATAAACACAAACATACTAGGAGTTCAATTATCATAAGCCTGCTGCAAACGGGATTGATGTTGTTTTTGCTTTCCTTATTTATTGCCCCTGGAGGAGCAATTGCAGAAGCTTCAGCATTGGCATTCGACGCCAAACCTTCCTTTCAAATTGGGATGCTGATTTTCGGAATACTTTATAGTCCTGTATCCGAAATATTAGGAGTAATGATGAATTGGCTGTCACGCAAAAACGAATATGAAGCCGATGCATTTGCCAAACAACATGCCTCAGCTAAGGATTTATCCTCGGCACTAATCAAATTATCAAAGAATAGCTTGAGCAATATAAATCCTCACCCTTATTATGTCTTTATCAATTATTCGCATCCACCTTTGGGCTATCGTTTAGCACGCTTGGAGGAATAATAATCAAACCGAAATTCAATTATATTTGCCCCATGAATTTAGAACATAGAATATCGAGTTTTAGTCAACTTGGAAATCAAATTTTGGAAGAAATTTCTCGACCTAGAATTGAAGGTGAAGAGACTGATTTTCAAGCTTTACTCATCAAAGCTCAGCAACATAATCCCTGGTTTACTCAGCAACATATAAGTTTGGCTTTTGATAATATTTTATCAATGCTTCAACAAGATAAATTAGAAGAATGGGTCGGAAATTATCCTAATCATCAATGGAATGATTCCGATTTACGAGTAGGAGTGATCATGGCTGGAAATATTCCCTTGGTTGGTTTCCACGATTTTTTGTCTGTTTTAATTAGTGGAAAATACTTTATTGGTAAGTTGTCGTCCAATGATATGTTTTTGCTGCCTTTTTTAGCCAATATGCTAATAGAAATTGAACCCCATTTTAAGAACAAGATTTACTTTGAAAATCATATTTTAAAAGATTTTGACGCAGTAATCGCCACTGGGAGTAATAATTCTTCTCGCTATTTCGATTATTATTTTGGAAAATATCCACATATAATACGTCATAATCGCAATTCTGTAGCTTTGCTTACTGGCCTTGAAACCAAGGAAGAGAAGCATGATTTAGCCAAAGACGTGTTTCAATATTTTGGTTTAGGTTGTCGCAATGTTTCCAAATTGATGCTCCCATTTGGATATGATATACCTTCGCTATTAGATGAATTTCAGTACTTTGATAATATTCAGCAACATAATAAATATCTTAATAATTACGAGTATAATAAATCATTATTTCTGATCAATAAAATGCCTCATTTTGATAATGGTTTTTTGCTATTGGTCGAAAATCCAAATATTGCAAGTCCAATTAGTGTATTGCATTATGAATTCTATTATCCACCACTAGACGACGAAATTAAACGATTAAGCATAGCTAATGAAAACATCCAATGCGTATTAAGCAATGAGAAGTCAGTTAAAAATGCTGTAAAGTTTGGCGAATCACAAAGTCCATCATTAATGGAATATGCTGATAATGAAGATGTAATGATGTTTTTGGAGCATTTAAAAAGTAATTAACAATTTAGTGTCGAAAAAAACGACTTAATGTTTGGCTATATAAGTAAATAGGATTACTTTTGCAGTCCAAAATTTGATAAGCCCAAGCAGTGATTTATCAAATTGAATTAGGATTTAAAATTTTAAAATAATTTTTATATGAAAGCAGACATTCACCCAAAGGAATATAGACTGGTAGTATTTCAAGATATGTCCAACGGATATTCGTTTATTACAAAATCTGCCGTAAACACCAAAGAAACTGTTCTATGGGAAGACGGTAATGAATACCCAGTGATGAAATTAGAGATTTCTCATACTTCTCATCCATTTTATACTGGAAAGATGAAGCTTGTCGATTCAGCAGGACGTGTTGATAAATTTAACACTCGTTATAAAAATCGCGTTGCGAAATAGAAAAATCAAAAAAAAATTGAAGTCCCGAAAGGGACTTTTTTTTTGCCCAAAACTTTTTAAGATATACACATTAAATATTTGTTAACTTTTTGTAATTCATGCTTGGATGTTTCAATAATATTCATATCTTTGAGACATAATTAAAGTTAACCTTATGAACTATATTTTATTTGACGATCAGAAAGTTAGAGAGGACTTATTACCATTAACTTTCACTAGACCTGTAGCCGAAATTCGTTTCGGCATTAGTACGATGCGCGAGAAGTGGGAAAGATTTTTGGGCGAAAAAACCTCAACTTTAACAGAAGGTTATTTGAGTAAAAAATACCCTTTGGTAAAAGGTGTCGATAATATATTGATTAATAGTTGTGTATGTCCAACTGACAATTTAGTTACACAAATAAAAAACCTAAAAACAGATCAAGCTTTAATAGGCGATGAAATAATTGTTGCCATGAATCTGAGCCTCGAAAATTTGGACTCCATGGTAACTTCTGAAACTATAGAAGTGAGTTTGGAAGCTGAGACTGCTGGTATCAGCAATATATGGGATTTGTTTGGTAAGCTCGATAAAACGATTCCTATTGATTTTAAATGTTTGACAGAAGGACGTACTTCTCAAAAAGTAAGTTCCACAAATCATATCATGGGCGATTTTCCAATCTTTTTTGAGGAAGGCGCAAAATCAGAATTTGCCTTTCTTAATGCTACTGAAGGCCCAATTTATATTGGAAAAAATGCTGAGGTGATGGAAGGTGCAATTATACGAGGCCCATTTTCACTAGGCGAATCATCCATTGTTAGAGCCGCTGCTCGAATTTATGGACCTACTTCCATTGGCCCTTTCTGTAAAGTTGGTGGTGAGGTTAGCAATAGCCTTGTAATGGGTTATTCTAATAAAGTTCATGATGGTTTTCTTGGGAATTCAGTTATTGGAGAATGGTGCAATTTAGGTGCTGATACCAATACCTCAAACCTTAAAAATACTTACGATTTTGTGAGGATTTGGAATTATCGTCAGGAAACATTCGTGGACACTGGTTTGCAATTTTGCGGACTAATCATGGGCGACCATTCTAAATCGGCAATTAATACCATGTTTAATACTGGAACAGTTGTAGGGGTTAGCGTAAACTTGTTTGGTGCTGGTTTTCCACGCCAGTTTGTGAGCTCATTCTTCTGGGGTGGTTTTAATGGATTGAGAAAATATAATATCAATAAAGCGCTTCAAGTTGCCGAAAAAGTATTTGGACGTCGTAATTTAGAATTTGATAAGATTGAACGTGATATTTTGGTTCATATCCATGATATTACTCTGTAATTAACATATAGATATTTAAAAATGGCTGTTGCAATATTTTGTCAACAGCCATTTTTTTGTTCCTAATATTTGACAAATTATCAGTTTTTTGCCTCTTTAGGTCTTGGCACGCCAATTGACTGCCTCTTGCTGTAATAATTTTATGGTTAAATTATTTATCACTAGTAATGAAGCTGTTAAAAGCTTTGTTCATTCATTTTAGTAATATTAAATATAGATGATATGCAAATTCAATGATTTAGTTGGAATTTGTATGACAAAATGACAAAATATGAGTTTAAAAAATATGTCCACATTCCAGTTTATTGATAGTATGGATTCCGAAACGGAATTTATACCTTTGATTCCTCAACAAGAGGATATAGAAATGAATGAATCTGAAGTCCCAGAAGATTTGCCGATATTGCCTTTGCGTAATACGGTGCTTTTTCCTGGCGTGATGATTCCTATTACTGTTGGAAGAGAGAAATCGACCAAGCTAATTAATGATGCACAGAAAGGCAATAAATTAATAGGCGTGGTGGCACAAAAAGATGGCAATATTGAAGAGCCTGGTTTTGACGATCTTTATAAAGTAGGAGTAATGGCCTATATTGTAAAGGTATTGAATATGCCTGACGATTCTACAACAGTGATTATTCAAGGTAGAAATCGCATTTCTTTAGAGGAAGAAGTACAAAGTATTCCTTATTTCAAAGCACGTATTAAAGCCTTGCCTACTGAATCAGCAGTGGAGAAAAGTGATGATTTTACTGCTTTGATGGATTCGATTAAAGATCTATCGCTAAAAGCGATTAAGCTAAATCCTAATATTCCTGGTGATGCCGGTTTTGCTATCAAAAATATTGATAGTCCTTCTTTTTTGGTGAATTTTATTTCTAGTAATCTCAATAGCGGCTTACAGGATAAACAAAATTTACTTGAAGTAGAGAGTCTTCAAGATAGAGCAAGTCGTTTATTGTCTTTGTTGACCAAAGAAATTCAGATGCTTGAATTAAAAAATCAGATTCAAGACAAAGTAAAAACGGATCTGGATAAGCAACAGCGTGACTATTTTCTGAATCAGCAAATGAAAACCATCCAAGATGAATTGGGCGGTGGACCTCATGAAGAGGATATTAAAGATTTAAAAAACAAAGCTGCTCAAAAATTGTGGCCTGATAATGTTAAGGTATTATTTGATAAGGAGTTGGGGAAATTAACCCGAATGAATCCTTCTGCCGCTGAATACTCTATCCAACATAATTATTTGGGAACATTGGTTGAATTGCCATGGAATGAGTTTTCAAATGATAATTTTGATTTAAAAAGAGCGCAAAAAGTTTTGGATGATGACCATTATGGTTTAGATAAAATAAAAGACAGAATTGTTGAATACCTCGCAGTTATAAAACTAAAAGGAGATATGAAATCTCCAATACTTTGCTTGGTAGGCCCTCCGGGTGTTGGTAAAACTTCTTTAGGGAAGTCTATAGCTCGCTCGCTAAATCGGGAATATATCAGAATTGCATTGGGAGGTTTACGCGATGAATCTGAAATTAGAGGTCACCGTAAAACCTATATAGGTGCAATGCCAGGGCGAATTATTCAGAGTTTAAGAAAAGCTAAAAAATCGAATCCGGTATTTGTTCTTGACGAAATTGATAAGGTTAGCGGAAATCAATTTAATGGTGATCCTGCTTCTGCATTATTAGAGGTGCTTGATCCAGAGCAAAATAGTTCTTTTTATGATAATTACCTTGAGGTGGAATATGATTTATCGAAGGTGATGTTTGTAGCCACAGCCAACTCTCTGTCTGGAATTCATCCTGCTTTGCGAGATAGAATGGAAATCATTAATCTGAGTGGCTATTTGATGGAAGAGAAAATTGAAATTGCCAAAAAGCATCTTATTCCAAAACAATTTGCTGAGCATGGTGTGGATAAGAAAAATATTATCTTTAAAAAGCCTGTTCTTGAAGAGCTTATAGATAAATACACAAGTGAATCAGGAGTTAGAACTTTGGATAAAACAATTGCTAAAATTATCCGTAATAGGGTGAAACATATTGTGATGGAAGAAGAATTTGCTCCCGAACTCACGATTACTGAATTACATGAAATAATGGGCCCACCAAGATTTCAAAAGGATAAAGCGATTGATAATAATAATGCAGGAGTTGTAACCGGACTTGCATGGACAAGCGTTGGTGGAGTTATTTTGTTTATTGAAGCCAGTTTGAGCAAAGGTAAGGGCACTTTCACGATGACAGGTAGTCTTGGCGACGTTATGAAAGAATCGGCGACAGTGGCTTATAAATATTTGCGTGCCCATGCTGATGAATTGAATATCCCTCAAGTGGCTTTTGAAAAATGGGATTTACACATTCATATTCCAGAAGGAGCTACACCAAAAGATGGGCCTTCGGCAGGAGTTACCTTTTTTACTGCTTTGGCTTCGGTTTATACCCAACGTAAGATCAAATCGAAATTGGCTATGACTGGTGAATTAACACTTCGATCAAAAGTATTGCCAGTGGGAGGAATTAAAGAAAAAATATTGGCAGCAAAAAGAGCTAGTATTAAGGAGATTATCTTATCAAAAGAAAATGAGAAAGATATTCTTGAAATCAACGAAAAGTATATCAAAGGATTAACTTTCTATTACGTAGAAAATGCGATGGAAGTGCTTGATTATGCGCTATTAAAGCAAAAAGTTACCAATCCTATTGTATTCAGCTAAAGATTGATAAACTAATTTTTTATTAAGCTTAAAAAGTAAAATTTGGTTTTACTTTTTAAGCTTTTTTTTTATTACTACTTATTACTAGTATTAGGATTATTCCTCTGAGGCTTCTTTTTCCAATAATTACTTTTGCCTTTACTTTTGGGCTGGCTTCCTTCGGTAGCAGCTTTTTCGCTGCTATTCGCTCTAGGTTTATTGCCTTTGGAATTACTGCTTTTTGAAAAGCCTTTTTTTGAATTATTGAATTTTTTACCGTCTGAACCGGAACTCTTTTTAAAATCTGGAGCTTCTCCCAAGGATTTGTCTAATTCGACCTTCTGCACTTTTTGCTCTATAAGCCTCTCAATCCTAATCATCTTATAAGAATCGTCTTTATTGACAAAAGTAATGGCTTCGCCTTTGGTTTCTGCACGAGCAGTTCGACCGATGCGATGTACATAATCCTCAGCATCAGCGGGTACATCAAAGTTGATGATGAGATTGATATCTTTAATATCGATTCCACGACTCAAAACATCTGTAGCAATAAGAATTCGAGTTTTATGAGATCTGAAATCCAGTAATACTTGTTCACGATCCTTTTGAATTAAATCTGAAGAAATGCCTTGCGACTTTATCCCTTTCATTTTAAGTTCTTTAACAACCTCGCTAACCATTCTTTTAGTGGAAGTAAAAACCAGTATGCTATGGTATTCCTGTCTGTTAGAAATAATCCAGTTGATTAGTGGAATTTTCTGAGTGTCAAATACTTCATATTGAAGTTGCTTTACACCTTCAGCAGGTTTAGAAATCGCAATTTTAATTTCAATCGGGTTCTTGAGTAGTTTTTTAGTAAGAGAGTTAATTAGCGCAGGCATAGTTGCGCTAAACATTAAGCTCTGGCGCTTAGCAGGTAAATACTGCATTATTTTATTGATATCGTCCGAAAAACCCATATCCAGCATTCGATCCGATTCATCTAAAATAAAATGCTTTAGGTGTGATAAATCTACATATCCCATATTCAAATGAGAAATCAATTTACCTGGAGTTGCTACAATGATGTTAACGCCATTTTCAATAGCTTGTCTTTGGTCATTAAATTCAGCGCCATCGCCGCCACCATAAACTGCAATACTCGAAGCTTCAACATAATAGGAGAAACCCTGAATTTGTTGGTCAATTTGCAAGGCTAACTCACGTGTAGGAACTACCACAAGGGTATTGATATGATTAGTTGGATTTTCTGCTAGTTTATTTAAAACTGGCAACATAAAAGCGGCTGTTTTTCCAGTTCCAGTTTGTGCTGTGGCAATCATATCTCGCCCTGCTAATATTTCTGGAATAGCTTGTATTTGAATAGGAGTGGGCGTTTTAAAACCCATATAATAAAGGGATTCAGTTATTTTTTCGTGGAAATTGAATTCGTCAAATGTCATTTTTGATTATTGATTTTGTTTGTTGTTTGATTTTTGTTCGTCTCTGTAGCTAAAGTCCTTATATTTTGGGTTTATTGATTTCAAAGTTTTTAAATGACTCATAATTCGTAACTCCTAACTTATAACTCCTAACTTATAACTCGTAACTCATAACTAATATCGGCAAAGATAATGCTAATAAATGAAGTAACTGAAAAATGCTTAAAATCTATGACTTAAGCACTCAAGGTATTGATAATTGGTTTAAAATGCGTCCTAATCAGCTTCCATTCATCTGGGAACTCATTACAAAGATTTTGAATTTTATTTTTGTGTTTCTTCAAAGCATCACTAATTGCAGGGGCCGAAATAGGGGTTTCCATTGCGAGGCCAACATTGCTTCCGTTTAAAGATTTGCCCTCCGATTGTACTTTTTTTGCAGCTAACTCAAGTCGGTTTAGAATATGAATAGTCTTTGTATATCTAGAATCGGCCATAGTTTCAACTCCATGACTAACAACAATATTTTGATCTGATGAAAAATAGGGTTTTAAGAAATATTCTTCCAATTTCAATAATCCACCTTCCATTGTACCTTGAACTCGATTTGCCATCATAATACTATTTATGGAGGCTTTCTCGATAATCGAAATGGGACCTTGGTAATTCTTAATAAAGGATTGTGCTTCTGAAGTAAGTTGTAAGTGTAATTTTAATTTTGAAGCCTCTCGTTGTAGTAAGTTGATAATATATTCAAACAACTGTGTTTGATGTTTTTGTGTATTAATTTTTTCTTGAATTTGAATCTCATTAATTTGATTTCCAATCAGTTGAAAGTCATTTCGTAATTGATTGTTTTTCTCTTGAAATTGTTTTCTTTGTGCACTAAATATCTTAAGGCTTCTGACTAATAAGCTTGAAATAATACTTTTTTGCTCCGTAGTTAATTTGTCGTCTGTCTTTTTTAATCCGAAATTACTGGCATCTGGCTTAAAAAAAACATATAACAAATCTTCTTTCTTATCCCAAGAGTTGGTGGTCTTTATCAATAATATATGATGTTTATACTCATCAAAAACCTCCTTTTGTTTGATGCTTGTTTGTGCTAAATGCTCAAAAGGTAAATTGCTTTCATCCACCCAATCCATTTTTTGCTTTGATTCCCGAATGGCGTAAATATCATTGGTGAGGGCATGGGAAGAGGAGTCAAGCCGCTTAATTTGCTCATGCTCTGATAATGCTATAACCGATTGCAACTCCTTATAAACAGGATGATAGAAGAATGCGTAGGCTTTACGAAAGCCTGGCACAAGACTCCTACAATGTTGTAGATAATCTAATATTTCTATCTGATTTATAAGCTGTTGATCAATCATTGGTTAAATAGATTCTATTTTTTGCTGAGGCGCAAAGATAGTCAATAAATTAAGTGAATGCAAGAAAAACTTAATATATATTAAGTAAGTTATTAAGTGAAATTCCTAAAATTAAGTAATTATTAAGCTGCTTAATTATTCAATTAAGTATGAATATAATGCTTAATTTCCTTGCAATGACCTGTATTGTGGAGTATTTTCGCCACCTTGTTATTTACATCTATAGCAGGTATAGAAATAGAAATTTAATAATAATATTTTAAGTAATTAAGTTATGATTAGTGTAGAATTAAGCCTTGCAGACCGTTTTGTTGATTTTGGAAATCGTTTTTTCAATGTGCAACATTTTGATTGGAAAATTGAAAATGAATTGAATTATGAACAACAAAGTGATGAACCTTTTAATCAGTTTTTTGTTACTGGCGAAAACAAGATGAATCAAATTTACAAAACAATTAATACAATTATGTATTCAATAATGACTTTTCTATTTCCCAAGGCAAGCATGGAACTAGATATGGTTTCTGTAAATTCAGTTAAAAATTCAATGGGTAATAGGCCTGAATTCTACTCAAAATCAATTTTAAATTATTCTAAATTAAACAATCAAGTAAATCAACCTAATGCAATGAAATTAAAGCTTATAGATAGGATAAATATGGATATGAAAGATTATATTTTACAGGCAAAGCAGCCGAATAAAAAGGTAGAATTAAATCGGAATGTATCTAGGAGTAAAAATATGTTTAAGAATCAACTGAAGAATGAATACGAGGAAGCAATTGAAGAACAACAAAGCTCATTTAGGATTTTTAATCGCTTGATAGATCTCACATTTAGCCAAAAAAAAATAGGTTCATAGAACCACAATCTTATTATGATCTTATGAACCTAATCTTTCAAAAAAACTTAGTTCTTATAATTCTTCACTAAACATAGGATCCCAAGGAGGAAGCATAATTGGTTTTTGCTCAAGCATTTTGAGCACATCTTCGCTGATATACTTTTTATGAATTACCAAGCGGAACATATATTCATTAAACCAATCATCAGTCATGATTAAATGTCCATTAAAACCGGATTTCCCCCAGGAGTTTTCTAATAACCATTTATTGGGTTTGCCATCTGCATTCAAATCAACGGCCACTAAAGTCATTCCATGACTTGAACCACTTGCAAATGTTTGAATACGCTCTTTTTTGTCCATTCCGAACTTAACACCCATTAATGATGAGTAATCGTAATTAGCAAGGTCTAAATAGCCTTTCTTGCTATCGAGCTGCTTTCCTACATCACAACTAAAGTACATAGCCTGATTGTCCATAATAGATGCTTTTGCAAAGCTTTTGATTTGGGTAATATCCAAATTAATATATTTCCAATTGTGGCCATCAATACGGTGGCGGTCATAATCAATTTCATATAATTGATTGAAATCACGACTTGGATCATTCATTAGCATTACATAATCTTTCAAGTCTACATTGATAAATTCCTTATAAAAGCTCATAGGAGTATAGCTTTTAAGCTCGCTGGGCTTTCCTTCAGCATCTTTATATCTCCATGAAAAATTTTGAACGGGCTCTCCAAGACTCAATGCTAATATTCTATAAATATCATTGAGCATTTCAATCTTTTTCCTTTCTATAGCTTTTATTTTTTCCCCGTTTTTATTCATTCTTCTCAAATATAAAGCATCTTCGCGCAACTTCATACTGAGCAACTTGGATAACATGGAAGTATTATTGGCTTGATAACTTTCGGGCATAACATCAGCTGGTACAGCTCCATATTTTTCAATTAAATCTACAACTCCAGTCCATTGACCTCCATCACCAATTGGATTTTTCAACAACCAATCTACTCTGCGATCGTCAAGAGATTTATCCTTGGTTTCGATAATTCCTTCTAAGAAAAGATTTGATTTTTCGAGCTGATCATAGAAAAATAAATAAGACTGAGACAACTCAAAATCAGCTAATTTATACTTATCAATTACGATAGGTCTCAATACATTAAGTCCTGTAAATAACCAGCAACGACCCGATGATTTTTGATCTGTAATTCCTTTGGTTTCAACTTTATTGGAGAAATAAGTATCCTGAGATCCATCGGTATAACGGCTTTGAGATAAATCCTTAATGCTATTGCTTCTAATTGCATTTTGCAAAGCTACTGAATTGGTTTTTGAAAAATTCTCATGCATATCCTTGAGCATGTCAGTAGAGATGCTCTTATCGTCTACTTGTGCTATCATACTGAATGGCAATATGATAGAGATAATTGCTGATATTAAATATTTTCTCATAAAGTTATTTGTTTTAATTTTTGTAAATAATGGACAAAACTACATAAATAAATTGTTTGGTAAGTAAGTTTGATTTGTTAATACTTTTACCAAACAGTTTAAAAAATAATAGAGCCTTCTGAAATTGGTATATGGCTTTTAACTACATTTGGAGATTAATTTTTAACCCTTTATATTTGTTTCTATGAAAAAAATTGTACTAAGTTTATTGATTTTATTTATTGGCTTATCAGGACTTTACAGTCAGAATAATGTTGAAAAAAATGCTGATGCTAAAAAAATTGCATTGGAAGATATTTGGAAATATTATCGTTTTTATCCTAGTACAGTAAGAGGATTTAGGTCGATGAATGATGGTGAGTTTTACACAATCCTAAATAAAGGTAATGTTGAGAAATATGCATATAAAAATGGTAAACTGGTTGAAACTATTATTGATGCAGGGGATTTAATTCCTAAAGGTGAAAGTACAGCTCTGAGATTTAGCGATTATATATTTAGCCATGATGAGTCAAAATTGCTATTTGTAACCAATTCGGAATCCATCTACAGACATTCGTTCAAGGCAAATTATTGGATCTATGATTTAAAAACAAAAGAACTGACTCCTTTAGCAGAGTCGGGTCAGCAACAACTGGCAAGCTTTTCTCCAGATGATACAAAAATCGCTTTTTTTAGAGAGAATAACCTGTTTATTAAGGATTTAAATACAGGGAAGCAAATTGCAATAACTACCGATGGAGTTGTGAATTCAATCATTAATGGTGCTCCTGATTGGGTTTATGAAGAAGAATTTTCATTCACTCAAGCGTTTGAATGGTCAAATAATAGCCAGAAAATTGCTTATATCAAGTTTGATGAGTCTAAAGTAAAAGAGTATGAACTTGAGTATTATGGCAAATTATATCCAGATATATACAAGTATAAGTATCCTAAAGCTGGTGAAGATAATTCTGTGGTTTCGGTGCATGTTTATGATTTGAATACAACAAAAACTACTAAAATGGATATTGGAACTAATACTGATATTTATATTCCACGTATCAAATGGACCAATGAAAATAATACACTTTCCATTCAGCGTCTAAACCGCTTACAAAATCATTGGGAGATATTATTGGCGAATAGCACAAGTGGTGAGTCTCAAATATTATATAGTGAAAAGAATGTCCATTATATCGATATTACAGACAATTTGATTTTTTCAAAAGATAATTTAACTTATATCTTTACTTCAGAAAAGGATGGTTATAATCATATATATCAATATGATATGAAAGGTAATCAAGTGCTTCAAATTACTAAAGGTAAATATGATGTTCAAGAATTAATAGGATACGATGAGGAAGAAAAGAAGCTGTATTTACAGTCGGCCATGAGCTCGCCGTTGAATCGTGAAGTCTATGAATACAATTTTAAAACTAGAGAATTGAAAAATTTGTCTTCAAAAGAAGGTACCAATGATGCTGAATTTTCAAGCAGTTTCAAATATTTCATTAATACCAATACAAGTGCAAATTCGCCTCATTATATTAATATGAATTCCATTAATGGTAAAGAATTATATGTAATTCAAGATAATGCTGGTTTGAAAAACATGATGGAGGAATATCAATTTAGCACGATGGAGTTTTTTAAGTTTAAAACAGAAGGTGGAATTGAGTTAAATGCTTCTATGATAAAGCCTAAGGATTTTGATCCAGCAAAGAAATACCCAGTGCTGATGTATGTTTATGGCGGACCAGGTTCGCAAACGGTGACCAATTCATGGGGCTGGTTTAATTTTGCATGGTTCCAGATGTTAGCTCAAAAGGGTTATATCATCGTTTCAGTTGACAATCGTGGAACAGGCGCGAGAGGGCAAGAGTTTAAGAAAATGACTTATATGCAATTGGGTAAGTATGAGACTGAAGATCAAATCAATGCAGCTAAATATTTAGGAGGCTTAGATTATGTTGATGCCAAGAGGATTGGAATATTTGGTTGGAGCTATGGCGGTTATATGTCCACTTTATGTATGACAAAAGGCGCAGACTACTTTAAAGCAGGAATAGCTGTTGCTCCTGTTACCAATTGGCGCTATTATGATAATATTTATACTGAACGCTTTATGCAATTGCCACAAACTAATGCATCGGGTTATGATGAGAATAGTCCAATTTCGCATACTAAATTGCTGAAGGGAAAGTATTTGCTAGTACATGGAGTGGCTGATGATAATGTTCACGTTCAGAATTCTATGGATTTGATTAATGCTTTGGTTGACAATAATAAGCAGTTTGAAATGCAGTATTATCCCAATAGCGATCATGGAATTAGTACAGGTAAAAACACTAGATTTCATCTTTATACTCGTATGACAGATTTTATTTTAGATAATTTATAGGATTGTTTAGAATTTATGTTTTAGAATTTGTAATTCAATGGAAGGTATTATTAAGTTTAAAATCAATCAGCTAAATACAAATGGAATTTCAAGTTCTGAATTTGATTTAATCAATCCATACAGGAATTACTGTTTTGATAATCAACTAATTGGACTTGGTGAGGATGGGATAGGATTCGGAAATATTAGTTGCAGAAGTGGTGTTTCAAATCAATTTGTAATTACTGCATCCGAAACCGGTGGAGAATCTAGCTTAATGGAGATTGATTATTCTAAAGTTGTAGAATTTGATTTGGATAATAATACAATTGAATATGAAGGAATTAATCCCGTTTCATCTGAATCGCTGACCCATGCTGCTATTTATAGTGCAAATCAAGCAATTCAATCAATCATACATTTTCATCATGCAAAATTATGGCAGAAGCATCTTAATTTATTGCCGACCACTGATTTAGATATAGAATATGGAACTGTAGATATGGCCAATGCAGTAAAGAGCCTTGTGATTTCGATAAATGAAGATAATGGAGTGATTATTATGGGAGGACATCAAGATGGAATTATAACTTTTGGTTCTGATTTTGATTCATGTGTAAATCAAATTGAAATACTATAGTCATCCCTTTATACCTTGCTATTATTCAAATCATTGACAAGTTGATTACTTATTTTGTGATTATATACTTTGTCTCCAAATTGCTCAACCCATTGAATTCCTCGTACGGCATTGGTTAAAAAAACTTCATCCGCATTGATTAAATCTTCTACAGTCAGAAATGTTTGAAAACAATCCATATTTTGATTTCCTGCTATATTGATAATATGTTGCCTCATGATTCCATTCAAAGCACCATCTTCAATTCTAGGTGTGAATAATTGGCCGTCATTTAAAATAAATACATTTGAGCCAGTTGCTTCAGCAATATGATGCGCAGAATTAAGCAAAATAGCATCATTCCAGCCTTTATCTTCAGCTTCCAAAGCTCCTAGCACCATTTCAAGTTTTGAAGTAGTTTTTATCTGTGAAAAAGAACTAACAGCTATTTTAACATTTTCAGCAATGCCAACTTTAAGCCCTTTTTTATTTAGAATATAATCTTCATTTTCTAAGCTCTGGGCTTCTAATAAATAATCACAATCTCGATGAATTGGTAGATAAAACCCGCCACTTTTTCTAAAAACTTGCAAACGTATGCGAGCTGCTCCTTTTATATTATTGACTTCCATTAAATCCTTTGTTGCTTGCTCTAAATCATTATGACCGGGCAAGGAGGGAAGTCCCATTTTTAGAAGTGACATAGAATTCTGAATTCTACTCCAATGTTCTTCAATAAGTTGAATCTTACCATTTGTAAAATACATGCTTTCAAATAGAGCATCAGCATAACGAAAAGCCCGATTGTCGATATCGAGACCTTGAGCATTACTTGAAATTTTTCCTGAAATATTATAATAACTCATACAATTGGTATTAAAAACATTACCAACTTCCGCTAGCGCCACCGCCACCAAATCCGCCACCGCCGAAGCCACCAAATCCGCCTCCGCCGCCGAAACTTCCACCGCCAGAATTAAAATCGCCGAAGCCAGAACCACCACGCGAGCCACTACCCATCATGAAAAGTGCTGCCCATAAAGGCCAATTGCTTTTTGATCCTGAATTTAAATTCTTAGAGTTGCCATTTCCACCAAAAAACAAAAAAGCAGCGATTACAATTACTATAATCAATATTGCGGTAAATGGACTTCCAGACGAGCGTTGACCATAGCTATCTGCCGTATATTCTCCTTTGGTAAGTGAAATACAAACATCTACAGCCTTATTAATTCCTTCATAGGTATTATTCAATTTAAAGGAAGGAATCATCTCTTGTTCAACGATTCTTTTAGCAATGGCATCAGGGATTAAGCCTTCTATTCCATAACCAGTTTGTATGTTCACTCTGCCTGGACTAGCGTTTTTGGGCTTGTAAACAATCACAATTCCATTATTAAATTTGGCCCCACCAACGCCCCAACCTGCTCCTAATCTTTGAGCAAAGTCTGCAACATCATAACCTTCCAAATCATTGGTTGTATATATTAGTATTTGCGTTGAGGTTTCTCTGTTAAATTGATTTAGTTTTTCCGTTAGCGCAGCAAGCTCTGAACTCGAAAACACAGCTGCATTATCCACAACAAGTTGTTGTTTTGCAGGTGCTTTAAATATATCTTGAGCATTGGATAGTAAATTAAAACTAACTAATACGGCAAATAGAATTGAGATTATATAGGACTTTTTCATGTTATTGTATTTGTTTAAAGAAGTATTAATTAGGCGCTATTTCCCAAATGAAATATCATCGGAAAGCTCATTCACATCATCTTCTTGGTAAGGAAAATATTTTTTTAATTGCTCCCCAGCCATAATAATACCTTTGGCCAAACCTTCTGCAAATTGATTTTCTTTGAAATGTTGAATAATAAGATCTGTTTCCATTTGCCAAAAATCTTCAGCAACTTTGGCATTAATTCCTCCATCTCCCAAAATAGCAAATTGCTTATCCTCAATAGAAAGGTAGAAAAGCACACCATTTCTGAGCTTGGTTTTGTGCATTTTTAGCTGACTGAATATTTGAGATGCTCTATCTAAAACATCAATTTTACATTTAGTTTCGATATGTAATCTAATTTCACCAGAAGTATTCAATTCAGCTTCCTTAATGGCGCTGACAATCATTTTCTGCTGATCGGAATTTAAAAAATTGGAAGCTTTCATTGATTTTTGTTTTAAAATGAATGCGGTCAGAATCATCTAATACTGACCGCATTATTCTTGAAAATTGAATTAAAAGTTTACTTCTGGAGCTTTTTCAGCACCTGCGATTGCTGTAAAATAATCTTTCTTTTCGAAGCCAAATATACTTGCATAAATATTCTTGGGAAAAAGTCTGATATATGCATTATATCCTTTTACGGCCTCATTGAAATTCCTTCTTTCAACCGCAATTCTGTTTTCAGTTCCCTCTAATTGTGCTTGTAACTCAAGAAAGTTTTGATTTGCTTTTAGATCTGGGTAACGTTCCACCACAACCATCAATTTAGAAAGTGCAGAGCTTAAGCCATCTTGCGCTTGTTGAAATTGCTGAATTGAGTTAGCATCTAATTTTGAAGCATCAATAGTGGTACTCGTGGCTTTTGAACGAGCTTCAATCACACCTTCTAAAGTTTCCTTTTCGTGGCTTGCATAGCCTTTTACAGTGCTTACTAAGTTTGGAATTAAATCGGCACGACGTTGATAAACGTTCTCAACTTGTCCCCAACTAGCCGAAATTTGTTCATCAGCCATAGCCATATTATTATAACTACTTTTCACACTAGAGAACATATATAAAATTCCCAAAGCGATCACGCCAATTATAATCCAGTTTTTTTGCTTGCTTGTCATAGTCATTTTTATAAGTTTTAGGTTTAAAATATTGAATTTAGTTAATATCAATTACCATACAAATCGTTTAATAGGCGAAATAAGTGAAAAATATTGACATAATGGCATTGTTTTAAGAATGTTTGTGATTTTTATGTATCGCATATAGATTGTAACAACTCTTTAAATTCATTAGAAAGATGCTATAACTTCTCATAATTTATCCCAAATTTTTCCTCAAAAAATGAGTAGTTTTGTAGCCTAGCTTTCAAGACATATGAATTGATACTTATTCGAATAGTTTTTATAGTAATTCTCAATCTCAAGACTTTATTGCTTCATTAATATAAACATAAGTAATGAAAAAAATTATTTTTAGCTTAATTCTAATCAGTATCTGGTTTAATGGAGCAAATGCGCAAAACGCTTATCTTACCAATGCTTTAACAGCAAAAATTGCTCAATTAAAATCTGATGAAACTCAATTTATAAGAGTAGACATTATTCTAAAACAGCAACTAGACTGCTATACATTAGGACAAGACTTTGATAATAAGCAAACTCCATCTCAAGAGAGAGCTAAAATTGTAATTAGCAAGCTGATGAGCATTTCATCTGCCAGCCAAAAAGATGTGCTAAACTTTTTAAATCAAAACAATCAGGAATCGCAAAACATTGAAAAGTTTTGGATAGTGAATATGATTGTTGCTGATGTCAGTCCAAAGCTAATCCAGCAGCTGATAAAACTCAATGCAATTGACTATATTGATTTGGATGAAAGTCATATCGTGCAACCGATTAAACCGGTTCAAACTTATATAGAAAATAATAAATCTATTGGCGGTATTGAGCCAGGTTTGTTGGCCATTAACGCCCCAGCGATGTGGGCAATAGGCTACACTGGAAGTGGAAGGATAAGCTTTACTTTGGATACTGGTATTTGGCCAAATCACCCCACTTTTAGAAATCGCTTTTTAGGGAACCATTTTCCATTAAAACAATCTTGGTTAGGCTTCGATAGTCCGACACCGAAAGATAAAGGAAATAGTCATGGAACACATGTTACAGGGACTACATTGGGTCTTGATAATCTAACTAATGACACTATTGGCGTTGCTTATAATGCCTATTTTATTGTCTCTGATCCCGTGGCAACTTCCTTGGCTACGGTGAAGCCGATTACTGCTTTCGTTACTGCTTTTCAGTGGGCTTTAAATCCTGACGGTGATACCAATACAACTTCTGATATTCCTGATGTTATCAATAATTCCTGGGGATATAGTGTGCCAACAGATACTTTATTATGCAATAGCTTTATAAGTGTTGCTTTTGAAGTAATACAGACCGCCGGCATAGCTTGTATATTTTCGGCAGGAAATGATGGTCCTGGAGATTCTACTATTTCTAGTCCACATCATATTAGCACTGGTTTGGTAAATACCTTTACTGTTGGAAGTGTTAGTCCTCATGATACTACATTCCCAATTAGTAGCTTTTCAAGCAGAGGGCCAACAATTTGTCCAGTTAGTGGTGCGTTGGCAATAAAGCCAGAAATTGTTGCTCCTGGCCAGCAAATCCGTTCTTCAGTTGATCAATCGAATTATGCGGTTTATGATGGCACATCAATGGCATCGCCACATGTAACGGGTGCGGTTTTGTTACTTAAGGAAGCTTTTCCAAACGTGACAGGGGAAGAAATTTTATTGGCTATATACTATTCTGCCAAAGACCTTGGTGTAGTTGGCGAGGACAATACTTATGGAAGAGGAATGATTGATGTTTACGCTGCTTATCTATATTTAGCTCAAACAAATACTCCAGTAGCTCCACGAAGCAAAAGCTATGATATTGCTATAGATTCAATTAGTAATTTCAATTCTTCTTTTATTTGCGATACGATTATTTCACCACAAATTGAGTTGGCTAATCATGGCGATAGTAGTTTGACTGGAATTACAATTTTATATAAGATTAATAATGGTACAGAAAATAGCTATTCTTGGAATGGAACATTATTAGCTAACCAACATCAATCCATTACGCTACCTTCAATTAATGTTGGTGGATTTGGGGATAAAGAGTTATTTGTTAGAGCTGAGCTTGCTGCCAATGTTATTGAAAATGATGATATTAATAATCGTTTTGTTGTTCGATTTAATGTTAGAGGTGAGGCAACTTTGCCATTTTTCGAAGATTTTGAAACCACTAATTTGACGGATAGAAATTGGTTTGCTGAAAATCCGGATCAATTTATTGGCTGGAAAACGGCAAGTACTGGTGGACTTTTTGGCACACAGTCTGCTCAAGTAGAATGCTTTGACTATACCCCCAGAAATAGTCAGAAGGATGATTTATTAAGCCCAATTTTTGAAGCCCCAGCAAATGGATTGTTTACTCTCATTTTTGCACGTGCTTATATGTTTAAACATGCTTTGCTGGCAGACACATTAAAGGTTTATGTAACTCATGGCTGTGATTTGAATCAGCGCACATTGGTTTTTGCTAAAGGTGGTCTAAATTTAAGCACCTTCGACTCAGCTTCAGCGTATTTTACACCAACTAGTCCTGATCAATGGACAAATGATACTATTGATTTATCTACGTTTGCTGGGCAAGGAAAACTTATGATTGATTTTCAAACGACTAACCGATTTGGTAATAATATTTATATTGATAATGTAAGACTTTTTGAAGGTACAAATCCTCCAGTTGGGTTTCCTGAAGATGTAAGTAAAAATGTCAGTATTTATCCAAATCCTGCGAACACATGGGTCAAGATAAAATATAATGAAACTTCTACTATGCCTGTGCTTATTACTTTAACTGATGCTTACGGACGTCAACTACTCTCACAAACTTGTGATGGAATGCAAAATGGTGAAGTAGAATTATCCTTAGAAAAATATTCATCGGGCTTGTATTTCATCTTTTACCAAAGTCAAAATACGAATAGAAGCTTTAAGCTAATTAAGAAATAATCATAAAACATATTTTGTAAAATTTGCTAAGTAAGAAAGCATAAAATATTTGTAATCAATTTAATATCATGATAGATTTAACTAAAATAGAATTAATAAATGGCGTAATTGAAGCATATTTTGAAAAAAATAGTGCTTTAACTATTGTACCAGTTAAGCAATTAATGCCTGACTTTATAGCTGCCAAAATCTTTACAAAGGATCATAAAAATGGTATGCCAATACGTAAGATTTTGCGAGAGCTAGACAAAGAAGAACAGTTGCAACTAATTCCATTTGTACATGCTGATAGAAAAGCAAAAGATATTTATTGGTATTTTATTCCTGCAAATACGGAAGCTCCAACAACTTCATATAAACAATCGGTGAGTATTTCTGGTACGCAAAAAAATACATTTTCAGCAGATGAGAGCGATGAAGCATACGTAATTGATTTGTGCGATGAGGTTTTAGGCCGAAAAGCCAATCGTCAGAAGCGATTTCCTTTTCTTGTTGGAGACTTGCATAAAGATGGCAAAAACAGAACACGATTGCCTGTTGATGCTTACTATACGGCACTGGAATTAGTAGTGGAATATCGTGAAATTCAGCATTCTGAAGAAGTTCCTCATTTTGATAAACCGGAGCAAGAAACTATCAGCGGTGTGACAAGAGCAGAGCAACGTAGAATATATGATTTACGTAGAGAGGAAGTGCTTCCAGAACATGGTATTGAATTGGTGATTATTTCTTATTCAGACTTTAAGCTTAATGCTGATAATAGAATCCAACGTGACGAAGAAAAGGATATGAAAATTGTTCGCAAAGCTTTAAAGAAATATATTCGGAAGAAATAAGATTAAACTAAGTTACCAAACTTCCATGCCGACCTTTATTAAAAGCTCGCTTGTTTGCATTGCGATGAACTCCTTCTTTGCGTATTTCTTTTTGCACATCTTCCGGTAACATCACCACTTCTTTGCAGTCTGTAGAGCAGCTACCATGATAAGTTTCTGCACATTTCTCACATTGTATAAAAAGTAAATGGCAGGCCTTGTTGGCACAATTAGTATGACGGTCACTCGTTGTTCCACATTGATGGCAATGGCTAATAATCTGACCATTTATATTTTCACTAAGTCTTTCGTCAAAAACAAAATTTGATCCAATGAACTTAGATTTAATTCCTGCGTTTTTAATTTGTTGAGCATACTCAATCACGCCACCATAAAGCTGATTAACATCCTTAAAACCATGATGTCTCAAGTAGGCACTGGCTTTTTCACAACGTATGCCACCAGTACAGTAGAGTAATATTTTTTGTTCTTTTTTGTCGTTAAAATTCTCAATCACAAAATCGATTTCCTCTTTAAAAGTATCTACATCAGGAGTAATGGCATTTTCGAAATGACCAATCTCACTCTCATAATGATTTCTCATATCAATCACTAAATTGTCAGGATTTGAAACACCCTCATGAAATTCCATAGCTGATAAATGCTGTCCTACATTAGTTGTGTCGAAAGCCCCATCATCCAATCCGTCGGCTACTATTTTTGGACGAACCTTAATGGTTAGTTTATAAAAAGACTTTCCATCATCTTCTATAGCATATTTAATTGGGATTTGATATATATCTTGATGTCCATCGAGTATGGAAAGAAATTTTTCTAATTGTAATTCTGGCACACTCATTTGAGCGTTTATTCCTTCTTTAGCAATGTAAATTCTGCCATAACAGCCTAATTCATCCCATTGCTGATAAAGTTTATTTCTAAATTCTTGTGGGTCTTGTATGTTGAAATACTTATAAAATGAAATCGTGATTCGCTTAAAATCTTCCTCCATAAGCCTGATTTTCAGCTCTTCTTTATTGATTTTGTTATGTAATACCATTCTTCTTATGCTTACTAATTAAAGTCTGCAAAAATCTAAAGAAAATGCTACTGAATTATAGGAAAATTCCAGTTTTATGGCTTTGATAATATATATTAGAATTCTGGGTAGAAGAAAGAATAATCACTAAAATGTTATTATTCAATTTCACTTACCGTAAAATCTCTCTCTTCAAATCTTTTTAAATAAAGCAAGGCACAAGCTCTAGCGTCAGAAAGTGCATTATGATGTTCTATTTCAATATCATAAACTTTACTAAGTTTATTCAACTTAGCAGAAACCACTCCCTTGGCTTGGAAAATCTCCACAGTACATTCCCATTTTTTGGGAAGCTTTAATTCAGTGTATTTTAACTCATAGTATTTCATGACGGTTTTTAATACATCTCGGTCAAATGCCTCATTATGGGCTACCATTTTACGACCTTGAAGTCGTTTCTTAACTTCGGGATAAATGTCAATAAAATCAGGTGAGTTCACTGTATCTTTAGCATAAATCTTAGTCACTTTGCTATTTCCCCAATGATATTGATTTTGTGGTGGTCGAACTAATGAATAATATTCGTCCACAATTTCGCCATTTTCAATAACGACAATTCCAACAGAACAGACACTATTGCGAACTCCATTGGCCAATTCAAAATCAATTGCTGTAAAACTATCTTTTCCTTCTTGCATGTAAATTTGTTAAAATGTGTTTTTCACATTAGATGATGGCATCATCATTTTGATTTTCTTTTTTTACTATATTGTTTATCAGAGATATAACAATGTATAATGGAATAATAATTAAAATAGCCATATACATCCATTGATAGAAAATAGCCAGTAGAATAATACTTAGACCAATAAAAACAAAACGTATTTCATTTTCTTTCCATTTTAAGGTTTTAAATTTTAAAGCAAAAAGTGGAATTTCTGCTACTAATAAGTAAGAAAGTAAAAGAGTAATTGGAACCAAGAAATATGGGCTTGCAATAATTGTATGCAATATATTACAATGACAAATATCGTGACTAGCATAAGAAAGTGCACCTATAAATAATGCATTTGCCGGAGTTGGCAAACCTATGAAACTTGAAGTTTGTCTCTCGTCAATATTGAATTTAGCTAAACGTAATGCACTAAAAGCAGCAATAAGAAGCGCAGTTAATGGAATTACTCGAATGTCAAAAATTAGAAAATAAGGATAGGGTAGGTCACTTTCCAAAAACATCTTATACATCATAAAGGCAGGCAATGCTCCAAAAGTAATCATATCAGCCAAAGAATCCAATTCTTTACCAACAGGGCTCGATACTTTTAGCACTCGAGCTGCCAATCCATCAAAAAAATCGAATCCAGCACCGGCTAACATTAGCCAAAATGCTATATTCCAATATCCATTCATGGCCGCAATAATACCTCCCATACCACTAAGGAGATTCATGATTGTTATTGTATTAGGGATATGTTTCTTCACGTAAATTTTAATTATTAAATAATAGTATTTGCAAAAAAATGGCTTGCAATTATTAATGCAAAATTACTCATTATTTATGGATATAATGCTCGTAATATTGCTTAATAAAATTACAATTTTTATTAAAAATGTGTTTTAAAAATTGATTCAAACCTTTTTTGCTTTTTTTCGTAAAAACTTTTTCATCATTTTGAAATGTAATCAATTGAAAATTAAATCATTTGTAATTGTCGTAATTATTTGGCTAAGCTTAGTTTCAGGCTTAACTAAAAAAGGTCCACTCATTCAGAATCCTATGGGAACTGTTTTTGTGCAAGACAGTGTGTACATTGATAAACAACCTATTAGAGTACGAGATTATTTGGAATTCTTAGCAGATATTCGCAATTCATACACACCTAAACTACATGATTCGATAAATAAATTACCCATTTATAATCTTAATCCAAATATTGCTTATCATTTATATGATTCACTTCCAATGGATAGTATATTTTACAATAAAATGCTTACAAAATGTTGGCAAGTATTAACCAGTGACCGAAGAATATATAGTATTGATTATCATCTAACTGGTTCAACTTATATTAATTATCCTATTGTAAATATTAATTACTATCAAGTATTTGAGTATTGTAAATGGAGAAGTGACAAACTAAGAATTTATTATGCTGTAAAAAATAAGACCTTACGTCAAAGGAAGAAATATCCTATTAATTTTAAATATCGAGCAGTAAAGCGGGAGGAATGGGAAACTGCTTTATCTACCTATTTTGAAGATGTTGGGAAACTTAGCGAGGAAATAAACAATGGACTCATCGATAATACACCAAAACCTTATGATGTCAGTAAAAATAAAAATATGTATTATGAATCAACAAATGCGGCTGAATATTTGGATGGAGCAATCGCTACAGTTGGTTTTAATTGGAATGGTAAGTATGGAATAGGAAATGTAAAATACATTGATGTAAACAAACCTATGGAATGGTTAACTTTTCGATGTGCCTGCGAAATCCTTCCCGATACTGTAAATAAGCCAGTTGAAATTAAGCAAAAAATTGAAAAAAAGGAGAAAACTCCTAAAGTAAAAGAGAAAAAAACTAAAAAGAAAAAAGGAATTAAAGTAGAGAATTTGAAAAGATGAGTCTTGTAAATAAATTTACATCATTTTATCTATTTCTTGCAATAACTTGTTTTGCAATTCTTTATAGGTTAAGAAATCCTTATTCTTTGAATTTGAATATTTCCATATTCTATAATTCTCTTTAAATGCAGTAAACGCATATCTATACTTATTAGAAAAATATGCTGTGAATAATAGACTCAGAAAATAAATAATTGCCCATATTCCACTTCCTGTTATAGCAAAAAGAATTAATGAATGTAGGAGATATAGAATTGGAGCAATTAATAAAGCTACTACAAATTTTATGGATGTATAAAATTGAGGATCTTTTACTTTTCGAAGCAGTTTTAGTAATGCCTTATAGTATAAATAATTGTTTATCAGCCCAAAAACAAAAATAGGAAAACCTATTGTAAAGCCAATAAATTTAATTAATAATTCAGCAAAACCTGGAGCTCGAAGATTATTTTCAGTGATTTTCAGTTTTTTGGATTTGGACTTTAATTGCTTATAATTTTGATCCAATTCATCTATATTGTTTTCCTCTTTGAGATAATACTGATGCATTTTTTCAATAGTATTTTGATCAGCAATAAAATTATTTTTAAGATCAACTTGTTTTAAATTAAGTTTCTCAAGCATAAGTGATCTGTATAATAGTCTAATTCCTTCATATAAAACAATTCTATCTTCGTCCGGGATATGTATAATGAGTGGTTTAATGCAATCCTCTAATTCACTTTTAAAAGCATTATAACCTTTTTGATTGTTCTCATTATAGATTTCTTTATACTTGCGAATATTGATTGGTTTTCCATAATTTATCAAAAGATCACTGTTTGAATTTACGTAATTTTCATAATAAATACCTACAGGAACTATTTGTAAATCTAATTCAAAATTATTTTTATCTTCGGCTAAGAATGCAATTTTTGGCACAGCTTTTTTAAGGGGCCTTAATCGTCGTTGATCAGTATGTGTAGCTTCTGGAAATAATGCCACAGACATATTTGCTTCTAATATTTCTGCACTTTTATTGAAAATTCTTTCGTTATTTTTTAAGCTATCAGCGCCATCGCGAATTCGATATACTGGAAGCATTTTAAAGTAAGTAAAAATTTTAAGTAAAATAGGATTATTAAAGACATCGGCTCTTGTCAAAAAAGCGGTTTGATTCGGGTTTGTAAAAATAATACCTAACGGATCCATTAAAGCATTTTGATGATTAGCTGCAAAAATAATCGGTTTCCCAACGGGAATATTCTCTTTACCAGTCGATTGAATTCTTTTATAGAATAACATAAAAACTAATGATATGCTCGTTTTTAACAATTGATATCCTGTTGACCATTTTGTCATAATTATTTCTTTTTATTTGAAAATTTTGAGGCTGACTTGAGAAATTCTTGTCCTGTTGATAATGCCAATTCACTATTGGGCATATACTCTGGATGAAATTGTACGCCAATAAAGAAGCTGCTATATTGAGTGTCAATCAATCCAACACTTTCTATTATGCTATCAGGACTATATGCCAGGACTTGAAGTGTCTCACCGATATCTTTTATCGCTTGATGATGTGATGAGTTTACAATAGCAGAATCTAATTGAATAATTGAAATTGAATTAACCTCTTTAGTAAAAAATATTGGATGATTACTTTTTTGACCATCGCCTCTGTGAAAGATATTAGAAGGGTGTTGCGTAGGAATATCTGTTATTAGAGTTCCTCCAAAATACACATTGAGTATTTGTTGTCCTCTGCATATTCCTAATATTGGTAGTTGGTTCTTGTAAGCAAAATCAATAGCTTCTAATTCAAGCAAATCGCGATTATCATCAGGAGTTTCGCAAACGTAGGCCATGCTGCCAAAACCATATCGAATGGGATTAACATCTGGGCCTCCAGAAATGATTAGACCATCAACCATATTCATAATTTGAAGTGCGCTATCTAAATGTAGATCATATAGGTCATAAATTAATATAGATGAGTCTAAGCTGAGTATCCAATTCTTATACTGCTCATATCCATCGCTACCATGGGCTTTGGTAATGGCTATTGCAACTTGTTCTTTCGATTTAACAGAATCATTGAAGCAAGAAGTTAAGGAACTTGCTCCTAAGATGAATATTATTATGAGGTTTTTAAAAGTAAGATTCATATTGATAAATAATAAAGAATAAAAGTATAAAAAAAAAGCCCACATTTTTGTGGGCTTTATAAACTATTTTCTAAAACCTAGATACCAGAGTATTCCTTTTTTCTTAAATACTTTTTTACCAGGGTTATCCATTGGAGTCACCGTTTTAAGTTTGTCGTCTTTTTCATACGCTTTATTTGTTTCAGCATTTTGAGGTTCAATATTTTTAATAGGAACTACTCTTTGTTGAATCAATTCATTTGAATCTATCTCAATCTCAATTGGATTTTCTTCTATTGGAATTATTAAATCTTCTTCAATAGGAAGAACTTCATCAATTGTAATTATAATTTCAGGAGTGTTTTGCTCTTCAATAATTGGTTTAATAATGATTTGCTCTTCAACTATTTGAGTTTTATAATTAACTTTTGCTTTTTTACTACTATTTTTCTTTGTATTGCTAACAATAGGAGTGCTTGAAACATTGTTTTCTTTCTTTGGAGTATTAATATTTTTTGCCATATCCCCGCATGGATCTTTTTTAACAACCTTTAAGTCATGATTTGGAACAGAATTATTTTCAATAATGATTTGTTCATTAAGCTCTATATCAGCATCCTTTTTATTAAAAGGTCCAAATACGATAAATGCTATGAAAGTAATAATAGCAACAGCAGTTGTAAAGCCGACGATGAAATAAGTTGATGAAATTCCAGAAGCAAATCCAGATTGAGTTGGGACCTGAGCAGGGGCCGATACTTCGAGTTCTTGCTTCATCTTGTCCCAGTATTCAGGCAAGTGCTTAAAATCCATACCCTGGAGCTTTTGGTGGATTAGTTCATCAATATTTAATTTTGACATATATTTATCGTTTTAGAATCTTTTTAGTTTCTGAGTTAATAATTTCCTAGCATTTTGCAAATGCCAATGCGAAGTTCCTTCACTTATTCCAAGCTGTTCTGCAATATCTCTATGTTTATAACCCTCCATAACATTAAGGTTAAATACTGCTCTAGACATCGGCGGTAATGTTTGTATTTTCGTTAAAATATCTTCTACCGTAAAGTCATCTAATGCTGTATTCTCTACAAAATAATCACTTTCAAAAGTGTTTTTATCGTCAATTTCGACTGCTGGAGGTTTCAAACTTTTGAGGTAATCTAAAGCTGTATTGATCATTATTCTTTTCATCCAACCTTCAAATGATCCTTTGCCTTCGTAATCATTTATTTTGAGAAATATTTTTAAGAACCCGCTATTTACCACTTCCATTGACTCGTCCCAATTAGCACAATACCTCATTGATATGCTCATCATAACACCAAAATACTTTTCATACAATAGTTTTTGAGTTCTGCGATTATTTTCACGACAACCCATAATCAATTCTTGTATTTCAGCTTCTTTTAAGCTAATCATTCAGCTATCTGTCAATAAGACGACAGTTTTCAAAGTCATCTTTGGTTAGAGTAAAAAAAAATAACAATTAATTAATAATCATTAAATCAATATATTAAGAGATAATTTACGTCAAATTATTCAAAATATTTAACGTTTATTATTCAATATGTGATAAATAAATATTTATTTATAATTGCATTCAAAGATATTAAAATAATCAATCAAATATCATTTGTATTAACTTTGCATTTTTTAATGAAATAGGGTAATATGGATAGGAATTTCAGTCAGCAGCAGATATACAGTTTTAAACATTGGTCAAGAAAGTCATGGTCAGTTTTTCAAAGTTTAAAGCTGCAAATTAGAATATCAGTTTTGACAGTGAGCTTATTAACCAGTTTATTGCTTCATACTAGCTTTGCTCAAACAAATCAACCAAACATATTGCTCAGTGAGCACGAACTTGATACGATAGAAATAATTGGTGAGTTGGCTCCTGAATTGTCATCTGAGTTAGCACGTTCTGTTCAAGTTATTCTTAGCTCAAAAATAGCAACTTTTCCGGTTGTTAGCTTACAAGATATCCTCCAAACGGCTTCACCTATTGATCTTCGCTTACGTGGTCAGCAGGATATTCAAGCTGATTTAAGTATACGAGGAAGTAGTTTCGATCAAGTTCAAGTTCTTTTTAACGGTATGGACATAACTGACCCTCAAAGTGGTCATCATAGCCTAAACCTTCCCATTTCGCTCAATCAAATTCATCATCTCGAAATACTTTCAGGACCTGGCTCACGAGCTTTAGGTCCAAATTCGTATGCGGGCTCTGTAAATTTTGTAAGTTTAAAACCTAAATTCAATAGCTTAGATTTTGCTGCTGAAATAGGTGATTTTGGATCATATGAGGCATCTGCAAGCATTTCAAAAGTTGGAAAGCACGTTAGCCACTATTTTGCCATTAATTACGCTTCATCTCAAGGCTATATTAATAATACAGATTTTTTAAATTGTGGCGCATATTATTATGGTGAATTAGTAAAGAGAAAATTTGAACTGAATTGGCAAGGTGCTTATTCAGATAAGTCATTTGGTGCAAATAGTTTCTATACTCCAAAATATCCTAACCAGTTTGAGCGATTAAAAAATGCTTTTGGTGCATTAGTTTTTAAGACAAAGGGAAATTGGTCAAGCCAAACTCAATTACATTATAGAGCTAATGCGGATCGTTTCGAGCTTTTTAGAAATTATACAGAAGTGCCCTCTTGGTACATTAACCATAATTATCACATTACAAAAGTATTACAGTTTAATACTAAAGTTTGGCATTGGTCACAATTTGGAAAAACTACATTAGCTTTGAATGCTAGAAATGAAAATATAATGAGTAATATTTTAGGTATTTCAATGAATGATACCCTTGTTGCTTGGTATGACAATGATGCGTTTTATACAAAACAGGATAGCAGAACTTATCTCACTTTTTCAGCGGAACAAGTTTATCGTTGGAATCTATTTAAAATAGCGGCAGGGGTAATGTACTATTTCTACCCATCAGAAAATCAAAACAATGGATTCTTTCCTGGAGTTGACCTGAGTTACTTTTTATCCCCAGATTGGAAACTATCTTGCAGTATTAATACTGGAATGCGCTTGCCCACTTTTACCGATTTATACTATGAAGGTCCATCGAATATTGGGAATCCAAATCTTTTACCAGAAACACAGATTTCTTATGAAATAGGAGCGGATTACCATCGCAAAAATTTGGAAATTAGTGCTAACTTTTATATAAATATCGATCAAAACAGTATCGATTGGGTTCGTTATAATGATACCCTTAAATGGCAGCCGATAAACGTAACCCAAGTCAATACTAGGGGTTTTGACTTGTCAGCAAACTACAGCTTTAATTCAAAATGGTTACAAAATATAGGTGTTCAATATACATTTTTAGATAAAAAAGCATCGTCAAACGATTACCAGTCGCATTATGTAATGGATTATTTAAAAAACAAATTGGTTATTGTTTTAAATCATCAGGTTTATAAGAAAATTAGTTTAGGATATCAATTACAATATCATCAGCGAGTAGGACAGTATTTAAACTATAACACAAACTTAAACATTAGTGAATCAGTAAATTACGAGCCATATACTCTTTTGAATTTGCGTCTCAGCTGGAAGAGTAAATCATGGCTTATTTATGCCGATTTAAAAAATACTTTGAATGTCAGTTACCAAGATTATGGAAATTTAGTTCAGCCGGGAAGATGGTTTAGTGTCGGATTTAAAAAGCAAATAAAATAGGGGCATCGAAAAATGCAACTAATTTAATTATAAGGCTTTATAGGATTTGTTAAACTAATATGTATGTTTATTAAAATCAATTTTTTAAACCCTGCTGTTCCCGAGCTAAAATACTATGGATTTCTGCTAGAGATACTTTTGTAAATAATTCCCCATTTTCAGAATAAGCAAAATCTCCAGTTTGTTCAGAAACAATAATGCAAAGTGCATCGGTATTTTGTGATAACCCAGCTGCAGCTCTGTGTCTTAGGCCGTATCCTGCTGGAAAATCAGTCCTTTTGCTGACAGGTAATACGCAGCGAGCCGTAACAATTCGGTTATTCGCAATGATCATAGCTCCATCATGCAAGGGATTGTTTTTATAAAAAATACTTTCAATAAGTGGTACTGAGATATCGGCATTTATTGGCACACCGCTAATTGAAATTTCAGCTAATTCATTTTTTCTTCTAATAACAATCAAAGCCCCAGTTAAAGTATGAGACATATTTTCCATAGACTTAATAATGCTATCAATATCGATTGATTGTTGGTGTTGACCGTTTTTTAGAAAACGAAGACGTCCTGAGCCATCTGAGCTAACTCGTCCGAGCATTAATAAGAAACTCCTCAATTCCTGTTGAAATACAATGATTAAGGCAATAACTCCGACACTAATAAATTGTCCGAGCACTTCATCTAACATCTTCATTTGCAACATTCCAACTAGTTTCCAAATAAAATATACAGAAACCAATCCTACGAATATATTGATAGCAACAGTACCTTTTACCAAATTATAAATGATATAAATAAGGCCAGCTACCAATAGAATATCAATGATATCGGATATATTTAGACTAATGAAAAGTAAATTGTGCATAAGGTACATTCTTGTAAAAAAAAATCCGCATTAAGCGGATTTTTTTAATAAAAGGATATTTTTCTAATTTTTAAGCATAATAGGCATAACAAGCATTAATATTTCTTCGTCAGTTTCTCCTTCAACAAATGGAATTAGAATCCCAGCTCTTCCAGGTGTAGAAAGCTCCATACTAACTTGTTCTGTGTCTAGATTATTAAGCATTTCAATCAAAAACTTTGAATTGAATCCAATTTCTAAATCAGAACCAGTATAAGAACAGTTTAATCGCTCATGAGCTTCATTTGTAAAGTCTAAATCTTCAGCACTTAATTCTAATTCTTGTCCACTGATACTTAGTCGAACTTGATTAGTAGATTGGTTTGCAAAGAAACTAACCCTACGAATTTTATTCAATAACTGAACTCGGTCAACGTGTAGTGTGTTGGGATTATCTTTTGGAATTACTGCCTCGTAATTTGGATATTTGCTGTCAACTAATCGGCAAATTAAATTGTAATTATCAAACTCAAAGTGCGCATTTACTTTATTGTATTTAACTACAACATCCTCAGTAGTTTTTCCAAGAATATTCTTGAGTTGATTCAAAGGTTTCTTAGGAACAACAAAGCTATCTTCTCGATCTGATTTAATACTTTTCTGAGTGTATTTTACCAATTTATGAGCATCAGTTCCTACCATAATAAGTCCGTGAGCTGTAAATTCAAAATTAACACCCATCATAACAGGTCTAAGTTCGTCACTTCCAGTAGCAAATATTGTTTTAGCAATAGCTTGCTCCAAAATTTCAGCCTTAATTACAATCTCTGAACTGGTTTCCATTTCTGGATAAGAAGGGAACTCATCACCATCAAATCCGCTCATTTTGAATTTACCGTCATCTGTAGCTAATTCAATTAGCTGATTTTCAAGGTTAATAATGAATGAAATTGGAATGTCTCCAAACGTTTTTAGCGTGTCAATCAATATTTTTGCAGGAATAGCAATTTTCCCGTCATCTTCAGATTTTACCAATGGAATAACAACACTCATGGTAGTTTCTATGTCGGAGGCTGTTACAGTTAAGGAATCTCCTTCTAAACTGAAAAGAAAATTGTCCAAAATGGGCAAGGTGCTATTCGTGCTTAATACACCGCTTATTGATTGTAAACTCCTCAATAATAATTGGCTAGATACTATAAACTTCATATGATATCGGTTTTAAAATTCTGTTAGTTTAAAGGTGTAAATTTATAAATAATCATCATAGGTTAAACCTTCTTTAAATATTTTATTGGTTAATTATTAACAATGCACATAGATCATATTTTATGCTTACACATTAATAGCTATTCGTTATGGTGTGTTTGAGATAAAAATAAAAATCTATGCCATGAAAAATACTTAAAAAAAAAGAAAACCAAATATAAAAAAATTATTTATATATAGGTAATGTGTTGTAATTACTTGGTTTAAGAGGCATGCCTAATAGATAACTAAGCGGCCTACTGATATTGTCGACAACAAAAAACTGTACCGTAACAGGGTGCTCAAAGTCGTCAATAAAGGCATACATTCTATCCATATCAAATTCAAAGAGGTTTCCTCCTAAATCAAGATTATTACTATAATTGGGTCGCAAATACATTTTTAAAGTAGTAGTTTTTTGGTCAACAGTAGTCACGCTAACAGTTCGATAAGGGTTAAGTTTCGATAATGAATCCTTTCTTTCTTGAGTTATATTATCCAATAAGGTTTCGAAATTAATATTGCGAAATGCTGATAGGGTATTCAGAAGTCGTATGGTATCGTAATTTGAAATTTTGGACTCGTTATACAAAGAGTAAATCGAGAAACTTTTATTGCCATCATTTGAAATTTCGTAGGATTGGTTTGGCTCTTCTCCAAATTCTACTCGAACTTTTACAATAGAACGAATGGGAATTTTAAAAATTTGGTGATTAACCCAATCTGAATAATTGGAAGAGAAACGCTCACTTAAATAGCCATTAAATCCTGGCAAATAGGTGACGTAAATATCGTCAGAATCACTCATTTTCATCACAGTACCTTTATAATCTCTAGTAGGACTTCCAACGTAAAATTCTTTTGTTTTCCGTGTTTTTACAAAAAATTTAAGGCCTAGAATTCTAAATAAAGGGTCATTTTGGTAAATTTCGACCTTTACAGAATTAGTAGCTAGTTGTTTTACCATTGTATTATATGCTGCTTTTGAAATCGGATTTCGGATTTCAATATGCATTAAAGTAGAGAGCAGTATTTTTACATTTTCGCCAATGGCCTCATCTTTTCCGTTGACCTTCCAAATTTGATTTTCTTTAATTAAAGTCACTTGCTCATTATTCTTATTCACCATAAAAATTTTCTCAACAGTAGAAGTATCACTGATTAGAAAATCGTTATAAATGGAACCACCGTCCTTTTTATTCAAGGTAAAAACGGCAAGCGTAATAAATAAAATAGAAGTAATAAGTATAAATATGGTTTTTTTTGTCATAGTAGATTTTTAGAAAAATATAATTAATTATTTTTTGATTTTAGCATACTTTTGAAATTTAAATATACTGATAATCAGACCCATTAATAGTATAATCACAATCGGTAAAACAGTATTGATCATTTGCCACTTTAGTCTCTCATTGGTTATTTTTTCATGATTTAGAATCCGAATTTTATATTGCTTATTTCTAAGTTTAATCAAAGCTTTATCTCCTAACATATAATTGATAGCATTGAGTGCAAATTTACGATTATCATACATTTTCTTTGAATACCGATCGTATCCCAACGGATATGGAACTAATCCGTCAGCTGTTTGCATTACTTGATTTTTGATAATATCTCCATCAGAAAGTATTAATTGTGATGTGTTTGGACTTTCATATTCAATATCAAACAGCTCTTTATTGGCCATAATTCTAGGGTCAATCATCCGGTTCTTAAAGATAGATGTAAATTTACCTTCAATTAGAAGTGCTAAGGTTTGACTTGGTTGATTATAGAGTGCAGGATTCGGACCTCTGTAAATGATATCCACCAAATCAATAAGCGCTGGAGCTGGCATTATTCTAGATTGCTTATCCGTTTTAAGCAACACAGTCCGTTTATAATCTCCTTTACCAACAGTGTCTATGCTGTTAGCAAATCGCGTGCTCACAGCATTAAGGTTTTCAGTAATGAGATGACCCTTAACAGGAATTGCTAGAGGAAAGAAGTGCCAAGGTTTTAATGTACCTTCCGCAGTTCCTATTTCCATGGCATTGCGATTCAATACCAGATTAGATTGTATGCGTACTCCATATTTGAAAAGCAATTCGTTTAGATTCAAATCAATTGGCATACCTAAAGTAGAGGTTGCATATCGCAGACTATCCATTTCAGCTTGTACCATATCCAGTGCCCAAACTACTTTTCCACCATGCATAATATACTGATCTATTAGGAACAATTCTTTGGTATTGAATGCCTTAGTTGGTTGAGCAATGATGATCATATCATAACTTGGTATCATAACCGTGGTAGTAGAATCTACAGTAACTCTACGCATTAGACTACTCAATTTAGAATCTAATGTGATTTGACCAACATCGTAACTTTGTGAAAGCTCGTATGCAATGTCTCCGCTCGAATAGGAATCTAATTCACCATGACCTGTTGTAAAAACCACAGTTGGGATTTGCTCTTGGCTCAGCATACGAATTGCATTTACTAAATTGAGTTCTACATTTTGTACTGAATTGTTTAAGTCATCATCAGTAGGCACTTTTTTGCTACTCACTAATAGATTTACTGGCAAAACTTTACTTTTATAACTGATGGACATGCTGGGGAAAACTGTTTTTTGGGCAAAACCATCTTTAGTTTCTACGGGTACATTATAATATGCCAGTCCTTCTTTTGCAAGTTCCTTATAAAAATCAAAGCGCTCATTTTTGTTTTCATTTTCAGATGGGTTAATGAACTCATATAACACATTTTTATTATAAGCTCTGAATTCATCTAGGAGTTCTTGAGTGCTGTTTCTTAGTCTTTTGAAGTTGGGAGGGAGGTCACCTTCCAAATATACTTTGATATAAATATAGTCATCTAGATTAGTGATAATTTCTTCAGTTGCTGGAGAAACGGAAAATCTTTTTTCGGTAGTCAAATCAAATCTACCAAAGTAGAATTGAGCCAATACATTGATGGCAATAATGCCTGAAACAATGGCAATGATTTGAAGTATATTTTGGTTTTTTATTTTTTTGCTTGATATCATAGTTTTACCATTTTCTGCTTTGTAACGAAAGCTTGGTTAATAATAAAAACAAGCTGATAATACTCAAAAAGTAGATTAAATCGCGGGTGTCTAAAACACCTCTACTGATGCTGGAATAATGATCGTAAATCCCTAAAGACTTGATTATTAATCCGTAATTGCCCAGCCATGAAATATCGTAAATAAATTCAAAGCCGATAAATGCAAATCCACTTAGAAACACGGCAAGAATAAAGGCAACAACTTGGTTTGAAGTAATGGAAGATGAAAATAATCCGATGGCAATAAAAGAGCTTCCCAACAATAATAAGCCAATATAACTACCAAATACACCACCACTATCAATATTTCCAACAGGAAACCCTAGGTAGTAAACAGAGAAATAATAGCTTAAAGTAGGAATCAATGCGATGAGTAATAAAAGAAATGCAGCCCAGAATTTAGCAAAAATAATGGTCAAATCAGTCAATGGCTTGGTGAGTAATAATTCAATAGTTCCAGTTTTGTTTTCATCGGCGAAAGATCGCATGCTAATAGCTGGAATCAAAAACAGAAAAACGTATGGGGCAATCATAAATAGGCCATCTATTTGCGCAAAGCCAAAGTCGAGAATATTAAATTCTGTAGGAAATGCCCATAGAAATAAACCTGTTATTAATAGGAAAATGATAATGACAATATAGCCAATAATCGACGAGAAAAAATTTGCAATTTCCTTCTTTAGCAATGCCAGCATATTATAGTATTATTTTAAAATGAATAGCTTGTATTTGTTGTCTTGCTGCATAATTTTTATGCCTAAAAATAAAGTGCTAAATTACTTAATTTCTCTTTAAGATTTTGGTGTAAATTTTCCCTTTTTGGTTTTTTAATATTTCGAGTAAATCGAAGTTTTGCAGCAATAATTAAATCGACTTCTCAATGCTAATCCGAACTCGAGTATCCACTTTTAATCCTAATAAACTTCCTGCATTTCCTTGATTGATTGATATTTCCAACATTCCATTTGAACTAAACAGGGCACACATTTCACTAGGAGGAACGTCAAGGTATGATTTAGATATCTGTCTTAGTTCGCCAGAAAAAGAATTAAAAGTAATGTCAAATATTTGATTTTTAACATATTCGTAAAACAAGGCTTCACTAATATTGGTAATTGCATTTTCATAACCATCTAAATAAATAACCTTGCCGATAATTGTAATAGAATTATTATCCATTTCAATAACAGGCTCAAACGACATCAGTTTATTAATTTTATCGCGTGTATTTCCAAGGCCTATGAGTGTGCTATTCTCCACAATATGCTGTGCTGCTTTCACAAACACATCCTTCGTAGAAAAAGTGTATTTATCACTATCTTGTATAAGATCAATTTCCACAATTTCAATAGGTTCCATCCCAAAAACAAGACTAAAAAAACCATTGTCAGCCCCAATAAAATATTGATTATTATAGTGAATAGCAATATGGGGTTGTTCAATACTAGCGTCACTATTTATGCCAATAATATGAATGGTGTTGTCGGGAAAATTCTTATAACAGTTTTTAAAAATAAAGGAAGCCTGATAAATATCGAAAGGAAGAATGCTATGGGAAATATCAATAATTTGTACCTGCTCTATATTTTTATATAAGCTGCCTTTTACGCTGGGTAAATAGTGATCTTTGGTTCCCCAATCCGTAGTAAGCGTAACTAAAGCCATATAAATTTGTTGAAATTGAATCGCAAAAGTAGTAAAACTATGTATTGGATTGGCAAAACATTTTTAGATTTTTGCCAAGAAAGATCATAGGATGTTTAAAGATTTCATCTTTTCCTATTTTGGAAAATACCAAATCAATAATTCATAGAATACTGTATATCCTTTTTATTAAAAACGCTTATTAAGAGCTAAGTAGAAACGATTATTCATAACGCTATTTTCTAATTGAGCTTCGTAACTAAATGATAAAACAAGCTTCTTTTGTATATTATAATTCAATTGTATTTCATTAATATGTTGAAAGCTTTGAATTTCAGAAAAGTTATATCTGCCAAAAAAGAAACGATATTGATATGAACCATAAAGTTTTCCAGGGATTAAATCATAGCTAAACCTTGCTGCATTAATTGAACCGCGAATATAGCTAGCTTGGATATAATTGGATGATAGATTGAAAGAAAGCCTTTCAACAGGAGTTTTTGGAAAATAAAAGTTTAAGCCAGCATTTTTAGAAGGGGAGGCATCGTCTTTTCGATATCTGTAACTACCTTGTGCCCTAATTTGCATCCATTTAAATATCCTATAATTCATACTAGCAGTTATTCCTTGACGGGTTTCTTGTTCTATTAATCGATCCAAATAGGATTTATAAGTTTCATAATAGATTACATTATTACGTAAATCATAGGATCCTGACAAGGTAATTTTCTTAGAAAGGTTATAACGTAACATAAAATATAAACTCGTCAAATCTATCGTACTTGTCGGTTTTTCATTCACTACTTTATATAAATCTAATTCGAATGAAGCAAAGGAATAAAGATTTTTTGCCAAAGTATTATTATGCTGAAAGTATAGAAATCGCCTATCGGTTTTTGAGCCATTAAACTGTTGCATAAGAGCAATGGAACTTTGGTACATTTTATTGTCTATTTTTCCAGCATGACTCGCAAAAGCACCTACTTGAATTAAACTAGGATTAAAACCATAATTTATTGGGTCTGGCTTACTTCCCGCTATACCGCCTATGGTAAAACGCCCCATTTTATGTTGAATTTGAAATCCATCAATTGCTCCAATATTGGCAATATATCGATTGAATTTCCTACCTAACACCATGGAAGTGTTATCACTATAATCATATTTAATAGATAGGTTATAGATTTTTAGACCTACAAAAATATTCTTTTTTATTTCTTCCCACTGATCTTGTTTATGGGTAAAAGCAATATAAGTTTCTGCAGAGAATTTAGATTTCTTATAGTGATCTGCTTTTAAGGAAACAACATATCGCATTCTTAAAAAATCTTCCATTCCATTATTTGAAAATCCAGAGAAAGAAGAAATACCAATTTTTCCACTGTAATTTTCGATGCTAGGTACTTTTCGGCGGTTTTGTTTTATACTGTCTTCTAAAGAAATAGGAATTATAGAATCTTGAAGGAGTATAGTTGCTGCTGCACTTTCTTTGTCTTTACCCTTCTTAATGGATTTGAAATATACTTTATCATTCACGTTAATTGTGACCTCTGAAATAGAATTACAAATACATGAAATAGATGATAAGCTACTAACAATTAATCGAGGCTGAAATGAACCATTATTAACAAAATACAAAGTATCCCCAACTTTTATATCTTTAGTCGAGCTGAACTTTGTATAGATGTTTTGAGAGCTTATGAAGCTAACATTTCCCTCTAGATATTCAAATTTTGTCTGACCAAAAATTGAAATAGAAATTATAATATAAAATAAAATTAAAATGGGTCTTCTCATAATTAATCACGTTTATCTCCTCGTGGATGACAATCAAAACAAGCATTGCTATTATAACTATAATTATTTACTTCATCATGTTCATTATTCATCGATGATTGAGAATGTTCGTGACAATCTATACAAGTAAATTGATTGTAATTTGATGAATTGTTATGACAATCGGTACAATTATTCCATTCTCCTTTATGTTTTCCAGAATAAATTGGAAACCAAGGGTCATGGTCAAATTCTGCTGGTCGCCATCCTGGACTTAAGGTATGGCATACAGTACAATCGGTAGTGAATCCAGAAGCTAAATGGTTCGGATTGGTAGTTGAATTATAATCAGCAGAGTGGCAGCCATAGCATGTTTTAGAAACGGAACCAAAATCGCCAGGAGTATGACATTGATCGCAGGCAATATTTGCATGACCTTGTTCCAATGGGAAGAAATTATGATGAAAACCGCCCGAATTCCATTCGTAGGCACTAATTACATGACATGTTTCACAATCGGTTGAAAAACCTGCTGTGAGGTGATTAGGATTTGTAGTACTTGCATATTCTTCATTATGACAATCAATACATTGAATGCTCATAGTTGGAAATTGAAGTAAAGATGATGTTTTATGACAGTCGTAACAATCGGCAACAGAATGTGCACCAACAAGAGGGAATCGACCGAGTTGATGTATTTCCAATATATTACTTACAAGAAATGAATTGGTATTATGACATCTCGCACAATCTACGCCCACCGTTTGCTCATGAACATCGGCATGACATTCATTGCAAGTGCTCTTGGCATCATTAAATACTAATGTAGGATGGCATGATAAGCAATTCAGTGTGGCATGTTGCCCCTCCAGCTGAAAATTTGTTGAACTGTGTTGAAATACAGAACTTGAATCCATCTTCCACCCATTGGTTGAATGACAGTCGCTACAATTATTTTTAAGGGAGTCGCCGTGAGGTGATCCAGAGGGGTAAAATCCAAATAATCCTACAATTAGTAAGATAACGAATAAACTGGTAATTAATGACAGTCTGTGCATTGCAATTTATTTAGTTTATATTTAACAACTTTTTTACTATTAACAGTTGATGAAGTATGGCATTTGGCGCATGCTACATTCACATGTTTTCCATCTAATTTGAATCGAGTATTATCATGGTTAAAATTAGATATTTTCCAATTATCAGTGTTTGATGTGTGACAACTTGCACAATCTGTTGTGCCATTCTTAGCAAATTGAGCGGCATGTTCATCTGTATGACATGCTATACATGATTTATCTGTATCTGCAAATTTTTGTACAGGCTTTCCATTAACAGGTTTATAATGACAGTCTTTACAAGTTTTTTGCTGATGTTTGCCAAGTAATGCAAAATCAGTTTTGGAATGGTCAAATTTTACTACTTGCCATTGTGTAGAAGTATGACAGGTTTGACAACTCTCTTGAGGATAGTATTTTGCACTCATAAAATCTTTGTGAATATTTTTATGACAATCCACACATTTAGTTCCTAACTGACTAAAAACCCATTTGTCATTTTTGTTATGACAAGCTAAACAAGGTGTAGCTTCATGTGCTCCAATCAAAGGAAAACTTGATTTATTATGTTGTGCTATAGTATATTGCGGTACTTTAAATCCTTTCGAATTATGACAGTCTTTACAATCAGTAGTTCTACCTTTTTTATTGAATTCTCCCTTGTGATAATCTTCATGACAATCTTTACAATTGGCATGTGCAATTGGTGTGGTGTATTTTTGTGTGTGGCAATCTTTACAAGCCACATCAGTATGCTTACCTTCTAATATATAGCCGGTTAGATTATGATCAAAACTTGATTTAATGTTCACATCGGTAAAAGAATTAACTGAATGACAATCTTCACAGGTTTTACCAAATTTGCCATTGTGTTCATCTTTGTGACAATTGATGCAATGATCAAATTTTATTCCTGCAAATTCTTGAAATTCAACTTCATTTCTTGTGGTTTTTTTATGACATTTTTCGCATTTAACATCAATATGCTTACCTTTTAGTGGATAGTCCGTTTTGTCATGATCAAAGAATGCAACAGGAGTGAAGCCTTTAAAATCATGGCAGTCTTGGCAAGTTTCGGGTAGGGTTTCTTGATGATAATCTGCATGGCAGCTTAAGCAAGTTTGCTGAAGACCTAAGAAGGTTTCTTCTTTCAATTTTAAACTATCGTCATGGATGTTTTCTGGCTTGTGACAGTTTGTGCAGAAAGTTTCTTCATGCTTTTCTTTTAACTCATAAGAAGTTAATTTGTGATCAAATTTTAAAGTATCGAAATGTATAATTTCAAAGCCGCGTCCATGATGCTCGCTATGACAATCAAAACATTTCTTAGAATGAACTTCTTCTGAAGAGTGATAACCTTTTTCGTTTTCAATTAAAGTTTTAATATCTTGATGACAATCTAAGCATTTATCCTCAGAAACCCATTTGCCCAATACGTGACATTTAGTACAGTTTGATGTGCCTTCAAGGTCAGCGTGAGCCTGGTTAAGCTCACCAGGCGAAATAGGTGTAGTTAAATTACAACTAAAAATAAACCCAATAATGGCAAATATGACCAATAATTTCAACTTCATATAATTTATTTTTTTTCGTGTTTTAATAGAGCTTCCCCAAATTTTCTGGTAATTTGAATGCCAGACTTTCTAAGGAATTCTGTTGGAAGCTCTCCTCCAGCAAATATATATATTAAATCATTTTTAATATTCATTTTTTCTCCATTAACATCTACAGTAATATATTCTTTATGAATAGATTGTGGAGTTGAGCTATAAAGCATGGTTAGTTTATTTGAATCAATGGCATCATTAATCAATTCACGGTTTTTAGGCTTAATTCGATTAAAAGTCTCTCCTCTGTATGAGAGTGTGACCTTATTATTATCGACTAAGAGCAAAGCCGATTCTATAGCGGAATCACCACCACCTACTACCATAATGTCATTACCTTCAATTAATTCTGGTTCTAGTAAACGATAAGATACTTTTTCAGTCTCTTCACCTGGTATATTCAATTTTCTGGGACTTCCTCTACGACCAATCGATAACAAAACATTATTAGCGGTATACACTGTCCCTTCTAGGGAAGTGATTGTAAAATAATCATCACTAAATAAAATGGACTCTACTTTTGTATTTTCTTTAATCTCAATTTCGTGTTTATCAATTACTTTATTCCATAGCCCTAAAAGTTCAGTCTTACTGGTTTCAAATAGTTTTACTTTGCCATATAAGGGTAAATCCATAGGAGCGGTCATGATTATTTTCTTCCTAGGAAAAGTAAATACTGTTCCCCCAAGCGAGTTCTGCTCTATATTAATGGCTTTTAGATTATGCTTTTTTGCACTCAAAGCTGCAGCAATTCCAGAAGGTCCAGCACCAATAATTACTAAATCATAGTCTGCCTTGTGACCCTTTTTCATTGCTTTTGCAATATTATCAACCGCCTGTTTTCCTTGCTCAACTGCATTTTTTATAAGTCCCATTCCACCCAATTCACCTGAAATGTACATTCCAGTAACATTGGTTTCAAATGTCTGATTTACGTGAGGTAAGTCAACACCTCTTTTTTCAGTTCCAATACAAAGCGTAATGGCCTCGGTAGGGCAGGCATGAAAACAAGCGCCATGACCAATACAAACGGAGGCATTTATTACTGTGGCTTTTCCATCTACAATTCCTAAGATATCAGTTTCGGGACATGCAGCAATACAAGCGCCAGTTTGAATACAACTATTTATATCAACCACTGGATGAAGTGAAACTGGTTCAAATAACCCTGCTTCTTTGGCTTCTGCTATTTTTATTTTTGTTAAATCTGAATTCTTTTTTTGAATCCTTAAATAGAAGATTACAATTAATAAACAGAAAATGATAATTGATCCGTAAATTACAACTTGTTCTAAAAGTATGCTCATAATTAAAATATCCATTTATAACCGAAAGTTATTGTGATTGCTATATGAATTATCATAATGGTAATCATAACAATGGCAAATGGCAGATGAGCTACATGCCAGTATTTGAAAAGATTTTTCATTGTATCCAAACGATCTATTCTACTATTTAGTGAAATTTCTGTGTAGATGAGTTTCATTATCTGCTTATATTCTGCCTCGCTAATTTTACTATTTTTTAAGGCTTTCTTGATTTCAGAAATAGTTTTTCTATTCTGCTGTTTTTTTAAATAGAATCTATAAATTGCGCTGCTATGGTATATTTCAACAGGTTTACGTGTGGATTTTAGAATTAGTTTAGCACTTGTTTCGTCAAGGTTTTGTGATTTTGACAATATTCCTTCAATATCTGCTTTCATTCCTTTAACTTCGTCTAAACTAAGTTCACGGCCTTCAATTGTACGCGGAATTTGAATATATATAAAGCGGCCAATTATTCCGCTTAAAAACACAGCAACCATACTCCAAAAACTTATCGATACAATCCCCCCAAATTTATAAGAAGTATGAAATAATATTAATATTGGTCCAAGTGTACACAAGAAAATATGAAATTCGAGCCAATGTTTTAATAGTCCAACCCTCCTTAACATTTTGCTTCTCTTGCGAACCATATATAGCGTAACCCCAATTATCATCAATAAAGACCCTATTATACCTAGACCATGCCCATATATTCCGCTAGGCTTAAGAGTATTATAATCAGGATGGAAGAAGCGAGTTTCAACGCTTGTATTATAAAAAGAATAGCCATAATATATAAGAAAGGCTAGTACACCCAAAACAATTAATGCCATGGTTGAAATGTAAATTTTATGAGATATATAGTTCATGAATTTTATTAAAAAGTATATTGCAAACTTAATATAAATACATATATATTTTATAATTATTGGAGAATTTAATTATTCGATAATGTTAAAACTGAGAATATATTTTAGAATTTTATTCGTAAATATCTTAATATTATATAATTAAGTATGTAAAAAAATGATAGTTATTTTTTCTATTTTAGTCGATTAATGATGCGAATGAATCAAATCCTTATTATCATCAACCTCAAATTCTGGCTGGAGAGTAGAGTGGGTAATCCCTTGATTTTGCAATATTGTTTTAATTTTAACCGTGATGATTTCAAAATCGCTCATCAAATAATTTTGGTCTAAATCAACATGTGATTCAAACATAATGTCATGATCATTTAACTGCCAAATGTGTATATGATGTAAATTTTTGATTCCTTTTATTTGTTCAATTTGATGCACAATTTCATGCAAATCTATATTTTCTGGAGTGTGTTGCATTAGTATCTTGACGGATATTTTTAATATATCCCAGCTTAAATAAAGTAAATAAATTGCAATCCCAAATGAAAAAATTGGATCAATCCAATACCATTGAAAATATTTCATAGCTAAACCACCAAAGAGAACGGCAATGGATGTAAGCATGTCACTGAATAAGTGCAAGTATGCCGATTTCATATTGATACTATGGTCTGCATCTTTTTTGATAAGCAATACACTTATCCCGTTGACAAATATGCTCAAAAGCGCCAAATAAATAACATAATCAGCCACCACTATTGAACTTGCAATCAGGTGCATAATTGCTTGGTAAATAATGAAAAATGATAATACAATCAATGTAGCCGAATTAAAAAATGCTGCCATTATTTCAGATCTCTTTTGTCCAAATGTATATTTCTCTGAAGCTTCCCTGTGAGATAGTTTATGGGCTAAGTAACTAATTACTAAAGAAAGTACATCGCTAAAATTATGCACTGCATCGCTCAATAGGGCAACACTTCCTGATATAAATCCACCAATCGCTTGAGCAATAGTAATAACTAAATTAAGTGCAATCGTTATTCCTAAATTCTTATTCTTATTTTGGTGATGATGGTGATTCGAAAGGCTCATAAGTAATAGCTTTATTTAATATAAGACTTAATTTGATTAATTAAAATCGTATTAATTCTTTGTTGAAGTACTAGGCAAAGATATGAAGTAAATGATTTCCCTAAAAAGTAAAAGGCAGATTTGTTTAAAAACAAATCTGCCTTTTACAAAATAGTTGAGTTTTTTATTTTAATACAGTAAGCGTTCCTCTGTAAACAGCTTCAAAGCCCACTGTCGTACTTAACACATAATAGTAAACGCCTTCAGAAATAGACTGATCTCCCCAATCATTTTGATAGTTATTGTTTTCGTAAACTTTTCTACCCCAACGATTGTATATGATTAAGACAGAATTTTCGAAATATTCTAATCCTATAACCTTAAATACATCATTGATACCATCTCCATTGGGTGTAATTATATTAGGGATTTCTAAAGTACAATTTATCGATGTAAATAAGACTTCATCATAACAACCATTGTCAACAGCCACAGATAATGTATGGTTTCCAACAGGAATAAATGTCTGAGCAAAGTAGTTGCCAGTATTATTTAAAGTTGCTCCATCCATACTCCAAACATATTGGTGTTGAATACCTGAGGTGTTGTCCACTACATTAACAGATATCTCTTCAAAGTTACAGAATTCTTGATCAGGACCTAAAAAATTCGGCTCGTACATACTTACTACAATTTCGTCTTCAACAGTACATGGGGTATTCATATCTATTGCAACTGTTACAGCATAAACGCCAGGTTGTGTAACTAATAATGAATCGCCTGTACTTCCGTCACTCCATAAGTATAGAAATGGAGGATAATGATTTCTATTTCCTGCATATAATACAATATCACCGTTTACACAAGTGTCATTGCCTAAATTCACATTAGCCATATCAAATTGCTCAACAATCATGGAATCGACATCACTACAAGTAGTATTTCCATTTGAATAAGATACAGTAGCGATATATGTTCCTCCAATATTGGTTATCTGCGTTTGCGTTAAATTACCTGTATTCCATGCATAAGTTGAGTTCGTTAAGCTATTTCCAGCATCAATGGTAACTATTCCAGCGCCACAAATCAATGTGTCATTTCCTAAATCAACTGTTGGAGTTGGTAATACATTTACACTCAAAGTAGTATCATAAGGACAGCCAAAATCATCAATTACGGTATAAGTATAACTATAAAGGCCAGAGTCAGCAGGCATGATTGTGATTTGACCGCCGTTTGCTGCAACTATAGTTGGTGATATATTCCACGCTTGTGAACTAATCATAGGCTGATACGACCATGAAACTGGTAGCACACTTTGTGCAAAATCTATTCCCCAAGAGAAAATAAAACCATTATCAATAAATAAATTATCAGTAACTGTGATAGACCAAGCTCCATTCATTGGGCAACCCACCAATGCAGTGTAAGGAGTTACTGGCAAATAGTTTACTAATGGCAAAACTCCGGTTGCTGTAGAGTTAGCAGGATAACCGGTAGAAGGTGGTAGATAATTTTTATTCGAATAAGGATTTCCCAAATTATCGGTAAAATTATAAGTATATGTATTTGCTACTGCAATCATTGTAGTTGTACCTGTAGGCATCCAAGCATATTCGTAGCCTATTCCAGGTATGGGTTGAGAATTATTATCTATAGGCTCACCAAGAAAAGTAGCTCCACCGCCGGGGTAGGATTTTAAAGTAGCAAATTGCCCATTTGGACAAGTAACTTTGATATTTAAATCACCCATATAACTATGTTCTATGGTGGCTTTTACAGCTAAAATATCGTTAGCATTCTGTAATACTTGGCCAGGAGCAAAAACGCCAAAAACCAATGTAGAGGTATAGGAAGCTCCACTGCCATCGGGCAAATATGTTTGTCCAGCAACTGAAAGTGAAGAATTAGCTTGCCATGATTTGGTAGTTGCAATGCCAAATAAATTGGTTGTATCTCCTTGGCAAATTTCATCACGTATTTGAGTTGTTCCATTAAATGAAGGTTTAGTACTTAACCGTACCCTAATTTTTGGTGTTTGAGACGCCAAACAACCGTTTGAGTCAATAGCCGTTAATTCTACATTATAACCTCTAATTGTATCATAAACAGTTGTTACGGTTTGTATTGTATCATGAAAATAATTACCCATATCCCAAATAAATGAAGTAGTGGCATCACTTTGATGATAGACTGAATCGTTTAAACCATAAATACCAGTTCCAGTAATACTCATAGTATCTGAGGGACATAAGTCAATGTAATAGTAGCCACTATCCAAATGAAAAGGAGGAGTAGAGGATAAAATACTTACGCTATAATTTTGGCAAGGCAATCCACAAGTTACTCCTGCAACCCAGCCCATACCTGCACTTGCAGAATTCCAACGCAAAGTTAGGCAGCCAGATGAATTAAGAATGGAGGCCGCAATGACCATTCCTACAGGAGAAAGTCCATTATTTAATAGACCAAAAGAAGGAGATGAAATATTTGGTCCATCAAAGATTTCTAAATTATCGCCAACTCCAACGTTCCAAGAAGTAAAATCGAGATTAATATACGCTCCAGTTGTTGTCGGGCAAAAAGTAATCGTGTAGGTTTGAGCAGCAACATATCCTCCAGTTGGTCCACCACTATCATAAAAAGTACCAGAACAAGTACTAATAGTTTGACCATTATTGGAAGCAATATTATATGTCTGACTTGATGCTTCAATTGTTGCTATTAATATAGCAATAATAAGGATTAGTTGTCGGAGTTTAATCATTTTGCAAAATATTAATCGTTTATTAATCCTAATTCTCTTCGGTAATTATTATATTTTACCATAAATTCTTTTTCACTTAAGAATATAAGTACCTCACTGCTGTTTTTAACCTTAAAGTATATTCTTTCATCATATTTTCTCTGAACATCTAAAAGAAGTACGTTGAGTTTCTCAGTATTTACACGTCCATTTGAAAGTGGTAAAACTAACTCAGTAAAATTATTGTCAATTAATTTATCATTGGGGACAACAGATAAAATATAGCTATTCTCCAAATAGAAATTATAATATCTAATTAAATCAGGATTATTTTTTTCAAGTATTGAAGTTTTTTCAACACCAAGATAATCAATTATACGTGAGTCAGTTATAATGGTCTGAGGAGTAAAGCTAACCAAGAATAGGGCTAGGATAAGTGTAGAAGTAAATAGTTTTTTCATATGTTTATAAGTTATATTACAATGATAAAGAATGCCCTTTTAATCATTTCCTTTCGTGTTTAGGATTAACCTTGGGCATTTCATAATGCTAATTATTATGTTATTTAGGTGAATAGAAACATCTTTTGGGTGAATAAATTTTCTCTTCTTTTACCAATACTTTGATGGCTTTATCAAGGTCTTTTTTGTCAATTTTAAGTAATTCAGCTAGTTGACCTGACTTCATAGCTTCTTTTTGCTCCTTTAACGTTGTAAAGACTAATTCAGAAATGGAATCCATAAATGTTAAAAATTATACGGTTAGTACTGATAAAATGGCAAGTACTTCACAAGGAAGTGAATTCTTGACAAAATTAATACAAATTAGTTTAATTCCTAACCTTAAATTGCAAAGGATTTTTTGAAGATTTATTCATAATAATTTTTTATTAAGAATTAGGGTTTACAGTTTTTGGATACATAAGTTTTTTACTTTTGCAATAATTTAGAAATTAAATAAGAAATTAATAATGGAAGATAATATAATATGTAATTGTATGGATGTAAGCGAACATGAAATTGTTTATACCATTAGAAATGAAGAAGATGTTAATTTACAAGATATCATTGATATTACTGGAGCTGGCTCAGGTTGTGGCTCATGCATTGGTGAATTAGAAGAGATTCTTGAAAGAGAGTTAAAGAAGAAATAAATATTAGTGAAATTAAGAACCACTTCCGAGCGAATCCTTTAGTACAAATGAATTTGCTCGGTAGTGATAGTGATACCAAAAATCAATGAGCTCAAAGAAAAAATATTTATGTTTTCCCACAAGTATAATTTATAGAAAATAGTTAAATCCTTTCGATTCTATTCATCTCATTGAGTTATTTTTATATTTTAGCCATTTAGAATGAAATCTAAAATACACATCTAATTATTTTATAATGGCATTAATTAGTTCGGTTGCCTCTTGGCTCCTCAAAAAGCGATTGCATCAAATAGATTTATTTATTGAGTATCCTCACGAGGTTCAGAATGAGCTATTACACAGACTAATTTATCAAGCTCAAGACACCGAATGGGGAATAAAATATAAATATTCAGAGATAAAATCACTAAAAGAATTTCAAAAGGAAGTGCCTATTAGTACATATGAAGATATTGAGCCCTTTGTAAATCGACTACGTCAGGGTGAACATAATTTACTTTGGCCATCAGAAACTCGATGGTTTGCCAAATCCTCAGGTACTACAAATTCCAAAAGCAAGTTTATTCCTGTTACTGAAAACAGCCTGAGCGATTGTCATTATAAAGGAGGGAAAGATATGCTTGCTTTGTTTTTAGAGAACAATCCAGAATCTGAATTCTTGAGTGGAAAAACAATTGCGATAGCAGGAAGCGCTAGGTTAAGTGAAGACTCGAGTTCCTTTGTGGGCGATTTATCAGCTATATTGATGAGTAATTTACCACTTTGGGCTCAGTTTACTAAATCACCAAATTTGTCGATTACCTTAATGGACGATTGGTCTAAAAAAGTTGACCTAATAGTAGAAAATACCTTGGAAGAGGATATTAGAGCAATATCAGGAGTGCCTTCTTGGATGCTGGTTATTTTAGAAAAAGTATTAGAAGTGAGTGGTAAGTCGAGTATTAAGGAGGTTTGGCCTAACTTTGAACTAGTTGTTCATGGAGGGGTTAATTTTGCACCCTATAAAGAGCGATTTAAACAAATTATGGGGCAAAAAGTAAATTATCAAGAAGTATATAATGCTTCTGAAGGATTTTTTGCAATTCAGGACTCGTCCAAGCGAGATGACCTTTTACTCATGCTCGATTATGGAATTTTCTATGAGTTTATGCCCATATCAGAGCTTGGAAAAGAAAATCCTAACGTAATAGGGCTTTCAGAAGTTGAACTTGGAGAAAACTATGCCCTCATTATTTCAACTAATGCTGGACTTTGGCGCTATATGATTGGAGATACTGTTGTATTTACAAGTTTGAAACCCTATCGAATTAAGATTAGCGGCAGAACAAAAAGCTTTATCAACATAGTGGGAGAGGAGCTTATTGTTGAAAATGCGGAATATGCTATTGAGCATGCTTGTGAGGGAACTGGTGCTGTTATTGAAGAATATACTGCAGCTCCACTTGTCTTGAATGATGGTAGAATTATATTGCATGAATGGTTAATTGAGTTTAAAAAAGAGCCCGAAAATTTAAATTTTTTCTCTGAACTATTAGATAATATGTTGAAAGCTAGGAATTCAGATTACGAGGCCAAACGTTTTCAAAGTATGGTGTTAGGATTTCCTTTGGTACATAATGTTCCGAAAGGCACATTTCTAAAATGGTTGCAAGCTCAAGGTAAATTGGGAGGACAATTTAAAGTGCCTCGATTAGCCAATAATACTAAAATTACTGAGGAATTAAAAAAATTGATTCAAAATGAGTTTGCTGATTATCAATTTAACGAAACTAAGCAATCAAATAAAATTTTACCATGATTTTAAAAATAGCCTTTGTTTTTAGCTTTTTGTACTTGCTGCCTTTTTCAACTGGCTCAACCAATGATTTTCCTACAAAAATCGACTTTTTTGAAGTAGATGTAATTGGTAATCTTTACTTTGTGAAAAATTCGGAAATCAAAAAGTATAATAATCAAGGCAAGGAGCTAGTAACTTATAGCGATTTGACTTATGGTAAAATATCCACTATTGACGTCAGTGATGCGATGAATATTTTGGTTTATTATCGAAACTATAATAAGGTTATAATGCTCGATAATATGTTGAGTGTCAAGAATAGTCCAATTGATTTGATGGAATTAGGTTTTGCAGAAGCCACTCATGCTTGCTTGTCATATAATAATGGTTTTTGGATTTACGATCCCATTGGGCAAGAGTTATTGCGCTTTAATAATCTTCTTGAAAATACGGATAGAACTGGAAATCTAAGTTCAATAACCAATACAGAATTGCATCCAGAGCAAATAATTGAAAGAGATAACCAACTAATTTTGAGGGATAAAGATAATGGTATTTTTGTTTTTGATCGTTTTGGAGGATTTTTGAAACAGTTACCTTTTACAAATTTGCAAGATTTTTATGTTAGAAAAGATAGCTGGCAAATGCTTCGTAACGATACCAATTTTATGTTTTCGCCAACTACGTTAAATATGGATACCATAGCAATGCCATACCACGATGTTGTTCAATTAAGAATTAATGATAATGGATATTACATTCGATACAGTAATAATACTTTTTTTCGAAAGCAACTATAATGGTTAATTAAGTTGGAAACTGACTATTCTTCTAGAGATTTCATTTTTAAAGAAAATGTTTCTGATAAAAATCTTTTAAAGAACTCCAAGCGCCAGTTAAATATTGATTAATTTCATCAGGTTTTACCCATTTTACATCCTCAATTCCTTCTTCTATTTGTGCTTTTAAAGGACCTTTGTATTCAGTATTCATTTGATACCAATGGGTAATTTTTAATTTTTCAATTCCTTTGTAAATAAATAGATGCCTCGAAATTCCTAAATATTTTTCTAGTTTCAAACCTTGTACACCAGTTTCCTCTTCCACTTCGCGCAGAGCACATTCTTCCATCGATTCTCCTTTTTCAATATGCCCTTTTGGAATGTCCCATTTTCCCCAGCGCTTAATCATTAATAAATCCTTTTTTTGATTTATAACCCATCCACCACCAGCATACCTTTTTTGATGACTTGCCTCGAATTTGAGAATAGTTTTGTCTAAGTTTTTACATATTAAAACATAAGCAGTAGGATTGTCTAGGATTTCTATCTTGTCGATGAAATCAACGGCCTCCTTTGCTTTGTTAATTCTTTTAAAATGAATGATATTTTCATCAGAAAAAAAATCATTTTCTGTGAAAATTATTTCGACATTATCTTTAAAAACTTTATACATTTGCGCCATGGATTATAACAAAGAAACTGCACGCAAAACGGCCGAATCTTTATTGAAGATACAAGCTGTAAAATTAAACAAAAAGAACCCATTCACGTGGGCTTCTGGATGGAAATCTCCAATTTATTGCGATAATCGCAAAACATTATCTTTTCCAACTGTAAGAACCTATATCAGGCAACAGTTTGCAGAGGTAATCAACGAATTATATCCTGATGTGGATGTAATAGCAGGTGTAGCAACTGGAGCAATTGCCAATGGTGTTTTGGTAGCCCAAGAACTTGGAAAACCATTCGTTTATGTTCGTCCAGATGCCAAATCTCATGGTATGAAAAATCAAGTTGAAGGAAGTATCAGCGCTGGACAAACAGTCGTTGTTATTGAGGATTTGATTTCTACAGGCGGCAGCTCCTTAAAAGCAGTAGATGCATTGCGTGACGCTGGTTGCGAAGTAAAAGGTATGGTAGCTATTTTTACTTATGGTTTTAAAACTGCTGAAGACAATTTTGCAAAACAAAATGTTAGACTTACCACTTTGACAGATTATAATTCAATGATTGAGACAGCATTAGATTCTGAATATATTTCTGAAGAGGATGTAGAATCCTTGAAAGAATGGCGTTTGGCACCTGATGTTTGGGGTAAATAATATAGATCTCAACAAATCATCATTTTTGATTTGATTTTTTCCATCTCATAGAATCTCCAGTTTTCCCCAAGGATAAACAATATCCATCAGGAATACTCACTTTGCAACTATTGATTAGTTCCTCTTTGGTACTTATTTCCATTATTGGCTTTTTGTTATAAAGTGAATATTTTTTGCGATGAATCGCAGGATTAATATTTGGCATAATCACGTTTGCTCCAGCTATTATAGCGTCTCTTCTTCCGTTTTTATTCATCGTTTCCATAGCAGTTGATGCCACTATATTGATGTCTTTCATGACAATACGCAAAACAGCAATCATCCTCAAACTCATTTCATATACATTTTCAAAAACAGGTTTTGAATTCTGCAAAGGCGTTTCAGCACAAGGAATAAATGGCCCCATACCACACATATGTATCTTGAAATTTTTCATAAAAAGAATATCCTCAGCCAAATCCGCTATGCTTTGATTAGGTAAACCTATCATAATCCCAGTTCCTGTTTGGTAACCAACTTTCATAATTGAACTTAAACAACTCATTCGGTTTTTAAAATTATGCATCTCATTTTCTGGATGATACTGATAGTAAAGGTTTTCATTAGAAGTTTCAATTCTTAAAAGATATCGAGTAGCCCCATTCTTTAACCATTTTTTATAGATCTTTTGTTTTTGCTCGCCACAAGAAAGTGTAATTCCCATTCTTTTGTCCTGCTTCCTAATATAGCTGATGATATCAGAAATATAATCGATAAATTGTGGTGATGTTGATTCGCCACTTTGAATAGCAATAGATCCAATATTACTTGAAATAGCCAAATCAATTGATTTCTTCACCTCTTCTAAATCGAGCATGTATCTGTCTATGTGTATATTAGACTTGCGAATTCCACAGTAATAACAGTCTTTTTTACAAATATTTGAAAGTTCAATTAATGCTCTACCATAAACCTCATTGCCGATATTAGCCAATCTAACTTCTTGGGCTTTTTTTAATAAAAGTTTGTGATCTAAATCGTTACAGTCGAGCATTCTGACAATCATATCTTTGTCAAACACATCTGAGTTAAGGAGTTTTTTAAATGAGTTCATTAATTTAATATTTGAGTAGCTCGATTAAAAACTCCATTTACAAAAGCGATAGCCATACCATAATTACTGACTGGAATTTGACGGTCAATTGCCTGTTGAAGTCTATTCTGAATTTGCTTTTGTGTGGCTACACATCCGCCACATTGAATTACCATAGCACAATTATTCAGTTTTTCTTCAAAATCTTGTAAGCCTGAAACGATATCTATTTCAATATTTTTACCGGTATATTCTCTAATCCAATTGGGAAGTTTAAATCTGCCAATATCGTCGCAACTTACTTGATGAGTGCAAGACTCTAAAATCAGAATTCTGTCGCCATCTTTTAGATTATCAATATTTTTGGTGCCTTGTAAAACTGCATTAAAATCAGATTTTATACGACTAAAAAGTACGCTAAAACCAGTTAAGGGGATATGCTCAGGCACGATTTTAGAAACTAAACCGAAGGCCTGACTGTCGGTGACTACAAGGGCTATTTTTGAATTTGTTTTTAGATAATCATCAAGTTGTGTTTCTTTCAAAACCACACAAATGCAGTCCTGGTCAAGAGCATCTCTGATCGCCATAACTTGTGGTAAAATCATCCTGCCTTCGGGCGCTTCACTATCAATTGGCGTAACCAAAACTACCGTATCTCCTTTTTTAACAAATCCTTTAAATAGGGAAGGTTTAAGGTATACTGATGCAGGGATTTGCTCCTTTAATTGCTCTATTAGCTTAGTGATATCATTTTCGGAATTAACAGAATTATCTAAAATGTCTAAGTTAAGTTCTTGTTTTATTTTCTGTGTAAATTCAGCGTTTAATGGCTCAAGGTCAGACTTATTATGTAATAGGGTAAAAGGAGTATTGATGGCTTTAAACTGACTTATTAGGTGCTGTTCATACTCAGTAAATTCATTATGAGTAAAAACCAGAATAGCTAAGTCGATTTGATTAATGACAGCCAACGATTTCTCAATTCTAAGTTTACCAAGAGGCCCTATATCATCAATACCTGCGGTATCAACGATTATAGCGGGTCCAAGTCCAAATATTTCTACGGATTTTTTAACAGGATCTGTCGTAGTGCCAGCAATATCGGAAACTATAGCTGTGTTTTGCCCAGTTAAAGCATTGATTAAGGAGCTTTTACCGCTATTTCTTCTGCCAAAAATTCCGATATGTGGTTTTAGGTCTTTTGCCATGATTAAAAGTATAAATCTCGTTTTCCTTGTTTTATCTGTTCAATTCTATCTAAAAGTACATCTCTTACATTCTGATTTTCTATGGCTGCTATTGATTTATCGATTAATTTCCAGCCTTTCTCTGCATTTTTAATTTCTCGATAATCAATGAGGTATTCCGCCAAAGTCATGATGGCATTAGGAGTACATTTTTCTTTTATAAATCCAGGTACTGAAAACTCCATAAAATGCTCTCCAGTGCGACCTAATCTATAGCAAGCGGTACAAAAAGAAGGGAGATACTCGTCCTCAATTAACTCGTCAATTACTTCTGCCAGACTACGGCTGTCATTGATTTGGAATTGCTCTTTTCGCAAATCTTGCTCTTGTTTTTCTTCATGGGAATAGGAGCCAAGCTCAATTTTTGTTCCTGCATCCACTTGTGAACAACCATATTGCAAAATCTCTTTACGAAGTTTCTCAGGTTCGCGTGCTGTGAGAATTAGACCTGTGTATGGAACTGCAAGTCGCAAAATAGCAACAAATTGCGCAAAATCCTTATCAGAAACCTTATGTTTTAAGTCCACCTTAAACTCTTCAGCGTCTTGCAACCTTGGAAATGAAATGGTGTGTGGACCAACATTATAACAAGCTTCCAGATGATTGGTATGGCGAACCAAAGCTAATAACTCATAGCGCCAATCATAAAGTCCCAAAAGCACACCAATTCCTACATCATCAAGTCCAGCTTCTTGGGCTCTGTCGAGAGCAGTTAAACGATTATTAAAATCTCTTTTGTTACCAGATGTATGATATTCTGCGTATTGTCCTTTGTGATAGGTCTCTTGAAAAACCTGATAAGTTCCAATTCCAGCGTCTTTTACAGTGCGAAATCCTTCTACATCTAAAGGCGCTGCATTGATGTTTACTCTACGAATTTCACCATTTTTACTCTTTACGCTATAAACCGTTTTTACGGTTTCAGCAATAAATTCTGGGCTATAAGTTTTGTGTTCACCATAGACTAAGATCAAACGTTTTTGGCCATTATCTTCTAATGCTTTTACATCATTAATTAGCTCTTCTTTAGTAAGTGTTTTACGAATGGTTTTGGTATTGCTTGATTTAAATCCACAGTATTTGCAATTGTTCATGCATAGGTTTCCCACATAAAGTGGTGCAAAAAGCACAATGCGGTTTCCATAAACTTTCTCTTTTAAATCTCGTGCGGCTTGCTTTATTTCATCAATAAGTTTTTCATCTTTGCATTGTGCTAGTATGGCAACTTCTTGCATCGATAATCTCTTTTTATTAAGTGACTTATCAATGATTATATGAATTAACTCTTTATCTGGAATAGCAGCTTCAAGAATCTCCTCAATTTCATTTTGATCAATAAATGGGAGATGTGCTTCGTCTGCTATTTTATACTTTTCTGGATAAAATTTCATCTTTTTGAATTTTAAATTTGTTATTCTAATTTCCGAATAAAAAATATTTATAAATTAATTCAATTTAGAATTTAACACTTTAGGTAAGGTGATTTCAAACTTAGTACCTTTTCCAATCTCACTGTTTACATCCACTTTTCCATGGTATGAATCTACCGTTTTTTTCAAGATAGAAAGCCCCAATCCGCTACCAGAAATAAACTTAGTTTCCTCATTCCTTATTCTAGTAAATTCTATAAATAACTTATCGATATCACTTTCTGCAATCCCAATTCCAGTATCCTCTACGGAAATTAGAACTGAATCTTCAGTTTCATCTAAAGTTATAATTAACAGGCCATTATCAATATTATACTTCACCGCATTGGACAAAATATTATTAAAAATGATTTCAATGTCGATCGAGTTGCTATAAAAAATTACATCATCTTTGATATGTTTAATAATATTGATATTTCGTTGAATTGCTAGTGGCTTGATGGTATCGATAGCCATTTTGCAAATCATGCTTAAATCAACTTTCATTCTGACTTTTTCCCCAGTATTGGATGAAAGCCTAGTGAGATCTAAAAGATCCATGATAAGTGTCCGCATGCCCATAATACGTTCCATAGAACGGTTGAGCATGTCATCATATTTGCTAAGGTCATTTCCCAGTAGTTTATCTTGCATCAACTGTAAATATCCTTCTATGGCATTTAATGGAGATTTTAGTTCATGAGATAATACGGATAGAAACTGAAATCGCAATTGCTTGCCTTCCAGATTCATTTTTGTAGTCATTCGTTTGAGGTATAAATGCTTGGTGGCATTTTCCACTGCAATTTTAAGTTCAGCTGGAGTAAATGGTTTTGGTACAAAATTATAAGCCCCTTTCTTGGTTGCAGCTACTGCTAAATCTAAAGAGGCATAAGATGTAATCATAGTAACTGCCAGATCTAACTGATTATTATTGATGTAATCCAAAATTTCAATCCCTTGAATGCCAGGCAATTTATTATCAAGAAGTACGATGTCAATGTTAGAATTATTAATATAATACAAACCTTCTTCACCAGTGGCTGCTTCAATGATTACAAAATCGAAATCTTCTTCAAGAAATGGAAATCCAACAGTAAAACTTCTTAATACTCTCGTAATTCCTGATCTGATTCCAGGCTCATCATCAATGACTAATATTTTGATTGTTGACATAGCTAGATTTTTAGAAGCTTATTTATTTCTCGGTGCAATTGGTCTGGACGAATTCCCTTTTCTAAGATTAAATCAGCACCCAACCATTTTTTATCTTGCTCGGTTTCAACATTAAATAACATTCCTGTTTCGGCTCCAACAGCGGTAGCAATGATAACAGGAATATCAGCATTTTTCATTTTAGTTTTATGTGCTAAAATGAATCCACTGTCTTGATTTTCCATCATCAGGTCAAATATGGCTATATCTGGAGTTAATTTATTGAGCAATTCTTCCGCTTCTTTTTGTGTGTCAGCGGAAATTACATTAAAACCGAAATTGGTTAAATTAAGGATCATTTGTTCTTTGTAGTCAAAATCGTCTTCTGCTAGAAGTATTGTTTTATTTGAATTATTCATGAATTCTATTTTTTTACAATTAAATATTAATTTTAATTTCTTCAGGCTGCCGTGGTAAAACAATTTTAAACTCTGTTCCCGTTGGTCCCGCCTCAATGGAATTATTTGATGTCACTCCAATTCTTCCTTTGTGCATTTTAATAATTCCATAAATCAATGGCAAGCCTAATCCTGTTCCTTTTGAAAGGCCTTTTGTTGTGAAAAATGGTGTAAATATCTTTTTTAAATTTTCTTTAGAAATACCTGAACCATTATCACTTAACAATATTTCAATTTCATTTGGATTTTCTATATCACTAATTGAAATTTTGAAACTACCACCGTAGGGCATAGCTTCAAAAGCATTTTTTTCGATATTGGTAAAAACCTGCATCATTTGATCTGCATCCATATTTAGATCAGGGTTGTTGAGATTTATTTCAATAAAATGTTCAATGTTATTAGGAATGACAACCGATTGCAAACTTCTTTTGCAGAGATCTACAATATTAGTTTTTATTAGTTGTACTTGGTTTTTTCTTGCAAAATTGAGCAATCCACCAACAATGCGTTTGCATCTTTCAGCTTGTTCTACAATCAACTGCAAATCTTCTTTAATAGGATTATTATCTTCTATTTCATCAATTAAAATATTGGAATACATGGTAATAACTCCTAGTGGGTTATTCAATTCATGAGCAATCCCAGCCGATAATTGTCCCATATGAGCTAATTTTTCTGACTGTTTCAATGCCTCTTTTGCAGACTTTAAATTGCTATTTGTATCATTCAATTCGCCAATATTATCATGCAACTTCTGAATCGTAAATGGCAAGCACATCTCTTCTTCAGCATAACCATTTGATATGGCAACAGCGTGCTCTCTACAAGTATTATAACCACATGCACCACAGTTAAGAATATCTTCTATGCTATTTTTCCCCATAGTTTTTAAGATACTCTCAATATCTGCCTCACTATTATTAAAATTCCGAGCTTCAATTGGCTGGAAAGTCCTTCTAAAATCTATTGTTGAAAATTCTGATTTATCCTTTTCCCATTGTTCAAAGTCAGTATTTTTGAATTTATGGGAAACATAATCATTAATCAAGGAACGTTTTTTAAGTCGTGTTGCTTTTGATGTCATCCCAGGTCCTGATATACATCCTTGACAACAAAGTAGTTCTAAATAATCCATATCTAAATTACCAGCACTAAACTCCATAATCGCATCCTTGAAATTGGTACTTCCATCAGCCACTTGAATTTTAGAAAATCCAAAATCATCATTTTTACCCATCGTATTCAACATTCCTCGGCTGATAGGAAATATAGCTCCTTTAGCAGAATGTGGACCGTCAAATTCAATGGGTATAAGGTTTTCTAAAGACATTTCAGCTCCATCAAATACTTGTCTCAACTCTCTGAAGGTTATAGAAACATCCACTTCATCAGTTTCAATTTTTTTGGCAATGCAAGGGCCTATAAACACAATTTTGCAATAGTTGCCATACTTTTTCTTGACCGCTTTAGACATGGCATCCATAGGCGAGGAGTAGGGAACCAAATTTTTGACCAAGTGAGGATAATAATGCTCCACATAGGAAACAATGGCCGGACAATCTGATGAAATATATTTTTTACCATCGCCATTGTCAATGATTTTTGAATACTTATCTGCCACCAAATCAGCGCCAAAGCTTACTTCAGTTACTTTATAAAAGCCAAGAGCTTTAATTGCAGCAACCAAATGTTGGTATGTCTCAAATTCTACAAATTCAGCTGGAAAACTTGGTGCAATACAGGCCACAACTTTTTGATTGTTTTGAAGCAGTAAGTTCATAGCATCAATAGAATTATGAAAAGCCTTCGCACCCTGGCTGCAAACTTTTACACAATTACCACATCCTATACACCTTTCGTTTATAATGCTTGCTTGACCATTGATAATTTTAATGGCAGTTGCAGGACATTCTCGCACGCAAGTGTAGCAGACACGACAGCGATCTTCAAGTGTATATACTAATTGGTCTATGACTTCTTTACTCATGTTCGATTGTTTCTATTACGATGCAAAATTACTACTTGAATTATCACTTAATTCTCTTTCGTTAATCAATTAACGGTAATTCAATTGATACTTGCTAAGTATAAATTTTACTTCATAACCGTTCTTGATTGAAAATGAGTATGTAGTAAATCGTGGCTCTTTTTACTGCCTGGTTTTTCCAGAAAATCGCTGTAAATTTTCTTGATATCTGGGTTATTATGCGAAGTTCTTAAGGATTCGTTATCATCTATATTATAAAGGCTAGCCATTCTCTTTTTTACATTTTCTATGTCCATATTAATAGGTTGACCACCACCATTTATACAACCTCCAGGGCAAGCCATTACTTCGATAAATTGAATGTCGTTTCTACCAGCTCTAATCTCATCAAGAAGGCTATTTACATTTCCTAATCCATTGACTACTGCAAGGCCTAGTTCCAATTCTCCAATTTTTATTTTTTTTATTTTTACGGGGTCAAAACCTCTCAAATCCTCGATTTTAAGTTCTGAAATTTCTTCACCGGATACCAATTTATGAGCAGTACGAATTGCTGCCTCCATTACGCCACCAGAGGCTCCAAAAATCTTTCCTGCAGTACTTCTTTTTCCTAATGGTGAATCGGCTTCTTCAGGGCTTAATGAATTGATATCAATACCAAACATCCTAAGCATTTGGGCAAATTCTCTAGTTGTTAAAACAGCATCCACATCTGTAATACCATGATTAGTCATCTCTTCGCGCTGAGCCTCAAACTTTTTAGCAGTGCAAGGCATAATGGCAACTGAATATATCTCCGTTGGATTTAGATTTTTAAGTTCACTATAATAGGTTTTAATCAAAGAGCCCATCATTTGTTGTGGCGACTTACACGAAGAAAGATTATGGATAAAATCTGGAGCAAATTCTTCTGCATATTTTACCCATCCTGGACAACAACTTGTAATCATGGGCAGTTGACCATTGTTTTGAATACGTTGAACAAGCTCTGTGGCTTCTTCCATAATGGTAAGGTCGGCAGAAAATGAAGAGTCAAAAACTGCATCAAAACCCATATTCCGTAAAGCGGTGTTTAATATCCCATATACATCCGTACCTGATGGCAAACCTATTTCCTCTGCAAGAGTTACTGTGATTGAAGGAGCATATTGTATCACCACATGTTTTGTCTTGGAATCTAACGCTTCAATAATTTGCGCGAAATGGTTTCTTTCATAAAGTGCTCCAGTTGGACAAACCATTATACATTGGCCACAATTGATACAAGATGAGGTGTTTAAACCATGATTAAAAGCTACACCAATCTCTGATTTACTGCCTCTATTGATAAAATCAATTGCATGCACACCCATTACTCTACCGCAAGCGTCAACACATCTGCCGCAAAGAATACATTTAGCAGGATCACGGACTAGGCTAACACCCGAAGTATCAATTCGGTGTTTGTTTTTTTCTCCTCTGATTTTCCGCTCGCGAATTCCTAAATTGAAGGACAAATCTTGTAATTCGCAATTCTTGTTTCTAGTGCAATATAGACAATCGTCGGGATGGTTGCTTAACAATAGTTCAACAATCACTTTGCGAGATTCAGCAACGCGTTTTGAATGAGTAGAAATTTGCAAACCTTCTTCTATCATATTGGAACAGGAGGTAATTAATTTGCCTGTTTTCAAATTCTCTACTACGCACATTCGACAAGCACCTGTTGGTAATTGATCTTTAATATGACACAGAGTTGGGATATTTATTCCTTGATTTCTGCAGGCATCAAGTATGGTTTCTCCTTCTTGAGCTATGATTTGTTTATTGTTTATTTCTATGTTAATATTCATGTTTTTAATATTTTACGAAATAGTTATTGCATTGAATTTACAAACGTCAAAACAAACACCACAAGATATACACTTGTCTTCGATGATAAAGTGAGGTTCTTTTCGACTGCCAATAATGGCATCAACGGGACATTTCTTAGCACAAATTGTACAGCCAGTGCAAGCATCTACATTGATATAAAAATGGCGTAGATTGGTACAAACTCCAGCTCTACATTTTCTTTCAAAAATATGTTCCTCATACTCATCTCTAAACCATTTGATAGTACTAAGGACTGGATTTGGTGCAGTTTGGCCTAAGCCACATAAGGAAGTGTCTTTAATTACTTCTGCAAGTTTTTCCAATTGCATTACACCTTTAATTCTTTCAAGAGCTTCGTTTTGATTGCCATTTTTTGGTCGATTGGTGATGCTTTCCAAAATTTCGAGCATACGTTTAGTTCCTTCTCTGCAAGGAATACATTTTCCACAACTTTCTCTTTGGATAAAGTCCATAAAAAATTTAGCCACATCAACCATGCAAGTATCTTCATCCATCACCACCAATCCTCCAGAACCCATCATCGCGCCTTTTTCTAGAAGCGACTCATATTCGATAGGTATATCGAGGTTTTCCTCCGTAATGCAGCCGCCAGAAGGCCCTCCAATTTGAACAGATTTAAATTTTTTATCATTTAATATTCCACCAGCAATATCAAAAATCACTTCTCTCACTGATGTTCCCATCGGAATTTCGACTAAACCAGTAAGTTTTACTTTTCCAGAGAGCGCAAAAACCTTAGTTCCTTTACTTTTTTCTGTCCCAATTTTGGCAAACCAACCTTTTCCATGATTCATGATTTCTGGAATATTCGACAAAGTTTCAACATTATTGATGATAGTTGGTTTTTGATGCAATCCACTCACAGCGGGAAATGGAGGGCGGGGCACAGGCATTCCTCTTCGGCCTTCAATGCTACCAATCATGGCAGTTTCTTCACCGCAAACAAATGCTCCTGCACCTTTTTTAATTTTTATGGTTAATGAAAAATTAGTTCCAAAAATGTGATCTCCTAAGAAGCCATAAGTTTTGGCATCTTCAATGGCAATTTTTAAACGATGAATAGCCAGAGGATATTCAGCTCTGATATAAACGATTGAAGTAGCAGCACCGATTGCATAGGCTGCGATGGCCATTCCTTCAATTAAACGATGTGGATCGCCTTCTATCACGGCTCTGTCCATAAATGCTCCAGGATCGCCTTCATCTGCATTGCAGATTAAATATTTTTGGTCAGAGTCAACTGCATTGGCAATTTTCCATTTTTTGCCTGTGAGAAAACCACCACCACCACGCCCTCGAAGTCCGCTTTCGATGATATCGTCACAAACTTCTAGTGGATTTAATGTTGTGATGGTTTTTCTTAAGTCGCGATAACCGCCACGGGCAATATATTCTTCTATGCTTTCTGGATTTATAAGGCCACAATTCTTAAGTACAATGCGTTGTTGCGGTTTAAAATAGGAATGTTCATTGATAAACTGAATGTTTTCCCATGGTTTATTTCCGGAATCGATTTGAAAGAGCACATTTTCTTTAGGTATTTCTAAATTCATAATTTGATTTAGCAAAGTATCCACTTTGTTAGCCGTTATATTGGTAAATGAAACTCTATTAAATCCTGGTATTTGAACGTCCACTAAAGGCTCATAAGCACAAATTCCAATACATCCCACCTTTACTATGTCAGCATCAATCTCATGATTTTTGAGCCAATCTATAATCGATAATTCTGTTTTAGCAGCTCCTGCGCCAAGACCACAAGTTCCTGCACCAATGTATATTACAGGCTTGCTTATCTGAATACGTGTTAAAGTATTGATCAAGTCAATTTGGTCTTCTTTGGATTTGAAATTAAACCAATCCAGTAAAATTCTATTAGGCTCTTGCATAACTAGTTCTCATTATTTTTTAAAACTTCAATGATTCCTTTAATCGACTCTGCGTTGACTTTAGCGTGAAATTCGCCATTAATACTGATAACAGGAGCTAGGCCACAAGCGCCAATACATGCCACTACTTCGATGCTAAATAATCCATCGCGACTTGTTTCTCCAGCTTTTATTTTCAAATTCTTTTCTATTTCTTGCAGAACAGTTGCCGAACCTAATACATGGCAGGCTGTACCTCGGCAAACATTGATATGATATTTACCAATGGGCGAAAAGCGGAATTGATTATAGAAAGTGGCCACTCCAAAAATCCTTGATGTTGGTAAATTGAGAAAATTGGCCACTTCGCAAACTGAAGATTCTGACAGGTAACCTTCTTGTGTTTGTATATCCTGCAATATTGGAATCAGATCGTCCGCAATGGCATTTTTATAATTATTAAATATTTTTTGAGTTGCTCTCATTGATTGATTGTTTTAAATATTAAAAGCATTAACACATTTGCAATTTTTCAATAACAGATATTATTTTTTTTGTATCCATTGGTTTAGGAATAAACTCATCAATGGAAACAAAGATGTTTTTACGTTCTTCATTAAAATAATCTATTCCAGCATTTCCCATATCAATATTCTTGATAAGCACTACTCTTAGATCTCTATTATTTGGATCTTTTCTTACTTCGCGCGCCATATCCTGTATTGAAGGATTTGTTGTTGTAAATACGGTGATGGAAGTATGCATGGCTACTTTTATCCCTTTGGTGAGAGGATTGGATTTAATTTCGCGAGCTAACTCAAAACCCTCATATTGTGTGTTCATCATCACATCAAGAATCGCTAAATCTGGTTTTAAATCAATGGCTAATTCCATTCCTTTTACTTTGTCATTGGCTGAAAATACTTCATAACCTTGACTTTCTAAAACTAGTTGAATAGGGTTAATGATGTCCATGTCGTCATCTACGAGTAAAATTCTTTTAATAGTTTTCATCTTGTTATGTTTTTAAGGGTTAAATAATGCATTTTATGTTATTTAAATAACAATACAAATGTAGACTTACTTGATAGCATATGTCGGGTAGTTAATACCATTTAATACGGTAATTTATGACTGATTATTTAGGTGAAAAACCAGTAATTTTAGGAAGGTTTTAAATGAAATTATAATATGGTAAATTATAATATATTGTAATACAGATATATAGATAATCTAATTAATTTAGAGAAGATTTTGAATGTAGCATAATAAATTGAAAAAAGTATTCTTGAAAAAGTACTTTTGTGATGGTTATATGACTTTTGCGGCAGTTTTATTTAATCACAAAATTCTGATCAAATCATAACAATTTTATGCTTGATAGCGTAGGAGAGAAGGCTTACCGTGCTTTTGCAGCCTGTTTTAGCCAACAGATTCGACTTATGTCCAATTACAGTACGCTCGCTTACAAAAAGTATATCTCCAATTTCTTTATTGTTCAATCCTTCGGCAAGGAGTTGTAAAATTTCCTTTTCTCTTTTGGTGAGCTTTATTGTAATCTCATTGGATTCACCTTTTACCACTTGTTTAGTTAAAAAGCGAAACAATTCTTCAGAATAGTAATTACCACCATCATAAACAGTTTGTAGCGCATTGGCGAGTGCATCTTTTTTGATATTCTTTATCAAGAAACCTTTTGCACCAACTTCCAGCATAGTTTGAATGTATTGATCCTCATTATACATAGTAAGTGCAATAATTTTAAGATCTGGGAATTCCTTCAAAACTTTTTTTGTGGCTTCAATACCGTTCATAAATGGCATCTCAATATCCATGAGTACAATATCTGCTGCCGTGACTTTGATAATCTCAAGAAACTCTAAACCATTTGAAGCTTCGCCTGCAATTCTAGCATTTTCAATTTTCCCAATAACCATTTTTAATCCATTGCGGAAAATTTCATGGTCATCAACTACTATTACTCGAATTGGGTTCTTCATTTTGATAAGAATTAAGGTGCAAAAGTAGTTTTTTTAAACTATATAAGTAAACTGAATATGTAAAATTTAAGATGGTGAATTTAAGGATTTAATGCAATTTTCGTTCAGACATACACTATATTATTGGTAGTTTGATCAAATACTACTCAGACTGAAAGTCCAAAACAAAATAACCCGAGGCTTTGCCTCGGGTTATTTTTATCAATATTCTAATTCAAACTAAAAAGGCAACTAGGTAAGCGAATCCAGTAGAATCCTTACTTTTTAGGGTATCTTTTCTTAAATTCTTTAAGTCCTTCTTCGAGGAAAGCTTTATAGGTAGGTACATCCAATTCATAAGCAGTGGGTCCTGTTAATGGTTTCCCGTTATAATCTAAAGCGAAATAATAAGGTTGTGATGATTGTCCGAATTTACCAATTTGTAAATCACTCCAGAGGTTACCGACATTACGAAGCTTATTGCCCGTGAAGTCAGAAACTCTAACTTTGCTTTCTGGAAGTGCAGCTTTATCATCAACAAATAATGAAATCAATACATATTTTTCCTCCAAAGTTTCCTTTACCAAAGGATCTGACCAAACTGCCAATTCCATATTTCGGCAATTTACGCAACCAAAACCAGTAAAATCAACGATTACAGGCATTTGATGCTCTTTTGCATAAGCCATTCCTTCATCATAATCTTCAAATTTGGCTTCAACAGTCCCATCATATAAGTTAAAATCTTGAGTTGTAATAGGAGGTGAGAAGGCCGAAATTGCTTTCAAAGGTGCTCCCCATAATCCTGGAACCATATACAAGGCAAATGATAGTGAAATCATCGCTAAGAAGAGTCTGAATACACCAACTTTCTCTGTTTTAGAATCATGGCTAAACATGATTTTACCTAAAAGATAAACTCCTAATAGGGTGAAAATTACTATCCATAGTGAAAGGAAAACTTCTCTATCTAGAATTCCCCAATGGTAAGCCATATCCGCTACAGAAAGGAATTTGAGTGCTAGAGCCAATTCTAAAAATCCTAAAACTACTTTCACAGAATTTAGCCATCCACCAGATTTAGGCATGGAGCTCATCATCGATGGGAATATGGCAAATAATGTAAATGGCAATGCCAATGCCAATGAAAATCCCGTCATACCAATAGCTGGACCCCACATTCCTTTGGTTACTGCTTCTACTAAAAGAGTCCCTATAATTGGACCTGTACAAGAAAAAGAAACCAGTACAAGCGTAAATGCCATAAAGAAAATGCTGATCAATCCGGATGATTTATCTGCTCTTTCATCCATTTTATTAGTCCACTTGGTTGGAAGTTGAATTTCAAAAGCTCCTAAAAATGAAATAGCAAATAAGACTAAAATAGCAAAGAAAATGATATTAAAAACAGCTGAAGTAGCCAATGCATTCATGGCATCAGCGCCAAAAATGGCAGTAACTCCCAATCCAAAAGCAACATAAATAACAATGATTGAAATTCCATAAATAATGGCATCTTTTTTTCCTTTAGCCTTATCTGCTTTTTTTATGAAAAAGCTTACGGTCATAGGTATCATTGGCCATACACATGGAGTCATTAAAGCAATTAATCCACCACCAAATCCCAATAGAAAAATAATTAAAAAACTTTTATTGGTAATCGAATTTTCATCCCCATAGGTTTTCAATTCTTCAATTACAGGTTCATAAATTACTTTCATCCAATCATCTTCACTTAATTCTGAATTATCAGTTTGAACATCTGATCTAGATGTAGTATCTATAATTGCTTCTGGAGTTTCAGTTGTTGGAACAACCATAGTTTCAACTGTCTCTACTTGTTCAGGAGTGTCAGCATCAACTTTAGAATCACTGGATTCTCCAGAAATATCGAAGCTAAAGTTATAAGTTAAAGCTGTACAAGCACCATCAATACAAGCTTGGTATTCAATAGCTCCATGCACATTCGCGGTGCTATTAAGTACTTTAATTTTTTGTTTAAACGTTGCAGATTTATCCCAATATTTTGTTAGGCCACCTAGTATTTCGTCAAATTCTTCTTTTGGCTTGGGTGATTCAGACACTTTGCCTGATAATTCATATCCCGCAATATCATCGAAATAAAATGCCATTGGCATAGTTCCTTCTGAATATTGTGAGTAAAAATGCCAGTGAGGATCAGCAGTTGCTACGAAAGTTAGTGTGTATTCATTGTTGCCTGTTTTTTTAGAACTTTGAGTCCAGCTTACAGGATCTTTCGTTACTTCTTTTTTTCCAAAATTAGCAAGTCCTTGTGCATTTGAGTTTATTGAACCAAATGTTAGGAAAATACTTAGTAATAGTAGCGTTAAATGCTTCATAGGTTTATTATTTGTCTTAATAAAATATCATTAAAATAGGGTTGCGAAACTAATAAAATTGCACGTAATTAAAGCATATTAATTTAACAAAATATTGGAATGTGAAGTATCAATATCTAAATTTGCTTTATCAAAATGTAATTATGCCTTATACCACATCCATTTCCATAATTCTTTATAGCTTGGTTTTTTACCATACATCAATATTCCTACTCGATATATTTTCCCAGCAACCCATGTGAAAAATACAAATCCACCGACTAATAAAGCCATGGAAAGAGCAAGTTGCCAATAAGGTACACCAAAAGGAATTCTAATCATCATACTCACAGGCGACGTCAAAGGTATCATCGAAAGCCAAAAAGCAATAGGTCCATCAGGGTTGTTTGCCACAGGTTGTAATGAGGCTATACTTATAATGAGTGGTACTGTAACTGGCAGAATAAACTGTTGGGTATCCACATCATTGTCAACTGCAGAGCCGATAGCAGCAAAAAGAGCCCCATAAAGTAAGTAACCAAACAAAAAGTAGAAAATAAAACTCCCAATCACTACTTTGAAATTAATGCTCATAATTGCATCAATAATTTCAGCGGTTTTATCATATTTTTGGTTGACTTCTACTTGATTAGAAGGATCTATAACTTGTCCCGTTTTTTGCATTTGATATTTTTCTATCTGTTGAATATCAGATGAAAAAGCTACTTGCGCGGTTGTCACAATTGCGCTCGTAAGAATGACCCATAAAAGAAACTGTGTTAAGCCAACTAAAGCAAGTCCAATAATTTTCCCCATCATCAACTGAAAAGGCTTTAATGAAGATACGATTACTTCAACAATTCGACTGGTTTTTTCTTCAATAACTCCACGCATTACTTGTGTACCGTATAGGAAAATGAAAAAGTAAATAGCGAGAGCAAGCACAGTACCTACAATAAAGTTAAGCATACCTGTACGGTTTTCTTCACTTCCGTCTTCAGTGATTTTTATGCTATTTATATCAATTGTATTCTTCATCGCACTGATTACATCATCACTTACGTTAGCATCCTTTAACCTCATGGTCCTGAGATCATTATTGATAGCACCTCTGATGTAATTTTCGACCATCATACCAGGCTCTTTATTCGAATAAATGAATATTTCGCTAGGGTAGGTATAGGCTGGTTTAGGTATATAAAGTACCATATTATAGCCCAAATTTTCATAGTTCTTTTTAGCTTCATCAATTTCCAAATGCATGGGTTTAAAAACAATATTGTCTTTATTCTCAAAAGCCTCGGTAAAGAATCCACTTTCATCAACAATGCCAACAGTTTTGCTTTCATCGCTTACTGAGGCAATATAAATAGGTACAATCATGACAGCGGCCATAAGAATTGGACCTAAAATAGTCATGATAATAAAGCTCTTTTTACGAACTCTACTTAAATATTCTCTTTGGATTACAAGCCAAATTTTATTCATAATATATAGTTTTTCAGGGAAATTTAGTTTTCAGTAACTCGACGGATAAATATTTCATTCATGTTGGGAATCAACTCTTTAAATAAATGAATTTTGGTATTATTCATCATTAAATTAAGCAATTCATTAGTATATTCGTCAGATGGAAGTTTAATTTTTGCTCTGTATCCTTTATCAATAACATCCTGCTGCAATATTTGAAAGTTAGCAGGAATAAAGGTAGTTAAATCAGGTGAGCCAGCTTTGAATTCAATTTCGTAAGTGCTTGTTTTATAAGTGTCTTTAATTTCAGAAACTCTTCCATCAAGTATTTTTTCAGATTTATTAATTAATGCAATATGGTCGCATATTTCTTCAACTGAAGCCATATTATGGGTCGAAAAAATAACTGTTGCTCCCTCATTACGGAGATTAAGAATTTCAGCTTTTAATATTTCTGTATTGATTGGGTCAAAGCCGCTAAATGGTTCATCAAATATTAATAGCTTTGGTTTATGTAAAATAGTAACTATGAATTGCACTTTTTGCTGCATTCCTTTTGATAGCTCTTCCACTTTTCGATTCCACCAAGAACCAATTTCATATTTTTCGAACCAATATTTGAGTTGGGTTTTAGCATCATGTTTCGACATTCCTTTGAGCATGGCTAGATAGATAGCTTGCTCTCCAATCTTCATCTTTTTATATAAACCACGTTCTTCTGGTAAGTAGCCAATACTCTCAATATGATTGGGTTTCAAAGGTTCACCATGCAAATATATTTTACCTGAATCAGGTGCAGTAATTTGATTGATGATGCGAATTAATGTGGTTTTCCCAGCGCCATTTGGCCCTAATAAACCAAAAATACTTGCCTCGGGAACGCTAATATTGACGTTTTTTAATGCTTGATGATTAGCAAATGCTTTGTTGATGTTTTCGGCAACTAATAAATCCATATTTCTAAAATTTTGGCGAAAATACAGATTTTTATGGCTTATAAGTAAAACTCGGAAAGTTAATATTTCTTAAGGATTAGATAAAATGTTTGTAAATTTATTGATATCAATATCATCAAAATGATATCATAGATTAATCAATATCTTTCATTTTCTTAAGCAACTTATTGGCACGACTTTGAAATCCTGCTGAGGATTCTTGATAGTGAAAAAGAATTGTACTTTTAAGTTCACTCTTTAACTCTGGTTCAAGTTCACTAATATTAAAAATCATTTGCATGGAATGAACTCTGACGGCCAAACTTTCATTCGGATTGCTCAAAAAGTCATAGCAAACATTAAGAATTCTGCCTGTATCTAAATCTTTTAAATCGAACAGCATAAGCACTTTGAGTAATTCACGCTTTTGACCATCAAATTTAAATTGGGGCAATAATTCAATTATCTGTTGAATATAGGGAACCATGAATTCCTTTCTCTTACAAGTCAAATGGTATAAAGCCCATGCAGCCCGCCAAGAAACAGGCTGCCTATCGGTAAGTATTAATTGCCATAATTGTTTTATGATATACTTATCAATTTCGAGATTCTTATCCAAAGATTTGATCGCTTCAAGAGAGAGTTCCTGAAGTAAATATTCTTCTATATTTTCAAGGCTAAATTGCATAATTTGACATTTGTGGAAGTATAAATAGATCTATTTCGAGATAGCATTTAGTCTATTTGAAGTGTCATACGTTCAGTAACAATCATATAGTGTTTCGCGAAATTTTCATCTTCCATATAGCCTTTAACTTCTTTTTGCCATGTTTCATGCTGCTCACTTAGTTTCATTAGGCGCATATTAACTTCCAGCTCATCGGGATTTAGCTTTCTTTCTTTTATAACTTCCACAAAACTGTCCATCCAATCTTCATATTTTTCTATGAATTTTTGCTGATCATCAGTTAGGGGGAATGATATATTCTTTTCTATTATTTGAGCTCCTTTTACTGTGGTTGCAGCAACTGCAATACCTACGCTTAGTCCTAATTTCCGTAAGAAACCTCTGCGTGTAGATTCGTAACTATCCATTATTGAGATGTTTATTTTAATATAAATTGGGTTACAAAGATTATAAAATTTACTCAATAGCAGAGCGCCTTTACGCTAATATTTATCAGCATATTTATCAACCCAAAAAATATTTAGAGAGTTAAATCATGATTATGGCTTTTCAAAAAAAATGAATATATTTTGATAATTTAGTATGGCAAGTTTTGATACTTTTGCAAATTAATTCTAAGATTATAAAAATGGTATTATTAGACGGAAAGAAAACTTCAGCTTCCATTCGGGAAGAAATAGCAAAAGAAGTAGCTCAAATGATTGATGCTGAAATTGCTGCACCACATTTAGTAGCGGTATTAGTTGGCGAAGATGCTGCTAGTCAGACCTATGTAAATGCAAAAGAAAAGGCGTGTCAGTCGGTGGGGATTACCTCTACAATTTATAGAATGCCAGAGAAAACAACTGAGAAGGCCCTTTTAGAAATGGTTGAGTTTTTAAATCAAGATCCTGAAGTGGATGGATTTATAGTTCAGTTGCCATTGCCAAAGCATATTAATGAACAGAAAATTATTGAAAGCATTGATTATCGTAAAGATGTAGATGGATTTCACCCAGTTAATGTTGGAAAAATGGCTTTAGGTTTAGAGAGCTTTTTACCCGCTACACCAAGTGGAATTTTGGAATTACTCAAACGTTATGACATCAAAACAGAGGGCAAGCATTGTGTTGTCATCGGGCGTTCAAATATTGTTGGCTCGCCAATTAGCATTATGATGGGACAAAAAAAATATCCTGGTAATGCAACTGTAACACTATGTCACAGCAAAACAAAAAACATAAAAGAGATTACTGCAACTGCTGATATTCTGATTGTGGCGATAGGAAGTCCGGAATTTGTTACCGCTGATATGGTTAAACCTGGTGCAGTTGTTATTGATGTAGGGATTCATAGAGTGGCTTCAACGAAAACAGTATCTGGTTTTCAATTAAAAGGAGATGTTCATTTCGAGGGTGTTGCTGAAAAAACAAGTCATATAACTCCAGTTCCAGGAGGCGTTGGCCCTATGACCATTGCTGGTTTGCTTACCAATACATTGAAAGCTGCCAAAACGTATAGAAAATAGTCAAATAATACAAAGTATTTTGAAGGGATTTGATCAAATAAACGAGCAAACAGACGGTCTTTTAGCTCAAGGAAAAGTATTGCCACTAATGGAAGCATTTTATACCATTCAGGGTGAGGGCTTTAATGCTGGAATGCCATCCTATTTTGTGCGAATTGGAGGCTGCGATGTTGGCTGTCATTGGTGCGATGTTAAAGAATCTTGGAATGCTTTGTTGCATCCTGCAACTCCTACAGATGACATTTTAGATCAAATATTGGCTTGTAATGCAAAAGCTGTTGTGGTTACAGGAGGTGAACCTATGAACTATAATATGAGTTATCTTACATCAAAACTTAGAGAGAATCAATTTAAAATATATGTTGAAACTTCAGGTTCTTCACCCTTAAGTGGTGATTGGGATTGGATTTGCTTGTCTCCAAAAAGAAATAAGCCACCTTTACAAGAGGCCTTTGATCGTGCTTCGGAGCTAAAAGTAATTATCGAAAACGATGCTGACTTTGAATGGGCCGAGCAAATGGCTCAAAAAGTAAATTCCAATAGTCATCTATATTTACAACCAGAATGGAGTCAAGCTTCTAAAATGATGCAGCGCATAGTCGATTTTGCTTTGGAAAACCCTAAATGGAAAATTTCTATACAGAGTCATAAGTATATGAGGATTCCTTAGGGATATTAGTTATGGAGTACTTTTAGTACTTAGAATACTTAAAGTACTTGGAGTAATGTAGTATTTTAAAAACTGGAACTTGGATTTTTGGCTTTTACAAAATTATTTATCATGATTGAACTTCCAAAAGCAATTATCATCAGTGGAACTGACAGAAATGTTGGAAAAACTACTTTGGCTTGCCGATTAATTTCGCATTTCAGAAGTGATAATCCAATTGGAATTAAAATTTCTCCACACAGGCATTTAATTGAAAATCAAGATTTGGTGATTGCTCAGAATGAAGATTTCATTATTTTAGAAGAAACCAAAAGCACAACTTCAAAGGACAGTTCACGAATGAGAGCAGCAGGAGCTGAGCGTGTGTTTTTTATTATGGCAGAAGATAAATTTCTAACTGCTTCTATGCAAATATTGCAAGACTATATAGATCTTTCTAAGCGTTTGATAATTGAGTCTGCTGCATTACGTCGTTTTTATGTTCCAGAACAGTTTATTTTAGTTTATAGTAAGGAATATCCAGAATCGAAATCTAAAAATAAAGATATGGACGCTTTTGTAAATCGGCGATTAATATTTGATGGAGTTGATTTCTATGAAAACAATCAGAAAATTGATTTATCAAAATATTAATGGCTATAATACTATGCTCTAAAAAAAGTCATGGCCTAAAATAAAATTAATAAACACGAAAAAGCCATCTGCCTTAGGCAGATGGCTTTTTATCATTTTAAATCAAAGGAATAATCAGTGTCTGCCCCGAGAACTCCTATTATTTCTTATGTTTAGTCAGAAGAAATTAGTATTTTCTGGCAAGCAATTAAAATAATTCTCTATCAGTAAAGAAGAATTTAATCTCATTAGCAGCATTCTCATCGCTATCAGAGCCATGAATAGCATTTTCACCAATATTAGTTCCGTATAATTGGCGAATGGTTCCTTCTGCAGCATCTGCAGGATTTGTAGCACCGATGAAATTACGATATGCCTCAACAGCATTTTCTTTTTCTAAAGCGATGGCTATAATTGGTCCTGATGACATAAAAGTAGTTAGTTCACCAAAAAATGGTCTTTCTTTGTGAACAGCATAAAAAGCCTCAGCTTCTTCTTTGCTTAATTTTGTCATTTTTGTTCCAATAATTTTAAAACCACCCTCAGTAATTTTATTCATAATTGCTGCTCCAAAACCCTTGCGCATTGCTGTGGGCTTAACCATTGTATAGGTTCTTGTTCCGCTCATTGTTTTCTTTGTTTAATGTTTGTAATTATTTGCAAAAGTATTATTTTTTTGCTCTCAAAATAAAGCTTAGTTTTCAAAAACTGTTTTTTTGATCAACATGATTGGTGTTAAAAAAGTTTCGCCTAAAACCGCAATTTAGAATTGCAATTTTAGGCGAAATAAATATAATAAATATGCTTCTATAATCGATTACATATATAAGTAACGGTGACAATCATTACATAGACTAACTTTCTCTTCTCCATCAACATCAACAGGATGCTTGAATACTAATCCGCTATCAATATTACTATATTCCATATTTGAACCAGTGCCCTGTTTTACAATTGTGTGGCATAAATTACAATCCTTGCTTATTTTTTTGCCAGTTGAGGAAACGTGCAAATCATCGTGACATCTAAAACAACCATTATATACTGTATGTCCAATATGCTCTGGATAATTGTCCCAATTGGCTTGCATTTCTGGGAAAACATTAGCAGCGTAAGCTTTTTTAACCCCAATAATATTTTGGTTAATTAAAGCTTCATTATTTTTATAATACTCAGGATAGTTTTCTTTGTAAAACGCTGTTATATTTTTTGCTATATACAAATTGGCAGTATCAAGATTATCAAAAGGATCATTAAATACTTGCATAGTAATAAACTTTATCTGTGGAGTATTTGAAGATATCTCTCCTTTAGAAATGGCTTCATCAATAAAATCTTGTGGTGTTTGATATTGATGTGAAGGTCTATTATGGCAATCCATACAGTCCATTGTACGAGTTGGAGTTTCTGCAATGAATTCAGGCTCTAAAAGATCGTCAGTATTTTCATAAAGAGTTGTATCACCGGTTTCCAAATTAATATATTTTACCCAAGAAATATAATCTCTTGCTGGGCTTGAAGGGATGTATTCAATTTTTACATTTTTGTTAATATGCCAGTGAATACCTTCACTATTTCCTTGAGAACTATGTGATGGTCCAATTTTCATTTTTAAAGCAATTTCCCATTCAGTATTAAGGCTATCTGCCAAAAAAGTTTTTTCAGTACGAATTTGATTTGAGTAAAATTTCTCTGGCCAATGGCATTGCTCACAAGTTTCACGGGCTGGACGTAAGCTAGAAATTGGAGTAGGAATTGGACGAGGATATTTATTTAACAGAACAGAATATACTTGATATAAACCCGACATTTTGGATTTAACATACCAGCCAGCTCCTGATCCAACGTGACAATCTACACATCTTACTTTTGCATGAGCAGATGTAAGGTGAGTGCTAAATTCTGGATCCATTACACTATGACAAAGGGTTCCGCAAAATTCATCTGATTCGGTATAATGAAAGGCTTCATAACTTCCAACACTTGTAAGTATAAGAAATACTATGGTGCCAAACACAAAAATCAAAGCAGCGTTCCTATGTTTATAATTATTAAAATCAAAAATAACTTTATCAGGTTTTATTTCTTCTTTGGAATTTTTGATCTTTCTAAATCTAAAGAACATCCCTATTGGAATAAGTAATAATCCAATAAATAGAAGAGCAGGCAAAGCCATATATAAAATTAAGCCTGTATAGCTACCTCCTGATTCAAAAACCACAGTGACTAGAAATAAAAAGAAAATGGTAATTAAACTAACCGCCGAGATTATAGTGCCAATATAGGAAAGTCGATTGTGATAGGATTCTGGTAATTTCATAATAATTTAAATTTAAAGTTAAAATTAATAAAATGATATTTATAAGTTAATAGTTTCGTTCAAAATAATTAAGTTTTGGTTTTGCGAATATATCCATTTGCAATGTTGTTAATCATACCATTAAAAACAAAATAATGAAATGGCATAGTTAATCCCCAATAAATACGTCCGAGTACGCCCTTTGGTCGAAATGTGGCCGTTTGATGAAGAATATTATTCTCATCAACTTTGAATTCAAGCCATGCTTCACCTGGCATTTTCATTTCAGCAAAAAGCAAAAGTCTCTTTTTTTCTTTGTTCTGGTATATAACTCGCCAAAAATCAAGGGACTCTCCAGTTTGCACTTGAGTGGGATGCTTACGGCCCCTTGCCAATCCAACACCACCTATAAGGCGATCAAAAAAACCACGAGTTTGCCATAACCATGTGGCATAATACCAGCCTTTTTCTCCGCCAATAGACCAAATATTTCTAAGTACTTTTTCCGAATCGCTAATCTCAAGTGCTTTTCTGTCAACGTAACAACCATATTCAGGTACTTCAATAAACTCTGATAGTTTTGTGCTTAGGTTTTGGTCATGTACAGAGTCTTTCCAACTTGAGGTGACCATATTTTGTTTTATCCGTAAGAATGCTATTTCAATGGCCTTTCGGTAACTAATGGGTTCAATTCCTAATAATTTTTCAAGTTCAAAATTCTTACAAACTACTTCATGTTCCATGCTTTGGACGAGGTTAGCTGCCAATCTATATGAAGTAGTCGTCAATAAAAACAAAAAGTAAGAAGAGAATCGTGGTGTTAGTATTGGCATAGATATAATTCGTCTTTTTAATTCGCGAACTTCTGCATATTGCATCAGCATTTCCTTATAAGTCAACACTTCTGGTCCTCCTATATCAAAAGTATGCCGTATGCAGTTCTCGTTAAATAAGACCTTAGAAAGATAGGAAATAATATCTCTTATTGAAATTGGTTGAGATTTTGTGAGTACCCATTTTGGAGTAATCATTATTGGTAATTTTTCAACAATGTCTCTAATGATTTCAAAGGATGCGCTTCCCGATCCAACAATTATTCCAGCTCTGAGTACTGTAGCATTGGTACTCCCAGATGTAATAATATCTTCTACATTTTTTCTGGATGCTAAATGCTCTGAAAGTCGTTTCTGATTGCCAATTAAACCGCTTAAATAGATTACTTGTTGTACATTAGTACTGTTAATGTATTCTCTAAAATTGAGAGCACAAGTGGATTCTAATTCATAAAAGCGTTTGGTTGATGCGGCCATGGAATGAATTAAATAATAGGCTGCATCTATGTTTTGGGGTAATTTATTTAGGGAATCTTTATTTAGGAAATCAACTTCAATTATTTCTACTTTTGCTAACAAACTAGAGCTGATTATAAATCTTTTCTTGTCACGAACGCAACAAATAACATCATGACCCATATCAATTAAAACTGGTAGTAATCTTCTTCCAACATAACCAGTAACCCCCGTTAACAATACCTTCATGAAATAATTGTAATGTTCTAGTGAATTGTAAAAGTACTCATATTTTTATGATGTATATTATTTTTTGTTAAAAATGTAATATATGTTATATTATGTTACGAATAATATCTTATGTCAATATTTTATTAAATATATATTAATCTACATAATTGCATATAGCAATATATCGAGAAAAGTTCAACTATGATTAGTTAATTTTCTTTGATAATATATTTATAGAACCATAATAAAACCGAAGAAAATGACAGAAAAAAGGGGATTTATTCTTGTTCAGAATGAACGGATAGATATTATGCTTTATCTTTTTCATCCTTTTTATTTTATTTTCCCATGTTCTCCACTGTTGTATAATTTCATTAATTGATGTAAATTCCAATAATATAATTCTTATTTTTGAAGCCTATTAATCAACTAAATTTAAATGAAACAATTACACCCAGTCTATTTTTTGAATTGATACTGCATTGGGCTTAGAATGTGGACAATAGAAATCTATATTTATGGCAGAATTTATGATCAAAATGGAATTATTTCAAGAATAGTAAGTGGCTCGAAAAAGGAAAATTAACATTACACTAAAAAATAATAATAATTTAAAATCAAGAAAAATGAGACTAAACAAGATTACTTTACTGATTGTATTAGCTGGATTATTCACTTCTTGCAATAATAAAAGCGAAGTAGAACCTACACCAGAAATTACACAAGAACCGAATTATTCAGATTCTACTAATTGGGCTTCATTCCCCAAAACGATTGAAAAAGATGTTGATGTTTTTTATGTTTATCCGACTTTGTTTGGAGGTACAGACGAAATGAATATGGATATTACTGATGATAATATGAGAAGTCTTGTTCAAGCAGTTCTTCCAAAGCAAGCCGCTGTTTTTAATATTAGCTGCAATATTTATGCACCATATTATCGACAAATGTCCATGGATGGATTAACAATGGAACCAGAAGAGTTGAACACTTATTTCTCAATAGGTTTGGCTGATGTTGAAAAGGCATTTGACTATTATATTGACAATTTGAATGATGGTAGGCCCTTTATCTTAGCTGGACATAGCCAGGGTTCTATGGTATTAATTCAATTAATGAAAGATAAATTTAACAACCCAGAACTTATGAATAAGCTTGTAGCAGCATATATCATAGGTTACTCAGTTACTGATGATGACCTGGCTCAAAATGCATGGATGAAAATTGCTGAATCGGCTGATGACATTGGAAAAATTATTACCTATAATACCCAATCTGAGTCTGCAATAGGATCTCCTGTATTATTACCCAACGCAAATTGTGTTAATCCACTCAACTGGACTAATACTTCAGTACCTGCTCCAAAAGAAATGAATTTAGGAGCTGTTTTCTTTAAATCTAATGGAGATATTGATTCCACTGTAAATCATTTTACCGATGCTCGTATTGATGGAAATGGTGCTTTGGTTGCGGGTGATGCTGATACCAATATTTATTCTATTCCATCTTGGCCTACAGGAGTATACCATATTTATGACTATAGCTTTTTCTTCAATAATTTAATCCAAAATGTAGGCGTTAGAACTGATGCTTATTTAAACAAAAAGTAAAATTGTTTTTATTTTTTTTCGTCATAAATTACCGTGTAAAATTCTATAAAAAACCTCAAGTCTGTTTCATAATAACATGCTTGAGGTTTTTTCTAAATTATGCAATTCTCATTTAGAAATATTTCCTTGCTACTGAATATATTTTACTATGCTTATCAGTTTTTGATTAAAAACTTCTAACGGCTCGAGTTCTATATAATTTAGTCTTTAAGTCTCCATTAATTATTCCTGTGCTGAAGTTTTTAAACAAAGTAACAACCCAAGAATGCTCTGTTGAACTCCAATAGGTGCCTGTTGTGCTAAAGCCAGCGATATTTCCTAATCCCAAAGCATTTCCTGGTCCAACATTTTCGTACATAAGATTCAGCTCATAAATTGAAGGGAGATACCAGTCATTATATCCTCCAATATATGTGTTATAACAAGTATTAACTGCAGAACTACCTGATTGTAAATTTTGCCATCTGATAATTGCTCCCGTATTGCCATAACCAGCTCCAATACCATTTCCATATGAATAAGTATCAATAGAAGATATTTTACGCCAAGCAATACCAGAGCTTTGATCTGTTACTGCGCATATCAACCCATGGCATCCAGAAGGATCTAAATAAAAGATGTATCCGCCTTGTAATGTGTCACCAATTGCATATCCACAATAACTAGTTTTGCTAATCACATTATTAGAAATATCTATTCCAGCTCCTGCAGTATATACTCCAACACTGTCTTGAATAGTTCCACCACCATTCGATAAATTTATGCTCGTACCTGTGCGGCTTATGGTTTGAATTTCATTAGTAGCATTGGTGTCGCCATCATTTACCAAATCAATTCCATAAGCACCTAAAAATACTTGACCTCCATTAGATAGATAAACAGTGTCATTAGAAAACGAAATAGCTTGTATTTCATTGGCAGGGTCTGAATCGGCATCATTTACCAAGTCAATTCCATAAGCACCTAAAAATACTTGACCTCCGTTAGATAAATAAACAGTGTCATTCGAAAATGATATAGCTTGAATCTCATTGACTGGGTCAGAATCGGCATCATTTACCAAGTCAATTGCATAAGCACCTAAAAATACTTGTCCTCCGTTAGATAAATACAAAGTGTCATTAGAAAATGATATAACTTGTATTTCATTGATTGGGTCAGAATCGGCATCATTTACCAAGTCAATTCCATAAGCACCTAAAAATACTTGACCACCGTTAGATAGATAAACAGTGTCATTAGAAAATGATATCACTTGAATCTCATTGGCGGGGTCTGAATCGGCATCATTTACGGAGTCATTTGTTACATACATAGCCTTATTAGCATATAGCGCATAAGGTACGCTCAGTAATTGGCTAGTTCCCATAACGATATAAGATGATCCTCCAGTAATATCCACTGCCGTTTCGATAAAATAAGGCCCATTAGCCCATTCAATAAGGGTAAAATCATCAGTGGTAGTTCCTGTTCCAATTTCTAAATTTGCCAAGCCATAAGCATTGGTTGTTAGCGCAAAAGTTTCAGAGTAAACATTAGTTCCTCCAATGTTTCCTTGTTTAATCGCCAAACGTATTCCAACAGCTTGATTGTTTAATACAATATTTCCGGCATCTCTTATAACGGCTTGGTATTTAAACCCTTCTGGCGCTTGTGCGAATGAACTAAGGGTAATTATTGTGATAACAAATATTGATAATATTATTTTTTTCATAATTATTCTTTTAATTGGTTTTTACTAATTTAAATGTCTTCAGTTTTTGCGAGGTATTATTTAAGATTAATAAATAAGTACCCGATGCTAACTGACTTACATGAATTGCAGTTTGCTCAGCATTAAGCTTACCTTGTAAAATGGCTTTCCCCTGGGAATCAAATAGGGTATAGGCTACATCCTCAAATGTGTTAGTTTTTATATTTAATACATCTCCAATAGGATTAGGGAAAATCGTAACGGCATAATTTGGTTGATAATCCACCATGCTTAAAAAGTTCCAGTTGCTTTGGTGAAAGCCCTGTGCAATGGAATAAGTTGAACCAGTAAAAGTGCTGATAATCACTTCACCGATGGTAAAGTCAATTCCTCCATTTGTATTGGAATAAGAATCGCCCTGTGTGGAAACAACTTCTTGCGCAGTGGTAGATGCAATGATAAATAGGAAAAATAAAATGAGTGTATTTTTTTTCATAGAAATGGCTTTAATAGGTTTGCATAAAATCGACTCCAATAAAAAAGAGCTAGTAAACTTGCCTTGGTTTATATTTTGTAAATGTAATGCTAAATCAAAGGTAATCAATACATTTTATTGGTGTTTAAGCTAATATATAACTGTTTTTGTGCAGTTCAATAAATCCCTTAGGTTCGTTTGCTAGCTCTTTATCTTTATTATGGGCTATTTTAATTTTATCCCTACAGCAAAAAAGAAAACCCAAATCAACCCATAATCTCCTTCAAATACTTAGCAGTATAACCTTTTCCACTTTTAATAATCTCGGCAGGAGTGCCTTGGTTTACAATTTTACCGCCTTTTCCTCCACCTTCTGGACCAATATCGATAATGTGATCTGCCACCTTGATAACATCTAGATTATGTTCAATTATAATGATTGTATTTCCTTTATCTACTAGTTTATACAATACTTCAAGCAATACTGCCACATCTTCAAAATGCAGTCCTGTGGTAGGTTCGTCCAATATATATAAAGTGTGTCCAGTATCTTTTTTAGAAAGTTCAGTTGCTAGTTTTACCCTTTGTGCTTCTCCACCGGAAAGGGTAGTAGATGCTTGTCCTAAAGTAATATATCCTAATCCTACATCTTGAAGAGTCTTTATCTTACGTAGTATATTTGGATGATTCTCAAAGAAAT
>FLOH01000336.1_pt1 | contig 112551 bp, 81 predicted proteins | sample 756751 | NCBI WGS metagenome assembly FLOH01 (sample SAMEA4026879, study PRJEB14308) | marine metagenome | biome: coastal water; material: water | depth 74 m
GTGTTTTTGAATAAGGCGAAAAAATGTAATAATCATCTATAATCCCTCGTGGGGTGTCATGAAATACCACAGATATATTCAACCTCTTTATTTCTGAATTAATTAATTCAAAATCACTATCAGCTAAATCAACTAATTCAAACGCTTCTTTAGGATTAATAGAAAAATACTCCACCATATCATTAAAATCTTCTGTCCAAGGTCTATGAATATACAACTTAGCCTCCCCCCCTCCAGAAGAACAACCAAAAAGAAAAAAGAAGCTCAGGACGAAAACGGCTGTTATTTTTTTAATTATCATCGTTGTCATTATCGCCATCGTCGTCACTTTTTTCTAATTTCCCCTCTTTTAATATTTCTATACTGCTGAAAAATGGATTAGGCATTTTATTCTGAGAATTAAAAAGTGAGTTTATATAGTCAGATGTCCTAAATTGTACCTCTCCCGTATAACCATTTACATAATATCCCGTGAAAGCCAATTCTGTTTTAGAATAAATAGAAAAAACATAATAGTCTTCTAAAATCATAGTGGGAGTATCATGAAATGTACTAGCACTTTTTAACATAGGATCATTTTGAGAAATTAACGCAAGCTCTGTATCAACAGAGCGAATTAAACCGAAAGCCTCTTCAGAGGTAACATAAAAAGATTCTTGTAAAATAGAGAATGACCTTTCCGAAGAAAAATAAACATTCATTTCTGAAATTTTGTGTTGTTCGGAACAACCAAATAAAATTAATAAACTGATAACAATAATAAAAAATCTATTCATCATTGTTATCAGATGAGGAAGTATCGATTCTTTGAACTGTTGCAGGTTGCCCTTTATTTTCTCCTTCTGTGTTTACTAAATTTTCCTGTAAGTAATTTAAAAATGCTTTTGGTTCCATGGTTTTGTAAGAATTATATAAATTAGATATTCCTAGTAAAGATCCTAAATCTTGTCTTAAAAAATTTCCCCAATTAGGACGAGTAATATTTATTAATCCAGCTTTAGCCAAACTTTCAGAAGTCCGACTAGTACATTGATCTCCGAACATATGATATGTACCAGGATCTTTATAGATATCATCCCAATAATTTTCAATAATTTGGGACTGTTTTGAGGTAATTTCGACAGTTACTGCATAAACATCTTTCCCTGCTGCAATTTCGCCTCTCTGAACAGCAGAAAAAACATCTTTTAAAGAAGCATCTCCAATTTTAGTTACTCTAGGATTACTATCCCAATATGAAGCCCCTTTAACTCCAAAGGGATGGATTGTATCCAGAGTTATTTTATTTTCACCAGGTCCATAATCCCAATACTCATTATTAATAGCAACTCCTGAATGACCTATGTTTCTATTTACCGATGGTTCTATCACCACTGTCAGTTTCTCTTCTCCATTAGGATCTATGTATTTTAAAGGGTTGTTTTGCACATAACTATACTTATTCAAACTCTGTGGATCAGACAAATCTCCTTCCCAAGGATCTCTAGAAATAAATCTTCCAATCGAAGAATCATAATATCTAGATTCATAATAGTAGAGTCCGGTTTCGTCGTCTTTTTCTTTGCCAGTGAATTTGTAATCATTTTCAAATCCTTCCTCGTGGTCATCTATCCTAGTGTCTCCATAAGGAAAATAATCTAAAAGTTGGACTATCTCTCCCTCTAAATCCGTATCGACATTAGAACCTGTTAGGTGGTCTTCGTGATGGTATATTATAATAGAATTCTCTCCTTCGGTTTCTAAAGTTGCCACCTTGGTTCCTCCGGCAAAAATATGAGCTTTCCCGCCACGGCGGGCAGGCCCTTCTTCGTTCTCGAGATCGTAATACTGATCTACATAATAAGTTCTCTCGCCTTGTCCGACATTTTCTTTTAGAATTCTATTTTTTGCTTCGTCGTAAAAATAATTCATGGTTATTTCTTCGTCTTCATTCACAGAATTATTCAATCTATCTTTCCAGTCCCATTCATGCTCCCAAATTCCATTAGTAATTAAATTACCATTTTGGTCATATTCATATTCTGTTTCTCCAATACTTGTTACGGCATGCGGTGAAGCAATAGTGTCAGGACTTGTTTGGGTGTCATTTCCAGCATAAACATAAGCACCTTCTATATCTCCTTTACTAAGCATATTTCCAATAATGTCATACGAATAATTTCGCTGATAATCTTCTCCGTTGGCAGATTCTGTAATGGTCGCCCCAATCAAACGATACAAAGAATCGTACTGATAAGCAGACATTTTAGCGGTATCTGTTTCTGAAGAATCCGTAATGAATATTACATTCCCTACAGGGTCATAATTGTAAGAAATATTCTGTAATCGTTGCTCTTCCAGTGTAGTCGTCTTATTAGTTAATCTATACAATTGCATAATGTCATAGGTGTTTGTTGTTTCAACTCCATTGGCAAAATTAATCTGAGTAACACTTCCTATCGGGGAATAATCCATGTTAAGAATCACAGGATCTGGTCCCTGAAAGACTGTTTGCAATTGCCCCGCTCCATTATATGTATAACTCACAAATGTTCCGTCGGGGTAAATAATAGTCAAAGGATTCCCCAATATGTCATAGGTAAACTGCAACACAAAGATTTGGGCACCAACGCTGAAAGCCTGAGTCGAAACTCTTCCTAATAAATCATAAGTAAAATCTTTCTCTCCTTCCAGAAAGGAAACATTAGAAAGTCTACCAATCCCGTTTGCTCCTTGATCATAAGTGTAAGTAGTTTCTATGCCTTCTACTCCTGCAAAATCTTCCGTCACCATTCTGTCTAATTCATCATAAGTAAAATTTGTTACCTGTTCTCTAGCATCCGTAAGAGAAATTAAATTATTGTTAACATCATATTCGTATTCCCAAGCCCCAAAGGTGTCATCATTGAGAGTATGTAATTCTTCTTCTGTAAGTTTTCTACCTAATAGATCATAGGTAAGATTTTTTTGGTTCCCCAAAGCATCTATGACTTGGATAAGATTATTAGAAATATCATAATTATATTTCGTAACAAATGGTATTAAGTCTAAATATTCCCAAACTTCTCTTAAATTTTCTCGAGCATCAAACCAGAAATCTTTCTGGTTGCCATTTAAATCCCAGATTTTTTGAGTCCAATTATCGTATTCTGTGCGAGTCATCCCAAGCAGACTCATCGTTGAAATCCGCCGACCTAAGGCATCGTAGGCATGTTCATTGCCAAAAGCGTTTGAATCTACTGGCATATATAAAATACCGTGCTCAAAAACAGGAAGAGTTTCTTTTTTAACATTTCCTCTTTCGTCATAAATTGTATTTACAACCACAAAACTATTTTCTGCTTCTGCTCTGACCTGCATCGGCCGAGCTAGTCCGTCAAAATAAGTTCTAGAAAACACTTCTATGTTCGCCTGCGGATATTTTATTTCTGTAATGTGAATAGGAAAGTCTTCTAAATTATATTCAAACCGAGCGATTCTTACTTCGTTATTAGGATTATTTGGATTAGATATAAAAGATTCTACTATGCGACCAAATTCATCTAAAACTGTTCTTTTCCTCGCCCCATTTGAATCTATAATTTCTGTTGGTATACCGAATGTTATATTATAATGTACTGTCGTTTCATGTCCCAAGGGATTTATTATTACAGCTGGATATAAATTCCATTCATTATAATCGACTCTCGTTTGGAATTCTCGTGCGTTTCTAAAAATAATTGGTAAACCATACTGGTTATAGGTTGTTTTTGTTCGAATAAAATTTCCTGGTTCTGATACTAAACCTTCTTGCATCGTCTGATTACCTTTCTCTATTTGTCCAAAACCGAAACCATCATAATGGATTATTTTTTCTCCAATCATGAGAAAATTCTGATCTCGTTTCTCTATTCTAGATGGATAAGAAACCAAGTAATCGTTCAGATTTTGTGCATAACTACGAATGGCAGTTATTCGGTCTGTGCCAATATCCTGATAATTCCCATTCTCTCCATTAAGAATCACTTCTCCTTGATCTATTTCATTAACTAAATTACCAAACCCGTCGTACCACATTTCTTGAGCTCTCGCCCGATAGCTCGGATTACCGTCATAGTCTGCACTAACTTCCCGACTTTGAAAGACAAAAAATCGCTCTTTTTCTTCATCATCGTCTGGAATTTGATTTTGATCCCACCGACGAATAACTTTTTGATAGAGATTTTCTTGGTCATCATAAATTTCTTCCCGATAAATCCGTCCTTTCTTGCTAATGTGATCTTCGTATTCTCCCCACAATTCACTTTCTTCATTATCTGGAGAAAATTCACTCTGGTGAAAAAACATTTTCCGCACATTTCCGATCGGATCGGTAATTTCTACTTTATGAAATCCTGCATATTCTTTTTTATAGGCATCTAATTGGTCAAAATAATAATGTCCACCTTCATAAGTATAGCTGGTAGTGTAAAAAGGATCATTGGGGCTTTCTCGTAAAGATGATTCAACTACCGTGTGAACCACAAAAGGGAGCCCATTCGCCATAGATCCATCACCCAGCTTGTAAGCCGTAGAAGGTTTGTAAACTAACCGCTGAGTTGCCCCATACGGAAAAGAAATTTCTTTTAAGAGATCTATTTTTTTACCAGTTATATTTTCTGTCCCATCGTAATAAGTAAAACTGGTAGCAGGCAATTCCGTCTCTCCACTTCGAACCACAAGAGAACTTAATAATCTAATCGCATTATTCCGTCCGTCATAGGTCAAGTCATACAAACGCACTAATTCATCTTCTTCTCCTGCTAAAGAATAAATTTCTATCTGATCAATTGTAAAATTAGTGGTCGTCGCAAAACCTCTTTCATAAGAAAGATAACTTGGTCGTTCTTCTAAAACAAATCTGATTTCAAAAACCCCTAAATCGTTTCCGTGTCCGGTATAACGAATCGTGTCAGGGTAAATTTGTCCGCTGTCTTGCGTATAAGTATAGGTAATAAAATTTCCATTCCGGTCTTCTATTCTTTCCAAAAGCCATTTATAAACTTCTTCTTCGTTATCTGGATTTGTGTGTCTATTTATTTCTTGGTTTCCAAAAAAATATTTCGTTCCCTTGGTATCTGTAGCAATCCAATGATTATCTGTGAAAATATATTTAGTAAAATTTGTTTCTGTTTTAGCTCCATACAATCCTTCTTCTTGATCAATTACCACTAATTCCGCCGTACTTCCATTAATGTCGGCAGTAAAATCATTCCGAGTATAAAGTTTATCTACTCCTTTTCTGGTACTCCGAAAAATCGCATTCGTCGGCAAAGACCAACCATAACCAACTAAAGAATCTAATTTCGTTTGCGTACTCGAATAAGTAAAATTAAGACTAGGAGTCATTCCTTTTCTTCCCTGCGGTACCCACAATGGATAATTATAAGTCGCACTTCCGGTAAATAAGTCTGTCGTGAAATTACCAGTAGAATTTTTTAAGAAATCAAAAGCGTTGGGGATTTCTGGCTTAGGAGGTTCTATATTTTGCTCTGGAGCTGGTTCTTCATCGCCATCCGGATCCCTCTGCGGATCTTCCAATTCCTGATTTTCTCCCAAATCCGCATTTTCTTCCTCCAATATTTCCTCTTCTGGAAGAACGACTTCTTCCGCCAGAGGTTCCAAAATTTTATCTGGAGAAAAAAATGTTTCTTGTGGTGCTAATACTTCTGTAGTAGGAATTACCGTAGAAGTTGTTGTTGGTTTTTCTTCTAGTGTTTGAGCTATTGCTGTTGTAGAAATCAGAAGACAACAAAGTGATAATAATTTCTTCATGTTATATTATAATGTAGTAAGATAGCCATTAGTCTTTAGTCGTTAGTCGTTAGGTTCTATTTGGCTAATTAGCTTATTCGTCGAGAAGAGCACAGTCGCCGTAATAGATAATTTCAAATTCATTCTGATGTGGAGCTTGTCTTCGTCGAGTATTAGACACACATTTATAGTTCAAATCCCAACCATGACCATTGTTAAGCATAAGACACTCATAGGTCTGGTTATATGCAGGATTGGATGGTTGCCATTCCTTATAAACATAAATAAAATCCTGAAGACCATCTCCATTTACATCGGTATATTGTTTAAATCCTTGTTCATCCTGATTATCTTTTGCAGGAAAATAAGCCAAACTCCATTCTGCATCTGGATTAAATTCTGTAGAACGCGACCAATTTGCCCAATTGTCTGCACAAGTGGGATTGGGGGCCGTTGATTGTCCCCCTAAAACCACCGGATTGTCTATAACTTCCATACCTTGATCAGGATCTACATCGAAAGCAAACGAAGAAGTAGAAATAAATATTATCACCAGAACTAGTCCTGAGATAAGAGATAAAGGATGCGATATGAATTTTTTCATGTTATATTATAATATGCTAAGTAATTTTTAGAGCTAAAAGCTAATAGCAAACAGCTAAAAGCTTGTTTTTTTATTCGTCTTCATCTGGAACAGCGCAGTCGCCATAAAAATCACCATTAGAGCCGTATTCCCATTCCCCACCTTCCTCTTGTTGTCGTGCAAAATTCATCACAAAACCATAACAACGATAAACAGGATCCCAGCCTGAACCGTTATTAAGATAAACACATTCTCGTATATTCCTGCCACCATTACTTGTTTTATCATGATAAACATAAATATAATCTAACAATCCATCTCCATTTAGATCTATCATCCATTCTCTGCGTGGATCTGGATTGGCGAAGAAAGGATTTGGAGTGCGTATATCTTGATGCCTATCAACCCAAATCTCAAAAGGAAAAAATTTAGGAGCCCAAGGAGCGTTATCATTGTATTCATTTGAATGTGACCATTCATAAAAATTATCAAGACAACTTGGTGCAACTGTGTATGTAGGATTTGCATGAGGAGCTCCTAAAACCACCGGATCTTCCATATCTTCTACTCCTTGGCCAAGATCACCAACCTCTGAGGCAAAAGAGAACGAATAAAAAGAAATAGCCATGATGGCCATACCAGAAATAAGTACAGAAAAAAGCCCAAGAGGGCGACTTAAAAAATTCTTCATGCGGGTGGGGGGTTAAGATTAATCCCATAATCTACAAAAAAAATAGTTCTTGTCAAAAAAATAAAAAATGGCTTTACCAAAAATTCATCTTTTTTGTAGTTCAAACTTTAAAAACCCTAAAGAATGTCATTCTGAACGGTAGTGAAGAATCTTCCCCTTAATCTTATATATTCCCTTTTTCCCGCCTTTCTTTTTTTTCCGCAAAAAAAGAAACAAAAAAACTCGTTGCACTTGGTATTTCGCGAAGCGACTATTCCACTCGTAAGCTGAAATGACAAAACAATGACGGCTACTTCATGTCTTTGTTTGTTAGTAGATAAAAATTTTCACAGGTTTCTTTTAAAGAGGAGACCAGTTGCCATTTTTAACGCTCACTTCACGGAGTCGCTTAAGCTCTCAATACCAAAGGCAACAATAAAATTCTAAATTCCTTCTAGCTAAAAGCTAATAACTAACAACTTTTCAGCTTGTTATCTTGTCCCATGTCCCTTGTCCCTAACTTTGTTATCTTGTCCCATGTCCCTTGTAATCTATCCTAAAAACTCCTCCTTATCTTCCACATAATCCCCCCGTCCTGCAAAATGCGTAGATGAAAAACACAAAAGCACGCAGTCTGCCGAAAAATCTTTAAATTCGTGCCAACAGTTTTTACGAATTAAAAGCCCCTGATTTTTTTTATCTAACTTTATTTCTTGATCACCTTTGCCGTCATTTATAATTGCTGTCACTGATCCAGACGAAGCTACAAATACTTCTTCTTCTGTTCTGTGTGCATGTCCACCTCTTACAGCAGACTCTTTTCCTGTTACCAAATAAACCCTCTTCACTGCAAACGGAAAAGAGTCATCTAATTCAAAGGGGATTGTTTCTCCTCTTTCATCTGCAAAATATGGAAAGTCTATTAATGAAAATTTACTCATTCTCGGGAACGATAATATTTTTTCAAATAATTGCGAATACTGGTGCGAGAAGAAGCACTTCTCGTCGTAGAAGGTCGGCGACTGAAAGTCCTTATACTTGTTTTCTTAACCGGAACAACAGTTCTCTGCCAAGCCTTTGGAATATTTGTACTTTCTTGATTACTAGATACTTTAGAAAGGGTTTTTGTAGCTTTAACTTTGGTTTTATAAAAATCTAAAATCTCCTGATCTACTACCGCGGGAGTATTAGCATTCTCACTCACCCATTCTTGCAACTGCGGATAAGCTAAAATAAGAGCATTAAAATTCAAATCCCGCATTGTCGGAATCCCAATAAAATCCCCATTCCGATCAAAAGCTGCTCCACCAGAATTACCGTGATTTACCTTAACATCTGTTAAATAATAAATTTCTTCAGTATCTTTTCTCTTTGCCAACTGCTTAATCTGTCCACGAGTAATCGTTAATTTGTCTCCAGCAGTAGTCAAAGCTCCACCATTTTTAGTCCAATTCCGAATATTTTCTAAAGTTTTATTACCACCAAAATTCTGTAATCCTTCTACGGGAACAGGAAATCCCTGAACCCGAATCCACTCGTTTTTACTTCTCAAATGAGTCCCTAAATGCACTTGAGGCAAATAGACATCATCATCTAAAGTGCGAATAAGGGCGGCATCAAATTTGGGATGCAAAGCCAAAACTACCGCAGGAACATTACAATCTACAGCTCTAGTTGATTTTATTTTGGCGGGACAAATTAAAATAAACTCCGCAGAACTTCCATCATCCTTGGTCACAACATGTTTATTCGTCAAAATTACATCTGGACCAATCGCCGTTCCGGAACCTAAAGATAAACTCTCTAATTTACTTCCGTCCCAAGAAAAAGTTACAATTTGCACCAGTTCTACTGAAGCAAAAACTGGAGTTATAAGGAAAATTCCAACCAAAAAAAGAAGTTTTTTCATTTATACTGATTACCAAAATAATTTCGAAAGTAAAAAATCTTATTCTTTTCCCCCTTGCAGGGGGAATTTAAAGGGGGTATAAAAACTATTCCATATTGATTTCTATGCATATTTGAAACAACAAATTGATTATACCCCTCCTAACCTCCCCTGCAAGGGGAGGAATAAAAAAACCAAACCAAACCCGTGTTCCAAATTCCCAAACCCAAGTTTATTTCTCATAATATAGCCGGAAAATTTGTGTTTTCCACTAAAATTTGAAACAATTTTAAAAAATAAACATGAAACAAAAATTATTTCTCGGATTCGCTTTATTTCTGTTTTCTCCGCTACTTGTTTTAGCTCTTTCTGTTCCGGGCGAATTGAATTGGGGAACTTCTACTATTCGAATTGAATTTACTCCTGATGCTGTAGTTAATCCTCCAGCATTTGATTGTTTTCATCTACCTAATAATCCTTTAACAGTACCCCTATCTAACATATCGTTTAGTGAGGGCAATACCAGCCAAGAAATTAACGATTGTTTTCAACAAGCAGGAGATTATGTCGTAACCATTACCTTAAAAGATACTGCTGGGAATAGTAGTGAACCGACTGTATACAATTTCAAAATCCTACCTTCCAGTCCTGATGGAGATCAAACAACTATCACAGCTTCTGGTTGTAATGTCTTAGACGAAGGTGGCAAAAAAGCTGATAACGCAGACCCCTGCGAAGTATCTTTAACCATCAGAGACTATTTTGGAAATCCGGTTTCTCAAATCGGAGAAGCAAAACTTTGGTCAGAAAATGATGAAGAAATTAATAATACTGATGCTAATACTGAAACCACTTTTCGTGAAGGATTGAGATACCAAGACACAATAGGTAATCCTGAAGCAATTCCCCTCGATAACTCTGGTGACAATAATCTCACTAACTTTTTGGCTGGAGTAAAAGCTTTTGATCTCACCGCTATTGCTCCAAGTATTGCTAAATATGGCTGGTTATCACAATTAGTAGAAAGAGTTTTAGGTTTTTCCATAGAAGTTCCCATGATTGATGAAGCAGGAGCTGTTTCTGAGGAAACTTCTATCCTAGGTCTGAATATTCCCTTGGTTTTTAGACATCTATTTTCTGTAAATATCGATAGTGAAGAAGAAAATGATTTTCGTTGGGAAGGAGATGATGGTGCCCCTGGAACGCTAAAAATTAGTCGAAATGTTGTTCTCGACGGAGTTGATCCTAATACTATAACTTTAATTAACCGTAATACTGGTTTTGTAAGTTATTATGAGCCTGAAAATCCTAACGGTTGTCAATTACTTTGTTCTGAAGAAGCTCTTCTAGAAGGATGTCGCCCTTGTGGTAATCAAATCATTGACGATAATCATTCGTTCAATGAGTTAGATCAAGATCAACCAGATGTAACCCTACCTGTTATCGCTGCCCCCACTAATTGGGACGAAGGAGTAGAAATTGATGGAAACTCTAATCTATCTTTTACGGCTGATATTTTATATGAGATTGATAATCTACCAGTCAGCTATCCTGCGGGCGGAGTTTCTTTAAATGCAGAACTTAATGAAGAACTGGATCCAGAAGATGCAGAAGCAGGAACTCTTATTGGCTATGGAGACAGTGATCTTGGTCTCCAAATTATTGGGGCTGATATCGAAGGGGGAATTATGGGAGATAAGGAAAATATGGTTGTCCAAGCGGTTAACAACGAAGATTACACCTTTACTGTTGGTGGTATATCTGCCCAAGATTTACGAGAAAATATTAACGAAAATGCCACACGACTTATCCGTGGTAATAGTAATTCTCAAGATGATGACTTTGATGACGATGGAGGCTGGTTTAATGAATCCAATGTAGCCGTGGTCGAAGGCGATGTTAATATGCCTGCTGATATTGAGCTACCAACAGGAAAAAATACTTTGATCATTAAAAATGGAAATCTAATTATTGGATCAGACTTAGTTTATACTAATCCAGAAAACGACTCTTTTGGAGTTATTTTAATCAATGATGATCCAACCGAATATCCAGAAAACGGAAATATATTTGTCCGTTCCGATGTCACAAAACTAGTAGGTACTTATTTTGCTGACGGAGGAATTATGTCTACTGATGATGAAATTCCAGATGCTAGAGGCAACGGTAACAATCTCGAAGGAAATACTAATCAATTAGTACTAACTGGAACTCTTTTTACTAAAAATACTTTAGGTGGATCGATTCTAAAACGAGACGGAGCTTTTCATACTCCGTGGGGTCCAACAGAGGGCGAAACACCGACAGATAAAGCTAAAGCCCGTAACTATGACTTACATTTCGTTCGTCGTTATCCTGGGGAAGAAGTAGAAGGAGCAGTATGTTCAGATATTAGTGATGGTGTGTGTGATACAAATACCAATGCTTTTGTAATCCGAATTGACCGCAAGGCCTCTGAATTACCTCCTCCCGGTTTTGAATCTACTGGGTCTTTTGGGAGGTAGAAAAAGAGACATGGGACAAGGGACAAGATAACAAGCTAAAAAAGATAGCTATTAGCTTTTAGCTGTTAGCTTGTTAGGTTCCTCCCCTGGCAGGGGAGGTTAGGAGGGGTATAAGGAATTATTCCATACCCCCTTTAATTCCCCCTGCAAGGGGGAAAAACAGTAGTCTTTTTTCTAAAAACTAACAGCTAAGAGTTATATTATATTATAATATGCTAAAAGCTAAAAACTAATAACTACTAACTACTAACTAATCACTAACTACTAACCACCATATTCCTCAAAGTACGAAGCATTACTCCCGTCGCTCCTTTGGGGGTAATTTCATCACCATATTTGGAATGAAAAGCTGTTCCAGCAATATCAATATGCACCCAAGGAGTTTTTTCTACAAAATATTCTAGAAAAGCGGCTGCCATTGATGTTCCGGCAGAAACTCCAGCTGTCCAGTTTAGAAGATCTGAATTTTCTCCTTTTATTTTTTCTTTAAAGTATGGGGTGATCGGAAGTTCCCAAACGGCTTCATCTGCTTCTTCGGCAGATTTAGTTACTTTACTCAACATCTTCTTATCGTTTCCAAGTAGTGCCGTAATTTCATAACCAAGCGCCGCAATAGCTGCTCCCGTAAGAGTCGCAAGATCGATCATAAAAGCTGGTTTGTATTTCTTGGCGGCATAGTACAAACAATCTGCCAAAACCAAACGACCTTCGGCATCAGTATTAGTAATTTCTATAGTTTGTCCGTTCATAGCAGTCAAAATATCTCCCGGTTTAAATGCTCCCCCAGAAACCAAATTCTCTACTGCTCCAATAACTCCCACCACATTTTTCTGGGGTTTATTTTTCGCAATCCATTGGAAAAGTCCGACAACACTAGCAGCGCCTGCCATGTCTGATTTCATTTCTTCAATATGATTAGTTGGTTTGAGATTGTATCCTCCAGCATCAAAACAAACTCCTTTACCTACTATCACTAAAGGTTTTTCTGATTTTTTCCCGCCAAAATATTCAAAAACAATTAGTTGAGATTCTTCGTCAGAACCCTGCCCTACGCCAGCAAAACTATTCATTTTAAGTTTCTTGAGTTCTTTTTCTCCGTAAACTTTTACTTTTACTTTATTTCCAACCCCCTTCCCTACTTCTTGAGATTTCTTGGCCAAAAGCTTTGGCGTAAGTAAATTAGCTGGCAAATTAACCAAATCTCTAGTGAAATTAGTTGCTTCGGCTAGATCCTTTTCCGCAGAGACTTCTTTGCTAGTAATTTTCTCTTGGCAAACAATTTGCAAGCTCGTTGGCGAAAAGTGTTCTTTTGTATCTCCAATTTTGAATTCATAATTTCCTAAAATTGCTCCCGAAATTATCCGTCTAACATCTAAGTTAGATGGAATTAAAAACTGAACCTTGGAAATTTTTAATTTCTTAGCTTTGCGAATCGCAGACCCACCAGCTCGTCTTTGTTCTTTTAGATCTTCCCCCTTTCCTGTACCCAAAACAAAAACTTTTTTCTGTCCTTTTAAATTTGGGAAAATTTGTACTATTTCTCCTAACTCCCCCTTGAAATCTTTTTGATCAAATCTCTGGGCAATTTCTTTTTCTAATAAATTCGGCAGACTTTTTCCAAAAATCTTTTTATCCCATTTTTTTTCTGGAACAAAAATAAAAAGAGCGTCTGAAGAAGAAATCGAACCAGAAACAGATATTTTCATAAAAAATTAATTAAAGCTTGGGAAGTGTACTCAAAAAAAGACGCACTTCAAATTGAATTTTAAGGGAAAATAAGGTATAATGTCTTGATGGCATCTAATAATTCAATCTTTTCCGTGTTCAGATTTCTGACTAGACCTTTCTCTCGATGGAGAGAACGCATTCATGAAAACAAAATAATCAAAACTGCCGTAGAAAACCTAATCATTAATTCCAAACTAGAAGCCAAATTTTTTGTTATGGCTATTATTTCTGGAATTATGGCGACAATTGGAATCCTAATGGAAGATGTCGTTATTCTTATTGCCGCGATGGTTTTGGCCCCACTACTCAATCCTATTTTGGCTTTATCTGCGGGAATTGTACTTGGACATATAAAACTTGTTTGGTATGCCACCAAAGGTTTCTTTGGAGGGTTTTTGGCTATTATTTTAGTAGTTGCGGGATTTATTCGTGGACTTGTATATCTAAATTATGACCTTAATATTTCCCATTTCTTTGCCAAATTCGAATCAGAAACCTCTACCCTTCTTTTAATTATTGCCGCTTTCTTGAGTGGATTTGCCGGAGTTTATTCTTGGCTTAAATCTAATGGCAATGGTCTTAATTTGGTCGGAGTAGCTATTGCCGTAGCTTTAATTCCTCTAGTGAGTGCACTAGGAATTCTTCTTGGACTCGCAAAAATAAATGCTATGGGATACTTAGCTGGTTGGTTTGGATTTAATCTCCTGAGCCTGATTTTAGGAGCAATTACCGCCTTTGTGATTCTCGGCTTCCGTCACCCCAAAGAACAAATCAATAAAGATTTGGAAGAAGTGGGATAGATAGCTATTAGCTATTAGCTTTTAGCTGTTAGCATATTATAATATAATACCCCTATTTAAAGAATCTCTGAAAAACACCATAAGACGCGGCGGTAAGCAAAAATTACAATGAGTCGTACTCTTCTTGTACGACGAATGAATTTTTGTGAAACCAACAAAGTATTATGTGTTTTTCAGGAATTCTTCAACTTCCAAAAAATTTGTTTAGGGATTCTCAGATCAATATGTTCAAAACGATTCGTATAAAGCCCTATTTCATTAACGGCTTCTTCTAGTTTTTGAAGTTGCGCTTCTATCGGTTGTTGTAGGTCGATCCAAATTTGCATTTCTCCCGTAGAAATAAGATGAATTTCTCTAGCAGTCCAGTACAAATGAGTTGCATGCAAAGGCAATTTTGTAACTTGTTGTAAAAAATTCTCTGCTCTAATTATTTTTTGTAAGTCCTCTTTGGTCATAATTTTTTCTCTTAATTGAATTATATTTTCATGTTGAAAAACCTTAATCACGGGCAAATCTTCAGCTGGTTCTTCTTTAAGAACTACTCCGTCTTCTGATATTACTGAAAAATTAGCCGTTTCGGTGTTAAGTAAATTAAATAAGGGAGGAGAAACTGTAATTTTTAGATTAATTTCTGATGGCCAATTTTCTTTAATCTTTATCTCCCGAAACTCTGGAAAAGTTTCCTGTAAATTTTTAATTAATTCTGGCTGAGATAAAAAAAGTAAATTCTGACCATAAAAATCCTCTAAAATTTTATCTATTTGTTCTACATCTAAATTCGGATTGTCTCGAACTACTGTAATTTTTTTAAGATTAAAATATGGAGAAAATACAGCAAAAATAATAAAAATAGCCATAACACTTAATAAAATTCCCACCATAATTGAAGCCTTAAAAAGCTTTTTAATCTGCCGAATTAAAAGTAGTCGTTCTAAAATATTTAAGAAACGGTTGCGTAATTTTTTGGGTCTACGAGTTTGTGTTTGATTAGAATCAAGTAGAAATTCTCGACGATGTCGGTGTGACTTTTTTCTTTGCATTTTCTAATTCCTCCCCTCGCAGGGGAGGCTAGGTGGGGTATAAAAATTAAAACTAACTAATAAATTCATTTATTACAAAAGTTCAAAATTACTTTAATAATACCCCTCTTAATCTCCCCTGCAAGGGGAGAAAAAATTCATTTTTAGAACTCACTCTAAAAATTGTTCTAACTATCAAACGGAAACTAGTAGTTTTGACGAAGAAATTCGCAAATTAATTAGCTCCTAAATGCTAAGAATATCTGTCTCTTTCTTTTTAGAAACCTCTTCTATTTTTTTATTAGCATCATCTACTTTTTCCTGAATTTGCTTTTCAAATCTCGTTGCTTCGTCTTCTGATATCTCCTTATTATCTTTTTGATTTCTAACTTTTTTTACTAAATCTTGTCGCACATTTCGCACTGAAATTTTAGCATTTTCGGTTTTTTCACTAACTTGTTTAACTACTTGTTTGCGCCGTTCTTCGGTCATAGGGGGAACTTTAAGAAAAATAAATTCTCCCATATTTTGGGGATTCCCTATGTCGGCAATTTTGATAGATTTTTCCAAGTCTCCCATAACGGATTTATCCCACGGTTCTATTCTGAGCGTCTGAGCATCTGGACAAGAAATATTAGCTAAAGACTTAAGGGGCATTGCTGATCCATAACTAGCTATATTTATCTGAATATCATCAACCATCGCCACATTAGCTCGTCCAACATGCAAAGAACCAAGATCTGCACTCAAATGATCTACTACTTTATTTAGTTCAGCGGTGAGTTTTTCTATCATGTGTGCAAGTATTATGTATTAAGTATTGCGTATTAAGTATAGAAAAAGATGACAAGATTACAAGATTACAAAGTTAGGGACAAGGGACATGGGACAAGATTACAAGTTATAAATCTTCAATCTTCAATCTACAATCTTCAATTAAGGATAAATATTATATTATAATGTAATATCGTCATCCTGAATGCAATGAAGGATCTTCCGAATAAATATTAAAAGTATAAATACAAAAATTAATAGGAAGATTCTTCACCACCATTCGGAATGACGATTACTAATTATTCACCTGTCCCGTGAAATCCCGCGAAGCGGGGCTATTTCACTGGGATTACTCATTATTCATTGCAGAATCTCCCGCACAACTTCTCGATCATCAAAAGGAATCACTCTTTTTCCAATAGTTTGATTTTTTTCACAACCACGCCCTGCAACAAGAACCGTGTCTTCTTTTTCGGCAATAAAAATCGCATAACGGATTGCTTCGTATCGATCCTCTATTTCAAAAAAATGATCCCCTTCTTTTCTCTTTATTTCTTCCCGAACTATTCTGGCAATTTTCTTCGGATCATCTTTGTAGGGATCATCTGTCGTAAGCACAATTTCGTCTGCCAATTCATTTAAAATCTTGCCCGCTTCACTCCAAAAAGAAGGCAACCGGCTTCCAGTCCCCCCCCAAACTACAATTAGTCGCCCTTTCGTTATGTCTTTCAGAGTCGTAAGTACCGCTTGCAAGGCAGGCGGTTTGTAAGTGTGATCCACTAAAACTATTAATCCGTCCCGACCTTTAATCTGTTCTAATCTTCCCGGAATCCCAGGAAAAGAATTTAGAGCACTTTTTATATCCCCTAAAGAAATCCCTAATTCTTGCACAGCACTAATTGCCGCTAATATATTTTCTAAATTATGTTCTCCAATTAAAGGTACTTGAATTTCCATTTTATCCGCACCTGTTTGCAAATTAAATCCGATAGTACTGGCAGTAAATTTAATATCTCTCGCTTGTATATCCGCAGTTTTAGTTGTGGAATAAGTTATTTTTTGATCCCTACAAACCTTGGCAAAAATTTCGTACTGAGAGTCATCCAGATTAAGAACCGCAAAGGGAACTCCTTTGAATAATTTCATTTTAGTCTGCACATATTCTGCAAAATTATAGTGATAATCCAAATGCTCTCCGTTCGCCATGTTGGTCAAAACAGCTCTATCGACTGGAATTCCCCATAACCGATGTTGATCTAAAGCATGAGATGAAACCTCTATAACCACAAATTCGCACCCCTCTCTTTTCATCTGACATAAAAATTTTTGCGTAGTCCAGCTTCTCATTGTAGTGCGGAGAGACTTATTGGGAACCGTGCCACTAGGAAAGTGAAACTGAATTCCCGAAATCATCCCAACCCTTTTGTCTGTTTTTTGCAGTAAATGATAAATTAATTCACAAGTAGTAGATTTACCACTTGTACCAGTCACCGCGATAATCTTCATCTTCTTCGCTGGAAACCCAAAATACACCGCCGCCACCATCGCCGACAACTTATGATAACTAAGTCTCAACCAAGACCTTTCTGGAATTAATTTACGAAGCAAATTAAGCATCGCCTAGAGTGTACAAAAAATAAAAAGTTTCTAAAACCTAAAAAGACCCCAGTTTTTCTTTTCCCCCTCGAAGGGGGAACTTAAAGGGGGTATGGAAAAAATTAGACGACAAGATAACAAGATTACCTTTCGACAAGCTCAAGGCAGGCGAGATAACGAGTATTTCTAACCCGGGTTCTGGGATATTTTGAACCTGGGTTAAAAACTTTTTAACTTTTAAACTTTTTAACTTTCTCTCATACCCCTCCTAACCTCCCCTGCTAGGGGAGGAATAAATCACTTACTTTCTCTCTTTTTTTTTGTCCTATCGTTAACTTGAGTATTTTTTGTATCAAAAACTGGGACTCCTTTTAACAAGCTGGAATGACTAATCGTTTTTTTAAATTTACTACTTATTTCTATACATAATACACAATACATGATACATAATACCCACCAAATGAACATTCCTATCGTCGCTATTATCGGTCGTCCTAATGTGGGCAAATCCACTCTTTTTAATTGCTTAGTAAAAGCCAAAAAAGCGATTATTTCAGATATACCCGGTACTACTCGCGACAGTCTTATGGAAAAAATTAAAGGCGAAAATACCTCTTACTACATAGTAGATACCGCTGGACTTACTAATAATAAAGGCGATACCTTGGATAATGAGATCCAAATTCAAGTAAATCTTGCCATTCATAAAGCCAATCTTATTGTTTTCTTGGTCGATGGAAAACGGGAAATGACCCAAGATGATGAAGATATTGCCCAAAAACTACGGAAATCTCGTGTTCCTATTCTTTTTGTAGCTAATAAAATAGACGATGGTCAAGGAGATCGGACTCTAGAACTAGCTAAATTTGGTTTTGGTCCCCCTTTGATAATTTCTGCCAAAAACTTTACGGGAATCTGGGAATTAGAAGACAAAATAGAAGCTCAATTACCAGCAACTAAACCAGAAGAAGAATTAGCAGAACAAGCGATGATTAAATTAGCCTTTATTGGCCGTCCTAATGTCGGCAAAAGTTCTCTAAAAAATTCTATTCTCGGACAAAACAGATCCGTCGTCTCGGAAATTGCAGGAACAACTCGAGATACCATCGATACCGAATTTATTTGGCAGAAACAAGATTTCCTACTCCTCGACACCGCTGGACTCCGTCGTCCCGGAAAAATAGAAGAAGATTTGGAATTCTGGAGTACCGTGCGTACCAAATCTGCTATCGAGCGAAGCGATGTCTGTGCTTTGGTTTTAGACGCCTTAGACGGGGTAACTCATCAAGATTTAGCTATTGCTGGTCAGATTATAGAAGAAGGCAAAGGTCTTATTTTGTGTGTTAATAAATTAGATCTTATTAAAGAAAAAACCCGTACCCAAACAGAAACAGATGACCGAGAACTAGACGAAATAAAAATGTGGGGCGAAGATTTAGATACCGTGCGTAAAAATTATAGTAATTATTTATCTACTCGATTCAATTTTGCCCCTTGGGCACCAGTAATCTTTTGTTCTGCTAAAACCAACCAAGGCGGAGACAAAATCCTAGAAAGTGCCGTTGGTATTCATACCGAAAGGAAAAAAAGAGTGCCTACTTCCGAGCTTAATCGAATTATGCCTGATATTTATCATAGCCATGTTACTCCCATGGTAGGAACTAAAACTGGGAAAATTAAATTCGTAGAACAAGTAGAAACTGCCCCTCCCCGTTTTCTTTTCTTTGTAAATAATATCAAAGCTTTTCACTTTAGTTATCGTCGATTTTTAGAAAATAAATTACGGGAAAAATACGGTTTCTGGGGCACTCCTATGAAAATAGACTTCAAAGATAGTATGGATAAAGCTCCAGGGAGGAGAAAGTGAGTTATTAGTTATTAGTTATTAGTTATTAGCTAATAGCTAAATACTAAGAGCTAAGAGCTAAGAGCTAAGAGCTATATTACATTATAATATGCTAAATATAACCAGTTCGAACTCGGCATGATATTCTGTTAGAAAATATTTTTTATTATACCGCAAGGGAAAATCGTTTTTAGCTATTCCCTTAATGCCTACAAGTGTATAAATTGCACCCTAAGAAAATACTTTAATTTCATCTTCTTAACAGTAAAATCATGAATTTTATTTCTGGTCGGCTCCGGATTTTTGGGTTTTTTAGTCTTTCACGATCAAAAACTCTCTTATTAGGGGGATTTCTTTCTCTCTTCTTTTTTTCTAGTGCTTTTGCAGTACCGCAATTAACAACCAGTACTATTAATAATGGAGCTGATCGTATTTTTATAACTAGTACAGCGAGTCAAACCGTGGTTTTGGCTATTGCAAATGATGGAGATGCCGTAGTGGAACAAATTGTCATTGATCCACCAGCTAATGTAACGATTACTGACTGGACCGTGAATATTACCACGGCCGGTACAGCTGGTCTAGAGGGTACCTGGTCAGATGGGACAGCAACTGGTGTTGCTGACGAAGCTTCACAAGCCGTAGCTTTAGCTGAAGGAGTAGCTTTGACTTTAACTGGAGATGATGGAGTAACTGAAACTGGTATCCTTGGACATACAACAGGAGCCATGACTCTCACAATTGAGTTTGATACGGGAGCAACGGTGGGAGTATCAGGAGACTGGACTGTTTCTGGAAATTCCCAAGACGACGGAGGGGGTACAGCAGCAACCGCAGCGCCAGCTACTTATAAAATAGCCGTGGTTGGAGAAGATGATTTAGCTTTTGATATTGTAGTTAATGGAGGAACAGTAGGAACTGTCGCTGATCTTGCGACAGGAAGTGTGTATATTTATGACCCAGACGGAACAAATTTTGACATTGCTGATTGGACAACTGTCAAAAAAACGCTTTCTAATGGATTAGCAGTTTATGAAAATACTGTAGATTTCACAGGAACGGCAGACGGTACTTTCGATTACGCTGTTACTGGAACAAACGAGGGAACTGTAGTGAGTGATCAGGCCTATGACTTTACTGGAGGAACAAATCATTTTGCGGCCGCTAGAGGTGCAGATATTGCCGCTCCAATTATTTCTGCAGTCGTGATAAATACAGCGAGTAATAAAAATATTTTTACTATTACTTATGACCAGCCAGTACTAGTGGACACTTTGCTAGCGGTGGCAGATCCTATTGCCACAGGTATTGCGTCCACCGCAACACTAGGTGATATGACGACGGCTAAGACATTGGCAGGAATTGCTGCTTTTGATGGATCTGCGGACATGACTTCTTTAACTACTCATAATACCGTAAGAATTGATGATACTTTTACGATTCTTACGATTGTTAGTAATGGACAAAACGGTGGATACTATAATGCAGGAACTACTGGGCCAAGCACCGATGAGTATACCGAAGATGCTTCGGCAGAAATCGTGAATCCAAGTCAAGATCAGGCCACAGCTGCTGCAGGACCTAGTGCCACTGTCACAGCTGCTTGGGATGTAACCAAACCAACTATTGATACTGTTATTACTCAAGATGCAGATACCGATGGAAATGTGGATCGAGCAGAAATTACCTTTTCCGAAAATATAGATGACAGCACTACTGCCGCCGCTCATTATGAAATTGGAGATATAGCTGTAACTGGATATAGCACCACAAATTGTGCGACAGGTGATGCCGACGCTGATGATGAAAAAGCTTGTTTTACCCTGAGTGATGGAACAGAGGTGACTGGTACAGCTCTCGCTACCGTAGATTTAATTACGGCTGGCTTGGCAGACTTGGCTGGAAACAGGGCGGTCGTTGCCGATGATGTGGGGACTAGTTCTAAAACTGATGGTGCTTCGCCAGTATTAATGACAATTTATTCTTATGATGTAGATACAACCACAGATACTGCTCTCGATGGAGATGCAGACGAAATTTGGCTTACATTTTCTGAAAGCATTTCTGATGCCACGGTTGCCGACGATGAGATTGCAGCCTTATTAGATGATGCTTTAACAGTTGATAATAATGACTATTCTCTAGATACTTGGATAACGGCTATGTCATTTAGAACTAATAGTGGAACAGATCAAGTGGAACATGCTTCTACTGATGCAGACAATGATCAGTATCTAACTTTCGAACCTACTGTAGCGAGTGTCCTAGATGGAACAGCATCATTAGTAGTTAGTATTGAAGCTTCTTTTGCTGATGCCACTGGAAATGTCGTGATACCAGGTTATTATAAAAAGAAAGTTGGCGCTCATACTTTAATCAGTGATGCGGATGGAGATTTTAGTGCGGGAAGTTCAGATCTAGGAGCCAACTATGGCTACCGAGATATGGCTTTACCACAACTTTTGACTGCAGCTACAGGAGATCAAGATGAGAACGGACTTATTGATCACTATACACTTACCTTTTCTGAAATTATTGATGAGAGTACCTTAACAGATGCTAATGCTAATGGTTGGGCAGTAGCTGACTTTGGAGCGGCAAGTGGTGGAACTGCTGAAATACTGCATGAAGCTTCAGCTCTAAATGATTCCGCTTTCGATGATACCGATCAAGCTGTATTTTATCTTGCTTTTGCTGAAGATGCTGCCGCCGCCTACACTACTGGTGGAACGGGGATAAAACCAGCTCTTAGTTATGTAGATGATAATATAAATGGTGTTACTGATTATACGGCTCTAGAATTGGCATCTATTGCTGATGCCACCGAAACAGATGCCGCCGCTCCTATTTATAGTTTAGTAGGAACTTCTGTAAATGCGGCTGGAGATACTATTGCTCTAACCTTTACGGAAGTCATGGATCCAACCACAATTACTACTGCTATTGTGCGAGCTAATACCAATGTGCTTTTGGATTACTCAAATGATGCTGGGAACGCTAGTGAGGCTAATATAACAGTAACTAATGCTACGGCTGTTTGGTCTGGGGGGGATACGGTAGCTACTATTACCTTAAACGAAACAACAGATTTTGCTTATATCCCAAGTGCCAAATTCGTGGGGGTTACCTTGGCTAGTGTTACGGATTTAGTTGCTAATGCAGAAGCTGGGGCAGAGAGATATACTGCAGCAGGGGTGACAGCAGAAACGACTGTCCCTACGGTTACTAATTTAGGAACGGGGTTAAGAGATTACTATATATTAGCAACGGCAACTTCAGATATAGTATTTGGAGAAGTTTTATCTACTACAGCTAAAACTGCTGTCGAAACAGCCTTAGATGCTGGAGCAAATAATAATCCACAAAGTTATGCTTGGGCTGGAGTGACCTTAACTATTACTGCTCATGCCACCTTAGATACTTTATTTAGGAATGATGTAACAGCAGATATAACCGACTTGGTTGGTAATACTTCGTCAGGAGTAACGATAGTCGATTCTTTCCTGGATGGTGATGGTGGTTCTACTTCTTGTAATAAACCTAGTGTTATAAACTTTCCAGAAGAAGTAGATGCCCCCTTAGAGAAGCTTTATTTTTCTGTAGCTCCAACGAAAACTTCATCTCTTTGGAAAAATGCTGAATCAGTCAAGGATCGTATTACTATTACGATTAATGATACCTTGGTGTCTCCTAGTAATATAGAAGTAATTGCTCCGAATGGAGATTATACTTCCCAAGTGATTGTTTCTATTCTTCCTTCTATTACTGAATCAGGAAGAATTCCGATTGTTGTTTCTATTAAAGGAGAACCAGACAAAGAGTCATGTAATTTAAATGGAAATTTTACCTTAAATGTGAAAGGAGCTTCTACACCGACTAGTTCTTCAAGTTCTTCTGGTGGCAGCGGAGGCGGAGGAGGTGGATCTAGTTCAAGTTCGTCATCTTCTTCGGCAAGAAGTGTAACTGCTCCTAGAACAACAACACCTTCACCAGTAGTTACAACTCCGTCTTCTAATAATACGGTTATAACTTCTAGAAACCTTAGCAAGATGAAAACCTTCAAGGGCAGTGCAACAGGAAAAGAATTTAAAGATGTTTCGGATGGCGATTGGGAGAAACCGTATATTGCTAAAGTTTCCTCAGCTGGAATCATGACTGGTTATGCAGATCCACAAAATCTTGGTAAATTTGGTAAAAATGACTTGATTACCAATGCTCAGATTTTAAAAGTGGGACTTGAATCTTTTGGAGATAAAATTCCGTCTTCAGTATCTAGTGAACCTTATGGAGATGTTCCTACTGAGGCATGGTTTGCTTCTTATGCTCAAAAAGCGAAAGAACTAAACATAGTTCCTCAAATTGTAGGTAACCGTCTTAATCCAAACGAAGCAATTACCAGAGGAAAAGCTCTCAAATATTTAGTAGAAATGGCTGGAGTAGATCTTTCTAATATAAAAGAAACAGATAATTATTTTGGTGATCTTTCGTTCAACCGCAGTTTTGCTCCTCATATTATTTGGGCTACAAAGAATGGAATAGTGAATGGTTATGCTCCAGACGGTAGTGGAAAAAGGGAATTTGGACCTTATGATCCTCTTACTAGAGGGCAATTAGCTAAAGTTGTAGTTAATTTATTAGAATTTTTAGCTAAACAATAAATAGAAAGATTTTGTATTATCCCCCCTCCCCTCTTTCCTAAAGAGGGGCTGGGGGAGATTTTTTAAATAAACAACCGCTATTCTGAGAAGTAAAATAAGCCTGTCCCCGAGCAAAGCGAAGGAAAGAATCTTCCCTATAATCTTTGTCTTTATATTCCCTTTTTCTTGCCTTTCTTTTTTTTCCGCAAAAAAAGAAACAAAAAAACTCGTTGCACTTGGTATTTCGCGAAGCGACTATTCCACTAGTTCGCTAAAATGACAAAACAATCCCTCACAAAGGACACCTGCCGGCTTTTATGATACAAAAAAACATGAATTTCTGGCACGCAAGGAGACCAGTTGCCATTTTTACGCTCACTTTGCGGAGTCGCTTAAACTCTCAATACCAAAGGCAACAATAAAATTCTAAATTCCTTCTAGCTAAGAGCTAATAACTAATGACTAATAGCTAAATACTAAGAGCTATATTACATTATAATATACTACTTGTGATCTTGTCCCATGCCTGCCTTGAGCGAAGTCGAATAGGTCCCTCGTCCCTAACTTTGTAATCTTGTCCCATGTCCCTCGTCCCTAACTTTGTTATCTCGTCCCTTGTCCCTTGCCTGCCCTGCCATTCGGCTCTGAGGCCTGACGACCTCGTCGCTCAGGCTCGAACGAGAGCTTGTCGAATGGGTCCCTCTTCTCTATACCTCAAACCTCTCAATCGCATGAGAGAAATTTTCAAAATGGGAACTATGCGTAGTAGTAAAGAAAATCTGCGAATCATTACACAAGTTTTCTAAATGATTTTGGCGAGATTGGTCTAGTTCTGAAAAAACATCATCCAAAAGCAAAATAGGATTCTGATTTAATTTTGTTTTTAGAAGATTCTTTTTCGCAGCTAGCATGGCAAGTAGTACTGATCTTTCCTCTCCTCTAGATGCCGTAGAACGAATCAAAGTATCCCGTAAAGAAAACTTAAAATCATCCCGATGAGGTCCAATAAGACAACATTGTGATCCTTGTTCTCGCTCCGCATTATTTACAAAAAACTCCTGCACACTTTCAGGGGTAGCTAAATAATCTTCTTTTCTTTCTAGTTCTAGAAATAAAGGTTCTTGAGTTTGAGAGATACTATTAAACTCCTTTTGCAATAAGGGATTCAATTCTCGTAAGAATTCTTTACGAACAGTTAGAATGGCGGGAATAGTTTCAGCTAGAATATTATTCCAAGGAGCAATATCCGAACTAGAGTTAAAATTCTTCAACAAAAAATTTTTTTGTTTTAGCGCCTGCCTAAACCTCGATAAATTTTCCCCATAAGACGGTGAAATTTGATAAAGAAAACGATCAAAAAATCTCTGACGGTCTCGTTTAGGTCCAGAGAAAAGCGTTAAATGCTCTGGTACAAAAAGAAGCGTTGGGATTTTGCCAAAATGCTGTTTAAGAGAGATTTTCTTTTCATTCTTCTTAAAGGCTCTAGAGCTCGCTTCAATGATAATTTCATAGCAATCCCGATCTTTTGTCTCTGCGGTAATCTTCGCCGAATCTACCCCCTTTCTAATGAGATCTAGAGGCTTCGTCTCCCGCCAAGACCGACCCACGCTAAGAATAGAAATTGCTTCTAGGATATTTGTTTTCCCGCGTCCATTACCACCACAAAAAACAATATTCTTTTCTTTAAATTCCAAGATTTTTTGCTCGTAATTACGGAAATCAAAAAGAGAAAGTTTGGTAATCATTCGAAAAATGGATCAAAAGAATCTTTTTCTAAACCCGGATTCGAAGCTTTTGAAGAGTCTTCCAGTTCGAACTCTGCAGAGTTCGAACTGTGAAGACTAGTATATACCCAATCCTCAGGATTACTCACTAATTCATGTTTCACTGCATTGTATTCCACATAAGTTTTAAGTTGCTCTAAATAATCATCATCTTCTACCGCCTTGGCCTGAAAACGCCCTTCAAAAATCGGAGCCTTTAGCCCCTGCTTTAATTTCTCTCTATATTTTGCATTAAAAGCACAAGCATAGGCTTGTTGTAATTTTTGCATAAATTGTGAGATTTGTTCTGAATCTGTAGAGTTCGAACTCTGCGGAGTTCGAACTCCAGTATCTTCACTACTCTGCGGCGGACGAACTCCAGCAGACAAACCCTCTCCAGTCTCTTCGCTATTATCAATAAGAATAAAATGAAAATGATTAGGTAGTAAGCACCACGCTGGAATCTTTATATTAGGAAATTTTTCTTTATAACGAGGAATATTATTTAAAAATCGTTCATAATCGCGCTCCTCAAAAAAAAGCTGTTGTTTGTTGTTCCCTCTGTTATAGATATGATAGAAGGTATTCGTTTGAAATTTAAAAGCTCTATTTCCCATTTCCAGTTCGAACTCTAGAGTTCGAACTGGAAATGTCAAGGAAATACCAAAAAACCCCACCGAGGATAAATCCTTGATGGGGTTTTGGTTAGCGATGTAAAACCGCAATTATTTTTCCTACTTATTACAGTCAAACTCGGGAAAGAGTTGACCGAGGGCGAAGGAAAAATCTAAATCACATTACTTTTTATTGAATTAAACAGGAAGTCTCTTAGTTTTTAGAGATTCGTTTTGTGTTTGTATCAACATCAAGTAGGTAACCGTTTAACCAATCAGAAGTTAAAGCAGTGTGTGATGGATCAGATTCATCTGACCAAACAACATATTGTTCTCTATCAAGAACTAGATAGTCACCAGCAGCAAAAGCAGCAGTCATAGCTGTTCCTACAGTAATTATGTAAGAACTAGCGTCCGTTCCAGCAGCAATAGCACTAACTGTATTCGCAGCATTATTAGCAGGAACACTGATGTCAATTGCATAAACTACATCTCCTACGCTGAATTTAACAGCGTCAGTAGCACTAACCTCGATTACAGTAGTTGAATATTGGTTATTATCACCAGCTGCAGCACCAGTAGCATATGTTCCCATAGTTACTAGCTCATCAGTTGCAACAAAATCAGCTGACATAGCTGTTCCTACAGTAATTATTACTGAACCAGCATCTGTTCCAGCAGCAATAGCACTAACAGTGTTTAGTTTACTGTTAACAACGGTACCAGTGTCGATAGCGTAAATTACGTTACCAACTGCAAAGGCAGCAGCTTCAGCTTCAGTAGTTTCAAATATAGCAGTTGTGTACTGATCATTATCACCAGCTACGGCACCAGTAGCAACTTCACCACTATTGGTTAGAAGTTGAAGTGCTTGAGTAGTAGGTCCTGAATAATAATCTTCTTTTAATAGGCCAACTGTTACACCATCTGAATTCTGAGCAGTTTCCCCGTCTTCATCAGTATTACTCATGAATACAGCGTAAGTTCGAGATTCACCAGCAGATAGTCTTTCTCCTGCAAGATTAATCTGTAGCTCCGCTACGGTATTACCATCAGCAAGTAAAGTATCGTTTACAGCTACTGTGGTAAAAGTCTGACTTGGAGACGGAGATCCGTTTACTACTTTCTTAGTAGTAAAAGCTGGTTCCGCTGAGAAAGCTAAACCATTCAAAGAGGCACTTAGAGAAACTCTTTTTATTTCTGCACTTCCAGCTTCATCAGCAGTAACAGTAAATCTATAGAATTCTGTTGAAGCAGCAGCAGGTAAACTCATTGAAGGCTGAGTAGCAGCTGGAGCAATATGAAGCTCTGAAGCATAAGCTACAAAACTTTCTCCAATTACATCTCCCCAACCAGCGGATGGAGTAGAAATATCATTTCCAGTAGCTGCGGTTACTGCTTCCAATCCCTTGTAAGTAGCGTTGTCAGCATCAAGAGCTAACTTTAGCTTTTTACCAGTTTGGTTAGCTCGAGCAATCTCTCGAACATCAACCTTAACAGTTACAAAAGTTGAATCGTCTTTAGGTACTCTAATCCGATCTTGGTTAGCAAGTTGGAAATGAAGAGCCCCGGCAGACATAATTTGTTCTTGAAGAAGTTGACCAGCTTCGTCGAAAAGCTTGAAAGCTACTCGATCTCCCATTGTGGTATTATCAGCAACTCCATCTCCGTTAACATCATTTTCTAGGTAAATATCTTTAACCTGTACTTCATCGTGAGCAGCGTTGAGTCGAATCTTCAAAATCTCAACATTGCTAGCGTTGGCCAACAAAATATTATTAGGAATAACTGAATCGAGAGAAACTGTCAAAGAACCAGAAGAAACAAGTAGAAAGTTTGTTCCAGCTACTTCGTTAGAAGTAACAGCAATTTCTGCGGATCCGTTATCAGTAACAGTTACTGACTGTCCGTTTTCTACATTGTCAGCATCTACAGCTTCAAGATCAAGTTTGAGTTGATGTCGAGCAGTAACCGCAAATAAGTTAGTAACATCAGATCCAATATCTGAATCTAAAGTAATAGCATTTGCGGCTGCAACGGTAACAGCTCTTACTAGATCCCCTGCAGATGTTTCTAAAACAACTAGGTCTCCAACGGTAAAGTTGGTTCCTGTTCCAGCAGTTACTGTTAGCGCAGCTGAATTACCAATCGCAGACTCGTCTCCTGCGTAAGTACTAAGCGTAGCAATAGCAGTTGAAGAAGCTTCAATAGTATCAACTACAACTGTAAATTCTTTCTGTCCAGCAGAAGGAATAATAACTGACAAGTCGTTGAAAGTTGCTTTCCCTGTAGAACTCAAGTTCTTAGAAGAACCTTGTTGAGTTCCATCTACAAAAACTCCAAGAGTGAAGTTCGTATAAGGAAAAGTGCTTCCAGAATCTCCTGTTCCAGCATCAGTACTATTAACAGCAGTGTCAACCCCAACGGTTAGAGAAGTAACATTTACATCTCCTGAGTCGTTGTTATCAACAACAAACTGCACGAAAGTAACATCATCAACTCCGGCAACAATATTGTCTCCGTTAGTTAGACCACTAGTTTCAGTTACAGTAAGGATAGAAGTTCTAACCTGTATAAATGAACTAGTTGCTGAACCAAGAAGTTGTGATGTATCAACTTGGTCTCCAGTAGAAATATATTCTGGAGATTGAAAGTCCGTAGCGGCGATAGTTAACTTCAATTTATCGTAACCAGTAGAAGCACCATAAGCGCCATCAGCAACATTACCAACAACCTTAATGATTGAAGTTCCAGCAATTTCGAATGTAGTGTTGAAGTTTAATCGGTAAACATCACTAGCAGTAAGTCTGGTATTAGTACCTGAATCCTCAAAGTCGTTTTCTGTATCAACCAAACGGTCGTTCAAGAAAAGTCGGAAGTTATCAAATACAGCGTTGAAGTCAGCTAAATTATCATTAGTTGCTCCATCGGCTTCACCAGTATCTCCGGCATTAGAACCAGAATTCATCCAAATGTGCAATCCATCAACCAATAAAGGCTGGTCAACTACAATTCGAGCAGTCATAAATACTACATCGTTTGATCCAGGAGAGTATTCTTGATTTCCAAGTGATGAAGGATCACGAGAAATGTTCAAGTCTCCAGAATCAATAGTATAAGTAGCTAAAGTTGCGTAAGCGTCTTCAGCGTTATTTCCACTAGAATCTTGAGCTTTAACACCAAAAGAAGTTCCAATTTCAACTCCTACGATATCTTCGTAGTTGTCTATTTTGAACTGAATAGTATCAGAAGCTTCAGCAGAAACAATGTCAGCTCGGATAGAGAAGATTCGACTATCTCCATCTTCAACAATATAACCACCAGTTACTCCGTTATCTAAACGGAAAGTAATATAGTCACCGTCCATAATAGTTTCAGCAGAAATTTGTTCTCCAGAAACATAAAGGGCAACATTTTCTAGGTCGTCAGCAATCTCTGCTGTTCCATCGTTCTTGAAAGTAACAGCACGAAGTTCAACATCTTTATTGGTGTTAGAACCGTTCAAAAGTCGGAATTTTCCGATTTCGATAAAGTTGTCTCCTACATCTACTGTAGTATCAGAACCAAGATTGGTGAAAGTTAAAACAGAAACTTCGTAGTCAGCTACTGCCATTTCTTCACCTTCGATAGGAAAGTCTCCTACTACATTTGCAGCGGTAGAAGCTACATCTTCAGCGCTAACAAGAGCGAATCGGTTGTGATGTCCGATGTTCTTATCAGTAGAAGTGTATTTAGCAGAAGCAACAAGATCAGCCAAAAGTGTTTGTCCCGCAGGGACAACTACTGGTGGGTTGAATCGTAATTCAACAACATCGTCGTTGTTAACAGATTTGTCGTTTCCAACTTTAAATCCGTCAATTTCAAGCCAAACATTATCAAAGTCGTCGTTGTCACCAAGTCCAAGACGAGTGAAAGTTAGAGATGAAATCTCAACATCACTGTCGTCAGAAGCGGTTACATCAACTGTCAAGTAAGGCACTGAAGTTGAGTTGTAAGGAACATTAGTTCCTCTTGGGGTGTCGTCTGAAAGGAAAACTTCTAGAGTTCCTTCAGCTGGCCCCATAGGTGCGATTGCACCAAGCTGAGTGTTGTAGACAATGAAAGCAGTTTCGCTACGAGTCACAGCGTTAGCTGGACCGAAGGTTCCGTCTCCATATCCACGCATCAAACCATTGTTGTATGCAGTTTCAATGTATCCATAGTGCCAGTCACCAGCAGAAACATCATCAAAATGAGGTGCTCCAGCTAGATCCTGTTCCATTTCAAAAGCATTGATAGCCATCTTAGCAATTTCAGCTCGGTTAATACCGTTACCTGGACGGAAGAATCCGTCTGGGTATCCGTTAACCCAACCGTAGTTGTACATAGTTTCAATGTAATCGTAATACCAAGCGTCTCGTGCTACATCTGGGAAGTGAGGTCCACCAGTTGTATCAAAATCAACGCCTGAAGCTAAAACGATAACTTTAGAAACTTCTGCTCGGTTTAGTTGTCTATTTGGAGCAAAAGATCCGTCATCGTTTCCGCTTATAACTCCCTGGTCCATAAGCTCTTCGATAGCTTCTTCGGCCCATGAAGGGATTTCAGCAGCGTCAGTGAATGGCAAAGCTGCATTTACAAGAGGTAAACCAATTGTGAATGCGAAAGCTGCCAAAGCAACTGAGGCTACACTTTTTTTAATTTGGGCTAATAAGTCCATTTTTAAGCGTAGTTATAAAATAAAATATAAATCTTTAATGTTTTTTAGTTCGAATTCTGTAAAACATTGAGTTCGAACTTCACTAGAACAAAGAGTGGTTTCTAATCAGTATCTCTCTAGTTCCGGCCGCCGATTTAAAAGACCGAGACCTTTTTTCACCCTTCATAAATAACTTTATAAGTTGCCTATGGAGAGCGGGACGGGAGTAATCTTTATGTACAAGCCGTCCGAATCTTTAGAATCGTAGACAGTAACAGGAAAAAGTCAACTTCTTCTGCTACCTTTTTGCGTCTTGAATTCCGGCAGTTAAAACGGCTAGGGAATAAGTTTGTTACAAGTTTTAACTAGTTTTGTGTTGTCAAAATTGGGAAATAGTATAAAGTAGTATGTAATAAAACAGATTACGAGATTACAAGACTACGAGATCACAAAGTTAGGGACAAGGGACATGGGACAAGATTACAAGTGTCATACCGGATTTATTCCGGTATCTGGCTGTCAATTAAGCATCTACTTCACTTTATGGTTAGATACCGCAATAAACCCCGTGAAATAATCCGCCGTGGCGGATTCCCGCTTTGCGGGATTTCACAGGGTAAATGCGGTATGACAAAAATAATAAAATTCTCTTCCTTCCAGTTCGAACTCTAGAGTTCGAACTCGGAATTACTCGGAATTAGTTATTTTCCCCCTAGCAGGGGGAATTAAAGGGGGTATGAAATATTATTCCCAATTCTAACCCGGGTTCAAAATTTCCCAGAACCCGGGTTAGAATTGGTCAAATTGTAGTTTGAAGTTTGAAGTTTGAAGTTTGACTACTCGCACCCCCCTTCCAAATCCTCTAAAACCGCGCCACTACCACCCATTGAGTTCTGCAATCCTTGTAGAACTTCTTTTAATTGCTCTAGCTCGTTTTTTACCTCCTCTAATGACTCATCTGAAACAACTTTTTCATCGCCCTTTTCCGAACTAAAAAACGAAAAAATCGAACCGCCTCCGCCATTGATATTTTTCAAAACCCCTTTCATTTCTTCTAGTTCTTTTTGGGTTTTTTCTAGAGCTTCTTTGGTACGAGCAAATTCCTTTTGGGTTTCCGCTAAAACTTGTTTTGTGTTTTGATTATCTTCATCACTATATCCCGGGTTCTGGAAATTTTGAACACGGGAGACAGAATCATTGGTTACAGCCACGGACCCCAAACTCTCCAAAGCTTTTTGCGTTTCCTGAAATGCATTTTGTGTTATTTGGATTGCCTGAACAGTTTCTTCTATTTTTTCTTCACCTTGAGCTTTTTTTTGAATTAATGATTCTCCCAAGTCCGCCAATTTAATTCCCAATCCTTTCATTTTTTCTTCCAAAGCCTCTTTTTTAGAATCAGTATCTTCACCAAAAAGACTCATAGCTGATCCTTGCAAATTCCCCATAAGCGAAGCTAAATCAAAATCACTTTTCCAAAGAAAAAATCCTCCAATCAGTATTACTAATAAAAAGAAAGAACGACCTATCATTGTTTAAAAGTTATGCTTCTTCTAAAACCCCCAAGACTTCTCCACTTTCTCGGAGAGAGTTTTCTAATTCTTCTATAGCTTTTTTTGTCTCTTCAAAGGCCTTTCTAGTGTCATTAATAGCTTCTTCTATTTCTTCTATTTTTTCTTCTCCCGCTTGTTTTTTTTCATTAAATTTATTTATTAATTCTTCCAATTTCACCTCCAATTCTTCTTTCTTTTTCTCCAACAGTTCCTTTTTCCCTGCCAAATCTTGACTAAAATTCTCTACCCAAAAATCCTGACCTTTATTTAGCCAAACATCCAAATCAACATCCCCTCGCCATACAAAAAATGATCCGATGATAACCACAATTACGATAATAAATTTAACCATTTTTTAGTAAAAAAGTTCTCGTACATCTCGTCCAGAAAAGCCTTTAATCCCCGATGAAATTTGTCGAACAGAATCTGGAGAAAGAATTTTACTCGTAATACTGGCATGCTTTCTGACTGGAACCCTTACCATTTGTCTGATTCGAGCTGAAATCATAACCTGAGTGTGACATTCTGGACAAACAGCATTAAAATTTATGCTTTTTAAATCCGCTTGATAAATCTCAATTCCGCCTTCGTTAAAAATTCCTCGACAATGCGGACAGCGAATGTCTTTCCTGATTTGACTCACGATTTGGCGAAAATGAGTAAATTTCATCTCTTTAATTTTGATAGTAATCAAAGAGAAGAGCAAACTTTTTTTAAAAGTTAGGGACATGGGACGAGGGACAAGAAGTCAAATAACTCCCCTTGCAGGGGAGATTAAGAGGGGTATTGGTAATTTTTCTAGATTTTCATTTTCCAGTTCGAACTCTAGAGTTCGAACTGGAAGTGTGACTTGTTATCTTGTCCCTTGTCCCTTGTCCCTTTCTATTCCCCTCCCAACGCCTTATAAAATTTTTCTCTATTAACTTGTTCTCCGAAATTCACAACTCGACCGGTAAAAATATAAATCATTCTTTTTGCTTCTTGTGGTGTAACTTTGGCGGCAGGATAAAAGAAAGGTTTAACAGAAAACCTGTCTCGATAACTAAGTAAAGCTGGTGTATAAAACCAATCTTTATCGTGAACATCTGCAAAAGGATTTCTAGTTAGAAGCGGTAGATTATTTCTAGCCATTGTCAGGTGAGCTACCCTAATTTCCTCCTGATTATCTTCTTTAAATGTAGGACGAGGCATTTCAAGTTGTGGTTCGTAGAGCCAGTAGAACATATCCGCTCTAGCTAATTCCCTTTCTGGTTCCCTTAACTGAAGTTTTTTAGGTTGATAATTTTCAAAACTTGCTCGGGCCCTAAGCACGATAGAAGGATGAATCGGTCCAATGTCTGAGAAAAAGGTAGAAAATACTGGTGCCGAAGATTTGAATTCGTCTTTTGCCCAATACCAGCCGTTGCCCTGCGTAGAAGGACTAGTTGCGCTCTTTTTTAATAAACTAGATCCATTACCAAATGGCAAATTAATCCCTATTCCCTTCAGTCCTATTTCTTTTGGTGTTCCCATTTTCAAATTGGGACCGGTAGTATTTGGGTCCAAAGGTTTATTAGGCACCTTGGAATCCATTGGCACTCCTCCTCCTGGATACAAATTATCTGTCTTGGGATTTGCTTCGGGATTAACGGGAACTGGCTGAAGAACATAATTCTCAACCCAAACCGTAAAATGAACTAGGTCTTCATTTCCTTCTCCATCCAAAACCCTAAGCCCGATAACTTTTTCTCCCGCCGTTTGAAATCTTTTAGTAATCTTCGCCTGACCAGCCGCAAGATTTCTGCCTGTGGAAATTAGGTCATTTTTTCCTTGATAATCAAAATCCCAAAAGAATTTAAGATTGCGTCCCTGACTCCGAGAAGCATCAAACGAAAAATTAGTTCTTGTGTCCCCAGTTCTTTGTGAAACAACAACTTGTGCTTTTGGTCCTTCGTAGGCAAAAACTGTTACTGTTCGAGAAACAGTAGTTACCTTTTCACTTAAATCTTTGATCTGCATCTTTGCTATATATTTCCCCGGTTCGTTATATTTCCATTGATGAGTAGCACTTCTATGAAAGGCAGTATCCCAGTTTCCGTCTCCATCAGCATCAAAACGAACTTCTAATTCAGATTCTGGACTTTGTAAATCCTGAACTTTGGGATTAAACCGCACCAAGTCTCCCGTATAAATAATTTCTTTATTTACCGTAAAAGATCCTCTTGGCGCAGAGCTCGCCACTACTTTTATCTTCATAAAATTAGTGGTAGCAATCAAATCCTCATTTTGAACTTGAACGGTGGGTTCATATTCTCCTGGTTGGAGAAAAGAATATTCTGCTGTTGAATTTTTACTAAAAGCCGTATCCCAAATTCCGTCTCCTTGAAAATCCCACCGATAGGTAAATTGAAATGCAGTAGCATCCCGTTTTTGCAAAGAAGCAGAAAACTTGATTCGATCACCACTAACTACTGAAAAGAATTGTGTTTTGTTTTCATTATTAGTATTAAAAGAAGTTCGTCTGGTTATATTCTGCGCTCCTATTTCTGCCCGATAATCAATCGGGTCTGTTTTTACTTCAATAGTTAGAGCAGTTTCTTCGCATTTTGGCTGAGCAAGATCATAACAAGTTCTAATTCTGACTTCATGAAAACCAGGGGAGGTAAATTTATGAGATACTCTCTGTTTTCCCTTAATAAATTGCTCTCCATAAAAATTCCATTCTAACCAAGCATGTTCTGGAACAAGTGCCTGCGAAGCATCAAAAACAAAAATAGTATCTTCGTTCCGTCCCACTTTCCCTGGAGAAACATTAACAATCGGCGGAACAATTGGAGCTTCTCGAACTTCTATTTTATCCCATTCGCTTTTATAAACAGGCTGATTGGAGCCATATCTTTCTACAGGAATTGTTTCTATTCCCCGCACTGTTTCGGTACTTTTATCTGGGAATAAAACTTCTGCGGTAGGGGAAACCTGTCCAACATCAGTCAAAGAATAAACATGGGTAACTATCTTTTGACGAGACCAGCTGGTGTCCCATTTTCCATCTGAATCGAAATCCCAACGAACGGTTACGGCATCTGGATCTTCTGTCCCCGGCAAAGAAACAACAAGTTCAAAATAAACTGGTTCCCCCGCACTAACTTTCGTTGGTCGTGCCGAAATACGAATCCGACGATAAATATCTCCTACTACTCGATAATTGCGAAAGACTGTTTGCATCGTACTAGACTCTTTATCTCGTACTTGAACTCGTGCTCTAAAGTCTCCGATATCCATCGGTATATATGTTTTCTTGGAAGTAGTCCCCCAAGGAGTCCAATTGCTTTCATTAGCAAACTGAAACCTAAACTCTAAACCACTTTTCTGACCGCGTGTATTCGTAGAATCAGAAGCATCAAAAGTAAATTCTTTACTTATTTCTCCTGTGGACGGCGTAATTACGAGACTCGCTTGCGGTAGAGTAGCCGCCAACACCTGTCCCCAGAACAATGTAGACAATAAGTACAAAATCATCGTTATATTGTACCATAAATAGTACACAAAAACAAGAAGAGAATGATTAATGAATAATGATTAATATAAAATAAGTTATTAGTCATTAGTTATTAGTGATTAGCTAATCACGAAATTTCTAAAAACTAAATACTAATAGCTAAGAGCTATCTTCATTATATTATAATATAATGTTTCCCTAAACCTGTAACTTTGGTAAAGTATGCCCACATGAAAATTTATCACCGAAAACTCAAAAATGGTCTCCGCTTACAAGCCGTAGAAATGCTTGGAACGAATGTAGTTACTACTCTTATTTTAGCTGGAGCAGGTTCCAGATATGAAGATATGTCTATTGCCGGAATATCTCATTTCTTAGAACACATGTTTTTCAAAGGTGCGAAAAAATATCCCACTCCAAAATCTGTCGCCGAAGCGGTAGACAGTTTCGGTGGAGAATTTAATGCTTTTACTGGCAAAGAATATGCCGGATATTTTGTAAAATCTGGTCAAGAAAATCTCGCCAAAGCTTTAGATGTTTTATCTGACATGTTGCTTAATTCTAAATTCGATAACCCAGAAATAGAAAGAGAACGAGGGGTTATTTTAGAAGAAATGGCAATGTATTTAGATGCTCCCATGTTTCAAATCAGTTGGGATTTTGAACAGCTTGTCTTCGGGGATCAACCGCTAGGAAGAGATCAAATAGGCACGAAAGAATTAATTAAATCTGTGACAAGTGAACAATTTAAGAAATATAAAAACGAATTATATGTACCAGAAAACATTGTTATCACTGTTGCTGGGGCAGTTAATGAAAAAACTCTGGATGAAGTAGAAAAGTTTTTCCAATTCGATACTCAGCCTCAAAGCAGAAAAATGCTTCCTTTTGATGCCAACATAACTACTGAGAAATTTAAAATCCGAACCAAAAAAACAGAACAATATCATGTCTCTTTGGGAGTTCGAGCTTTAGCAGAAACAGATGATAGATTCCCTGCACTAAAAGTCTTGGCAACAATTTTAGGTGGAAATATGAGTGCCCGAATGTTTCAAAAAATTAGAGAACAAAAGGGACTTTGTTATTCTATCCGCACTCAGGTAGATGAATTTACCGATGCTGGCCTTATGACCACTAGAGCCGGCGTAAAACTAGATGATGTTCTCAAAGCCGTAGAAGCTATTCGTCATGAATATGATGAAATAGCCCAAAGTGGAATTACTGACGAAGAGCTCAATAAAGCCAAAAATTTCCTTTGTGGGAAAATAGATCTCCAAACCGAAGATACCGAAGGTGTGGCACACCACTTTGGGAAAGATGCTTTGCTTTACTCCATAGAAGAAGATTTTGCTTCTTGGAAAAAGAAAATCAGAACCGTTACTAAAAAAGAAGTGGATGATTTAGCCAAAGAACTTTTAAAACCTGAAAATCTCCGTTTTGCCGGAATTGGACCAAAAGTAGATGAAGAAAAATTGTTGAAACTAATAAGCTAGTATTATGTATAGAAATTTTTTACAGCATATTATAATATAATGTATTTCGGCATAATGAACAAATCTAGGTGTTATTTTCCCCCTAGCAGGGGGAATTAAAGGGGGTATGGAATAATTCCTCATACCCCTCCTAGCCTCCCCTGCTAGGGGAGGAAGCTAAAAACTAACATCTTTTCAGCTTGTTATCTTGTCCCATGTCCCATGTCCCTTGCCTGCCCTGAGCTTGTCGAATGGGTCCCTAATCTTCTTATTTCCGCACAACTTGTTCTGAAACTTTCTCAAACTTCTCTTCGACCCAAGCCCATTGTTCCATGAAATCCTTATGGTAGATATCATGAAACTGAGTCTTGAAAACATGAATTAGTTTTAATTTATTTAGGTCGAGTTTGTTTTTTTCTATTTTAGAAAACTTCTTACTATGCACTAAATATTCCCAAACCTCGGGAGAATAATTTCGTTTTTCTGCTAAAACTTCTTTAATAATTCTAGCGGTAATCACATGGTCAGGGTGAGTATCTTCTTCCGAAGGAAGAATAATTTCGTCTGGATTCAAACGGTTAAAAAGCACCATCAAGTTTCTCTTTAAAGAGTCTCTGGTATATGGGGAACCGACAAAATAACTTCCCACAATGCTTGCCTGCAAGTTAGTATACTTACTTCTTACCTGCCCCTCTTTGTCTAAAGTTTTTAATTCTCCATCCGGAAATCCTAAGAAATACAAATCACTATCTTGCAATCCCAAAAGTTCTGCCGTGGTTCGAGACTCTTTTTTTCTTTGTTCTCCATAAAGTTTGGCATCTGCAAAAGATACTTTTTCTTTTCCGTCTCCATTGGTGATAAAGATAATCTTAACTTTTTCTCCGTTAGCTAATTTTTCCGAAATTTTACTAGCGGAAGAAAGAATCTCGTCATCTGGATGAGGTGCCACTATCACCGTAGTTGGTTTAGAAAAAGATCGGAGGCCTCCTCTCGAACTTCTTCTTTTTTGTTCCACTTCTTCTCGAACGAAATGTTTTTCTGTAGTTGTAGGAGGTACGGGAACTATTTTAGGAGTTGAGTTAAAAACCTCATTCCAGAAAAGTGATGCCACAAGTAATCCTTCCATCTTTGTTAAGTATTATATATCTGGTATTTTGTATCAAGTATATCGCGTATTAAGTATTGTGTATTATGTATAATGTTCCTCTTGTCATCCCGCATTTATTGCGGGAGCTGGCTGTCAATTAAGCACCTACTTTGCTTAGTGGCTAGATACCGTAATAAATACGGCATGACAAAAATAAATTATCATTACTCATTATTCATTACTCATTGTTCAGTTCGTCACTCTAAACAATTCATCTAGCGTAGTTTCTCCGTTAAGAATCTTTAAAACTCCGTTTTCAAAAAGCGTAAGAAATCCATACCGTTCCCGTAAAAACTGCAAAAGGTCTATCTCCGATTTCTGCTCTAAAATCATTTTCCGAATTTCATCATCCACTAAAAAAGCTTCTCCAATGGCAGTTCTACCAATATAACCCGTATCCGAACACTTTTCACAACCCTTAGCTTTCTTTATTTTAGCAGTAATTTTTAGATCTGGAATAACTTGTTTAAGTCTTTCTAACGCCTGCTGAAATTTAGCATCAGTTGGTAAAGAAATTTCTTCACTACAAACTGGACAAGCTTTTCTAACTAATCTTTGAGCAAAAATAGCATTAACAGTTGGCGCAATATTATAGTTTTCTAAGCCTAAATTTCGTAATCGAGAAGTCGCCCCTACCGCTGAATTCGTATGTAAAGAAGAAAGAACAATATGTCCGGTCAAAGCCGCTTCTGATGCCAATCTAGCTGTTTCCGCCGTTCTTATTTCTCCCACTAAAATAACATCTGGATCGTGACGGAGAAGAGATTTAAGACCTGTATCAAAATTATATTTCTTGTCTTCATTAACCTGCGACTGAGAAATCCCTTCTAGTTGGTATTCTATCGGATCCTCTAAAGTAACTAACTTCTTTTCCGAACTATTAAGCATTGCCAGCATGGAATACAAGGTGGTAGTTTTTCCAGACCCAGTCGGTCCCGTAACCAAAATCAGACCATTCTTATCTTGTAAGGCATTAGTTAATTTGTTCTGTATTTCTTTACTAAATCCTAGTTCTGTAAAAGTTTTAATTGCTCGGCCGGAATCCAAAACCCTCATTTCTATAGATTCCCCAAAGGGCGTAGGAAGCGTCGAAACTCTTAAATCTATTCTTCGTTCATTAACTTGGAAACTTAAATGTCCATCTTGAGGAATGTCAGCGATATTAGATTGCACCCCTGCTTCATATTTAATCCTAGTGACAATTTTATGAGCTACTTCTTTCTCTAGGTGGAGAACATTATGCAAAATTCCATCGACTCGAAATCTTAAAACAACCCCATTTTCCACTGGTTGGAAATGAATATCCGAAGCCTTCGTTCCAATGGCAGCTAATTCTATTTCTCCTAAAGCGCTTTCTGCCTGCATTTTGGAAATCTTGTCTTCTAGTTCTGATAAATCTTTTAATTTTGAAGTTAAATTCTGATTTAATTTTTCTTTTAATTCTATTTTTTTTCTTACCACTTCCTTTTGCATTAATTCTGATTCATACCAATTCATGGCCTGTTTTAAACCAAATTTAGAACAAATGAAAAACTGTAATTCGTTTCCATCTTCTTTTAATTTCTCTAGTACTTTTTGGGTATTAGGATCTGCTGGATCAATGATTGCCAAACTTAACATCTCCCCAATTTTTTTTAGAGGAAAAATCTTTCCGTCTTGAGAAAACTCTTTAGGAATGAGCTTGAGAACATCAAAATCTGGCGGGAATTTAGCTAAATCAACATACCCCAAGCCTAATTTACCTGCTTTTTGTTTCGCTTCGCGTTCTTCCGCTTCACGATTTATTTGGTCTAAGAAAGCCGCTTGATTAGAGTCTCCCATCTCTTAATTATACCACAAATAAGGATAGATTACAAGGTTATAAAGTTAGGGACAAGGGACACGGGACAAGATTACAAGCTATAAATCTTCAATACAAAAATAAGTTATTAGTCATTAGTTGTTAGTGATTAGCTAATAACCAAATTTCTAAAAGCTAAATACTAATAGCTAAGAGCTATCTTTTCAGTTTTGTCCGCAGAATTTTTTCCGCTCTCAAATTAGTAAATTCTGAATTATCTCCAGATGAAATAATAATTTTCCTTTTAGCAGTAGATGATTCCTGCTGAAATTCCGGATAATCTAAGAGAAAATCATTTGGAGTAAAGATTTTTATTTGCGTTCCTGCTAAGTGTTGCAGGATTTTTTTTGTTTTCTCTTCCCCAAAAATAGCTTCACAGAAAAAGAGGGTATCGCAATTAGCATTTTTAGCTTTCCGCAAGAATTTTCTGGCTATTCTTCTGAATTCCACTGTGTCAGACCAACCTTCGTTAGCTAGATGATGAATTCCCTGTGTCTCGAAGGAAATAAACTGAGGTGTTTTTTCTGCTCTGCGGTCTTTGCGTTCAAAATTAAATTTCTGGGAATCTATTTTTTTAATAAATTCTCGAATTTCTTTATTAGTCCGGTCATAAAAAATACCAATCCGACCAAATTTCGTCTTTTCTGCCACAATCTTTTCTAAAGAAATAGACCAAAAATCTGTTTCTGACAGAAAGTCTTTCTTTTTTGTTCCTAAGTCTTTTACTGAGAATTCTAATTCTGCTTCTGGGTATTTTATTAAAACCTCTCGTCCAAAAACTAGAGCACCGAAATCCGAACTAAAAAACTTGGCTTTCATCAAAAGGGAAACTAACAAATTTTCAGGAGAACACAAGCTCGTTATCGGTGAATTCTACTTCGGTATGCACTGGTTCTACTTCTAAGATTTCATATTCTCTGTCATAAGAAATTCCCTGGGTAATTAGTTTGGCAGGAGCATCACAAAGTACTTCATCTTCCCACTTCATAATGTACTGTCCATCCGCTCTAACTACCCCTATTTTTCTCGCTCCAGCATTTTCTGCTACTTTTCCCAATTCCCACTTCTTGTTGAAATGGTCTAGAACTTTTTGAGTAAAATCCGGATGACACGCAAAACAAAATCTTTCTTGAGTTTCGCTACACGCCAAAACATGAGGTGCAAATGGACCAGCAATATGTAATTGGTCTAATTGGATATCTGCACCAAACCCTCCTCCCTCTGCCAATTCTACTGTTGCACAGGTAACGCCTCCTGCTCCTAAATCCTTACAAACGATCTTGTCATAATTACCTTCTTTTTTGAGAATCTCCAATAGATCTAAAATAGAAGCTATTAAGTGTCTTTCTAAGAATGGATTTGGTTCTTGGACAGCCGCTTTTTTCTGTTCCATATCGTCGTCATCTTCAAAAGTGTCAGAAGCAAAACTTGCTCCCCCAAAACCAGAATTATCTGTCGGTTTTCCGACAAGAACGAATTCCCATTTTTCTTCTGCCGCATGTTTTGGCACATACGAATGAATAAGGTCTTTTTCTCTAAGTACTCCGAGTGCTGTCACATTCACGAGACAATTTTCGTCAAAACCAGAATCAAAATAAGCATCTCCTCCGACATTTGGAACTCCCAAGGGATTTCCATAACCAGAAACTCCTCGTACTACTTCTCGAGCAATATTTCGTTGCAGGTTTTTATTGGAATCTCCAAATCTAAGGACATCCATACATCCCACAGGTCTGGCTCCCATACATAAAATGTCTCTGACAATTCCGCCAACCCCTGTTGCCGCTCCTTCATAGGGAACAATTTGCGAAGGATGATTATGTGATTCATGGGAAACAGCAATCCCGTAATTTTCCCCGTTTTCTTCAAAAACCTTAACAATTCCCGAATCTTCTGCTGGACCAAGAATTACATTTTTTCCGGTTGTAGGTAATTTTTTGAGGAATTTCCCAGAACTTTTATACGAACAATGTTCTGACAACTGAATTCCAAAAATTGTCGCCTCCGTCAATGTCATAGGACGCCCAAGCTCTTTCTGTAAGTCCCGAGCTTCTGAAAGTTTTAAACCAATATTATTTTCTTTCAGTAATTTTTCTGCATCGGGGCTGTTGAAATCTAATTTCATTCGGAAAATAAAGAATTTTTAGCATTATCGAGATCTTTTTTGGCAACATCAGGGGTCGGCTTTATCATACTTTCAATTTCTGAATGCTGTCGATCGAGATTTTCCAATTTTTTAATATCCGTTGGTCTCAAGCTCAACGGACGGATGTGTTGTTTTTTAATATTAATTTCCTGCAATAATTCCGAATTTAAATTGCGTTCTTTTGATTGCATCAAATCAATGGATTCTTTCGCAAGCAAAATATTTGCCGCATTCTGAAAAGAAATATGCCGATCATATCCCGCAATAAGATTTACAATGTTTTCTCTGTCTTGGGGATCCATTTCTTGAATTTTTTCATATTCAGAAATTTTCTTGAAATTCGCCAGAAGTGGTTCCAATGCATACTGCGGAACTACATAAAAAGAATATCCGGCTTCGAAAAAACTGGTTTCCTTGAGTTCCTCTATTTCATTTTGAGGCATCACAAAAAACACAATCGAATATATTTGTGTATTTTCTTTGAGTTTTTTGGCGGTGTCTTTCACTTGAGTTCGGATGTAATTTTTTGGATCTTTAGATTTTTTGGCATCAAAGATAATGTACTGTCCCAAAAATTCTATTAAAAAATCTGGTTTTAATTCACCCGTAAAATCAGCGGGGAGATTTGTGTTTTCAAAAAACTGAAATCCGATTTTTGGTTTCTGACAAATATCACGCAATGTCGCCAAAACCAAATTTTCATGATCATTCCATACCCGATTCCGTTCTTCTTCTTGTTGTTGTAAACGATCTTCATCCTCTCGGCGAATTCTTTTCTTTTCATCTTCCAGTGTTTCATTTGCCTTATTTAAATCCCCAACTAGTTTTTCAAACTCTTTTTCTTTTCGCTCTTTTGCTTCTTCGAATTGAGAAATCTTTCTTTGTAGATCATTACATTGATGCTGCAGAGTTTCGTTTTTTGCTTCTAATTTTACATTAGAACTAGCTTCGTTTCTTAAGTCTGCGGTTAATTTAGTAAGTTCGTTTTTTAAATTTTCTGAATCTGGAGACTTTTTAGATGTTATATTATAATATAACAAGGTTCCAATTCCCCCTAAAATAAGTACTCCTAGCCCAATTATAATTCCTTCCATAGCAAAGGAAGTGTAATTATTTTTTGATTTAACTCAATGCCTCAATTTTCTGTTCTATTTCTGCTATCCAATCTGGATCTTTTGGATTAGCATTTTTCAACAAAATAAGTTCGAGCCTATAACATTTTAATGCTTCATCTTTCTTTCCCAAAACTACAAAAGCATCTCCTCTTATTTCCAAATCCAAAGGACCAATTGCCACACTCTCTATATCACCTTCCTTCGGCTCTTTTCCTTCTGATTTATCCAAAAGGGCAATAATATCTCCAGCAACTTCTTCTGCCGACTCGCCTAACTCTTTTCCCCACAAATTGAAAGCGACATCAAAACAATCTTTAGGCTCTGTTATTTCTGCCCAAGGTTTATTATTTAAATCTTCGTTTCCGTCGTCTGTCATGTCTTGGATATAATGAATACTTATTGACTATTTTAAGCAGCTTTCAGCATTTCAGTAACTTGTTTTACAACTTCTCTTTCAATCCAAAATACCTCATTCCCCTCATCATCTTTCCTTAGCACTCCAATCCCACGAGCAAAAAGATCTGGTCTCTCTACAATAAGCGGATTACCTTCTCCGCCTTGCCTGTTTAGTTCTCCTAATAATCTTGAATAACCGGTTAAATCATTAATTTTAGTTCTAACATAAGTTTTAGCACCATCTCCCTTATAAAGCTTTATTCCGTTTTCCAAGATTTCAAGGCTTTCCAGCAAGTTGTTATTATTTGATTTTTCCATTTCGGAAATCCTTTTAGTTATTTTTAATATTTTGTCAAGTCTTTTGTCTGCTTTATTTTCCAACATAAATCAGTACAATCTCTGCGCATGACCCCAAAATTAGCCGTAGTCGCTTTCCCTGGAAATAATTGTGAATCAGAATCTTTGCGCGCTGCCAAAAGAAATGGATTTGATGTAGATCTCATTCTTTGGAATGAAATAAAAAAGATTGGTCAGCATGATGCCTATTTCCTACCCGGTGGTTTTTCTTTTGAAGATCGTGGCAGATCTGGCGTAATTGCTTCTCGAGAACCAATTTTTGATGCTTTAAGAAAAGAAGCCAAGAAAGGAAAAATAATTTTAGGCGTATGTAATGGCGCCCAAATGATAGTAGAATCTGGACTTATTCCGGTAGAAGATAATCCCGCTCCTTTTGCTTTAGCAGAAAATGTTAGACGAGATAAATATGGCAAAGTACTAGGAACTGGATTCTATAATTCTTGGAAAAGAATAAAACCAGAGAGAATAGATACTGCATTTACCAATAGTGTGCAGGGGCTGATTCGTATCCCTATGGCACACGGAGAGGGTCGATTTACTTCTATCGACAGAAAAGCCCTAGAAGTTCTGAAGTCTGGTAAGAATGTGGCGTTTAGATACTGCGATAAAGCCGGAAAAATCGACGAGAATTTCCCAGTCACCCCAAATGGGGCAAGGTTTGCGGTCGCAATGATCGTTAATAATGAAGGCACAATCGGAGCAATAATGCCTCATCCAGAAAGATTTTATGACTCTTGTTATGGTGACCAAATATTTCTGTCTATGAGAAAATGGATCGAAGACCAAAGATCTCCAGAAGAAGTTGTTATTGGAGATTTTTCTAAGACAGATCTGCCAGAAATAAAAGAATTCACGCCTACAAAAGATGCTTTAATTCTTGAAAAAAGACTCATCATTACCGACAACGAAGAATTCTCTATCTCTCAAACAGCTAGTACTGTAGCTGGAGAGAAAATAAAACTAGGCCGTTCTATTCTTTATGAGATTTCCTGTGATCCAAAAGAGAAAAAGAAAGTTCTTGATTCTGGTTTAATTCTTAATCCCAACAAGGAACAGCTTTTAGATTTCTCTGAGAATAAAGAAGCTAAATATGCCATTCTTCCTTTAGAAGATGATGCAGCAAAAGCTTTGGGGGAAAAACTATCTAAACTATTAAACAAAAAAGTAGAAGTAAAAATCTACAAGTGTTGGGATTTTGGAGATACGGATAAAAAATCAGTCGATAAAGTTTTGCAAAATAGATTACTGGCTAATCCTAATTCGGCGGAGATTTTCCACTAACCTCTACTTTAAGTTAGGAGTCTTTGGTAAATTAGCGATAGGAACAATTGAATCTTTAAATCCTCGTACAGCACTATCTAATTGGTTAGAAGCAGAAGGTTTTTCTTTTTCTGGTGATACCGCAAGACGATATAAACCATCCTTTGTAGACAGCCTCAGGGTAACATTTCTTCCGGCTTTCTGTAATTCTTCCATGCGAGCGAAAGCTTCATCCGTTTCTTTGTCACTATAAGCTCTATCCTGATAAATAATCCAATTACTATACAAAGTGTGGTTTAAACATAATTCCTCTCTTAATTCTTTTTCCATATTATAAAACAACCAAGTCCTTAGTTATAGTAGAAAGAATTTCTGGCTTATCTTTCCGAATAACTAATAAATCCTCAATCCTAATTCCAAATTTATTAGGAAAATAAATTCCGGGTTCAGAAGTGACAACTTCGTTTTCCTGTAAAACTGATTCTGAACTTTTGGAAATCTGAGGTAATTCATGCACTTCTAGCCCCACGCCATGCCCTAAAGAATGTGTAAAAAAAACTCCATCTGGTCCAAGCTCTCTCCGCACAAATTCATCTATTTCTCTAACTTTTTTGTTAGGAACAAATTCTCCTAAAGATTTTTCTTGGACTCGCAAAAGATCTTGATATGCTTTTTGGTATTCTCGGCTTACTCCCCGAAAAGCAAAATTACGAGTCACATCACTGCAATAACCTTGATATTTAACCCCACAATCAATAAGGATATTATCTCCTATCTTTAACTTGGTTTCGTTTGGTTCGTGATGAGGAATTGCCGAATTAGAATTAAAAGCCACAATCGCCGGAAAAGATAAATCAAATTCTCCTTTCTTCCGCAAGGCTATTTCTAATCCAAAAGCTAATTCTTTTTCGGTCATCCCTTCTTGGACATTAGCCTTTAAAAAAGGATGGAGAAGCTGATTAACATACCCTTGAGCAACTTGAATCAATTTGATTTCGTCTGGGTTTTTTTGTCGACGCAAATGTTCTAATGATTGTTTCTGGGGATTAAATTTAACTCGTGGAAACATTCTCTTTATTTGTTCTAATTGCGCTAAAGATATCGAATCTTCTCCGGCAAAAGTCCCCTTTATTTTTTCCCCAAAATTTTCTCGAAAATCATCATCCAGTAGTACAAATTCTATTTCATTCTCACTGGCAATTTCTTTAGCTCTCTCTGCATATCTCCCGTCGGTAATAAGAAATTTCTCGCCAGATTTTAATTGTAAGTATAAACCCATACTTCCAGAAAACCCTGTTAACCAAAAAACATTCTCTTTTTTAGTTACTAAAAATCCATCTACTCCTCCGCTAGCAGAAAGCCAATGTTGTAGTCTGGCTTGAGAAAAATTCATCAAAAAATTTAAATTTGAAGATTGAAGATTGAAGATTATTTTATAGCTTATCATAATCGTGCATCACAAGTTGCGCATTTATTCTGCGAATAAGGTCTAGCACTACTCCAACCACGATAATCATTCCTGCTCCAGAAATAAAGAGTGAAATCGCATTCGCTCCACCAGAAATCCAACGCTCAAAAAGCAAAGGAAGAACTGCCACCGCAGCCAAAAATGTTCCTCCCCAAAAACACAAATTACTACTTGTTTCGGCTAAAAACTTTTCTGTTTCTATTCCTGGCCGATAACCAGGAATAAATCCGCTTCTCTTTTGAATATTCTCGGCAACTTTTTTCGGTTCAAAAACAATTGAAACATAGAAGTAAGTAAATCCAAAAATAAGAGCGGCATAAAAAACATTATACCAAAAGGTTGGCGATCCAGGGTTCAAGTATTTCATCGAAAACTCTGCCACAGCTTGTAATTTGGGAGATGTAGATTGAGAAAGAAACTGTGCCAAAATAGAAGGTAAACTCACCAAAGAAACCGCGAAAATGATTGGGATCATTCCGGCTTGATTAATCTTTAACGGTAAGAAAGACTTATGTTGTCCGCCTGTTCTTCTCGTGGCATAAATAATTGGCACCCGACGATCTGCTTCCGATACAAAAACAATAAAGATTGTGATAAGCAATGTCCCAGCGATCAAGGCCAGAATAACTGGCAAAGCCGCCGCTTGGAAAGAAGCTCCAATTTGGGTTGGAACAGTGGAAACTATTCCCGCAAAAATCAAAAGAGAGATCCCATTTCCAATTCCTTTTTCGGTAATTAGTTCTCCGAGCCACATCATAAAAACGGTTCCTGCTGTAGCAATCAGCATCATTGGAATCATCACATTAAAATCTGTAACATCAACAATAGATCCTCCAGGAGAGAATCGATTAAGTAACGCCATCATTCCATAACTCTGCACAAACGCCAAAGGAACCGTTAATAGTCTGGTATATTGACTGATTTTCTTCTGTCCCATTTCTCCTTCTTTCTTTAAATTCTCAAGACTTGGCACTACTACTCCTAGTAGTTGCATAATAATTGAAGCATTAATATAGGGCGTTAATCCCATCAGAACAATGGAGAATCTTTGCATAGCTCCTCCTGTCAAAAGAGAAAGAACGGCAAGTGCAGACCCCTCGCCTCTATTTTGTGATTCCAAAATAAACTTAATTTTTTCTAGATCAGCCCCTGGAATAGTTACATGAGCTGCTAGTCTAGCAATAACTAAAATCAAGATTGTAAACAAAATCTTGTTTCTTAAATTTTTAGTATTCCAAATCTGCCGAAGTGTTGTAAAAAGTTTTTCCATGTTTAACAAAAAACGCTTGCTGAATGTACAAATTTTTCAGAAATTGGCAAGAGGAAAACCACTAAGCCCCAAGTTCTATTATATTATAATATAACGACACTACCCTTTCGCGACTTCTGTTCTCTTTGGAACCGGAACCAATAAAGATTTTCCCGGATTTCTAATCTTCAAATTCTCGGATAAAAACTCAAGCCAAGAGTCTTTTCCTGCAAAATCCAAAGAAGCAAATTCCGTTCCAGAAATAAATATTACTTCTTTATTATTTAAGATTTCTTTTTGGATTTCTATTTGTTTAATTATTTCGCCAGAAATTTTAGAAAAGGATACTGGGCGGAAAAGTGGTACTTTTTGAGTCTTCGGATCTTTCCGCAAAAACATCTCTAACAAGCTCCCAGAAATAGCTCCTTTGAAGTGTTCTTCTATCAAATAGTCATTATAAAAATAACTTCCCCCAGAAAGTAATTCTAAAGACAATGGGACTCGGGAATTAACAAAAGCCTTCTCGTTATCTAAAAGATTCCCATATTTCTCACCCAAAATTTCTTCAATAGTTTTTATTGAATTAGTTTCATTCTTAATTTCAAAAGATTTTCTTCCCGCTAAAAACACAACATGAGTCTGAGGCATCCATTTTAAATTAGCAGAAATATGCTCTCGCCAGTCAGAAAAACGGTACATAAAGCCTAAAACTCCAATAGGATACTTTTCTTTATCTAATAAAGAATAGACCTTTCTATAATGTTTAGTTCTGTCATTTAAGTCTTTCAAATATAAACTAGGTCTAGTAAATTGATCTTCTCCCAGTCGCCAAACCAAATCTAAAAATTCTTGGTTAGCTGGAGCTAATTGCAAGGTCCAAGCATCTCCAAACATCATTTTATCAAACCGAGCTAAAAACAGCCGATTAACTAATTTTGCACATTCACTTTGTTCTCCCGTTAAAGACTTCAAGGCTTTCTGGAAAAATACGGAATATTTCTCATGAGAAGCCTCTACTTGAATAGGAATATTAGATTGTAATTCTTCTTCGGCAAAAGCCTGTTGGCTAAAGAAAATCTGGGTAGCAAATAGAAATGCAAGCATTTAAATATTATACCATGTTTTTTACAAAAAAGCAATATCGCTCTTTATTTTAAAAAAAGGTCAAGAAAAGTTTGACACTAGGCAAATCTTTGCTACATTCTCCCTCGCTCCTTCAGGTTGATAGGGGAACCGGTAGCTCCAAAAGAGTCGCCCCAAAAAGTTCTTTTTCATTTCGGACGCATGTTGGATGCCCCCCAAGGCATTCAACTTTAAAAATCAATTTATTCCTTAGATTTAGAAATTATAAATCAAACTTCTTTATAGAGAGTTTGATCCTAGCTCAGGATGAACGTTGGCGGTGCGTCTAATACATGCAAGTCGAGCGAGAAATTTGAATTTATTCAAATGGAAAGCGGCGGACGAGCGAGTAATACATAAGAACTTGCCCTTCACTCAGGGATAACCCACCGAAAGGTGGACTAATACCGGATGCCCTCGTAAGAGGAAAGATTTATCGGTGAAGGAGAGGCTTATGGCCTATCAGTTTGTTGGCGGGGTAAAAGCCCACCAAGGCTATGACGGGTACCTGGTGTGAGAGCACGACCAGGCGCGATGGGACTGAGACACGGCCCATACTCCTACGGGAGGCAGCAGTAGAGAATCTTCCGCAATGGACGAAAGTCTGACGGAGCGACACCGCGTGAAGGATGAAGGCCTTAGGGTTGTAAACTTCTTTTATGGGGGAAGAAAATCTGACGGTACCCCATGAATAAGGTCCGGCTAATTACGTGCCAGCAGCCGCGGTAATACGTAAGGGCCAAACGTTATCCGGAATTATTGGGCGTAAAGCGTCCGCAGGTGGTGCAGAAAGTTTGTCATTAAATACCAGTGCTTAACATTGGTGCCGTGGCGAAAACTTCTGTACTTGAGGATGGGAGAGGTATATGGAATTGTGCAAGTAGGGGTAAAATCCGTAGATATGCACAGGAACACCAAAAGCGAAGGCAGTATACTGGACCATTCCTGACACTCAGGGACGAAAGCGTGGGGAGCAAAAGGGATTAGATACCCCTGTAGTCCACGCCGTAAACTATGCATGCTCGGTGTAGAGAACCTAGACCTGTTCTCTGTGCCCAAGTTAACACGTTAAGCATGCCGCCTGTGTAGTACGAGCGCAAGCTTAAAACACAAAGGAATAGACGGGGACCCACACAAGCGGTGGATCGCGGGGTTTAATTCGTTAATCAGCGAATAACCTTACCCAGGTTTGACATCCTTATCGTATTCTTTAGAAATAGAGAAGTCAGTTCGGCTGGATAAGTGACAGGCGCTGCATGGTTGCCGTCAGCTCGTGCCTTGAGGTGTTCGGTTAAGTCCGTAAACGAGCGCAACCCTCATCATATGTTGTATTTTCATATGAGACTGCCCAGCCCTTTTTTCTTGAATTATTTTAATTACTTAAAATATTTTTCGAGGGAAGAGGGCTGGGAGGAAGGTGAGGATGACGTCAAATCAGCATGGCCCTTATACCTGGGGCTACACCCACGATACAATGGCGAGCTACAAACCGAAGCGAAGCAGTAATGCCTAGCCAATCGGATAAAACTCGTCTCAGTTCGGATTGAGGTCTGCAACTCGACCTCATGAAGCCGGAATCGCTAGTAACCGTATATCAGTCATGGTACGGTGAATATGTTCCTGGGTCTTGTACTCACCGCCCGTCAAGGCATGGGAGTTGGGGGAGCCCGAAGTCTGCTTAATAAAAGTGGCCTAAGGCTAAACCAATGACTGGGCTTAAGTCGTAACAAGGTATCCGTACGGGAATGTGCGGATGGATTATCGCCTTTCTAGAGGCAAACGGAGGTAATTCTATTTATAGAAAAAAAACAATGAGTTTTTACTTAAATTGGTTCTCATTGTGTAAATCCTCTGGTCTATGCGTCCGAGTTGAAAGTGAACTTTCGTCGAATAAGACTGCATTACTTCACCCCTCTTTCAGAGGGGTTTTGTTTATTCCGTCTCATTCTCCTCTCGAGAACATGGAGGTCTTCGACCTCGCTGACGGAATTTTTCGCTACACTCAAAATCCCTACTCGCTCTCAGCTACCCCATGTTCTCGGAAAAAGGGGGATTTTTTTTAATGAGTAATGAATAATGTTATATTATAATATAACGCCTTTTGTCATCCTAGATTTGATCTGAGGATTTTTTAATGCGAGCATGGGCTATCTGAGAAAAAATAGGAATTTTTAGTTGACAATATGCAATGTTTTATTGTATAATACAAAAGATGTTCTTTTAAAAATCAAAAAGTAGCAAAGAGCTATTTGTTCTCAGTAAGAACTAATACTTGAAAAAGTTATTTTTCTTCAAATAAGCAACACTTTATAAAAGTGGAGAACAAATTCTCTCTTTGTTACCTCAAGAATTAATATTATTAAAAAATGCGAACATGGGATAGCTGCGGGCGAGTAGGAATTTTTAACAAAAATAAAAAGCCCCAATAAGGGCTTTTTCTTTTTGACCAAAATGCCGTGCTTTCCCGATCGATTTTTCCTCGCAGTGCGAGGGGGGTTTCTTTCTGACGAGCCCACGAGCCAATCAGTTCAGAATCCCTTTTATCTATGATTAGGAGAAAAAGATCTAAGAAAGAACACGCACACCCCAGTTCTTCTGTACTTTATATGTGATCAAATTTTTTGGTCAAGAATTTCCCCTAGCACTAAGAAGCAATTTGTGTTCAAATTAAAAAACAGGATGACAAGTAAATTTAATCAGGTACACAGCTCACAATTAGATCCCGCAATAAACCCCGTGAAATGATCCGCCGTGGCGGATTCCCGCTTTGCGGGATGACAAAAGAAGAAGGCTTCCTTCCTTGTTATCTTGTCCCTCGTCCCTCGTCCCTTGTCCCTATTTACTCGTCGCCTTAATCACCGCCTCTTTAATCGTTTTACTAACATCCCGTAAGATCTTTTTAGCATCTCCTCGGCGGATATTTTCTGACTTATCTATAAATTGCAAAGGTGTTCTTGTAGAATTTGGATCTAATGGATTCCATGCATTTCGCAAAGGTCTAGCATATTCTGGCTCCTTGGCTGCTTCGTATTTCCTCCACAAAGCATGTGTTTCTGCTTCGGAAACAGTTTCGGTCTGCCTCGCTCCAGGTCTAGCTTGCTGTTCCACTTGTGGACCACGCAATTTTTCCATGAATTTTTGAAAAGCCGTCCGTGGTGTAATGTTGGCCTCTTTGTATTCTAGGGCATTAACAAACCAAGAAGAAAATTCCGCTCTAGTAATGGGTTTTTCATGATAGAAAAAAGTTGTGTCTTGGAAATTTTTAAACCAACCAGCCATCTTGGCTGCCACTAGAACTGGTGCAATCGGATCATTTTCCAAAACATCTTTGTAAGATGTATTGAGTGCTTTTTCGTTAATATCCAATCCAAAACTACTAGCTAATACCAATAAAACATCTTTCCTTGTCGGACTTTTATCGACCTCAATCCCAACATCAATAATACCTTGTTCTAGGGCAGTATAAAATAACAAACTCTTTAAACTATTTTCTAGCTCCAATCCTTCAATACTCGGAAGCTCTGCTCTTTGGAGATTTATAATATGTTCAAGATCAATACAATTAGCCGCCATTACCATGTTCAAAATATCTTCCCAAGAAGCTTTTTGGTCTGGTCTAAATTTATTATTATTGTCTGCTTTAATAATTCCATAAGAATTCATTTGAATAATATCTTGAGCGTAGACTGATTTATTTGGGACATCAGAAAAATTAGCAATACTATCTGCTGCCTTAAGACAAATTTTTTGAGAATCCTCAGAATAAAATTCTTGCCCTTGTTCTCCGTTTGCAAAAGCTCTTCTTTCTGAGCCAAAGAGACCTGTCATTCTTCGAGCTATTTCAGGTTGTTGTTCAAATTCGTCTACCCCTCTTTGTCCCGGAACATATCCTATAAAAACCTCTCTTCCATAAATATCTTCGCCCATAACAATTTGTCCAGCTGTTCCCATGTTTAATTCTTTAGCCTGTTTTACTGCCACATCATAACCTTGCTTTGCGATACTAAGAATCTCGTCTCTCGTCATCCCCGGTCGACCAAGAGAGGCTCCTCCGCTCGAGGCTATTTGAACCACTCCGTCCTCTGTCTGCATTAAATTAAGAGCCTCTATTGCAGATAACGAAGGAGAAATTTTTGGATCTCGGTCTGTAATAACAATTGTTGTTTCATATTTATAATAAGCCGAATGATATGCTTTAAAAAGATAGGTCGTATTACGGGGAACGGTAAAAGAATATTCTCCGTTAATATTTGTTGTCATAGAATACTCATCAGCTCCATTAATAAGCTTGATTATAATAGCTTGTAAAGGGGTTCCTGCCGTATCTAAGACCTGTCCTGAAATATAAACTCCTCGGGTAACATTGATAAGTTCTGAAGTTAACAAGTTAGTCTGATCTACCGCCAAAAGTTGCTGACCAATAAAGGTGCTAGGAAGTCCGATGGAAACATCCCCACTGCCATCTGTTGTCCCTGTATTTAAAGAAACCAAGTTCCCACTACGAATATCAAAAACCTCTATTCTAGCATTTGCTTTTCCACTAATCCCAATATTCATAAATCCCTGCTGAAAAAGAGTATTATCTGAAACATTAGTAAATTTAGGATTCTTGAGTGTTCCGGAAGCGACATGGATTGTAGTTGCCGCAGTTTTCACCAAAGCCCCATTGTCGTGAACAAATTCGACAGTAATATCGTGATTTTCCCCAGCAGTTAAACTAATTTCAATAAACACTCTCCCCGAAGCATCTGCCACCCCGTCTCCAATTACGACTCCCAGTGAATTTTTTACAGAAATTGTTTTTCCTACAGGAGCATTTCCTAAAAAAGTAAATAACGAATCTGTTTTGTTGTTTGTAGTTGTTTTTGGAGCCAAAAGAATAACTCGATGATCTACTGCGCTATTTGGATCTGTTTCATCAGAAACCTCTGTGCCATCGATAATAGTATCTCCATCAGAGTCATTATTGGCTGGATCAGTATTGTTTTGAAATTCTAACAAATTGCTTAGGTTGTCAGAATCTCCGTCTACTGCTGAATCGTCACTTCCGCTATTCAAACTATGTAGGGTTTCCCACCAGTCGGGCATACCATCTCCGTCTGAATCTGTTGGCACATTGGTAGCCGTTTTTATAGTTTCTGAATTACTTTTTCCATCAATAGAAAAATATTTAACCGTAAACCTTCCCTCTGTTAAATCGTCTTCTGTTAAAACAACACTTGTGCCAGTAGTACTTCCTGTTGTTGGGGTAGAGCCATCTTTCGTGTAATAAGTCTGAGCAACACCAGAGCTAACAGATTTATCGCTTGGAGTCAGGGTGATAGTTAATGGCAAAGTCGCCGGATCTGTTAATGGAGCATTGTTTATTGTTACCGGAGCCGTGCGATCTACCTTTATTGAAGTAATTCCGCTTTCGGCACTATTCCCAGCATTATCGACCACAATTACCTTAAGGTTATACTGTCCATCTTGAGCTGTTCCGTCCACAAGCCCCGTATCTGTAAAATAATAAGTTTGCTGAGTAGCACTCGTAGAAATTTGGGTAAAATCTACATCGTTAGTTCCTGACAAAGTTCCATCTCCGTTTTCATCAAATTGAATATAGGTAGTAACCGTTGCCACTCCCGAATGAGCATCTGTTCCGCTCGGAGTATAAGCCGTAGAATCATTACCAGTGAAACCATTTTCATCCATGAGGTCTGGATCTAAAACAAGGCTTGGAGTAGGACTAGTGGTATCAATTTTAATCGTAATCTCTTGTGGCGTTTCTTCATTCCCAGCAATATCTGTAGCATAAAAACTTAAAGTATTAGGACTACCCGCAGTACAGTCAGTATCAATAGTAACTCTATTGTTGTAGGGAGTAATCCCGGCAGAATTTTTATTGAATAAAATTTGATTTAATCCGGAATAATATCCAGTTCCTCTCGTGCTGGTATTAGGATTGAAAAGTGTCGTACCAGAATCTACAGCGCTTAAGGTTACTGTCACTGGGGTATTATACCAACCTTCTCCGTTCGCAGTTCCGGATAAAGTTTCCGAAGTTGTCGGTGCATTTTCATCAAATAAAACTCTTAAAATTGAAGAAAATGTTCCCGTGCTTTCCTCTGCATCAACAGCCCTCACTTTATATTCATAAGCCTGTCCATCGGTTTTTGAAGCACTATCTGTATAAGTCGTGATATCTGCACTTGCGGTAGTATCCAAAAGCGCCTCATCTTTATAAACTTGATAAGCACTGATTTCTGCTATGTCCGTAGCAGCCGTCCAATCAACTATTACTGGGTCTGTCGTTACATAAGAGTCTATATTTTCTAAGATTGGAGCATGTCCTTCTAGCAAGTTAACCTCAAATTGAATTCCGTTAGAGTCTGTAGTAAGCCCCGCCCTATTCGTTGCCCTAATTTTATACGCATACTGTTTTTGTCTTTCAGTATTAGCATCTGTGTAATAAGCATTCGTTGTTGTCCCTATTGATCTTTCCGGAACATCTATTTGCCAGCTCCAATATGGATAATTAAAAACATAAGAATAATCCGTTCGATAAATTGTGTAATTTTCAATAGCAGATTCCGGGTCGGTACTTGCTGTCCAAGAAAGATTCTGATTCCCCGGCGGGGAAGGATTTGGTTGTGTGTTTAAAGTAAAGTCTGTCGGAGCAGTAGAATCTAAAGTTGTTCCCGAACTATATCCGTAAGCAGATTTATTCCCGACCTCGTCTACCGCCCGCACTTTAATAAAATATGTTGATCCCAGTGTTCCAACGAAAGCTTTGGAATTGGTTACATAGTGATTGTATTCGTAAACTATATTTGAAAAATCTTCATCATCCGCAATGTGTATTTCATAGTGATCAATCCCGGACCCTCCGTTGTCTGTAAATCCATTCCAAGAAAAATTCGTACTTAAGCTTGGCTGATAATCCCGTCCGTTGGACACCGTTCCCACGGAAGGATTTCTGGTGTCGATGGTCGTAAAAATATTTTCATCAGAAAAATCTGTTTCCGTTCCTGTGGCATCACGCAATTTAACTCGAAAATAATAAATTTGATTATCAGTTAAATTCTGGAAATTATGAGAAGTTTCTGCAATCCAACCAGAATTTTGACGATTTTGGGTAAAACCAGAATCTGTAGCGAGTTCGGCATAAAACTGCGCACTTGGGACATTGGCAACCCAGGAAAAAGTTAATTGATTACTTCCGGTATAACTATCTAGACTATTCGGAGTTGGTGCTCCTGTTGTTATCGCCGCTACCCCCAACTGAGTTTGTTCTGAATCAATACTGGAAGCATTAGTTTGAACATAGGCTCGAGCAAGAATAGTATGACTTCCGGTATCCATGGCAGTGGGTTCGGTCTGCCAAGCCCCTCTCGACCAAGTTCCATCGCCTTGGTCTATTCCTTGGGCAACATCGGCATACACAAACGGATCATCTTCACCGGCAATGAAAAGTCCTACTCGAGTAGGCACCTGTTGAGCGTTCAGTAAAGTTTTTAATAATCCGTCTCCGGTTCCAGTAAAAGTGTAATCAAAACTGTCTTCTGAAACCCTATCAATCGAGGTAATTATCGGAGTCTCAATCACAACTCCCTGATCATTATCATCATCATTATCCAATCCATCCCCGTCAAAATCACTACTAGTAGATTGATACATGTAAAAAATCCTATTCCCAGAAACAATGTCAGAAGCATTTGCCCCTATGAATGCTTTTGCAAAAATAGTATGTCCTCCCGAAGCTACTTCAGCAGAACATGTCCAAGTCCCAAGATTGGTAACTGCCATATTAAGAACGCTGGTGTCCGCAATTGTTTCAGTGGTTAATCCTGTTGAAGTATCTAATTTAGTAACTCCACTAGAAGTAGAAATATAAGCAGAATTTCGTAAAGCATGCTGATCAATATCCGTAACACTACTAGAAGCTCCAGCTAAAGTGGCTGTAGAATTAACCGCAAACCAACTATTCGTTATATTATAATATGCTATGACTTGCTCACTGGTTAAAGCATTAGCAGACACGAAAGGCATCGCGACATTGCCCGCGAAATATCCGTCTTCGTATCCATAACCAAGGCGTAAATCTTCAACCGCACTAACTATGTTTCCGGTATGAGGATTTACTTCTTCTAGTACCCCGTTGCGATAAATTTTAACATTAGAACCATCATAAGTTCCCACAATAAATTCCCATGTATCTATGGCTGGATAGCTTTGAATAGATGTCGCTTTGAATCCGTTCTCTGTTTGTACTCCAAAAAAATACGGATCAATCGCTAACGGATAATCAAAAAAATCATCTCCGGCAGATATAAAATAACTCCTCGTCTCCCGAGAAGTACCATGCGATAAAATCTGAGCATATGACCCAGTACCCCCCCTCGAGGCTCTCTTAATCCACATTCCGACAGTTAATTCCTCTCCGGTAATATCGAAATCTGTACCACTAGAACTGAGATAATTAGAAGTTCCGTTAAAGGTAAATTGCTGAACATCTGCTCCGGAAGCAACTTCGGAAATCGTTACTGAATTGTTGTTAGTTAAGTCATTACCAGCTTCGCTACGATCTATAACAGAATCAAACCAATAACCTTTTTCGTCGGTCGTGAAGGCTGGGGTAGCGTAATCTTTTGTGATCTGCCTGTAGGAATAAGAAGCCGTTCCCCCCTCTGCTAAGGTGGTAATTTCTTCTTGTGTCAAAATCCGGTTATAAATTTTTAGGTCGGAGATAGAACCATCAAAAGTATTCGTCTGTCCCGAGTTATTTCCAATGATTACATTGGTTCCTATAATCGGAGTTCCTGAATCTCCACCACCATCTGAAACACCATTAAAATAGAATACAACTGCTCCATTGGTAGCTCTAGTTACAACAACATGAATCCAAGTATTTAATGGCGTAGAACCATTAGATGAATAATCATATGTTTCATAGTTATCAGATGTTACTCCTATACGGTCTTGGCTTCCGTGTTTTCTAATATAAAATGCACCATTATCTATAATCCTTCCCGCACTACCTTCACCACTGCCATCCATATAAATCCAAGCCGAAATACTCACTGATCCAGTTCCAATAATATCTGATCCCAAATCTACCTTCGAAGTCGTCCCATTAAAAAGCAAGGCACTATCTGTAGAAGTTCTACCCGTTGTAATTTCCGCACTCGTGACTGTCCCATTAGCATAGGCATTAGCCGCCACTCCTGCCAACGAATCAAAAGTTTCTTTGTAAATTAAACCATTTTCAATATCTACTAGCTCAGATTGTACTTGAGTTATTCCGCTAGTATGTCCAATAAAATCTCCATTAGCAGAACTACTCGTTCCGGAAGTAAAATTCGTCCCTGCTGTAATATCAGTAACATCCCAATCATCAAGCAAAATATCTACTGTATCATCAGAAACAAAAGAGTACGAACCTAGGGCATACCGTAATTTGTCATCACTATCTATCGCTACCGCTCTTATTGTAGAAGTAGTTTTGGCTACAACAGTATTGTCTGTCGCATTAAAAACGGTAACTCCAGCATTAGTTCCGACCACAATATAATCTTTAGAACTTAGGGTTTTTCCAAAAATTTTGGTTACATGACCATTAACAATCGCTGGCGTTGAAATCGTCGTTAATAATTCCGTGAAATCATCATTCACAAAATCATAAATCTGCAGTCCAGAAGCTGTCCCCGCATATACAGACCCATTTAAAGCAAAAATAGAATTAATATTCTCTAGAGAAAAACTTTTCCAAAATGTCCTTTTTTCGGCATCAAATATTAACAGCTCCGTATCTGTAGCCACCAAAATCACCTTAGCGGGAAATATTGATTCTCCACAGCGATCATCTGCTCCTTCCCGCGGATCACCATCTCCGTCATCTGCTTCGTGATCACAAACACTATCTGCCGTATTATCTTTAGTTTCACTGTACCAAGAATTAGAGCTATCCGTTCTCCATGCGGTGGACGCAGAATCCGTAGTAGTGTCATAAAAAAATTGTGCTCTAATTCCTACCAAAACAAGACTTGTCCCATCCACACTTGCCCCAGAACTTGTCCCTACCGATACCCCATTACCAGAAACATCCGCACTACAAACAGTGGTAGCGGACTCCATAATCCTGACCTGTGTGTCAATTTCTCCTGCCCCAGAAAAAGTAGCACTTAAATCTGCATCTGCCATTCCGGCTCTCTCTAGAGGAGAAATTATTAGCGGGGTAAAAATATCAATATAATCAGTACTATCTACTGTGGAATCCAGGCCGTCAGCATCCGAATCAACTGCCAAAGAAACCGATGACCAAATTAAACCCAAGAATAAGCCAAAAAACAGAAGATTTAAGACTCTTTTTTTAATATTTACTTTTGTTTTATTTTGAGGGGCCGAATACATGGGATTTTGAGGCACAAAAAGTCATTTTTAATTCTAGGTTCTCACGCCCTAAAACGCAAAAAAATATCACAACCTCAAAAACCAAGTATCTTCGAACTTTAGAAAATAAATAATGCTTTTATACATTTGATATTTAGTCATTTGGATTTGATTGGTTATTGGATATTCCGTTCTTCGTAGGTTTACTCCGAAGGATGAATGGTAATTGGAAATTTCTAGTTTTTCAACTCTTCAGCTTTTTAGCTTTTAAACTTGTAATCTTGTCCCTTGTAATCTTGTTATCTATTTTGTTATATTATAATATAATAAAGTTCCTAAAAAATTTGACTATTACTAGAAAGCAACGAAAATGAAAAAAATAATCTGTTCTCATGAAAAAACGCAATTTATTTATTGCTCTCGGTATAATAGTTTTGGCAGTAATTCTTTATTTTTCTGATGTAGAAAAATTCTTAAAAACTAGTTTGATTTCTTCTAATACCAATGTTGTTTTAGAAACAAATCTAGGAAACATTACTATAAAATTACTTCCCGACGAAGCTCCGGAAATTGTAAAAAATTTCGCGCAACTCGTAGATAGTGATAAATACGATAGCACGATTTTTCATCGAGTAATTGATGGTTTCATGATCCAAGGTGGTGATTATGAAAATCGGAACGGAACAGGTGGAAAAACTTTTAATGGAAAAGAATTAGCAGATGAATTCTCTCCCAATCTTTCCCATGTTCGCGGGACAGTCTCTATGGCCAATCGTGGTCCCAATACTAATGGTTCTCAATTCTTTATTGTTCAACAAGATGCTTCGTTTTTGGATGGCCGACACTCTATTTTCGGTCAGGTTGTTGAAGGAATGGATGTTGTGGATCGGATTGCAAAGGTCAATACTGACGCCAAAGATATGCCTTTGGAAAATGTTACAATTTTCGATGCCTATCTCTCAAACTAATTATTAATTTTTAATAAAAACAAAATGTTTCTCTTTCATAAAAAAACGAAAACTCTTCTTCGTCGGATGGCTAATGCTAAGGGGGTTGGTTTACTCATCGGACTCTTGGGGGGATTCTTATTCTTGCCTTATTACATGGGACCATACCTAACCCTATCTTTACAGTGGGGAATTGTCCTTTGGTATTTAACCTTTGGAGCTGTTATTGGGCTTGGAGGACTTTTAACTATTTGTCCATTCATGGGCAAAAAATGCCCCTTTTATGGATCCAAAAAATGGCGACCATTCTGGCGAGGCGGGTTCACTGGTGCATGGCTAAACTTTGTTCTCGCGGTTATTATGTACGACACTTTTTCGATAATTATGACTTATTTCTCTGTTTTTACTTTTGCTAACATAAACATTCTCCTTCTCGCAGCTATTGAAGGATTTATTGTTGGAGCCGTAATTGACATTCTCGCTACCAAGTTTGGGGGGGAGGGCAAAGAAATTTTGTAACAAAAATATTGTTTCTGCGTTTTCATTAATGGTTAAATCGACTAAAAAATGGGATTTGAAGACTTAGAAATTTTATTGAAAACTTTGTTTCAACAAGCGAAGAAACAGAAGGGCACTGATATTAAAAATCGGGTTCGATTCCAAGTAATGGAAGCCTTTACTCGCAAAGAGACAGAAAGTGTTGTTTCTCTTTTTGATTATCTTTTTTCACAAAAGGTATCTCGTTGGGCTTTTGCCTTAGTTTCCTTTTTTGTTTTGTTTAATATCTTACCAAATAACCTCGGGTTGCTTCTTTCTGCAGGAAAAATTACCAATACAAACGGTGTCGTAGAAGTAATTAGGGGAAACGATATAATCATGGTTATTGACGATCTAAAGCTAAAAAAAGGAGACCTAATTCGAGTAGGAAATAACGGAGAAGCAACAATACTTTTCCCAGACAATTTTAGTTCTGTGGCAAAATCCCAAACAGAGTTGAGAGTCGTAGACCAAGATTCTCTTTTCTTGGTTGCTGGAAAACTAGAGAGTCAAATATTGGGTAGGGGCGAAGTTTCTACCAATCGAGGATTTGTTCGTGGTATAATGCCTGGAGCAAGCTTTCAGGTAATAGTTTCTGAAAGTGGGGAGACAAGCGTAATTTCTGAAAAAAACCAAGTCTTTGTTTCTGACTGGAAAGACGAAACCGTTCTCGAAGCCGGAAACCAGCTTCGACTTAGTTCAGACACAATTCTGGTTAACACTGAACTCCCAACTGATTTAAACCTTTCATTTGTTCAACTAAGAACAGTTGAATACAAAATGGTTATGACCCGTACCAAAGCTTTAACTGCTTTAAAAAACTACCTAAACCAAAACAAAGCTCAAGCTGAAAAAGATTTAGCTTCTGCTAAAAAAAGCTTTATTTCTATTGTGAATGTTTTAGATTCTTCTCGTGACTTAGCCGTTGTGAATCGAAAAGATTTAAATTTATTTTCTTTTTCTGATGTAGTAAAAAAACTAGAAAACAAAATCCCCGATTCCTCCTTGGTTACCGAAGCAAGAGCCTTGGAAACTCTAATTTCTCTAACCGAACAAAATCTTCATCGACTTGGATTTGTGGTCAAAGAGTCTGGAGTTGAAACCTTTGATCGTTTCGTACTACTAGACAGGATATTTTCTTTCGGAAATAGCAAACAAGCTCGCTCTGGCGAATTCTTAAAACAAAAATATGTCGTTGCCTTCTTGCAAGATATTCAAAATGAAGAACTTCAAATCGACCAAATTTCTAAACTAAACCAAAGCATCGCCGAACTTCCTCGAACGGAACTCGCTATGGAATTTCTAACGAAAGTTCAAGATCTATTCGCTCCAAATTTAGCAGAAATGTTGGAGGAAAAAATTAATAATGTTTTCTAGAAAGCATTAAAAGTGTTTTTGCAAAACATTGGCATCTAATTACATCAGACCCGCAAAAGCTTTTTTTGGGTCGCAGTGTAGCTCGTCAAACTTCATTACTCCTTTTTCTAAACGGATAATCCGGGGAGACAAGGTCTCAATTAAAATAATGTCGTGCGTAGCAAATAAAATCGTTAAATCCTTTTTTTCGTGTAATTTTCCGAAGAGTTCGGCAATTTCTCGAGAATTTTTAGGATCTAAATTCCCCGTTGCTTCATCTGCAATAAGTATTTTAGGATCATGAACAAGTGCTCTAGCAATCGCTGTGCGCTGTGCCTCTCCTCCCGACAGGGTTGCTGGAAATTGATTTCTTTTGTCCCACATTCCCACAAGTTTCAGTAGCTCTGGAACTTTATTAGAAATTTGTTTCTCTTCTCCGCAAACCTCTAAAGCGAAAGCCACATTTTCAAAAACTGTTTTTTGGGGGAGTAGTCGGAAATCCTGAAAAACTATTCCAATTTGTCTTCTATATTTTTGCAAACTATCCAAAGATAAATTTTCTAAAGCAAAATTATCTACTTTTATAGACCCAAGGCTTGGTCGCCATTCTCCAATAAGAAGTCTAAAAATTGATGATTTTCCTGCCCCAGAGGCCCCTAATAAGGCCACCATTTCCCCAGGAACAACCTCAAAACTAATATTTTTTAAAACCTCTGTACCCTGAATTGAAAACGAAACATCCTGAAATTCTAACATGATGGGGCAATATTGTATGTATAGTATACTAGGTTGTCATTGCGAGCAAAGCGAAGCAATCTCGTGATCACGAATAATAAATTTTTTCAGTCGTTTCACTCTCTTTTATGCAAAATATAGATTTTTTTAATTTATACATAATACATAATACATAATACTTCATACCAATTCTATTGATTTCTTTTGCCAAAGGTTGGCATTTTTGATAGGTTCCCGTCTGATGACAGACTTTCTCGATCAAGTAACTCAATCCTTCGTCACTAAAAAATGGCGTTTGACCCCAGGCGTAAGAAATATCGTAGGAATTTTAAGTAAAACAAATATCCCTTTGACCGTTCGAGGTATCGAAAAAAAATTAGATTTGAATGAACGAAGTATCGACCCCACTACTGTTTACCGAATTTTAGAACGACTAAAAAAAGCGAAATTAATTCATGATTTACATGGAAAATTCATAAAATGCACCGATTGTAACAACAAACACGAGCATCATTTTTTGCTTTGTGAAAAATGCGGTAACGCTGAAGAAATATTCTTAGACTATAGAGAATCTATTTCAAAACAACTTGCCAGAGAAAAGAACTTTGTTCTTAATGAGGTAGACTTGCATTTCCTAGGGACATGTAAAGACTGTACACAAAAATAGTTCAACTGAAAACATTGACTTTTGCGAATCCTTTCATACAATAGAGGAGAAGGTTTATCCTTTTTCTCAAAATTTGATCAAAACGATGGAAAAAAATCACACTTTTAATGTCTGGATTAGCTATTGGTTCAAAACCTAAGCGCGTTTTTATTATTATAATTTGAGAAAAAGAGTATTTAATTTTAACTCTTTTCTCCATGGAAACTATTCTCTTAATTGGTCTCGCTGGACTTATTGTCGGTGGGGGCGCAAGCTTTATTGTTTTTCACCCTAAGTCCAAACGCATAGAAGAAACTGCTCGTAACGAAGCAGATCGTATTAGAAATAAGGCAGAACAAGATGCCGAAAAAACATTAGAAAGTACTCGTAAACATGCCCAAGAATTGCGACAGCAGGCACAAAAAGAAGAATCTCAAACTCGGGCTCGTTTAGAACAAATACAAACACAAGCCGACGAACGAATCCTAAAAAGAGAACAGCTTTTAGAACAAAAACTAGAAAAAACCGAAGAAACTCGTGAAAAATATGAAAGTTTTTTAGAAAAATATAACGAACAAAAAAAGAAATTAGATGAGGGGGTGGATAAGCAAAACACAGAACTAGAAAGAGTCTCTAAGCTGTCTCGTGATGATGCCAAAAAAGAATTATTCGAACGATTAGAAGAAACTGTCTCAGAGGATCTCGCCAAAACCCTGAGAAGCAAAGTAGATCTTATGCGTCAACATGCTGACGAAGAAGCCGCTAATATCATTGTTCAGTCTATTCAACGGTATGCTTCCACCACTACCAACGAAAGCACAACAACTGTTGTAAAAATTGAATCCGAAGATATTAAAGGAAAGATTATTGGAAGAGAGGGGCGAAACATTAATGCCTTTGAAATGCTCACGGGAGTAGATGTTATTATTGATGATTCCCCAGGAACGGTAACCATCTCTTGTTTTGATATGTTCCGCCGTTATATCGCGAAAATTGCTTTAGAAAACCTAATTAAAGACGGCAGAATTCAGCCTTCTAAAATAGAAGAAACTGTTAAAAAAGCACAAGACAGCGCTGACAAATTAATTTTAGAAATTGGACAAAAGGTCTGCCAAGATTCTGGTATTCCAAACTTTCCAGAACCAATTTTAAAATTACTTGGAAGACTTCGTTTCCGTACTTCTTACGGACAAAATGTCTTATCTCATTCTGTAGAAGTAGCTTATATTGCCGAAGCCATTGCTACCCAACTTGGTTCAGGAGACCCTGAAGTCTGCAAAAAAGCGGGGATTTTGCACGACATTGGAAAAGCTGTTTCTCACGAAGTAGAAGGGGGACATGCTGTAATTGGTGTCGAAATTTTAGAAAAATTTGGTATTGATAAACGAGTTATTACTGCCATGAAATCTCATCATGAAGATTTTGATTACGAATCTATTGAATCCAGAATCCTTCAGGCCGCAGATGCTATTTCTGCTTCTCGTCCTGGCTCTCGAAGAGAAACTTTAGAGAAATATATCAAACGATTAAAAGAATTAGAAAGCATTGCCAACGACTTCAAAGGGGTCGCCAAAGCATTTGCTATCCAAGCAGGTCGCGAAGTAAGGGTGTTTGTTAACGCCGGCGAACTAGACGACGCTAAATCCGAAAAGCTCTCCTATGACATTGCCAGAAAAATAGAAAAGAATTGTGATTATCCGGGAGAAGTGAAGGTGGCAGTGATTCGTGAGAATCGTTTTGAAGAAATTGCGAAGTAGGGGTTGTTGAAGTTTGCGAATTTCTTCGTCAGAATCTCCGGTACCAAAGCACTGCTATGACTACATACAGCTTGTTCCGTTCCTCGATTCTTCCTCGAACTTCACGAAATTCAACAACCCCTAAATAGCTTTTAGTTATTAGCCATTAGAACTTAGAAAAAAATTCCTTGTATTCCTCCCCTCGCAGGGGAGGCTAGGAGGGGTATAAAATTAACAGACAAGGTTTTATACCTAATACTTAATACTTAATACGGTATACACAATACACTGATGGCATATTATAATATAATGCCTATCGCTCATACACATAAACCTTAGTCTTCCCAACTTTTTCTATTATCACTGGTTCTAAATCTAAAATTGGAAATCCATGCGAAATAATTTTGGCACCCTGTTTTAATTGCTTCCACTTTTCCTTGTAAATCCTGTCCATAACAGATGGCCAAAGATAACAAAATATAACATCTGCGTCAGATAGATCTACTTTAAAGAAGTCCTCGCATTTAAATTCTGCGAATTTCTTTTTTGTTTTACTTATAAACAAAAGCTTTTTTAGTTTTGCTAACCATACCCAAGGACGCACTATTTCAAAACCAGTACATTTAATATTCTTTTTCGCTACCTGAAACACTACTTTTCCATGTCCACAGCCAAGATCATAAGTTATGTCTCCCAACTTTAAATCGGCCAATTCAATCATTTTTTTAATCACTTTTTGAGAAGTAGATATGCAGGGAACATGGCAAACACAAAGACCAATTAAGTTCCAAGTAAAAAAAATGGTTACTACTCCCACAAAAATCAATACCAGAATCAGAACTGTGTCTACCATGTATTAGCGGTTATATATTTGTTATAAAAAATTTTATTATTCATTATTCATTACTCATTAATCATTACTTACCAAAGTTTTGCCAATAATTAATTTCCTCATCTCCTTCTGTATTTGGCAGAAGGGAAAACTCTAGGTTCTGTATTTTTTTATTAGCTTCTTTAAGCTCTTCTAAAACTTGCTTCCGATCCTCTTCCCCTATTTCTACGCCTTTCCTTACAAAAATTCCTTTGTTGTCTGGAGTTAGAAACTCCAATTCAAACTTTTCTACCGTAAAATCTAATTTATTGTGTTGAGCAAGGAGATTGTAAAAAACTAATTGTCTCCAAAGTCTTTCTCCTTTTTTTACAGATTTCATGCTTCCGGATTTATAATCTACAAACACTGCTTGTTTTTTATCATCGGATAGCTCTATTTTGTCTATTTTTCCTGTAGCAGGAATGCCATCAATCTGTGAATTGCGACCAAAATCAAATTCCAACAAGGTATTTTGCGAAAATTTATCCTTGTTGGCCATAAAATACTGCTGAAGAATCTCTTTTCCGTGCGCCAAGGATTCTTTAAATTCCAATAAAGTTAGATTTTGTGTTTTGAGTGATTTTTCAAATTCGGCTAACAGTAATTCTTCAGAAAGTTTCCCTGTTTTTGCAAAGTACTTGCAAAAAGTCTCTAAAGCCCTATGCAGAGCAGACCCATATCCAAAATATTTTTTGGGTGGTAGAGGAATCCTTAACAAGTTAACATATAAAAATTTCCGAGGACAATCTATAAAGTTCTGCAAACTAGTCGCTGACCAGACAAATTTTTGAGTAAGTTTGTGTAAAATATCCGACTCATCTCTTGTAAATTGCGGTGATTCTGTCTCAAAGAAAATCGGTAAAAGCTCTTGAGCGCGTTCTTCTAGCTGATCTGGAGAAAATATTTCACAAAGATTATCTGGAACTTCGTGCCAAAATTGAGACGGAGTCCGATCCCGACCAGAAAAATCTTTTTCTGCAAAACTTAAAAATAAATTCTTCTTGGCTCTCGTTAAAGCCACAAAAAAGAGCCTTCTTTCTTCTTCGTTCTCATCATGATCGTTATCTGACAATTCTGGCAAAGGAATTTTTGTTTGCGTCTTTCGGTTTCCCCAAGTTTTATCTAATAATCCAGGCAAAAAAACCACTTCGAATTCAGATCCTTTAGCCTTGTGGACGGTCATAACCTGTACCGAGTGCTTGTCTAGCGGAAGCGGATCTGGAGCAATTGCGATCTTGAGCTCGGCATGTAAATCTATTTTTTTTAAAACTTCCGACAAAGAGTCTTGAGTGTGTCTTTCCATCCACTCCACAAGCTTTCGAATCTTGAGAAGGTCGGAAATCCGGTTCTCGTTCTTTTTTTCACTCAAAAATTGTGCTTGCCCCGAGTCGTGAAATAATTTTTCTGCAATTATGTAAGCTGGTAAATGATAATAATTTTTGCGCCCTTCTACAAAAAGGGAAATTATCCGTTCTAGTTCTGGACTATCTTTAGCGTGTTTTTGCAAGATACTTGCAATTCCTTTTCTGTCTTGCCGAGCCTCTAAAGAAGCTTGAAAAAGGGTTTTTGCTGAAATTTGCCAGAATGGAGCGTGTAGTAGTTCCAAAAATTCATGATCTAGGGTCGGATTTTCAAAAATCTTTAACATTAAGATCAAAAATTTAACATTTGCATCTTCAAAAATATTTTCAAAAACTCGTGTAGAAACGGGTATTTTGAGTTTTTGCAAGATACTTGCAATTTCTTTCACTTCTTTGTTCTCTCGTGCAAAAATGGCTATTTCTCCAGGAGATATTCCCTCCTTAATCTGCTCTTGAATCTTTTCTGCCAAAGAAATAAGTTCTGAAAAACGAGAAGTATAGATCGCTTTTTCTATTTTTACCTCAATATCTTTCGCCGCTTTTAATTCTTTATCCAGGTCCACTCTTTCTAGGTTATTTTTAATAACGGCATACGCTGTATCTAGAATTTTTTGTCCAGACCGATAGTTATCAACTAAATTTACAATTTCCGCCTTAGGAAATTTTTCTTTAAATTCTAAAATATTCTGAATGGAAGCTCCTTGGAAACGAAAAACTGACTGATCATCGTCTCCTACCACAAAAAGGTTGGGGTCATCAAAAAAGTCTGCCAAGTGCCACAGAATCGCATTTTGGGCGGAGTTTGTGTCTTGATATTCATCAACTAAAACAAACTGAAACCTCTCCTGAAGATCAGATTTTAAATTTTGATTAGTAGCAATCTTGTTCACCACCCAGGCGATTTGATCATCAAAGTCATATGCTTTTTGTTTGGTCATTTCTGCCTCATAAGCTTTCCAAAGTTCACAAAACTCTTCGAGTTTCTCCATTTTATCATTAATTTTTTCTCGAGCGGTTGGTTTAAATTCTCCCTTTTTTCCAAATTTGGAGTCTTTTTTGTAAATATTTTCTGGATTTTCTTCCAATCTTTCTTTTTCTACCGGAATCATTTCTTTCAGTCTCTCTAGGGAAACATTTTCTCTCTTTAAGTCTGAAACTGCCTTTAAAAAACAATATTGCCAATTATAATTATCTCCAAAAGGACGGAATTTTTTCCAGGCTTTCCTGTCAATTACCGAACGAAAAATCAACGCCTTCTTGAGATCGTCTGCTATTTCCTTCTCTCCTTTTTGGTCCAAAAATATTTCTGGGTACCAATTCATGATATTTTCGCAAAACCCATGAAAAGTGAAAATATTTACCTTATATGCCTCCGTCCCAATCCACTTCTGCAACCTGTTCCTCATTTGAGTCGCTCCGTTTTCCGTAAAAGTTAAACACAAAATATTGCTAGGATTTGTATCTGTTTGTTGGAGGATGTTGGCTATTCGACAAGTCAGCATCTGCGTTTTCCCTGTTCCAGGGCCTGCTAAAACTAATACTGTTCCATATATCTTATCCACCGCTTGGCGTTGGCGAGAATTGAGTTTTTCTAAAAAATCAGTATTTTTCATAGGTGAAATTTATTAAATTCCTTTGCCTAGTTTCTACACTTTTTTTGGCTTCTTGCCAAAGTTCTAATCCTGATCGGACAGCATATTATAATATAATGGTTGGCGAACAGTCGTTTGAAGTAGAACTTGCTGACACCCCAGAAAAAAGAATCCAAGGCTTAATGTCTCGCAGTTTTTTAGATAAAAACAAGGGAATGCTTTTTTCTTTTGAAAAAGAAGGTTTTCATTCTATCTGGATGAAAAACACTCTTATTCCTTTAGATGTTATTTGGATTTCCAAAGAGAACAGAGTGGTAGATGTGCAGTCTCTCTCTCCTTGTGAAAAAGACCCTTGTCCGAGTTTTAGACCGAGAAGTCCTGCTAAATTTATTTTGGAAGTGAATAAAGGGGCATTTAGAGGAAAAATGGGAAATAGTGTTTTATTAGAAAAATAACGAATTTATTTTACAATGGAGCCAATGGACAAAAACTACGATCATAATGCCAGCGAAGATAAAATTTATGCCTCTTGGGATGAGTCAGGAGCTATGAAGGCAGATGCAAAAAGTAAGAAGAAAAAATTTACCATTCCCCTTCCCCCTCCAAATGTAACCGGAGAACTTCACTTGGGACACGCTGCTATGCTCGCCATCGAAGATATTATGATTCGGTTTAAAAAAATGACGGGACACGAAGCCCTATGGGTGCCAGGAACAGATCATGCCGCCATTGCCACCGAAAATGTTGTTCTCAAGCATTTGGGAATAAAAAGCCGAGAAGAAATGAAGCGAGAAGATTTCTTAAAAGAATGTCGTAAATTTGCAACAGAAAAACATGATCGGATTGTGCATCAAATAAAGAAAATGGGGGCGTGGCTAGATTGGAGCAGGGAAGCTTACACTTTTGATGAACCAAGAAACCATGCGGTCAATACGATGTTTAAAAAGCTCTATGATGATGGACTAATAGTTCGTGGTCATCGGATGATTAACTGGTCAGTTGGCGCACAGTCCGTATTGTCAGATGACGAAGTACAGTACCGAGAAGTGCAAGGATTTTTATATCACTACCGCTATTTTTTCACAGATAATCCCAAAGAATTTGTAGAAATCGCCACGACTCGTCCGGAAACAATGTTTGGAGATACTGCTATAGCCATTCACCCCAAAGACAAAAGGGTGAAAAAATTTGTTGGTCGGAAAGTATTAATCCCTTTTGTCGGGCGAGAAATCCCGATTATTGCTGACGAACACGCTGATCCAAAGTTTGGAACGGGGATGCTTAAGGTCACCCCTGCACACGACCCAAATGATTTTGCTATCGGAGAAAGACACAATCTAGAAAAGATTCAGGTCATTCGGTTTGACGGGGAAATGGAACAGTCAGAATTTGTACCAAAAGCATATTGGAATCTAACACGCGAAAAATGTCGCAAAATAATTTCAGATGAAAAAGACTCTGGCGTACAGAAATTTCTCGTAAAAAAAGTTCCTCATCTTTCAAATATTGGATTTTGTTATCGATCAGAAACTATTGTCGAACCGATGATTTCCCCTCAATGGTTTATTTCTGTCGATAAAGAATTCAAAGATAAATTCACAGGCAAAAAAACAACTCTCAAAAAACTAACCGCTGAAGCCGTTAGATCTGGCAATGTAAAAATCATCCCTAAACAGTTTGAAAAAGTTTATTTCCACTGGATCGATAATCTTCGTGATTGGTGCATTTCTCGTCAGATTTGGTGGGGACACCGTATTCCGGTTTGGTATGATGAAAAAGAAAAAATTGTCGCTGTTGGGGACACGAAAAATCCCGATAAATCTTGGACTCAGGACAAAGACACTCTAGATACTTGGTTCTCTTCCGCCCTGTGGCCATTTTCCACTCTTGGATGGCCTGACGAAAAAGCAGAAGATTTTAAAAAGTTTTTCCCAACTGACGTGTTAGAAACTGGTCATGATATTCTCTTTTTCTGGGTCGCACGTATGATTATGTTTTCTAAATATGCTACCGGGGAATCTCCTTTCCATACGGTCTATCTACATGGACTGGTTACAGATGAACACGGTAAAAAAATGTCTAAATCCTCTGGAAACGGGATAGATCCTCTTAAGGTTATCGATAAATTCGGGGCAGATGCTGTCCGACTTAGTTTGGTTGTCGGAACGGGAACTGGCCAACCAATTCCCATTGGAGAAAGTAAAATTTCTGGTTATCGTAATTTTGTTAATAAACTCTGGAACGCAGGAAGATTTACCAAACTTCAAACTTCAAATATTCAAACTACAAATGAAAAATGTGAACCAAAATCATTAGCAGATAAATGGATTGCGTCTCGTTTCACTAGAATTTCTAAAGAAATAAAAAAACATTTAGATAAATATGAAATTTCTATGGCGGGAGATAAAATTTATCACTTTGTTTGGGATGATTTTTGTGACTGGTACATAGAAGCTAGTAAAAAGGAACCAAATCCGGACTTCTTGTATTATCTTTTTAATGAAATTCTAAAACTTGCTCATCCTCTTTGTCCTTTTATTACCGAAAAATTGTGGCAAGAACTCGGTAATAAAAAAATAATTATCGAAGAAAATTTCCCCGAAACAGATTATAAAAACAAAAAAGCCGAAGAACTCTTTGAAAAATTCCAAGCAGAATTAACTGAAACTAGAAAAAAACAAGCAGACAAACAAGCCAACTTAAAAGAAAAAGCTAAACTAGAAAAAGATATTCCTGCTTTGGAAGCCAGACTAAAAAACAAAGGATATTTAGATAAAGCTCCGGCTGCTCTAGTAGAACAAACCAAAAAAGAACTTAAAGAAGCCAAAGAAAAACTAAAGAAGTTATAGGCATTACACTATAATATAATACTAAACTTTCTGCCGACAACTATCTACCCACTCTTTGTGAGACAGATACCATTCTATTGTTTTAGGGAGAGCTTCTTCAAAGGTGTGTTTGGGTTTCCAACCTAATTTTTCTCCTATTTTGCTAGCATCTATGGCATACCTCCGATCATGTGCTTTGCGATCTTTCACAAATTCTACTTTCGAGGTGGAGTCTGGAACATTTTTAAGAATTAAATCCGTAATCTCTAAGTTTGTCTTTTCGTTATGTCCGCCAATATTCCAAACTTCTCCTCCGTCGGCTTTCTCAAAAGCCAAGAGAATTGCTTCGCAGTGATCTAAAACATATAGCCAATCTCGGATATTTTTTCCATCTCCATACATTGGAAGTGGTTTGTTTTCCATCGCCCTAAATAAAAAGAAGGGAATTAGTTTCTCTGGAAATTGATAGGGGCCGTAGTTATTAGAACATCTCGTAATAACCGTATTTAATCCGTAAGTCTCGTTCCAAGATTGCACCAACAAGTCCGCAGAGGCCTTCGCTGCCGCATAAGGACAATTCGGGTGAATGGGGGTGTTTTCTGTAAAGTAATCAGCAGAATTATCTCCCAAGTCTCCATAAACCTCATCCGTAGAAACCTGATGATATCTTTCTATCTTAAATTTTCGCGCGGCTTCTAGTAAAATATGAGTTCCAATAATATTTGTTTGGATAAAAGGAGAAGAGTCTTCGATAGATCTATCTACATGAGTTTCTGCCGCAAAATTAATTACTCCAGAAAATTTTTCTGTTTCAAAAAGATCATTAATGAATTTCTTGTTGGCAATATCTCCTTGGATAAATTTGTATTTGGGACTATTTTTTATATCCCTTAGATTTTCTAAATTCCCCGCATAAGTTAGTTTATCTAAATTAACTATTTCATAATCTCTGGTCTCTAAAACATGACGCACAAAGTTAGAGCCAATAAATCCTGCCCCTCCCGTTATTAAAATCTTCTTCATCGTGAAGAAAGTAGCATTTTTTCTAGAAAAAAAAAGAGTTGTAGTTTTCCCGTTTTTACGGTAAAAATTCGCCCGTTGTTTCTATTTTAACCGTGAGCACGGGGTAGCTGAGGACAAATAGAGATTTCGAATGTTATGAGAAATCTCGTTAATGAGTCCGAAGACCTCCGTGCGAACGAGAGGAGTGATGATGAAATAAGCTGAGTCCCGAGCAAAGTCGAGGGACGAAAGCAATGGAATCATCCAACGACGCCGCCACCATAGCTCAGTGGTAGAGCACATCCATGGTAAGGATGGGGTCCCGAGTTCAAATCTCGGTGGTGGCTCCACTTAAAAACACCCTTGTGGTGTTTTTTTTGTTTTTAAAAATAAAGGACACTCTTTGTCTTATAATTCCCCCCTTTTCTTGTTGACAGAAAATATTTAAAATGATACAATGAAAAGATTTATTATATATATCATGAAAATCAATTTCCAGAAAACCGTATTCCTTTCTGTACTACTTGTCGCCTTAATGGGGTTTGGTGTGTTTGAAAAGGCTAAATCATTCTTTGGCGAAGCTTCTCCAAACAAAATTAATCTAAGCGAACAAATCATAAATGAAAATTCCCCAGCTGGAACACTTATTGGATCTTTGTCTGCGGTAGACCCAGACAACACTCCTAATGAGCTTACTTTTTTTCTAACCAATGATGCCAATGGAAGGTTTGCGATTGTAAACAAAAATCAATTACAAGTTGTAAATGGAAATTTAATAGACTACGAAAGTGATCGTTTTCACACCATTACGGTTTTCGTAAGAGATCCCGATTGGAATAGTTTTGAAAAAGACTTCCCGATTATTGTTAATAACATTAATGAACCCCCTACTGACATTAACTTCTATGCTTCTGACTTAGTAGAAGAGAATACTAAGGACAAAATTGCCGGAACACTGGCAGTTGTTGATCCAGACAGTACAGATCTTCATGAATTTGAATTAATAGAAGATGCTGGTGGAAGATTTAGTCTTGAAAACGAGACAACGCTTGTTACCTCTGGTGACATTGAAATCGTTTCCCCTGGTTATTTAATAACTATTCGTGTCACAGATGCTATGAGAAATTTTATAGAAAAAAGTTTTAATATCATTGTTAATCCTCTTGATGCTCCTATTATTACCGACCTAAAAATTGAAAATGATGACCCAAAAAATACTATGATTTCTTGGGCAATTGATCGAGATGACATTAAGGCACAAATAGAATACGGGATAAATATGGAATTCGGCAGTCTTACCCGCCACTCCTATGTAGCAAATCAAGAACAACGAATTACTTTTCCAGAGCTTTTAAGTTGTACAACCTACGACTACCGTATTCATTCTACTGACACTTTAGGTAAAAAAAGTGTAGATAAGACAAGAGAGTTTACAACCGGGAACTGTACTGGCGGAGCAAGAATTCTTTCGCAGTCAAGAAAAGAAGTCTCAGCTACTTTGGGGGGATATCTACCCCTAACAGACCAAAATGATTTTGGAGTTAGATTAGATGTTCCCCCTGGATTTATGGGCGAAAATATTAATGCTCAATTCCAAGTTAAAAAACTACAAAAAGCCGCCGTGCTAATGGAAACAAAAACCCCAGAAGATTCTCTGTACATCCTTGGAAGCCATATTTATGACATCAAAGCTTTAGAAAATTCTTTTGCCGAAGTCCTTGCCTTCCAAAAGAAACTTCAGCTCACTATCACTTATTCTCAGGAGGTGGTTTCTATTATGGATGAAAAAACTGTTAAGATTTTTAGTTGGGATGGGAATTATTGGCAACAATTGCCAAACTGTCAGGAAGACTCTCTAAATAACACTGTCTCTTGTTCTTTGGATCATTTCTCTACTTTTGCAGCTTTTGGAAAACTAAACAGCTTGGCTCAAAAATTAAATCGTGGTGGAATCAAAACTATTCGTCGACCAGGAATGAGTCGAGATGAATTTTATGATGTTTCTAAAACAGCCGGAACGGTAACTAAGCAAAACTTCCAAACGAAATACGAAGAATCATTAGAAGAGGCTCAAGAAGTAAATCGAGGAATGCCAGCTTCTACTAAAATAACTATAGACAAAGATGGGAATGAAATCTTTGGAGGCTATCAATCTGGGAAATTGGCTCCGGAAGATATCAAAAGGGCTCCATTAGGAAAGTCTTATCGAGGAGGGAGTAGTCGGTAGTTTCTATAAATAGAGTAAACTCTTTTCTGTTTTCGTGATAAGCTCTCCCCTGTGAAAAAATATCTCTTTGTTCTTGGTAGAAATCCTGTTCTTTCTCGAACAGAATTAAATAATTTCTGTGATGAAGTTCTTTTTGAAAAAGAAAAATCTCTTTTTATTGGAGAAAACTTAAGATTCCAAAACCCAAGAGATTTACCAAAAACTCCAGAACAATTATTCTTAGATAGACTTGGGGGAACAATCCGTTTTGGAGAAATCTTGGGAGAATTTTTTAATGAAAAAGACCTTCAAGAAGAAATCTTGAAACAAATTCAAACCCAAAAACCAGAAGGGAAGATCCATTTGGGAGTATCTGGTTGGGGATGCGGTAAAACATTCCTCAAGCATTTTTTACCAGAATTAAAAACTTCTTTTAGAAAAAAATACGATCGAAATTGTCGGATTGTAAATAGTCCGGGGAAAAATTTAGATTCTGGACAAATCTTTGGTGGTAAGTTACTAAAAAAAGGTTTTGAATTCCTTGTTTGGAAAAAAGAAAATTCTTGGCTTCTTGCCCAAACCGTTGCCAATCAAAACTTAAATAACTACACCTTGCGGGATCGAGATAAAAATTTTCGTGATCCGCATATGGGAATGCTCCCTCCAAAACTTGCCCAAATTCTTATTAATTTGGCTAACCCAAAACCAGAAGAAATAGTTATCGATCCCTTCTGCGGGTCAGGAACTATTAATATTGAAGCCGCTATTTATGGCTATAAAACAATCGGCGCAGACCTGGACCCCAAGAGAACAGACTTGGCCCAAAAAAACTTTGCTCAAATGGCAGAAAAATTCCGTTATGAACTAATCTCAGGCGAATTTTTTGCTAGCGATGCTTCCAGTTTTCCTCTAGAAAAAACGAATGGAATAATTGCTACTGAAGGTTTTTTGGGAGAAAACTTTGGCAGAAAATTAACCAAAGAAGAGATCGAAAAAAATAGTCGTGTAATATTAAAGGTCTGGGAAAAAGTTATAAACCATCTAGAAGATTCTAATATCCGTACCATTTCTTTTTGTCTTCCTGCCTGGAAAATGGGGCGAGAAGAAATTTCTCTATCAGAAAAATTATTTGCCAAACTAGCGAAAACTTCTTACACTCCGCGCGTTCTTTTCGGTGAACAAAAGACCTTTCTCTATTCTCGTCCTGACGCATTTGTCGCTCGAGAAATCTGTGTATTAGAGAAAGCATAAAAACTTTTTGTTCCACATAAAAGAGCGACTCCGTCGCTCCCGGGTAGCTCAGCGGTAGAGCAAGTGGCTGTGAACATACACGTTCCAGTGCTATACTATATGTATGGCAAAAGATAAAAGAAAATATGCTGATCGCGCAACATATCTAATAACCGCCGTTATAAAACGACGAAAGGCGTTGCGTCAAAAGGCTGTTGCCTATAAAGAAGGAAAGTGTGCAATTTGTGGATATCACAAATGCATAAATGCCCTTGAATTTCACCATCTTGATCCAAACGAAAAAGACTTTGGCATATCAGCCAAAGGCTATACTAGAAAATGGGAGAAAATAGTGCAAGAACTTGATAAATGTATTCTGTTATGTGCAAATTGCCACAGAGAGGTACATGAAAATATTACGCAGCTTCCTCAGGTAACTGGGGTCGAAAAATGAGGTGAACTGCTGGAAGCCTAAGTCCCGCACCTTTTGAGTATGATATATAAGTAAATTTACTTATTATAAATATTGCTTAAATCGTAAGTACTAAAAAAAATTTGGTGCTCAAAAGGTGCGGGATAAGGTAATCAGCATCCAAGCCCACATAAGGTGGGAAGGTTCAGAGACTATCTCGTTTGTATTCTTCAATTATGAAGAAGAGAGAGTACTGTCTCGCATTGGCGAGATGGGAAGCGCCTCACACCCTAATTCATTGTGAATGGGTGATGATATAGTCCACCCCCTTTGGAAACATTGGGATACGTGTAACCACTGGGTCGTCGGTTCGAATCCGACCTCGGGAGCCATCTTCATTTAAGTGGTGCATTATACCTCTTTTTTGAGGTACCATGAGATGACTTACTTGCTTTTGTGCTAGTATAGCAAAGGGTTTATGCCATTTGACTTCTATTCTATCTGGATGAATAACTAGGTTCGACACAAGGGAAAGTAAGAGGTTCTTTTTTGGTTCGAACTCCATTTGTCCATTTAAAATTTCTTTTGCATCACGGAGAATTTGTACTCTCTGCCATGCTAACTCAAATTGTTCATTATTGTTTTCCCTTATCTCACTTAAAGCATTTTCCTTTTCCCTTAGTTCGCTTTCTACACTATCAACTGCCAAACCTAACTCTTCTCTCTTCTTGGGAGCAAGAGAATCATCAAACTGTTTTCTTCTAAGAGTTCCTCTTTCTGTATTTAGTTCTTCAAGGCGTTTATTCAGACTCTTTCGTTCTTTATTATATTCCGCCTCCTTATCAAGCCACATAGTGTAAAGCTTTTTACGAAGTACTTTATAAAGCCCATCTGATATTGAAATTTTGTTAAGCTCTGCATTTACCCAACCAACAACCGTCTCGAGAGGAAGCGATTTTTTATTGTCTCTACTAAAATAAATCCTCTGTATGCTGTTTTTCTTTGTGTGTTGATCTATCTTTGTCTCACATTGAGAACATTGAACATTCGGAGCATAGAAACGATATCCACACTTAAAACAGGTAATACGCATTCTGTTTTCATATAAAACCCTCTTTCCTGATTCCGCTATTGAAACCTCTTTAAGGAGGTCTCCTGTATCCATATGGCGTGCAACTGGAGCATGCGTATAGCCAAGTTTTTGAAGTTTTATTTGAGCATTCCTAAATTCTTCTTCGGTTACCATCGGGGGATGACTTCCTTCAATCCAACACTCCTCTCTCGTTTCAGAATCAAAATCTCTAAGTTTCCCCGTATAATATCGATTATGAAACATGTCTCTTATTGTTCCATTATCTACTATGCGATTTTTCTTATTCCAAATATGTCGAAGCCCAATATTCTCCTTTCTCTCATAAATCTGTTTAAGAGTATATTCTCCCGATAAAAGCATTTCCCATAATTCTCTGCATTTATCGAAATTCTCAGGATGTTTTTCAACTCCCTTATCTCCTTTCGTTTTCCCTGTGTTCATATAGCCAACGGGAGCTTTCCCCGTCGTTCCTCCGTCTTCTCTTTTACGCCTCATTCCTGACTCTGTGTTCTTCGCTCGTTGGTCATTCTCGAACTTTGCCACCGAGAAAAACAAAGCCAATGTGAACTTATCCGTTGGAGTATTGTAAAAAACCTTATCCAAAGTGCGTAATTCCCGTAGGTGTGTATGCTTCTTTTCATTATGTGGCTCTAAAAGTTGAACCAATCGCCCCGAATCAAGAGCGTTGCGAGAAAGCCGAGATAAATCTGTACACAATAGCACATCAAACTTGTTTTTCTTAATCTCGTCCAACATAAGATTAAACTGTGTACGCCCTATTTTCTTCGCTGAGGCGTCTTCTTTGAACCAATCCACTCCTAATACCCCTTTCCACTCTAAACGCCTTCTAGGGTCATTCTCCGCCTTTCTAGACCTATCAAAATAAGAATCTATATCATTCCTCTGTCTCACTAGAGAATATTTTTGATGGTTCTCATCTTTATCCTTTGATGATTTCCTGATGTAAACAACAACACGAAGGGGCATTATTAGCTTGGTTCTGTATATTACGCATTATAGAGTTTTATAAGAAATTTGCCAATAATATTTCAAAATTCCTGCCAACCTCTACAAGTTCCTTCTTTGTAAACTGTTTACCATAATCTTTACAAAAAACTACATCCAAATCATTCAAGTATTCTTCTTGGGTTTTATAATATTTGCCTCTATTCCCTAAAAAACTATTTGTATCACAAACACTTCCTTTGTCTGGAGCTTTTTCTATTTGATCTTTCTTGGAGACAGCTTTTTGCATAAACAACCACAACTAAACAATAAGGTGTGATTATTATCGCAAAGAAAAAATATCTCTTTACGCTTTAATTATAAGCATGTTTTTTTAAAAAACAACTTTTTTTATTCAACCAAATCTTCTGGATATGTTTCTAATATCTCATAGATATTCCCTTTCATATCTCTATCAAATTCAACTGTTAAATTTTTAAATTCTTCTCCCCAATCTAAATAAACATCTCCTATCTCTACTTCAAATAATTCTAATTGGAGCGTGTTGCCTATATGTTGTGAGTTATAAAATTCGGGTTCTATTGCTGGATAGATTATAGAAGAATCTTCCGCCAAATTGTCAGTTTTTATTGTCCAAGTAACGGAATCGTTCCAATAAAGTTTTTCCATTTCGAACTCAACCACCCCGTTTATCATCCTAGCAAACCCCGACACCATGCCTCTAGGGTCTGTTATTTTAAACATTTCTCCATCAAGATTATCACCAGAAATGTTGCGAAGTCTTAATTTCTTCATTACACCACTAGATATATGATAAGGTTTTTGAGCATAAGAAACTTCTCCTACACTACTTTCATAAAAATCTTTGGTATTAAACGCATAAACAATCTCATCATCTACTAAATATTGCTGTTCTATTGCTTGGCGATTTATTCCTGCATTAGATCCTTTGGCAAACACAATCACTTGTTCTGGGATTTCTATGTCTGGAACACATTGCTCGTTAAACATCCTGAAGTGATCATAACAAGTTACAGCACTACAAGTTGTCCCCAAAATATATCCTTCTCCTGAAGGGGTAGTTCCTCTGAATTCATAAATACAAGGCTCCTTTTCTTCTACAATTTCTTCCTCTTGAATACTTTCTGTCTGAATAGATTCTTCTACTGCCGTTTCTTCAACAACTGGCTGAGAATTATTTGCAATTACTTCTTCGGCTTTTTCCTCTTCCCGTACTTTTACTTCCTCTATAACTTCTTCTTGAGCCGTGTTTTTAATCACTTCTTGTATTTCCTCTTTTGCTATTTGAACTTCTTCTTTCACAATTTCTTTGATTTCCCCTAACAATTCAGAAGAAAATTTCTCTACCTTTTTTTCCTTTACAACCATTGTTCTAAACAGGTTCTCTGAAACTCTTGCTCGTGATTGAGGAGTAGCAGGGTCAAACTTAATAGAATTCTCCTCTAAAAGCCCCTTTTCTTTAGCTGTACGCACATAAGGAGCAAACCAATCGCCAGCATTAACATCGGAAAAATTTGAGCCTGCTATATTAGAAAGAGGAACATCAAAAGCATTAAGTATCATCTTTAGGCTTTCGACCTTAGAAACGGTCTGAGAAGGCTTGAAAGAGCCGTCTGGGTAGCCCCCGATCCACTTATTAGACTTTGCATAACAAACATAAGGAGCAAACCATTCTTCGTTTACATCAGGAAAACAATTTTTAAATGTTTCAGTAGTAGGTTTTATTCCTTTCCCTTCTACTAAAATCTTTATCATTTCTGCTCGATTGATTTCATTTTCAGGCTTAAAGGTCCCGTCTGCATATCCCTGAATAACTTGCTTGTCTTTTAGGTATTCAATTGCTTGGTTGTTTTTGTGTGCATTGTTCACATCATTGAATGCAAAAACATTTCCTACGAAAAGAAGAATAAAGCCGAGAGCCGAGAGTGATTTTTTCATGATGATACAAAAAAGGGGAGAAATTACCGTTGCACCTAACAGTTCTTCCTCGCGGAATACCTACTAGACGGGTTTCTCCCCATCTTTATAGGTATTTCTTAAACGGAAAATATTCCGTTCGAGTTAAATTAAACTGTAGGTGCTTTCTCAGATTATTCTTGCCCTTGAAATTGTCAAATTAAGAAGCCTGTTCCATTCTAATATTTATTTTACTGTTTATTGGTGTATAAGAAAAATATAAAATACCTTCAAGGTATTCTGAATCTTAGAATTCAGATATAAAATCTATTATTATTTGAGGATTAAATGGTAATATTTGCGTATTGTATACATGCATTGCGTTGACATGATGGATTTCTTCTTTGATTTCAGTTAAATTAAACGGAAATGGCTCTGGTCGACCATTATGTCCTGAAACGAGTGCTGAATTTGTGTTTTTTAATAGAAACCATTCTCCATATTCACTTGTATCTGATTTAACTAAAACTATATTAAATCCCTTGCCCATGTTTTCTTCTACCATACCCCAAGCTAAAATTTCTTTTTGATTTAACAATGGATATGTTTTTTTTGTAAAAGAATAGCCAAAAGGATCAGTTCTTTCGTGTTCTAAACAATCAGTGTCTCTGATTATATGAATATAGATTCTAACTCTAAACGAAAGATCGGTCGCCCGAACCTCCAATGTTTTTTCTTTATTTGGAACAATATCAGAATTTATTTCGTGAACTAAAATCTTATCTTCTGATGAAGGCATTGCAGAATTGTATTCCTCAACGAACTCTTTTATGGGATTTAGAACATCGTTCTCAAATTGGTACATTATCATTTGTTTTTTTTGGTTTTCCGCTTCTTGTCTTTTTGTTACTTCTAGTTCTTCTTGCTGTGCTTTTGTTTTTTCTTCTGATTTTTTTGCAATCATTTTTTCAATTACATCTGAATGCGTAGCACTCTTCAATTTATCGATTGATTTCAATTCTTTCCTTATTTCTTCCCATGAAGAAAATCTTTTTATAGGGTTTTTCTCAATCATTTTTTGAATGATCGAAAAGATTTTTGGAGAGACTGATTTGTTTAGATTTTGAGGTGGTGCGGGAGATATATATAGATGTGCGTTTTTCCAGTCATCTTCGTTTTTAATTTCTTGTTCGATTTCGTACGGATGTTTTAATGTTGCAATTAGATAAAAAACTATACCCATTGAATAAATATCCATTTGAATAGTATTTTTCTTATTTAAAAATGCTTCTGGCGGAAAGAAGGGTATCGTCCCACTTCCTTTAAAACTCTTTGTTCGTGTTGGATCACCAGCAATTTTTGCTATCCCAAAATCGCTTATTTTTAATTCACCGTCCTTGAATAATATATTTGCAGGCTTAATGTCTCGGTGCACTAAAACTGTATTAATGGCTTCCATCCCATCAACAAGCTTAAAATATAATCCCAGAATATCTTCTTGTTTAAAAAGGGTTTCTGATTCTATGTGTTTATTGAGCAAATCTTGAAAATTATCTTCTTCAGCAAGCTCCATTATTATGTAAGGTGGTAAATTTGGATATGCTTCACCATTATGAAAGTATTCATATTTAATAACATTCTTGTGTTTTATTTCTTCCGCTAATTTTCCTTCGTTAAGAAGTGCTTTGTAATTACTGTCTCCTTCTATAAAAACAGCAGATAAAGTTTTAACCGCAAATTGTTGTTTGTCTGATACTCTCTCTACGAGTAGAATATACCCCATACCACCGCTTCCTATTGCTTTCAGAATTTTATATTCTCCTTTTTTATCGTCATAAATGATGTCGTCTGGTTTTAACATAGATTTCAAATAGAATTGGAATATTGATTAGCCCATTTTTATATAAATTGTTTTTATAGAACAACCTATTTTTTTAAAAATAAACCACTACATGTTATAGGTCGGACTATTTAAAACAGGAAAATAAAATCTCGCAGAAAAAAATTATAGTAAAATGCCTACCCTCAGAGCTCTTTCTAATTGTAATAATATTCTGCTTCGTCATACCCCTCATCATACCCTTCGTCATATCCCTCTTCATGTCCTTCATCATACCCTTCGTCATATCCTTCACTGCGACCATCTTCGTATCCCGCATAATATCGTTCTTGTAATTCATCATTGGAAACACACCCCATAAGTAACAAAGCAAAAACGATGAATAATATTTTTTTCATTTAAATAATAAGTTAAACCAACGAAAAACCCCTCTCCATTGAGACTTCCCTTTGTTTTGTACCACTTTTTCCGTCTCTTCTTTTAATTCGTCTGCAGGTTTCTCACCTACCTCTTTTTTTATTTCAAAACATCTATTTTTAGCTTCTCTGTACCCCTCATCACAAATCCAAGCATCTGTAGAACTGTTTACAGCGTGAGCATTAGGGGGGATTTTTATGCAATATTTTTTATTAATACTCTGTGTAAATCCTGTCTCACAACTAATACCTTTTGAGACAATTCCTTTTGTGGATTGTTTAACAATGAGATCATTTTGTTTATTTGTTTTTCTTTTTTTGGCATTACTTCTAAGGCTTTCTTCCTTTTCTCTTTTTTTTGCTAATGCTTCTTGTTTTTTTGCTTTTATATTTACACACCCTCGTTCCCCCCAAATGGATGAATTGAATCGTTGATTCTCATATAGTTCTCCAAAAATTTTATGTCGATAACCAGGCTTGCAATCCCAAAAACTTTGAGACCAGAGCTGTAAATTCTTGGCTTCAAAATATCTGGCTTCAAGTTTTGTATCAGCCTCTCCTTCCTCTAATTTTTCACAAAACTCAAAATACTCTCCTAGTGAGTAATCTTTTCTATATTGATATGGATAAATAATACCTGCTTTCCCGTAGGGGTCATTCTTTACATTTTTTGCATATCCTGCCCCACACTCCCAATTATTCCCATTTAAATAAGCCCCTTCTGGAACAGCATAACATTTACTGGAAAGTACTTTCATATTTCCATATACTATGTGTCCAATTTTTCCAATGTCGTTGCATTTTTTAATAAATGGCATTACCTCCAAATCAATAATTCTTTCCATTTCCTTTTCTTGTTGCATTTTTCTCAATAATTCTAGTTCAGGAGAAATGATAGTTTCTTTGTATGTTGTTAGTACACATTCGTCTAAATAGGTGTCTATAGTAAATCCCTCGTTACAATAACACCCCCCCGTTCTTTCTACCCAATGAGAATTATCTTTGCAAAAGTTGTTCGCATGAGCCAAAATGGGTAATAAAATAAGAAAGAGGGGGAGATAAAAAAATATTCTCTTCATTGTAATTGTTGGTGAGATGGATAACTCTGTAAATGTAGTAATTTTTAAGTTTTTTGCAACGAAAGACAAGTAACAAGCCTTTTAGTATTCCAGTCTTAGCTTGCTTATTTTTTTAGTTTTTTTGTTATTTTATCTATTTGTTCAAATAGTTCTGAATAGCTTCTTTAGCCTTTGCTCGGTGCTCTTCAGATATATAAACATTATTAGTTCCTACATCTGCATTTCCCTTCCCATCTTCTCTTGCACGCTTAGGGATAGCAAACTCTGCCATCTTCTCTATCTTTTCCATATAAATCTTCTGGTTCTCTGTCAGTTTAAACCCTTTGTCATCTGTTTTATATAATGATTCTAATAGTTCTTTATATCCCTCAAAGCCACCGAATATGGCGTTTATTAAAATATCTGTTTGCCTCTCTTTATTTTCTTTTCTGGCAATAACTCCTTTTTTTTGGTTCTCAATTGCATTTGGAAATCCTGTCATGGCATTAGTAATTACATTGACTATAATAAACAATTATATTTTACCTCTTTCTTTTTATATTTCCACTCTTTTTTGTCTAACTCCATTCAACTTACTTCTCAAAACTGCTCCGCTTTACTTAACACAAGGTATGTTGGTCAACCCTAAAAAATCACTCCAAAACATAGTTTCTTTGTTCTATGAGGGTGAATACTGGATTACACAGGGGACAACTGGTTCTAATGACATGTTGTCAAGGAGGTAGCACGAAAAACTAAAAAACACGGTTTAAGTTCTCATAGAGCCAAATATTCAAATCTCCAAAATACTACTTTACAACATCTAAATCATCAACAACGAAATCCAAAAAATTAAAACCAAAATCAGAGAAATAGTAATTATTTGGTGCTTCTGACATATAGCCATCAGAATAACAACGATTTAAAATTCCCAACTTCAGAAGTTCTTCATAAATATCTGGATTAAGGTCGTCGAGATTAGCATGATTAGATTTTTTGTAATAAGGATTAGGGGGATTTACTTCTGATAATAAATACGGTCGCAATCCTCTAATTGCATGGGATTCTCGGTAAGAATAGCCTGATTTTTTTCCCCAAGTTGCTTTCCCTCCACTTGTTTCGTAATCAGACTTTGTTTCTGGTAGAACCTCTTTGTAAATAAACACTGAGTGTTCAAGTGCCTCCAAAGAAATATTGAAGATAGTGTTATTAAGTCTTTCTAGCTGAAAAAACGCTTTGTCTTCCTCGGTAGCAAATCCCTTTAGAATGTTTAGTAGCACCTTTCTTTTTCGTTTTATACGCTCTTTTAGTAACATTTCAAACTGAACAACGAATCCATCTTTGAACGCTTTTGTTTCTACTATTTCCTTGGTAAAAACTTCGGGATTTTCTGAGATAAATTTCACAAGCTCATTGATTTCTTCTTGTTTAAAAACAAACAAACTTCCAAAAAAACCAGAAACCGCTAACCAACAAGGCAACCATTCTGGATTAGTAGCAATTAAGGCACTCATAGCTGGCACAAAAAATCCTTGAAGAGTTGCCATTGACTGAGCCTTTAGCTCGTTTGTCGGGGTCATTTTATGTAATTTGCACATCAGAAGTGAGTTTACTTTACTATTATAGTTCAATTTTGCTAAACCAGTTAGCTAATTACCTTGGCTCTCTTATTAATTGGTTCTCTTTCCTTGTCGCTACAGTCAAGCCATTACTCGAACCTCTGCTCTAATAAGCCCTAGCTCCTGTTCCCAGCTAGTGTGATTAAACAGTGGCACAATGTAGTGTTTCCTCTTTTTGTTGTGAGAGAGTATGGTTCGCAGGTAAGAAAAAAGTAGGGAGCCATAAAAATGGTGATGTGCCCAACGGGCATAGCATCATTTTTATAATGTCCGAAGGACATGATTCTAACCGAAGGTTCGATAATTTGTACCGAGCGAAGCGAGAATACAAATACCTCGATTAATTCGCCTCTGGCGAATTTGAGAGTATCCGACCCCAGAAATAATTGAGCCTTGTGTTCGATTATTTTTTTCTTTACACACGAAGTGTGCTTCGAACCGAAGGTTCGTTTTGTTTCCCATGAACGAGGAATGAAATGACGAAGTAAATGGTCTGAAACAAATCTCTAACGAGTCCCGATTTATCGGGATGAAGTGACGAGTATCCGACCCCGGGAGCCATTTTTTCTTATTTTCTTTTGACAAATCGTTACTATTTTGTTACGATATTCGTGGATTAATATCAAAAACCATGAAAACAATCGCAACGGAGAGCGGGAAAAAACGAGTAAACATAACCTTGCCCGAAGAAACAATTGAAATTATTGCCTTCTTGGCTGATCAAGAAAATATCCCTATGACAACAAAGGCTGGTCATTTAATTAATGATGCCCTGGAACTAGAAGAAGATAAAGTCCTTTCGGAGATTGCAGACAAAAGATTTCGTGAGGCCAAAAAAGAAGATTTCATTTCCGAAGAAGAGTTTTGGAATCATGCTTTTTCTGCTTAAGGAAACCCTGATAAATTAAAAATAATAATAATAAACCCTAAAAAATGGCTTCACCAAAAATTCATCTTTTTTGTAAATTTGTCCCAAAAATCCTTTTGCTTAAACAATTAAACAAAACTATTTTTGAAATAAATTTCCTAAAAAATCTGAGAATTTTTTTATGGTGAAGAATTTATCAGTGTTTCCTTAATAATTTAAAATGTTCTCTATTGTTTTTTATAAAAAAGTTTTACAAGAAGACTTAAAAAAGATTGATAAAACCTCTCTAAGGGTTATTCAAAAAATGATTAACTCTAAACTAAAACAAGACCCCTTTCTTTATGGAAAACCTTTAAGAAAGTCTCTTTATGGACTTAGAAGTTTAAGAGTCGGAAACTATCGAGTAATTTATAAAATAAAAAACCAAGAAATAAAAATATATGTGGTTGTTATTGCCAAAAGATCTGTAGTTTACGATTTGGCAGAAAAAAGAATCGATTAACCCATTTTTCTAAATTTAACCAAACTACGCTACAATCCTCACGATGATTTTAGACTCTAAAATATTCCGTGCCTACGATATCCGGGGAGAAGCTTTTGTTGATTTTGATGAAGACGGTTTCTTTGTGGTCTCCCAGAGTTTTTGCAAGTATGTTGCAAAACTATTAGGAGTCCCAAGCCCAAAGATATTTGTTTCTGGAGATGCTCGTTTGTCTATGTCAGAATTATATCCAGCAGTCCTTGCGGGAATAAAAGCTGGTGGAGGGCGAGCAACTTGGGGGGGGGCAATTCCAACTCCCGTTAATTACTTTGCCTTACATGAGGGAGTTTTTGATGGGGCAATCCAAATCTCCGCCTCCCATAATCCTCCAGAATATAACGGACTCAAACTTGTGAGTAGCAAGGGGGTTGTGTCCGGAGAACAAATCCAAGAAATTAGAAGATTGGCGGAATGTGCAGAATGCAGAAAAGGAATGGATTTTGGCGAATGTGCCAAAAAATGCGAGGAAGTCGAATATTTCCCATCCTATACTAAAAAATTATTAGATATTACTCCTCCACAAAAATCTAAAAAAATAGTCATTGATTGTGGGAATGCTATTCCTGGTAACTTCTATCCAGGCCTCTTTCGAGCTTTTGGGCACGAGGTCGGAGAGCTTTTTTGTGATATAGATACTTCTTTTCCTAATCACCAGCCAGACCCAGAAAGAAAAGAAAATCTCAAACACTTGATCGAGAAAGTTAAAGAAGATCGGGCAGATTTTGGTTTTGCTTTTGATGGTGACGGAGATCGTCTTGGCATGGTCCTCAAAGATGGAACTATTCTTAATGCTGACAAAATTCTTTACATCTTGTCGGCAGATTTTCTTAGTCGTAATCCAAAATCTCCAATAGTGGTTGATGCCATGACTTCTAGTGTCCTACTAGAAAAAATTAAGGATTTAGGCGGGAATCCCGTAATGAGCAAAACTGGTCATTCTTACATTGAAGAAAAAATGAAAGAGGTAGGTGCTCTGCTAGGAGGAGAACAGTCTGGACACTTTATGCTGGGAGAAAATTTCTACGGTCATGATGATGCCATGCTTTCTGCTTTAAGGTTTTTGGGATCTGTAGAAAACAACCCGAATCTTCTTTTAGATGTGACAACCAACTGGCCCAAAATGCTAGAGTTTTCCGAATCATTTGCTGTTCCGGACGAAAAGAAATTTTCTGTTTTGGAAAAAATTTCCAAAGAACTGCAACAAAAATTTCCTAAAGCAAATTTACTAGATGGAGTGCGCCTAGAATTTGATCAGTCGGAATGGGGGATTGTTCGTTGTTCTAATACTTCACCAAAAATTTCGATAAGAATCGAAGCCAAAAACCCAAAAAGTTTAGAAGAGAAGAAAAATTTAATTACTGAATCACTCCGTAAAATCGTTTCCCAGACACACTTCTAATATTTTTTTTCGTATTTCGCCTGGAAGAATTTCATTTTGATTATCTTTTTTCCGAAATTGAAAATGTCCAGCATCTGGGATTTTAATTAATTCTCCTCCGACTTCCTGTTGTAAAAAATCTGCTTGTTCCGATGCCACATATGGATCGTTTAGTGACTGGCAAATAAAAATTTTTTCACGAACCAATTCTGACACCTCCTGTAGTCGTGTAATAAATTTTTCAGTCAATTGGAGAAATGGTTTAAGCAAATAACTGCCGTTATTAGTAAAAACCCTCTCGGTCTTTTTTCCTTCCTTTCCGCCAAGTCCGACGGGGTCCTTAAGCCATGCCGCTAGTAAAAAAATGTTTTTTATAGGTTCTCCTTTTCTCAAAAGAGCATCCAAAAAAGAAATAGCACTCGCCGAATGCAAGATCGCTGTAAGATCAGGGGAAATAAGAGATTCAAATAATTCGCTCCATTCTTCCGGGATTTTTTTACCGGGTATTTGAGCATCTGGTAGTGATTCGTTCCAAACAGACAATTTGGGTTCCAATGCCTTCTGCAATTCCCAAGCCCAAGGCTGCTGCTCTCCGATTCCTTGCCCGATAAGAACATCCCATTTTTCATTTTTCATACACACCTAATTACTTAAAATTATCGTATTGTCAATATTCTTCGACAAAATATTATATTATAATATGCTACACATCTAATCTAGCAAAGATCTCTTTTTCCACAAACTTCTTGGATCTTCCAAATGTTAAACGAGAAATTTGTTTTAGGGCGGTGCCAATTTCTTCGTCTCCTTTTTCTAAATAAGGATTTAACGGTGTGATGGAAAATGGTTTAGAAGGCTGGGTATCTACCGACAATTTCATCGCTGCTTTGTATTTATCAATATTTATTAAGTCTTGATCAGAAAAGGCTGGTCCCATTTCTTTGGCCATATATTCTGCATCTTGAGCACCAATCTTGTAACACATCATCGTTCCCACATTCCCAAAAATCGCGTCTTTAAGGTTAACTCCTCCTTTTTTATTAGACTGATCAATTTGTCCAATATACTGGTGAGCAATATTAAGAGATAGTCGATATTTTCTGGCTTCAGATAGTATCGACTCTATAGAATCCGTCACATAATTCTGAAACTCATCGATATAAAGGAAAAAGTCTTCTGGTTTTTTCCCCTGAGTTAATTCTTTTTGTCTTTTTAGGGTCGCTGTTTGAATTTTAGAAACAATAATCAGTCCCAAAAGCTTGGAATTAATTTCTCCCGTCGCCCCCTTTGAAAGATTCATAAACAAAATCTTTTTTTCATTCATTATTTTTGATAAATCAAAGGCAGATTTTGTTTGCCCAATAATATTTCTCATCATGGAGTTGGTAATAAATGCCCCAAATTTAGCTGCAAAATAAGGAATCATTTCTCCTTTTTCTCGTGCCCCAGTTTTTGCCATTTGATTCGTCCAAAAAGATTTAACTACAGGATTAGTAATATTTTTTACTTTAGATCTCTGAAAAGCGTCGTCTGTAAAAAGGCGAACAATGTCTGTTAAGGCCCCCCCATTGGGATCAGACATTAGGGTCAGACAACCATTTCTAAAGTAGTCCTGAATTCTTGGGCCAAAAACTTCTTCATCAAAAAGTTTGATCATAATATTCATCGCATCTAAGGCCACCATATCTCTTTCTTCTTCGCTATCTGCTTCGAGTAGGTTCAGCCCCATGGGTCGCTCTGTGTCCGAAGGATCAAAAATTATCACATCATCTACTCGGCTTTTCGGCACAAAGGGTAGCAATTGTTCTATCAAGCTTCCGTGGGGGTCTATAACACAAAGCCCTTTCCCGTTCCGCAAATCTTGTCTAGCCATTGACTGGAAAATCGAAGATTTACCTGTTCCCGTTTGTCCAATTACATAAAAATGACGGAATCGGTCCTCGGTCTTCATGTAAATCGGCTGGGCATTGCCTCGATAAAGATTGTGTCCCAAGAGCAAGCCTTCTTTGGGAATATTCGAAGGGGCTTTAACAATCTTATAATTCTGCCATTTTACCCCGGGCGTTTGATTAAATTTCACATGAGGAAAGTGATACAGAGAAGTTATTTCTTCTGGGGTAAGGACCATTTTCTTTTTCACATGCCAAGCGCTCCGAAAAGACCTAAAAAGAAAATTATTAATTAACGAGCGACTGGAATACCATTTTCGAACCAAAAAACCGTTAAGACTTGGGGATCCATACTGCGCAAAAGAATTAAGAACTGAGGTCATGTTTACTTCGGCAATTCTTTTTTCTGGAGAAGATGCCATGCAACGGATAATGGTTTCAAAGCCGACCTTTTCCGACTTTTCTTCCATGGCCTTGGTCATTTCTTGAGAAGCATTGCTCTCAGAACCTTCGTTGTTTTTTTCCTCCCCTGCCCCCTTGATCATTAATGAAAACACGCCTCCAACCCAGGAGATTGGATTCCACCAAGAAATCCTTTTCTTTCCCGAACTTAATTCCTTAGCCTTTTTGCGAGCCGTATTCTGCCAATTATCTTTAACTGGACGAATCATAATCTGAATAGCCGCAGAATTTCCGTGCTCATCGGAAGCATTAGAAAGGGCGTTTAAGATGTTGTTCATGGGGTCCGCCGACTCAAAACGGAGATAACTTTTAAAGGGATACCAGAATTTTTTTGCCGGAGATAGGTAGCCAGTCGCCTGATAAGTTTTGTCATGAAAAATCTTGGGGCTCTCTGTTTCTTCAACCACTGCCTCTGGGTAAAAACTAGTAATCTGTTTTTCCACAATAGGCTTTAGCTCTCTTGGGCACCCCATAAAAAATTTAATTTCTCCGTCCGTAGCAATATATTCCAAAGACAAAAAATCTTGATCTGTAAAAACACTTTTAATCCCCCGAGCATAAATTCCATGGATGGTTTCAAAAAAGTGTTCTCCAATACCAATAACTTTCCGTATTTCTGATGTCTGATCCCTGTCTCTTTCTACATCTTCTTTGGATTCTTTTTTGGGGATAAGAATTTGTAAAAAAATAAAATCCAAAGACCGGCGAAAATCGCTACTCCGTCGAAAAAGATAGACAATCCAAAATACAGCCACAAAGGCTACGGCAATCCCCCCGATCCAAAACAAAAAATCTATCATCGCAACCTGAATTATCGTGATTTTGAGGAGGTTGGCAATCTAATCTAGAGAATAAGATAACAAGATAACCCGTGCTTCGCTTATGCTACGCAGGGCGGGCGAGATTACGAGATAACAAGCTTGCCCCAAAAACCAACAACTCAAACCCTAGATGGAAATAAAATCTCTGACTCGCCAACTTTTTCCTCGTCCCCAAGCATTTTTTTCATGCGAGGCGCGGTTTCTGGAAGAAGCGTTTCTGCCATATCAGCAAGCTCTTCTAGTTTTTGCAAGAGTGTTGCAAAAACTTTTTTAGAAGCCTCCAAGTCTTCTTTTGCCAGTCTCCAAACCTCTGTTTTGTTTAAAAGCTCGTTTGCCGAATCTACAACTCCAAAAAAATATTCAATCGCGCTTTTCAATTTTTTTTCTTCAAAAAACCGATCAAAAGTTTTTAATTCAGAAATTCGTCCCTCGTCCCTTGTCTGCCCCGGGCTTGTCGAATGGGTCCCTTGTCCCTCTGTTTTCTTGCCGTCCAAAAACTTATGAATAAGTACAATCACCCTATTAAACAAATTACCAACTCCTCCCGCTAATCTAGTTCGATAAAAGTCATCAAAATGTTCTAGTGAAAAATCACCATCATTTCCAAACTCAAAAGAACTCAAAAGACCTAGTCTCAAGGCATCGTTCCCATATTTTTTAGCAAGTTCTATTGGGGACACCGAGTTCCCTAAGCTCTTCGCCATTTTTTCTCCGTCGATTGTAAAAAAGCCGTGCGCGAACACTTGTTTGTATGGTTTTATCCCAGCAGCTAAAAGCATCGCTGGCCAAATAACACAATGAAACCTGGTAATATCTTTTCCAACAATATGAACAGCCTCTGGCCAAAATTCACTATTTTCTCCGTCTGGAAGTCCAGAAAGATAGTTAATAAGGGCATCAAACCACACATAAACTTTGTGATTTTTATCGATGGGAAGCGAAATTCCAAATTCAGAGGTTTCTCGGGAAATAGAAATATCTTCGAGCCCAGATCTTATAAAACTCAAAACTTCGTTCCGTCTAGATTCTGGTTCTAAAAAAGAAGGGTTGTCTTCGTATAATTTCAAAAGCTTTTTTTCATATTTAGAAAGTTTGAAGAAATAATTTTCTTCTTCTAGGTCCACGGGGGGCTTTTTGTGATCTGGACAATTCCCTGCTTCATCCAATTCGGATTCCTTTAAAAAAGTCTCACAACCATGACAGTATTTACCAACATATTTTCCCTTATAAATATCCCCCTTAGCATGAATTTTAGTAAAAAGTTCATGAACCTTCTTGGTGTGTCTTTCTTCTGTTGTCCTAATGAAATCATTAAATTCAATGCCAATTGTTTCCCATGTAGTGCGCCATGTATCCGCCATTTCTTCGAGATATTCGGGAATTTTTTTCCCCATCGCTTTCGCCGCATCAACGGTCTTTTGCGAATTCTCATCCGTTCCGGTCAGAAAAAACACATTTTCTCTCCCCAGTTTTTTCCGCCAATAGCGCACAAGCGTATCCGTGGCAAGCGTACAATAGGCATGCCCGATATGAGGCACATCGTTTACATAATAAATTGGAGTAGTGAAATATTTTTTCATCAGGTAATTTTTAGTTAAAAAACAGTATTTTGTCGAGCATTTCGGCCTTATTATATTATAATATAACGCCTTATGAATTTCTCTTTTGCACTTTTTCAGAGGTTCTTTAAACTATCTTAGTCATGAAATATGCTTTTCTGAATCGGAATTTCAAAAAACTTAGCTTTGAAGAGCGCCTCATCTTCGGAGCACACCTGGCTACAGTTATTTTTTGTTTTTTTCCTTGGATCTCGGTAGAACCTCTCTACGAAGACCCTTATTGGAACTCTGCCATGGCGGGAAGCGGAGCACTTCTTGGTGCTTTTATTTTTCTCTTATCTTTGGGGGTAGTTCTAATTTTTGCAGACAAAATACTAGAAGCCAAAAGAATAAAAATCCCTTTTAATGAAAATTATTTATTCTTTGCCGCCGGAATCGAACAACTAATCTTTTTGATTCTGGCTTGGTCCGTTCTTATTGCGAGTGTTCGAGAGTTCGAAAATGCCGAACTTCGTTTTGGTCTTTTGCTCTGTTTCTTAGTACAAATCGTCGGACTAGTCTCTTCTTATTTACTAAACCAAAGTTTACACAAAAAAAACACCAAAGACTTTTTTCAACATCCTGACGGGAATCCTGCCAAAAAGATGGAAGAGAAAAAAGAAAAAATAGGTGGTCTTTTTGAAAACACCCTTAACAAGGATTATAAAAAATGAGTGATACTAGCCAAAAAAAAGACTCTTTTTTAGATGAAACGCAACAGGCGGGTCGTGCTTCTTCTAAGATGGAAATAAGTGATTTAGATCAAGCCATCTCAAATGTTCATGTCATTTTGGATAACGAAATCGCAGAGAAATTCCGAACAACAAAAGAAGAAGATCTCCCTACTGTCGGAATGATGGTCTATTGTCACGATTGCTGTGAAACAGTACCCGCCGGAATAGGAAAAACTTTGCGTGGCAATGCTCGGAATATTTGTGGAATATGTAAATCTAAAAAAGTATCCATGGGCACCGAAAGCGCCCTTAAAAAGTTTTACCACCTAGATGATAATGGTAAAAGAGAAGGAAAGCAGTAGCTGTGTCAATTTCTTTTTTCGGCTTAACCAAGCTGTTTTTTGTTTTTAGTATCTAAAATTTTTGACTAAATATATACAGAGTGTATGCTTCTGTATGTAAAATGACAGAAGTTAAATTTTCCGACCGCGAAATGATTGCTCTTCGGCACATCCGGAACGAGTTAATGCGTTCTGGCAAAATGCCGTCCGTCCGCACTCTCATGGACCAGATGCAATATAAATCTCCCCGTTCGGTGTCTGTTCTTTTGCAACAATTAGCAGAAAAGGGGGTTCTTATCCACCGAGAAGGCAAATATATTCTTAACGAAGGCGTCGAAACAGCTTCCTCAAATGCCGACACGGTAGATGTTCCCTTGGTGGGAACTGCTTCCTGTGGAGTACCAATTTTTGCAGAAGAAAACATCGAGGCCTATTACAAAATTAGCACCCAAATAGCACCTCCTTCGCGAAAACACTTTTTACTTCGGGCACGAGGAGATTCTATGAACCAAAAAGGTATTTATGACAATAATTTAGTCTTAGTAAAACAACAAGATGTCGCCGAAAACGGAGAGATCGTAGTTGCCCTAATCGACAACGAAGCCACGATCAAAGAGTTTCAAAAAAAAGATGATACCGTCATTCTTTACCCGCACTCCTCTAATCCTGTTCACAAACCAATTATTTTAACTGACGACTTCCAAATCCAAGGAATAGTGGTTAAGGCTATTCCTAGTTTCTAATTTTATTTCTAATTTTTAATTTTTTATAACATGGCACAAGATGCCAAACAATCGGCTCTCGCAGCAGCTCTCGCCCAAATCGAAAAGAATTTCGGTAAGGGCTCTATTATGAAACTTGGCGAACACACGCACGCCAAAATAGAAACTGTCTCTTCTGGCGCTATCTCTATCGACCTTGCTTTGGGCGGAGGGATTCCTAGGGGAAGAATTATTGAAATCTATGGTCCAGAAAGTTCCGGGAAAACAACTCTTTGTTTGCACGCGGTGGCAGAATTCCAAAAGGCTGGTGGGACCGTGGCCTTTGTAGACGCAGAACACGCCCTAGACCCTGTCTATGCGGGAAAGGTTGGTGTCGATACTAACGAACTACTTCTCTCTCAGCCAGACTCTGGGGAACAGGCCCTAGAAATTGTCGAAGCTTTGGTCCGTTCTGGAGGAATTGATTTAATTGTTATTGATTCGGTCGCCGCCCTTACCCCTCGAGCAGAAATAGAAGGCGCCATGGGAGATGCTCAAATGGGATTACAGGCCCGCCTTATGAGCCAAGCTCTACGAAAGCTGACCGCCATAACTTCCAAAATGAGCACAACAATTATCTTCGTAAATCAGATCCGAATGAAAATAGGGGTCATGTTTGGGAATCCTGAAACCACCCCCGGAGGAAATGCCTTAAAGTTTTATTCTTCTATTCGAATCGAAATCCGGAAAGGAAAGAAGGTCGAAGAAGGCACTGGCGATGACAAGGAGGCTAATGGCAATGGAGCTAGAATCAAAATTGTTAAAAACAAAGTTGCTCCCCCTTTCAAAACTGCAGATGTAGATATTATGTTCAATGAAGGAATCTCCAAAATGGGAGACTTGCTTACCACGGCTGAAAAAATGGATATTGTGGCAAAAGCTGGCGCCTTTTATTCTTACGCACAAACCGATCCAAAATTAGGAAAGGCTACTCCGATAAAATTGGGGCAAGGAAAGCAAGCTGCCATAACCTTTCTGAAAGAAAATCCAAAACTAGCTACCGAGATTGAAAAAGCGGTAAGAAAAAAAGCGGGGTTATAAAAATTTTGCTTTCTTTTTCTAGTTCGTTATTCTGCAAAATCATAATTCTTAATTTTAAAATATGTATTTTGAACTACCCAATCTTGGCTATCCCTATGGTGCCCTGGAGCCCTTCATAGATGCGCAAACTATGAAAATCCATCATACCAAACATCACCAGTCCTATGTAAACAATGCCAACGCCATTTTGGAAAACTATCCTGATTGGAATGAAAAAACTCCTTGTGAAATTCTTTCTAGCTTAAACGATGTTCCAGAAGAAATTAGAACACCCGCCAGAAACAATGTTGGCGGGGTGTGTAATCATAATTTCTTTTGGAACATCTTATCTCCAAATGGGGGAGGAAATCCAAAAGAAAGTCTCAAAAAAGCTATTGACGATACCTTTGGTAGTTTTGAAGGCTTCAAGGCCGAATTTAAAAAAGCCGCCCTCGGTCAATTCGGAAGCGGTTGGGCCTGGCTGGTAATTAAAAACAAAACACTTTCTATTATTGCTACTCTCAATCAGGACTCCCCCTTAACTCTTGGCTACAAAAGAATATTAACTATCGATGTCTGGGAACACGCCTATTATTTAAACTACCAAAATCGTCGAGCAGACTATGTGGATGCTTTTTGGAATGTGGTTAATTGGGAAAAGGCCGAAGAAAATTATCTGAAGGCTTTGGAATGAATGGTATATTATAATGTACTGTTCAGAAATTTAACCATTTTTCTCATTGACCACCCCCGGTGTGACACTTCGTTTTTCTCTTTTTTGCCCATAGCAGAATAAACTTGGTCGTATCCCTCGGGGATAAAGACGGCGGAAACCGGTATTCCTGGCTCTAGGGTGGTTTGTGGAGCTTCGGTAATTACCCCGGAACAGGTCCCTAAAACCACATGTTCTTTGTTTGTTTGGGGATCAAAAAATGCGCAAGCAGAATAAAAGGTGGCTTTTCTGTTTTCTTCTTCCTTCATCATCTCTAAAAAAATATCTAACCATTCTTGGTCATTGTTAGTTGGAATTTCTCGGCGAGTTTTTATACCAAACTTATCTGGGAATGCTTCTATTATTAGTCCGGAGTCTTCCCCAATAGAGGGAATTTGAAATTTGTTGGCAAAAAACTTTGCCTTTTGGAGGGCGTTTTCTTCAAACGAACTCCCTGTTTCTTCTGGTTCTGTGGACTCTGAAAAATCTTTTAAAGATAGAAAATTTATTTCGGAAAGCTTATTAAGAACTTCTAACATTTCGTTCCTCTTCCCTTCATTTCCGGTGGCAATAAGGATTTTCATTTCCAAAAGAATGCTGATTTTTTGCCAGAAATCAAGATTTCTGCCAGACTTCCCCGCGATGAACCTCTGCTTTCTTGACCTAGAAACTACCGGACTAGACGAAAAAAAAGACTCAATAATTGAGTTTTCTTTTTTTGTACAAAACGAACAAGGGAAAGAGGTGTCTAGGTTTGATCAAGTTCTTTTCCCAAAAAAATCGCCCCTAACCCCCTATGTCACACACATAACGGGAATTACGGAAAAAGAAATAAAAGAAAATGGGAAACTCTTGGAAGAAGTAATGCCAGAGGCTAAAGAAAAAATTAAAGACAGTATTATTGTGGGACATAATATTGGCTTCGATATCCGATTTTTGCGAGAGAATGGTCTAGAAATAGATCCTAATAACTACATAGACACCCACGAACTAGCTCGGATTTTGCTGGTCAACGAAAACAGCTATGCCTTGGAAATCTTGGCAGAAAAATACAAATTTAATCATTCTAGTGCCCATCGTGCCATGTCAGATGTCGAAGCAAGCGCCGAATTGTTTTATTTTTTAAAGAAAAAAATTGCAGAACTTCCCGCAGAATTCTTATCTCAAATAAAAGATTTTTTGAAAAACAAAACAGATTGGCTGGCTAGGTCTTTTTTTCTAGAAGAATCCGGTACAACTAATTTTTCTTTTCCAAAACCAGATCCCCTAAAAGACGATCTTGAGTTTTCTTTACCAGAAAACCTTAAAACTTCATTGGGAAATCTTTCCCCTAGTAATTCTCTATTTGTAAACCAGGGGGACTCCATCGCCTCTCGAGACTTCCTGATCTCCACGGCAAAGCAACTTATCTCTCTGGGCAAAAAAGTGTTGGTAGTTTCTCCTAAACTAGAATTTTTTCCAAATATCAAAAACTTCCCTATTCCCGAGGTCATTTTCGATCCAAAAAAACTAGAAGAATTTATCAGCCAACGAGATAAATTAAACAACGAAGAAACTGCCTTTTTTCTGCAATGTTCTTGGCGTAATTTCTTAGGCTTTCGGGGCAAGAATTTCTTTCGCTTGTTTGCCAACCAAAGAAAACTTTGGAACGAAGTGTGTGTTCTAGACAAAGGCAACGAAGTTTTTGCAAGTATCTTGCAAAAAAAACAAGCTGAAGAATGTCTTGTGATTTCTCCCCAAGCGTTTTTCCGATTTCATGATTTAGACCTATTCTCTGGGCGAGTTCTTTTGGTTGATGAAACAGAAGTTTTTGCCGAAAACCTTCTTTTTGCCCCTAGCAAAGAACTTTCTTTGTTTAAGTTTCTGGAAAAAGAAAAAACCTCTGTTGCCGCTCAGTTTTTTGTTACTAACTTCTGTAAAGATGTTATCGAGCCTCGCATGCAACACGCGATAACCCCCTTCCCAGAAAAAATTCTTCTAAGCAAAAAAGATTCTTTCCCCGAGCAAATAAAAAGTCTTAAAGAAATTTCTGCTGACAATTCTGAAATTTTAGAGATCGAAAAAATATTAACCAACCCTCGCGAAGGATCTGTGCGTTGGTTAAAATATTTTCCAGAAACTGGTAATCTTTCTTTTGGTATCTGGCATCCGGATGATTGGCGAAAAACAAAATCTGTTCTGGGCAATTTCCAAAAAATCTTTTTCCATCGGCACAAAATCATCAAAAACGACCCTTTCTTCCGGATATTTGTGGGTAGTGTCGAAGGGGAATTCTTGCACGACGAAAGACTGTGTCTAAACAAAAAACTAGAAGTACCAAAAAATCTAGAATCTGCCAGCGACCCTCAGTTTAATTCTTTTTGTGCTACCAAAATCCTAGAACTAGCCGAATCTATTGATGAAAAAAATGGTTTACTAGCTAATTTTTCTAGCTTAGAAACTCTAAAGAAAGTCTTTTCTGAAGTTTCGGAAACGCTCCTCGGGGGGGATGTTTCCGTGCAGGGCGAGCGAGTTTCTGGTGGTAATTCTAAGGTTTTAGAAATCCTAAAACGGTCTTCTAATATTCTTTTCTTTACTCAAAAATTTATTGATCCTTCTTTGGCAGACCTTCCTGTCTCAACAATTGTGATCCAAAAATTCCCCTTTGCGCCTCCCCATCCTTTACTCAAAGAACTGGAAACGGTTATGAAACAGTCTGGTCAAAATTTTTGGGGGGCGTGGGTTGTCCCCCATGTTATGGCTAATATTTCTCGCCGAATCTCTGTTTATCCTCGGGCAAAAAAAGTCGTCTGGCTCGACCCCAGAGAAAATGCTTCTTGGGGAAAGGAAATATTAAATGCTTTGTTTTAAAGACTTGGGCATAACAAGACAGAAGGCGGTACTAATGGCAATAATAAACAAAGTCGTCCCGACGATCCAAATTGGTTTATCTATAATGTTCCCATAAATAAACAGCGGAATTCCTACTACAAAGGAAGTCAGAACTCCCCAAAAGACTCCTTTTTCGCTCAATCTGTCCCAGTACAAGCTCAAAATTGTTGGAACTACCACACACGCCGCAACAGTATTAAATACCCACCAAAGATGTTTTAGACCGAAGTCGGGGATATATAGAGCGGTTAGAGCAACAGCAAGTCCAAGAATACTAACTCCAAACATAGCCTTGCGAGATGATGCTATAGCCTCTTTGTCTGTACCTGGTTTGGCTACATCTGTCACCCAAAGAGAGCTCGTGGCTGACAAGCCAGAATCTAAAGTAGAACAAAGGCCTGCCAAAAGCATGATGACAAACAAAAACACTGCCCAAGAAGGTAGCAAAGTAGCTACTGCTTGGACTCCAATCATAGAAGCGTCAACGCCTTCTGGTAAAGTAATTCCCAATTCTGGATTGGCTCCAATGAATCCAAGTGTAGAAAGGGCGACGGGAACAATCCCAAAAAGAATCGCCCCAAAGATAAAGGATTTCGCTAGTTGTTTTTTCTTAATAGCAAAAGCCCTTTGCCAATATTGTTGATCAGAGATGGCTCCGGCAATAAGACCAATAGAGGTTACAATCCCAAAAGAAAAAGCAACCCCCGGATCTAAAATATTTTCAATTCTCTCCAAACCACCCAGACCAGCCGTAATTGCGGTTACTCCTCCAACAGCCTTCCAAACCAAAGGAAGAATCACTCCTCCTATTGCAAAAATAAGAATCAGTTGCACAAAATCGGTAATAATGGAAGCCTTCAGGCCAGAAACAATCGTATAAACTAAAGCAATAATCGCCAAGAGGGGCATGACCGTTGTAAGGGAAATGCCAGTTAAAAGTGATACCAAGCTTCCTCCGGCAAAAAGCTGTACCGTTACCGCCATAAGTTGATAGAAAAAATAGGGAAAAAGATACATTTTATGAACCCGTTCACTTTGTAGTTTCTGTTTTATAAACTGTGGCAAGGTATAGCCCTCCGGCAATTTCTCTCTAATACGAGGGGCGAGGAAGGCAAAAAGGGCTAAGGCTAAAATATTCGGAACCGTGAACCAAAATATTCCTGCCAACCCCTTTTCATATGCCATCTGTACGGAAATAAAAAGTGCCGGCGCCCAAATCCAAGAAGCCGCAATACTTGATCCCCCTATAAACCAACCTACTTTTCTGTCTGCCACCAAAAAATCATCTTTGGTGTGTGACTTTTTTAGTCTCGCAAATAAATAAGTAATAAGCAACATGCCAAGTCCGAAGAGGGCAAGAAACCAGTAGCCGAAGGCGGGAGAAACAAAATTCATGATTAGAAATTGACAATCTGTCGCAAAAGTTAAACAATTTGGGCGAGTGGCAAATACCACCCTATGGTGACAAATGTCACTCTATACTAAAAAAGTCGCATGTTCCAGCCAATTTTTCAACAATTCGGACTTTCGAAAAATGAAAGTAAAATTTACGAGATTCTCCTTACCGAAGGAAAGTCTGGAGTCTCTGACATTGCTAAAAAATCAAAAGTTCATCGTCGAAATGTTTATGATTCTCTGGATAGATTGATTGAAAAAGGGGTGGTATTTGAAATTCGAAGTCCCTATGAAAATGAATATCAGGCTGTAAATCCTGATAAATTTCTAGAATTTTTGGAAGAAAAAAAGGTTGTGCTAGAACGAGCAATGCCCCATCTCCAACAATTGTACAAAGCAATCCCTCATAAAAACGAGGTGTATGTCTACCGTGGTCCAGAAGGCTGGAAAAATTATATGCACGACATGTTGCAAGTAGCAGACGAAGCCCACTTCCTCGGAGCAAAGGGCGGGTGGCTCGACGAACGGGTGAAGAATTTTTTCCCACAATTTGAACAAGAGGCTCAAAAGAAAAAAATGAAATTTTGGCACCTTTTTGATCACGAAGTAAAAACCGAGCTTCCTCACGTTTTACAGCATGTAGGGAAAAACTATAAATTTCTTCCCAAGGGATATTCAACTCCGGCGGCAGTAGATGTCTTTGGCGATCATGTGAATATTCTTTCCAATATCCATCTCGGCGGACTGGATGAAAACTTTAGTTTCACAGTTATTGTAAATCAGCAAATTGCAGATAGCTTTCGCACTTGGTTTAAGTTTATGTGGGATTTTTGCCCAGAAGAAAAGTCAAAAAAAACAACCTCTCGTATTGTTTAATTCTTTTGTCCCCACTGGAAACACTTCTAAAAACTAAAGACTAATGACTAAAAGCTAATAACTATTTTTAGTACCTCGCCAAGTGCGCAAAGGCTTTATTTGCCCGGGCCATCTTGTGTGCCTCCTTCTTTTTGTTTACTGCAATTCCAGTGTCCTGAGAAGCGTCTAAAAGCTCTTGGGCGAGTCTTTTGTACATTGGACGACCTTTTCTAGACCTAGCCCCTTGCAAAATCCAACGAACAGATAGGCTTTGTTGTCTTTTTGTAGAAACATCAATTGGAATTTGATAAACGGACCCCCCGACTCGTTTTGCTTTTACTTCAACTGTTGGGGTTGCGTTTTTTAGGGCGATTTCAAAGGCTTTAAGTGGATCCTTTTCCCCAAGTCTAAATAACTCGTCAAAAGTATCTTTTATAATTCTTTGGGCGACAGTCTTCTTCCCCCTTTTCATCAAACAGTTAACAATCTTTGCCTGAATCGGGTCTGTATAAGAAAAAGGGTTCTGGTAGTTAAGTTTTTTCGTTGTTTTGCCACCACCTCCTTTGGTCTTTTCTTCTTTGTTTACGATAACGACTGCCTCCTTAGAAGTAGTGTCTTTTTTTTCTGAGTTTTTAGAGGCGGTCTCAGATACCGCTACTTTTGTTTCGTCTGCCATTTTTTTTATTATATTATAATATAATGATTATTTTTTAGCTTTTTTCGTCCCATAACGAGAACGAGCTTGTTTTCTGTCTGTTACTCCTTGGGTGTCCAGAGTTCCTCTGATGATATGATAACGCACCCCAATAAGGTCTTTTACCTTCCCTCCTCGAAGAAGTACTACTGAGTGTTCTTGTAAATTGTGCCCTTCTCCCATGATATAGGCGTTTACTTCGTAACCATTTGTAAGCCTAACTCTGGCTATTTTTCGCAAAGCCGAGTTTGGTTTTTTCGGGGTCATTGTTGTTACCTTGATACAGACCCCTCTTTTCTGTGGGGCAGAAAGGTCTCGAGAGGCGTTTTTTAAAGTATTAAAAATCGTTCGCAATGCTGGAGATTTGGACTTAACAGCCTTGCTTTTTCTTGGCTTTCGAATTAATTGATTGATTGTGGACATATTTTAGAACTTAAATTTTAAATCTTAATAAATTTTATTTTTTGGCTCTCCGGAAGGATTTAAATCCGGTCCCTGCGGGGATAAGCCGACCGATGATAACATTTTCCTTTAGTCCGTCAAGCCTATCAACCTTTCTGGTGGTTGCGGCCTCTACTAATACCCTTGTTGTTTCTTGGAACGAAGCAGCAGACAGCCATGATTCTGTCCAAAGAGCTACTCGAGTAAGCCCCAAAAGCAATCTTTCTGATCTAATTGGTTTCTTTTTCTTTTTATCAAGTTCTGCGCTTTTTTGTGCCAATTCCACAACATCTTTTATTTCTCCGGGCAACCATCCGCTGTCTCCGGCTTCGAGAATTCTAACCTTGGAAACCATTTGTTTGGCAATAATTTCAATATGTTTCTCGTTAATTCGTTGCCCCTGAGAAGCGTAAATGCTTTGAACTTCAAACAAAATATATTCTTGAACAGCTTCCACCGAAGTCAGCTCCATAAGCTCTCTAAGGTCTAAATGTCCTACTGTTAAAACATCTCCTTTTTTAACCTCGTCCCCTGTTTTCACCTTAAGGGTCGTTCTTGGGGAAACCTCGTAAGCCCTCTGTGCCGACTCGTCCTGAAGGATGACAATTTCTCCATCATCAACACTCTTAACTACTCCGGCAGAATAAGACTTAATTGTTGCCTTGCTTTCTGTTGATCTGGCAATAATTTGTTTTTCTCTGATTTTTTCTCCTTTTTTCACACAAGGTTCAAACTCCAGCCCAAGCCGGTGTGTGTCGTTCTCTGCCTTGTTTGCGGTAATAACAATTTTGGTGTCACCCTCTCCCTTCTTTGTTTTCACTATTCCTGAAATCTCAGACAAAATCCCTGTAGTAGACGGCTTTCTTGCCTCGAAGAGCTCCTCTACTCTGGACAAACCTTGGGTAATAGAGGCTCCTTCTGTAGCGACCCCTCCCATGTGGAAGGTTCTCATTGTTAGCTGTGTTCCCGGTTCTCCAATAGACTGCGCGGCAATAATCCCAACGGGCGTTCCTATTTCTACTGGTTTATTGTTTCCCAAATCATAACCGTAACACTCTTGGCAAACGCCCCCCAGTGTCTCACAAAACATTACCGAGCGAACGCTAACCTCTTCTATTTGAGCATCTCTAATTATTTGTATTTTTTCTTCGCTAATTATCTCTCCTTTTTTAAGAAGAACTTTTGTTTTCACTTTTACATCTTCGGCAACCGTTCGGCCATAAAGTCGTTTTTCAAAATCCAAGCCAAGCGCTTCTGAATTAGCCCTGGTTACCAGTTTAAATTTATTTGTTTTACAGTCTGTTTCTTTGACAACCATGTCTTGCACAGAGTCAACCAGTCTTCTGGTTAGATACCCCGCCTCTGCTGTTTTAAGAGCGGTGTCTGATTTTCCCTTTCTCCCTCCGTGGGTAGCAATAAAGTATTCTAGGATTGTAAAACCGCTTTTTAGATTGGAACGAATTGGAAGCTCGATAGTTTTTCCCGAAGGACTGGCTACCAACCCCTTCATCCCCGCGATCTGGGTAACCTGCCCCCAGTTTCCACGCGCTCCAGAATTAATCTGATAAAAAACATCATTCTCTTCTCCATATTCTGGAATCATCTCTTGCATGATTTCCGATTTAACTCGAGACCAAATTTTAATAGTATGATTGTATCTTTCTTCGTCGGTAATTAGCCCGTGCCAATACTGCTGATTAATTTTGCTCACGATAGAATTTGCTTTTTCAATAATTTCTTGCTTGTTTTTTGGTTCATGAAGGTCGAAAACAGAAATAGAAATCCCTGATTTTGTGGCATAAATAAATCCCAAATCTTTAATTTGGTCTGCCATTTTTGCGGTTGCTTCTACGCCAACCTCCGCATAGGTTCTGGCAAGTATCCGGCTTAGTTCTTTTTTCCCAAATACTCTATTTTGGTATTCTATTCCCTCTGGCATTATTTTATTGAAAATCAGTCTTCCGACGGTTGTTTCTAAAAGCGCTCCGTCTTTTCTTACTTTTATTTCTGCCTGAAGGTGAACATGTCCAGAATCAAAGGCAAGAATTGCTTCTTCTTGGGATCCGAAGGCTCGCCCCTCTCCCTTTTTCCCTTTAAAGCTTTGGGTTAAAAAATAACAACCCAAAACCATGTCTTGAGATGGATCAATAACCGGATCTCCGCTTGAGGGCTTAAGAAGATTTTGAGAAGAAAGCATTATTTCTTTAGCTTCTTTTTGCGCTCTTTCTGACAGTGGCAGGTGTACCGCCATTTGGTCTCCATCAAAGTCGGCATTGAAGGCCGCACAAACAAGGGGATGAACTTGAATAGCTTTTCCCTCTACAAGGAGTGGTTGGAAAGCCTGAATTCCTAGTCGATGTAGGGTTGGTGCTCTGTTTAAAAGAACATATTTATCTTTAATAACTTCTTCTAAAATGTCCCAAACTATCTTTTCCCCGACTTTAATTACTTTTTCGGCACTTTTTACATTGTAAGCAAATTCATATTCTATCAATTTAGAAATCACAAAAGACTTAAACAACTCTAGGGTTATGTATTTTGGCAAACCACACTGGCTTAGTTTTAACTGAGGACCAACCACAATTACCGAGCGACCAGAATAGTCTACTCGTTTTCCAAGAAGGTTTTGTCTGAATCTTCCCTGTTTTCCCTTTAACATGTCTGACAGAGATTTTAATTTTCTTTTTTGAACATAGTTCATTCCGGCCCGAGAATTTCTTACTTGATTAGAAATAAGAATATCTACGGCCTCCTGAAGCATTCTTTTCTCGTTACGACAAATAATCTCTGGTGCCCCAAGTTGAATTAATTTTTTTAATCTTTGGTTGCGATTAATGACTCGACGATAAAGGTCATTAAGGTCAGAGGTGGCAAACCTTCCTCCGTCTAATTGGACCATTGGGCGAAGATCCGGAGGAATAACGGGAATAACCGTTAAAATCATCCACTCTGGCTTCATGTCGCTTCGCAAAAAAGATCCTGCCAACTTTGTTCTTTTTACTATTTTCTTTTGCTTTTGCCCGGAAGATTTTTTGTATTCTTCCTTCATCTGTTCTAAGAATTTTTTTAAATCAATTCTTTGAATAATTTCCCTAATAGCGTCTGCCCCAATACCGGCTCGAAAAACATGTCCGAATTTCATCGAAATATTACGATATTCTGTTTCTGTTAAGACTTTAGTGACTTCTAATGAGCGCAATTCTTCTCGGGCAGACTTAAAGTTTTCATTTATTGCTTCTAGTTTTTCTACTAATTCTTGTTCTAGGGAAACTAGATCTTTTTCTTTCATGTCGCCGTTTTTCACGGCTTTTTTTGCCGCCTTTAGGCTGTCAGAATTTTCTTCTTTGGCTACATCTAATACGCTTTTATATTCTGCTTCAAGTTTAATAAGTTCTTCTTCTTTCTGTTTTTCGTCCATTTCTACAACAATATATGAAGCAAAATAAACAACCTGTTCTAGTTTTTTTACAGGTAGGTCTAATAAAAGACCTATTTTTGAAGGAGTTGAACGCAAAAACCAAGTGTGAGTAACAGGAACTGCTAATTTAATATGTCCCATTCTTTCGCGTCTAACAATAGACCGAATAACTTCTACTCCGCATTTTTCACAAACAATCCCTCGATACCTAATTCTTTTATATTTTCCACAAGCACATTCCCAGTTTTTAACTGGACCAAAAATTCTTTCACAAAAAAGACCGTCTCGTTCTGGTTTCTGTGTCCGATAGTTAATCGTTTCTGGTTTCGTAACCTCTCCTCTTGACCAACTTAAAATGTCCTCAGGGGATGCAATCGAAAGAGATATAGCATTAAAATCCTTGAGTTGTTTGATTTGCTTTGCGTCTGCCATGTGTGTATTTTTAAAGGAAAATACTAATTTCCACCTTTATATTATTTCTGACATTCTGGCGGAAAAGCTCACGGAGTTTATAAATTTTTCTTTTTTCGTCAAGCACTTTCTTGGGGTTTTTTTGCTTTTATTAAAATAATAATAAACACTGTCTTTTCTTACTGTTTTTTAATAAATATATTTATATAAATAGTTAATAGAAGAGATAAAAAGAGGATAACAATTGTTTTTTGGTTTACAAAAGAGTTTTAAAGGGAAATGCCAAGTATTTGTATTTAAGAAAAGAATAAAAATTAAAGAATAAAAAACAGGATTTAGGAAAAAATGTGTTCACTTTTTGTCTTTATTTGTTTGGGTTTTTCTTGGAGAAAAAATTAGTTTTTCAAAAGAAGTAAAAATTGTGGAAAACTTAAGGATAAGTTGGGCAAAAAACAATGATTTAGTTGTGGAAGAATTTTTATTGCGAGGTTTCCGAATTTTATAAATATTTTTTTATAAAAACCAAAAAGACAACAAAAAAGATTGTTTTGCTCGAGTTATACACAAACAAGACACCAAAACTTGGATTAAAACACAAGAACATAAAAAGCTGTCGTCTTTGGCTTATTGCTTGGCAAGGGGAATTATGTATACCAAAACATTCCTTCAACCACTGGGGGCGAAGATTCTAAGTTCTAAATTCTAAGCCCTAAGTTCTTCTGGCTATTTACGGATTTCTCCTGGTTTTACAAAATCTTCTGGAGACACCTTACAGCCAGGCATAAGCATTGCATGGATACCGATTTGGGCCCCGGCCCCAACAAACGCGCCAAGGGTTTTGTGTTCCGAGTCTATTTTTTCTTTTTTAACCAAAACTTTTACGGTTTTTTTGTCTAAACGGAGATTGGCGGTACAAGAGAACGCCCCGAAATTAACCCCTCGACCAACAACAGAGTCTCCCACATAGGCAATGTGAGCGGTAACACTTGAGGCGAAATAACTTCTAGCGATCTCGGTATTATAACCAGCACTAGAACCTTCTCCAAGCATAGAACCTCTTACTAGAGCATTGTTTCCGACAACGACATTTTTTCCCAAATAACATGGTCCATGAACAACGGCATTAGAAAAAAGACGGACACCATCTTCTATAACCACCCCACCGCCTTTTATTTGGGCAGACCTATCTAGAGAGGCTTTTTTAGAAATAATAGTTTTTTGTCCTTTTAGTAAAAGATCCATAAGCTCTAAAACATGCCAGGGGTATTTTATCGCCTGCCAAACCCCCTTGTATTCTACGGCGACAAACTTTTTAGTAGAAAATAGGCTCTGGAGGGCCACCTCGTAGACATCGTCCCGAGAAGATTTGGCCGTCTCTAGGGCACGCCTTAGGTCTTCTGCTTTTCGGAAAAAATGAGCTACAATATTTATTAAATCAGAGGGCTCTTTTCCCTGCTCGGGCTTTTCTATAATTCGCTTAATTAAGTTTTTGCAAGACACTTGCAAATAGCCCCCAGGGAAATATTTCTCAACTTTTTTGGCCAAAATTGCTCCATCGGCCTCTTTAGACACCTTTAGTATTTTAGACAAAATGCGTGAGTCAAAATAGTCGTTTCCCCCCAGTATAAACACGGGGTCGCCACCCTTAACTAACCTTAACGCATCCAAAACCCCCCCAGCCATTCCTTGTTTCAAATCCCGCTGAACCGTTATCTCTGCGGGGAATTTGGCTTTTTGCAAGATTGTTGCAATTCCCTTTTTGTTATCTTTATTGGTTACAACGATAAAATTTTTAAGACCGCCTTTTTTGGCGTTTTTTAGCAATTTGAGCACCAAGGGTTCTCCGCAGAACTCTAGCAGATTTTTGTCTCCCAGTGGCTCCATCCGAGAAGACTGACCAGAGGCGAGGAAAATTGTTTTTATCTTCGTTATATTATAATATAATACCTAGTTTGTCTTGTCACGACTGAGACTTTAGTACAAAATTGCAAAGATGAAAAACGAATTTGATGTGCAGTACCAGAAGATGCTTAAAACCATTCTGAAAGATGGAATTGAGGAAAAAAACGAACGCACTGGACATGTTTGTAAAAGTCTTCCGGGGCTGACGATGCAATTTGATTTGGAGAAAGGATTCCCACTATTGGCTTTGCGCAAAATCCCCCTTAAGGTTTTTATTGCCGAACAAGTTTGGTTTCTTATGGGAAGGCGGGATGTTAAATTTTTACAAAAATTTACAAAAATTTGGGACAATTTCGTAGTAGAGGTGAAAACAGCAGAAAGAAGATCAATAAAGCTAAAAGACGGTAGCGACTTTTGGATTGGAAGTGACGCAACAACAAATGTTGTAGAAGCGGCCTATGGATATCGTTGGAGAAAACATTTTGGTAGAGATCAAATAAGCGGATTAGTTGAATTATTAAAGGAAGATCACAGCTCTAGACATGGAGTTATTTTAATGTGGGACCCGGCAGACGATGGGCTTTCTAATGGCATTAAAAAGAAAAATGTGCCGTGTCCGTATACATTCACCGTTCAAATTATGGGCGGAAAATTGTGTTTGCACCTAATTATTAGGTCTAATGACATGATGCTTGGGAATCCTCACGATGTTTCCGGCTTTGCGCTCTTGGCGCATTTCTTGGCACAGAAAATAGGGGTAGGGGTTGGAATTTTAACCATCTCGATTTCCAATGCTCATATTTACGATATTCATTTTGACCAAGCGAAGGAGATTGTTTCTCGCGAAATAACCCACGAAGCAATTGCTTTTAATTGCCCCAAAAACGCTTTTGACAGGGCAGAAAAGGGAGACGAAAGCCTTGTGGAAGAATCCTTTAACGAACTAAAAAAGAATTATCACCCCCAAGAACCTTTGGGAAAAATGGAGATAGTGAAATAAATCTTCAATCTCCAAACTACAATCTTCAATTATAATAACCAAGAAACAGAAAATTTTTTATTAGAGACCTTGAAAGAATTGGGCATTTTTATTTTTTTTTGTTAAATTCTTTTTGCAATGAAAGTAATTTTATTAATGGCCACAACGCTAGATGGGAAAATAGCGAAAGACTCTGATCATTTTGCAGATTGGACAGAAAAAGCAGACAAAAAGCTTTTTGTGGAACTAACCAAGCGTGCTGGCGTTCTTGTTATGGGATCTAAAACCCATGACACCATTGGACGCCCCTTGCCGGGCCGAAAAAATATTGTTCTCACGCGAGACAAAAACAGAACCTCGGACAATCCAGACCTAGTGTTTAGTAGTGATCCCCCAAGGCAGATTTTAAAAGATTTGGCCAAAGAAGGATTTACAGAAGTAATTCTCGCGGGGGGGCAGAAAATTAACACGCTGTTTGTCCAAGAGAATTTAATAGATGAAATAATCCTGACGGTGTCTCCGATAATTTTTGGGCAAGGCCTGTCTCTTTTTGACGAAAACATTTCTCTTCAACTCCAACTTGAAAAACAAGAGAAATTAGGCGAGAATTCCGTCACTTTGTATTACAAAGTTATAAAATGATTCTTACTAGACACGAAATTTCTGATTTAATAAAACAAGAAAAACTTGTTTTTGAACCAGAGTTAGACAAATTTCAAAACCAACCTCATGCCGTAGACTTGCGACTGGGAACGGTTTTTTATCTTCCTAAAATTTGGCAGTTAACCAAGGGGGGGCGAGAAGTTTTGAATGTCGATGTGACAGAATCTGCGGGAGATAATTTTGAAAAAATAGAACTAACTCCTGGGCAATTTTTTGAGATTGCCCCCGGAGAATCGATTATTGCCTCAACTTTGGAAAAAATCACTATGGGGGCAGAAGATGTCATGGGAGTACTTTATCCCCGAAGCTCGATTAACAGACGAGGGCTAACAGTAGATCTTACGGGGATAGTAGATGCTTATTATTCGGGACACCTGATGATTCCCATCCTAAACAAAACGAGCTCTCAAATTATCCGCATTTATCCCGGTGAGAGAATTTGTCAGGTGGTTTTTCAGAAACTAGCTAATAATTTAAGCAAAGAAGATGCTCTCCGTCACGGAGCATCAACTGCAAAATACAACGGATCATCCGCGAATGATTTGTCATCGAAAAAAGACGCTGATGAAGAAACTAATTTAATTAAAAAGGGGGATCTTGCTGGTCTTAAGAAATTTAAATTTTAAAAATGGCGCTTCCCTATTTACCAGAAGGACGAGAGATTTTGTATGTCCCAGAAGACAATGAATTTTTACAGAAAGCCAAAGTTATGGCAGAGGCGTTTTCTCAGTACGAAAAACAACAAACAGGAGCGGTCATTGTTCGTGGCGGGACGGTTTTAGGACAAGGTTGTAATCATTCGGACTATCACGAGAAATTTGGTTGTGAGCGGATCAAAAACAATGCCCCCACCGGACAAGGGTATGAGACCTGTCTAGGGTGTGATCCTAAATTCCACGCAGAACAACAAGCCATTAAATACGCAAAAAATCGCCTACAGGGGTTTTTAAGAGACGATGATTTAACGGGATCAGATTTATATTTGTGGGGACACTGGTGGTGTTGTAAAAGCTGTTGGGACGAAATGATTGCCGAGGGGATAAGGACTGTTTACTTAATGGAGGGGGCAGAAGACCGCTTCCGGTTGTAGTTTGTTCCGTTTTTTGTTGACTCTCCCTCATTATTCGGGCAAAACTTGCTCGACAAATTTGGTATGAAATTATCTTCTCTAAAGCAACGCAACAAAAAAAAGATTATTCGCCTTTTTCGGGTTTTGTTCCCCCTGCTTGGAACGGCAGCACTTTGGAGCCTTTTTTATAAAGAAAAGAAAAAAACAAAATTTTTACAAATTGAGAAAAAGAAAAGATTTTTGGGTTTTGTGGCGATTTCTACACTTGCTTTTTTGGGGAGAAGGGCCTTGTATTTGCGTTTTTTTGCGGTTGATCCCAAAAAACAAGGGAAGGGAATAGGTTCGCGAGTTTTAAAAAAATTAGAACAAATGGCAAAAAAAAAGGGACACCACTTTTTATTTCTTGTTTCTCGATATAAACGGAAAAAAGCTCATAAATTTTATTTCAAAAACGGGTTTAAAAGGTTTTTGGGATTTCTCTTTTGGAAAAAATTAAAGTAAGGGTAGAATTGGTTAGATGGCTAAAAAATATAAACGGATTCTGCTTAAACTTTCTGGAGAAGCACATGCAAGCGCTGTCTCTTATACACATCTGCGC